>Ga0153956_1000467_pt1 | contig 46199 bp, 40 predicted proteins | sample TSFL040MetaG_FD_104704 | JGI IMG/M metagenome (GOLD analysis project Ga0153956, IMG submission 104704) | Attine ant fungus gardens microbial communities from Florida, USA - TSFL040 MetaG | ecosystem: Host-associated > Fungi > Mycelium > Unclassified | place: USA: Florida, Wekiwa Springs... | reverse complement strand
TCGGGAACAAGGGAATGCGGGTGTAGCTCAGTTGGTTAGAGTGTCGGCCTGTCACGCCGAAGGTCGCGGGTTCGAGTCCCGTCACTCGCGCCACCCCTGCTTGAATTAAGCAAAGGGTGGCCCCGCATTTTCCCTCTCTTTTCCAGACATTGCTGAACGGATATGTGCCCCTGCCGCATGGGTATGACTCCTTTTGCCTGTCAGCGAAACCTGGCGGCTCGGACATAATTAAGCCCTCTTTATTTCCAAATTTGCAACACAAGCTGAAACGCGGATTACAGATCCGAAGCAATTGGTGTGCGCCAAATGGTGTTTGCCACCTTTTCGACGGTAAAAATAAAGGTTAAGAGGTGGGCCTTGGTTTCACGAACGACACACATGAAGGCTCCCCAAACGATTCGCAGAGCGGGCCTCACCTCCATCCACTGTATATAAAGCATCCCAGGGAAGCTTATCGAAAATGCGCAAACACAGACTTCTGACCGCCACGGCCCTCACCCTGACCATGGGCCTTGTCGCCCTTGCGGGTGCCAACGGTCAGGCCTTTGCCGCCACAACGATCTCCACGGCCACTACCCAACCGGTCAAGACCTCCGTGACCGGTGACCTGACAGTTGATTCGGCCGGATCGATTACTCTGACCTCCGGCAACGCCATCACGGTCGATTCGGATAATTCGGTCACCCTCAACGGCAAGATCGACATGCTGAAGTCCGCTGATGGCGCCACCGGCATCCTGGTCGATGGCGGCCATACGGGCAATCTGACGATCAGCGCCAATATCACGGTCACCGATGACTGGACCCAACCGGACACCAACAAAGACGTGGACGGCAAGGATGCGCCCGACGGCATCCTTGAAGCCCCCTTCTCTGACGACAAGACGCGCTACGGCATCCATTCGACAGGCACGACGCCCTTTATCGGCAATGTGTCCGTCACCAGCGCCAGCACCATCTCCGTCGATGGTGAGAACTCCTATGGCATTCGTTTTGAAAACAAGGTTCAGGGCGCCTTCACTATGGATGGCACCATCACCCTGAACGGTGACAACAGCACGGGCGTTTCCCTGGAAAACGGCGCGACCGGTGCGGTCTATCTCAGCGGCACGATCAACAGCCGTGGTAAGGACACCAGCGCCGTCAGGCTGGGCGGCGATTTCGCCGATAATGTCATTATCGATGGCGTCTATACGGGCACGGGCTACGCCACTACCAGCGCATTGGGCGCCGACGCCCTGAAGATCGTCCTCGCTACGCCGGCCGATCTTTACCAGTCGGGGCCACTGGTCAGCATCGAGGGTAATTTGGTGCACGGCCTGCTGATCGGTTCCACGGTCACCGCCGATACCAGTGACGCCAATAAGGACAATACCGACCAGGACGGTGACGGTAACGTCGATTCGACGCAACAAAACGCGGCCCTGACCAACTATGGCTCCGCCGCGGCCCTGCGCGTCGGTTCCACGACGAACGACATCACGCTGGGCGGCACCGTTTATAATTCATCCACCTTGCCCGCCAACAAGCCGGCGATCAATTACGGCCTGCTGATTCGCGGCGCGGTCAATGGTTACGGCGTTTATCAGGAAGTCGACAGCACCGGCGTCCAGCTCGGCGGCACCGGTCATGCGGTCACTATCGACAACGGCATCGGCATTGCGGGCACGGTCGCCTCGACGGCTTTCGGCGGCGACGCCACGGCGCTTTCGGTTCAAAGCGGCCTGGATACGCCGCTTCTCGATGTCAGCGGCGCCATTCGCGGCACCGCCGCCTCGGCGACCACACTGGCCAGCACCGATGCGGACGGCACGAAGCATTACAACACGATAGGCGACACCACGGCTTATGGTGTTGATATCTCCGCAGGCGCGAGCCTGCCGCAGATCAATGTCAAGGCGGGCGGCGGCATTTATGCGGCGGCGACCGGCTCGACCGAACACGCCGTCGCCATCCGTGACTTGTCCGGCACGCTGACCGAAATCAACAACAACAATATCATCAGCGCCGCCATCGCGGCATCGGATGATAATGTTGACGGCACCGCCGATACGATCGTCAATCGCCCCATCGCCATCGATGTCCGCGCCAATACCTCCGGCGTCACCATCACCCAGACCGACACCGCCCCCACCGACAGCGATGCCGACAAGGCGGTTCCCATGCCCTATATTCAGGGCGATATCCTGCTGGGGTCAGGCGACGATTCGATCACTTCCAATGGCGGGCTTATTTCCGGCAATATCGATTTCGGCGCGGGCGCCAACAGTTTCAAGCTGGATGGCGACGCAAGTTATCTCGGTAAGATGAGCGGGTCCGGAACCGTGGCTCTGGATATTGCCAAGGGCGCGCTTTACCTGACCTCAGGTACGGCCCTGAACCTGACCGATCTGCATGTCGGCGCGGAAAGCACGCTCGGCCTGACCCTGGATACCGATCATCCGTCAGTCCCGGTCTTCACCAATTCCGGTTCGGCCATCTTCGATGATGGCGCATCGGTCACCCTGTCGCTGAACAAGCTGATTGTCACGCCCACCGCGTTCACGATCATGACCGCCTCGAATATCGACCTGGGCGCGCTGGATTCGGCCAGCCTCGATGGCAAGGTTCCCTATCTTTACCATGCCGACCTGACGACCGACGCCGGCGACACGACCCTTTACGCCAATTTCCGGCTGAAAAATCAAGCAGAGGCTCAATATTCGGATAACCAGTATGCGGCGCTCTCGCCTGTCCTGACCGCCGTGGCGCAGGACACCGGCGCGACAAGCTCCCTGATGTCGCAACTGACGAAGGAGGGCTTCGACCAGATCTACAACCAGTACCTGCCGGACTATTCAGGTGAAAACCTGCTGGGTCTGGCCACCGGAACGGCTGCGCTGAACCGGACCCTGGGCAGCCTGACTCTTGTGCCTGATAATAATGAAGGGCAATGGTGGCTTCAGGAATATGGCTATCAGGTCAAACGCAAATATGGCGATACGGCCGGCTTCAAATCGACCGGCTTCAGCTTCGCCGGCGGCCGCGAACGCGAGGTTTACGGCAACCAGATGCTCGGCCTGTACATGGTCTACACCTCGGCTTCGCCGCTCGACACCTTTGCCATCGCCGCCGAAAAAATGGTCAATTCCGACGTGACCTTGGGCGGTTATTGGCGGATTCGCACCGGCGACCTCAAGGCCTGGGCGCACGCCGGCGCGGGCTATGCCTCGTTCGAGACGACCCGTAATATCCTGACCAGCAATGTCAGCCATGTGGCGAAGGCCAAGTGGAGCGGCTATTCCTACAGCGGCGGCTTGGGTGCTTCCTATGAAGTCAAGGCCGGTCGCCTCAGCTTCACGCCGCAACTGCTGACCGACTATTACGCCCTCAACGAAGAAGCGCACGACGAAACCGGCGGCGGTGATTATTACGATCTGTCGATCGACGAACGTGACAGCCACCTGCTGACCGCCAGCGCCCTGCTCAATGTCAGTTACAGCAAGTTCTTCGCCAAGCCGGAAATCTGGTTCGGTTATAAACAGAACGTCTCGGCGCAAATCGCCGATACGGTCGCCAATTTCAAAGGCGCCACACCTTTCATCCTCAATGGCGGCGATATCGAAGGCGGCGGCCCGGTGGCCGGCTTCCGCATCTCGGCGGACAATCAGTACAGCTATTTCTCGCTGGAAGGCGAATACGAGAAGAAGGACGCCTACACCAACTACTCGATTTCACTGCGCACGCGCTTCCAGTTCTGATTATAGCCATCCGTAAAATCAAAGCCGCCGCGCATCGTTTCGCGGCGGCTTTTTTTGTAACAGTCCATCAGCTTGCTTTTTGGGCCGGTTTCAGCACAGTTGCCATCCTGCATAGGAGGCATTAGCCATGGCTGAACAGATCGCGCATGTGTCGGATACTGCCTTCTGGGTGGCCTGGTATCGCTGGCAGGAAACCCGGCGCAAGGACGCCCTCTTCCGCGATCCGCTCGCCGGCAAGCTGGTGGGGGAACGCGGCCGGAAGCTGGCGCGCCACATGGGCATCGAGCGCGCCATGGCCTGGTCGATGTCTTTGCGGACGTATATCATCGACAACTATATCCGTGAAGCCGTTGCCGGCGGCGTGGACTGCGTAATTAACCTGGGCGCAGGCCTGGACACCCGCCCTTACCGCCTTGAACTGGCAACGGATTTCCCGTGGATCGAGGTTGATTTTCCCAATATTATCACCTTCAAAAATGAAACCCTGGCGGAGGACCAGCCGCTTTGCCGGCTTGAGCGCATCGCCTGCGATCTGTCACAGGATGCGGCGCGCGAGGCGTTGCTTGCCGGCCTGAACACGCGCGGCCGCAATATACTGGTGTTGACCGAAGGCGTCATTCCTTACCTGACCAACGAATCGGTGGCGGCGCTGGCAAAAAATCTGCATGAACAAACTTATATAAGCTATTGGATAACTGACTATTTCTCACCTTTCTTCATAGGACTGGCGGCGCGCGGCGCTATCGTCAGGCAATTGCAGAAAAACGCACCGTTCCGCTTCAATCCCGGCCCCGAACCTGACGATTGGTCGCGCTTTTTCGCCGCCTGTGGTTGGCAGATCGACCAGATGCGCTTTATCGGCGAGGAAGGCCGGAAACTCGGCCGCGATCTTCCCGCTAACTGGCTGATGCGCCTGATGATGCGCTACGCAAAAGAAGAGCGCCTGCGTCCCTATCGCCGCATGAACGGTTACGCCCTGCTGAAGAAAGGCCGGGAGGCCATTGCGATGGAGGGCTTGTGATCTCCGGAACGAGTCATCGCAGCTTTGAGCATATTACTTATTTCAAATTTCATTAAGTTGCGCTATGCCTGACTCATAACTGCTGTAGAGCAGCGCAAAGACACAGGAAGGACCACGCCAATGTCACAGATTTCACGCCGCACCCTGATGGGCGCGGGCATGGGTACACTCGGACTAGCCCTGGCCGGCTGCACGCTGGCCAAAAGCGAAGCGGCCGCGCAGGCTGGGGATTTCGTCACGGTTGACGGCATAGATTTCAAGCTGAAGGGACAAACCTATCGTTATGTCGGCGCCAATATCTGGTACGGCGCCTATCTCGGCTCGGCGGCCAGTTTCGGCGACCGCGACCGCCTCATCAAGGAACTGGATGACCTCAAGGCGCTTGGCGTCGTCAATCTGCGCGTGCTCGGTTCTTCCGAACTGTCGCCGCTGATCAATTCGCTCGATCCCGCCTTTTCCAACAAGCCAGGCGACTATAACGCCGACCTGCTCACGGGCTTGGATTTCCTGCTGGCGGAACTGTCCAAACGCGACATGAAAGCCGTCCTTTACCTGACCAATTTCTGGGAATGGTCGGGCGGCATGGTCACCTATCAATACTGGACCAATGGCGGCAACTATATCAACATGAACGATCCGGCGCATCCCTGGCCCGAATTCGCCGATTTCTCCGCGCAATTCTATGCCAGCGGCGCCGCTAAGCAAGCCTATTACGACTATATCAAAATGCTGCTCGGTCGCACCAATTCGATCAGCGGCAAAGCGTATAAGGACGAAACCGCCATCATGGCGTGGCAGTTGTCGAACGAACCGCGCCCCGGCGGCAGCGACGCCTCGATCAAGGCGCATGTTGATGACTATTACGGCTGGATCCGGGACAGCGCCGCCCTCATCCGTTCGCTGGCGCCCAACCATCTGGTTTCGCTCGGCCACGAAGGCCTGATGGGCGCCAACGGTCAGGAAGAGATCGTCATCAAGGCGCACGAGCATATCGACTACCTGACGGCGCATATCTGGCCGCAAAACTGGAGCTGGGTCGATAAGGACGATCTCGCCGGTAGTTTCGACGCCGGCGCCGCCAAGGTTCAGGCCTATATTGACGCCCATATCGCCATCGCTAAAAAGATCAACAAGCCGCTGGTTTTCGAGGAATTCGGCTTCCCACGTGACAATATCAGCTATGATCCCGGCACGCCGACTATCTACAAGGATAAGTTCTACGGTCTGATCTACAAGGCCGTGGAAGACGCCATCGCCCATAATACCCCGGTGGCCGGCTCGAATTTCTGGGCCTGGGGCGGCGCCGGCCGCGCCCTGCACCCGGATCATCACATGCTGCGCGGCGAAACCGCCTATGTCGGCGATCCGCCACACGAACCGCAGGGTTGGTACAGCGTCTTCAACACCGACACCTCAACGCAAAGCCTGATCAAGACGCACGCCACCAACCTGATCAATATCAAGAGTGCATCGTAAAGGATTGTAAGAAATAAAAAAATGACCGCGCCACGTTAATAGGGGAGAACGTGGCGCGGCCAAGGTTTATCAGAAGAGGCCGTTCTGATAATCGGTGAATGCCTGCTTAATGTCTTCATGCGAGGTCATCACGAAGGGGCCGTGGCGCACGATCGGTTCCCTCAGCGGCCGCGCCGTCAGCACCAGCAGACGCACCCCCGTCTGGCCCGCGGTGAGGTTCAGGATGTCACCGCCATCGAGAATGCCGGCCTGACCGCTGCTGACCAGGCTCTGCCCGACCGTCACGCCGCCATCATAAACATAGATGAAGCCGTCATGCGCCTCTTCCATCGGCAGGGTGACCTCACCTTCCGGCTTCAGGATGACTTCGACGACAAAAGGACAGGTGGCTTCCGGTGTCACGGGTCCCAGCAGACCATGATACCGCCCGGCGATCAGCCTGACTTCCGCCTGCGGGAAGATGACAGCCGGAATTTCCACAGCCTCGATGGCGCGGTAAACCGGCGCCTGCATCTTCCGGTCGGCCGGCAGGTTCAGCCAGAACTGAAACGCCTGCACCCCGCCATCGCCAACACGTTCCGGCATTTCAGAATGCACCAGGCCGCGTCCGCTAGTCAGCCATTGTATACCGCCCGCCGCAACCACGCTTTCGCGGCCCGCATTATCACTGTAACGCAAGCGGCCCTGGGTGATATAGGTAATGCTTTCAAAGCCGCGATTGGTCTGGCTGGGAAACCCGCCATCGATTCCATCAGCGGCGCCGGTGGTCAGTTCGTCAAAGGCCAGGAACGGATCGAGATTGGGCAGACCTTCACCGCCGATTACGCGTTTCAGCCGCACATTCATACCTGCACGCGCCGGCATGGCCCTGACAACGCGGGCGATCCGTCGCGCACGATGCTGCTGGGGCCGTGTGGTCATGAACATGGGCGATTCCGCTCCGGTCTTGCTGAAAGCCCTATAGTCGGTTAGAGGTGTTGCCGGAAGATGCGCCGCAGGCATCACAGTGTTGCACATTATGGAACAGTCAAAACTCGACTTCGACGATCTCAACGCCTTTTTCGTCGTAGCGGAAGCCGGCAGTTTCGCGCGCGCCGCCGAGCGGCTGGAATCCTCGAAATCCCTCGTCTCGCGGCGGGTCGCACGCCTGGAGGCCACGCTTTCGACCCGGCTGTTGCAAAGAACGGCACGCGGCGCCCATCTCACCGAAGCCGGCGCGCTCTATTACGAGCAGGCCCGCCACGCCATGTCACAGCTAGAATGCGCGGCGGAAAACCTGATCGAATCGACCACCGACCTTTCCGGTCCCATCCGCCTGACCGGCCCGGTGTTCTTCGGCCGCGAGTATCTCGAACCGGTCCTGGCGGAGTTCGTCAAACATTACCCCAATATCGAACTCGACGTTGATTTCAGCGATGAGAAACTGGATCTGCATAGCGAAGGCCTGGATATCGCCGTTCGCGTCGGACGTCTGACCGATTCCAGCCTGACGGTGCGTCGCCTGTGCCAATCCGGCCGGGTGGTGGTGGCCAGCCCTGCCTATCTGGCGCAAATGCCGCCGCTTCACACGCCCCAGGACCTCGATAAGCACGTCATCCTGCATTACAACGGTACCCATACCCAGGATCTCTGGCGATATCGTCATGACGGCCGATCGCATTCGCTCAAGGTCAAGCCACACCTGCGTTCCAACAGTGCCAGCATGCTGATGTCGGCGGTCAAGGCCGGCATCGGAGTCATGGTCATGCCGGTTTATGTGACCGGTGCAGCCATCCAGTCAGGCGAAGTGGAGGTGGTGCTCGGAGATTATGACTGGGGTCTGGCCGAGATCAGCCTGATTCTACCGCATGGAAAAAACACGACGCGCCGGGTACGCAGTCTCGTTGATTTTCTACTGCTGAGGTTTCACAATAAATTCAGTTGAATATGTATCACACTTAAACTTCCCGGCGCCAATGCAGGCGATCAGATCAATGGCCCGGCGGTTGCTCGATGCCACCCGTTTCTCCGGACGCCGAAGCACCGCCGATCACCGGCACGACAGCGACCTGATAGCCCGCCGGTGTGCGAAACCATTGCGGATCCTGCGGTCCCATCGCCAAATCCAGTACCTCGAACAGGGGGTCGCGGTGGCCCTTCCGGGTCATTTGCAGGATGACATTTTCAGGATTGGCGCAGAGCAGGCCCGACTGGTTCAGGTAATTGGAAAATTCAATCAGCCGGCAGGACCGCCCGCCAACCATGGATGCACCAACCGCCTTGAGCGTCGCTTGCCGCACCAGAACCGTCAGATCGAGCGGCAACGGAATGACACCATCAGCGCGATCCAGCGGAAAAACAAGGGCGATCCGGTTCTGTCCAGTGGCGGTCAAACTGATCAGAACGCCCTTCTCCCGGTCAGCGATATAGGATTGCGGCACACCGCCCGCCGTCAGATCCACGCGGGTTTTTGCACCCGACTGGCGAAGCTCCACCGGCGTGGCGAAACCGGCCACCTTCACCTTGGCGTAAAGCGCGCCGGTCGCCTGCGCCTGAGCGAAGGACGCCGGCATCAGCATGAAACCGGCGATCAAGAGGGCCAATGCACGCCTGACTATCGTCATATTCCGACTCCCAACAGGCGTTAAGTTATGGCAGGATTCGACAATGAAACCTATCCTCAGCCCGGACGCCGCCCTGACAAAAGACGGTTTTGCCGTCATCGATGCGCGCGGCCACCGCTGTCCGGTACCGACCCTCAGGTTGCGCCGGCAAATGGCGCGTACCGATAACCAAACTGGTGTTATTCTGTGGGCAAATGACCCTATGGCTCAGATCGATGTGCCGCATTTCTGCAATCAAAACAAATATGTGCTTTTATCTACGGAAGTAGTGGATGAAGCATGGGTTTTCACGATTGCACGCACCGGCCGGTAGCCGGATGTGTTACAATAATGTTTACTGTTCCTCTTTAAGAATCGCGCACTCCGAATGTTCCGCTTCGCCCCTCACAAACCCGCTCGACAGGAGCTGATATCTTGACCCTCCAGGCGCGTTTGCTGTTGTTGAGTCGCAATGACGACTGGTCGCAGGCCATGGGGGATGAACTGGACCGTCTGGGCTTGCGCACCATCAGCGCCACAGCGGCAGATGCAGCCTGTGCGGCACTCACGGACCTCTCCATCGAATCGGTCATCGTCAACCAGACCGGCGCCGACGCCTGGCCCAATATCGTGGAGCAACTGCGCGCCGCCGCCTGGCCCCGGCGGATACCGGTCATCATGATGCGCAACGATGACGAACATCGCGTCCCCCAGGGGTGGGACATGGCCTTCACGCGTGACGCCCATCCGCAACAGATCGTGGTCAGCGTCGAGCATATGGTGCGCGCCTGCGTTGCCGAAGAAGAGTATGACACCCGCCGTGAAACCTTTAATGTCGATTTGCAAGCGCTTGATACAATTCTGGAAAATCAGGAACCGCTTGCCGTTCTCTCCATCGGGCGGCCGGAACCGGAATATCTCGCCCTCACCCACAGCCTGCGTGAACAGGGCGTGGAGGTAACAGCGGCGCTTTCGTCCTACAGCGCTTTCGATTACCTGCATGACAAGACTTTCGACGCCGTTCTCCTGTGGGGTGGCGCACAACCGGCGGAATCCCTCGCCATTGCCGCCGGTATGCGCCGGAATACGCGGCTCTATCATACGCCGGTCCTGCTGCGGCTGAGCAGGCTTGTGGAAATCGACGTGGGTGATGCCTTCATGCGCGGTGTCAACGATATTGCCAATCCGAAGGCCCGTATTGCCGAGGTGACGGATCGCCTTGTGCGGCTCGCCCGTACGTACCGCCGCCAGCTTACAATACGTAAAACACTCGAATCGATGCGTCACCATACGCATATGGACAAGGGCACCGGTTTGTTCGGCCGCGATCTCTTTGCCGCGCATCTCGCTCGACTGTCAAAAGCCGCCGGCGAGCGCAATCGCAATCTCAGTATCTGCGTGTTGAAGATCGCCGAAACGCCCGAAGTCGTCCGCGCCCGCTCACGCGGGATGCTCGACAAGGCCGCGCCGCAGATTGGCTCCATGGTGGCGCGCCTGGTGCGCGCGGAAGACAGCGCCGGACGGCTTTCCAACGATGTTTTCGCCATTGCCCTGCCCGCCACCTCTGTCATCGCCGCCCGCAATGTCGGTGAACGCATTTCTGCGGTCGTAAGCTGCACAGCCTTCGATTCCGGTCAGGGCAAACCGCCCTATGTCGTCGAATTCATTGTTGGCGCGGCGCAGATCAAGCCCGGAGAACCGGCGGCCGAAGCGCTGATGCGCGCTGCGGCCGAGGTCGGCAATCCGAACCGGGAAGCCGTTTAAGCTTCAGCGGCCAACCTTGCCAGATCCTTCATAATGCGTTCAGCCGCGGCCAGGCGTTCGGCCGCGCCGGGCCATTCACCCTTTACCATCAGTTTTTGATCCGGCCGCAGTTTCCAGTCATTCGGACGCGATTGTATGTGCCGGATCAGCCCCATCGGGTTGTTGAAGCTGTCATTGCGGAAGGTGACAACAGCGCCCTTCGGACCTACATCCAGTTTCGATACATTAGATTCGCGGCATAATCCCTTTATTCCAACCACTTTCAGCAATTGTTCTGCTTCTTCGGGAATAGGACCGAAACGATCGATCAATTCTGACGCCAGCGCCTCGCGGTCGGCCAGTTTTTCAGCCTCCGATACCCGACGATAGAGCGACAGGCGAATATTGAGATCGGGAATATAGCTTTCAGGGATCATCACAGCGGCGCCGGCATTGATTTGCGGCGACCAGCTTCTGGCGTCGGTCAGGCTATCAGCGCTGCGTTCACGCAGTTCGGCCACCGCATCTTCCAGCATCTGCTGATAAAGTTCGACGCCGATTTCACGAATATGCCCCGATTGCTCATGCCCCAGCAGATTGCCGCCACCGCGTATATCGAGATCGTGACTGGCAAGCTGGAATCCCGCGCCCAGATTATCCAGCGATTGCAGGACCTTGAGGCGCTTTTCTGAAGCGATGCTCAAGGTTTTGTGCTGTGGCGTTGTCAGATAGGCATAAGCGCGGGTCTTGGAACGGCCAACGCGCCCGCGTATCTGATAAAGCTGGGCCAGACCGAACATATCGGCGCGGTGAACGATCAGCGTATTGGCGGTCGGCACATCCAGGCCCGATTCCACGATGGTCGTGGACAACAGAACATCATACTGCCCTTCGTAAAAGGCCGTCATGACGTCTTCCAGCGCGGTCGGTGCCAGTTGCCCGTGACCAACAACGAACTTGATTTCCGGCACCTGGGCGCGCAGGAAATCGGCCACATCGGGCAGATCGCTCAGACGCGGCACGACATAATAGGCCTGTCCGCCGCGATATTTCTCCCGCAACAGCGCTTCGCGCAGCGCCACCGGATCATAAGGCAGAACATAGGTGCGCACGGCGATGCGATCGACTGGTGGCGTGGCGATGATTGACATGTCACGAATGCCGGACAGCGCCATTTGCAGGGTGCGCGGGATCGGTGTGGCGGAAAGCGCCAGCATATGGACATCGGCCCGGAAAGTCTTCAGCTTTTCCTTGTGCTTAACACCGAAGTGCTGCTCTTCATCAACGATTACAAGACCTAAATCGCTGAACTTCACCTGTTCCGACAAAAGCGCATGGGTGCCGATCACTACCTCGATCTCCCCCTTCCTCAGGCCTTCGCGTGTTTCGTCCGCTTCTTTTTTGGTCACCAGCCGCGACAACTGACGCACCCGGATCGGCCAGCCCTGGAAACGCTGAGTGAAGGTCTTGAAATGCTGTCGCGCCAGCAGGGTCGTCGGACAGACAATAGCCACCTGCTGGCCGGACATGGCGACGACAAAGGCCGCCCGCAATGCCACTTCGGTCTTGCCAAACCCGACATCGCCGCAAATCAGGCGATCCATAGGCTGGCCCTTGCCGAGATCTTCCAGCACGTCAGCTATGGCATTGAGTTGGTCGTCGGTTTCCTCATAAGGAAATTGCGCGCAGAATTCGTCGTAAAGACCGGCCGGCGGGTCGATGGTCTGGCCCTGTTTCATGGCGCGCGCGGCAGCAAGCTGAATCAGCCCATCGGCCATCTCGCGCAGACGCTCTTTCGCCTTGGCCTTACGCGCCTGCCAACTGGCGGAACCCAGGCGGTCCAGTTGCGCGCTGTCGCTATCCGCGCCATAGCGGGTCAGCAGGTCAATATTCTCGACCGGCAGATACAGCTTGGCGTCATTGGCGTATTGCAGGTCCAGGCAGTCATGCGGCGCCCCGGCGACATCGAGCGTCTTCAGGCCATCATAACGCCCAATGCCATGCTCGATATGGACTACCAGATCACCGGGTGAAAGCGCCGAGGCTTCAGCCAGAAAATTCTGTGCTCTCCGGCGTTTACGCGGACGGGCTAACCTGTCACCCAGGATATCCGTTTCGGAAATGACCGCCAGGGATTCGGTTTCAAAACCGTGATCAAGCGGCAGGACGGCGCGCTGAATCGGCTTTACTTTGGTACCTGCTACGCCGAAGCTTTGGGCGTCAGCCCAATCAGTGGCCAGGCGCAGCGATGTCAGGCCATGATCAGCAAGCATGACGCCCAAGCGATCGGAAGAGCCATCCGTCCATGAGGCGAACAGCACCCTTTTGCCCTGCTTGGCCAGCGCCTTGGCGTGATCGGTGACCGCTGCAAAGAGATTGGTCGAATCGAGCAGACGCGCTTCGGAAAAGTTACGACCAAGCCGTCCGCCCAGATCAATCGCATCGGCGCTTTCGCGTTGAAACGGCTCGAACCGGCGCACACGCTGGCCCGCAAGCGCGGCCTTCCAATGCGTTTCATCAAGATACAACCGATCCGGCGGCAAGGCGCGATAGACCGAACCGCCCTTCTCCTTCGTGGCCTCAACGCGTAGCTCATAAGCGTCTTGTACGCTGGCCGTCCGCTCAGCAAAGGCATTTTCCGCCAGCGCATCCAGCATCAGCAGGGTTTTAGGCGGCAGATAATCGAAAACGCTATCCAGTCCGTCATAAAACAGCGGCAGCAAATGCTCGATCCCTTGCCGGCGAATACCGGAAGACAGGGCGGCGTAAAGCGGATCGTCACCCGCCGCGCCAAAAATTTCGAGATAGTGTTGACGGAAACGGCTGACACTGGCCTCATCCATCCGGACTTCTGACACCGCCGTGAAATCCAGACTGGTAATCTGTTTCAGCGAGCGCTGGGTTTCCGTGTCGAAGCTGCGGATCGATTCCAGCGTATCGCCGAAGAAATCGAGCCGGACCGGTTCTTCATGGCTGGGCGAAAAAACATCGAGCAGACCGCCGCGCACGGCGAATTCACCCTTTTCCGATACGGTCGAGACGCGGTTATAGCCATGTTTAAGGAAATAGGTTTCAAGCTCAGCTATATCGACACTTTGGCCGGGCCTGAGCGACAAACGCCCTTCCCGGATGACGCTGAGCGGCGGCACCTTCTGCATCATGGCGGAGGCGGTCGTCAGCAGCAGAACCGGCGCGGCAGGCGGCTTTGTCCGGTATTCAGCCAACCGTGACAGGGCATACATGCGCTGGGCGACAATGCCCGGCGTCGGACTCATGCGGTCATAAGGTAGACAGTCCCAGGCCGGAAAACTCAGGATTTCAAGGTTCGGCGCAAAGAATTTCAGCGCCTCGATGACGGCGTTCATGCGCGCGAAATCCCGCGCCACGAAAACGCTCAAAGGTTCGCCGCGCGCCAGATCGGCGGTGATCAGGCTATCAACCCCTTCCGGCGCGCCACTTAAAACCAACGGCGCTTCCGAACGTGAAATCTGAGACAAATCGGCCATGCGATATTTAAATCTTTGTGTAAGCTGTCTTGTAATAGATATTGAGTTTATTCATAATTGATGATTGAAATTCGACCGGCGTCGGGTCGCGTTCGATAATCCAGCCATAGAGGTCCTGATCAGGCACTTCGAGCAGGGTTTCAAAGATATCCAGTTCTTCATCGCTCATTTCCAGCAACATATCGTCAGCGAAATTGCCGAGAATGATATCCGCCTCCTTGAAGCCCCTCCGCCAGGCTCGAAAGGACAGCTTTCTGAGGCGCGCATCACGCATTTCGGCTTCTGTCACAGCTAACACTCCTCAAACGAAAACTGGCCCTTCTCATAAAGCATTTTTGGTGCTTGATAAGCCCATGCGACCAGAAATTTTGTTTCCCTACTATGCGCCGGTGACCAGCCTGAAAGGCGTCGGCCCCAAACTGGCTCCCACACTGAGCGCGCATGTCGGCACGCATATCCGTGACCTCGCTTTTTTCCTGCCGTCCGGGATTATAAAAAGACCATTGGTGACCTTGCGCGATGCACGGATCGGCGAGGTGCAAACCGTGAAAGTGCGCATAGGCGGTTATCCAGCTTCCGCACCCAAAACGCCACAACGCATCGACGTCTTTGACGATACCGGCCGCCTGCAGTTGATCTATTTCCACCGTATCCGCGGTTTCGAGGCCCAGCACCCAATCGGCGCCGAGCGATTGATCAGCGGCAAGATCGAGAAATTCGGCCAATACCTCCAGATGTCGCATCCGGATTATATCGTCGATGAGGCGCGCGCCGGGGAAATCCCGGCTTGCGAACCGGTTTACCCGGCCACGCTAGATCTGTCGTCACGCATGATCCGCAAATTCATCCAGACGGCGCTGACCACCCTGCCAGACCTACCGGAGTGGCAGGATAAAGTATTAATAGACAAATATATATGGCCAACTTTTAATCAGGCACTTAAAGATACGCATAGCCCGCAAAGCGAACTTGATCTGTCTGCGGACTCTAAAATCCGGCAGCGTCTGGCCTATGATGAGGCCTTGGCGCATCAACTGGCCCTTAAAAGCCGGAAGCAGCATCGCCAGAGTACACCGGCGCGCGTGGTTGAGTATCACAGTCTGTCGGATCGCGCCCTTGCCGGCTTGCCTTTCAGACTGACCGGCGCTCAGGTTCGCGCCTTGCAAGATATCCGCGCCGATTTGCGTTCCGGCCACCGCATGAACCGCCTGGTCCAGGGCGATGTCGGCGCCGGCAAAACCCTCGTGGCCTTGCTGGCCATGATCGACCTAGTCGAAGGCGGCTTCCAGAGCGTCCTGATGGCGCCGACCGAAATACTGGCGCGCCAGCATTACGAAAAAAGCCTGCCGATTCTGAATGATATCGGCATAAGCTCACTGATCATAACCGGTCGTGACAAGGGCAAGGTCCGCGAAGAAAAGCGCGCCGCCGTTGCCAATGGCGAGGCTCTGATCATCTTCGGTACACATGCGGTCTTTCAGGAAGGCGTCGATTTCAAAAACCTGCAATTGGCCGTTATCGACGAACAGCACCGCTTCGGCGTCGGCCAGCGGCAAAAGCTGTTCTCCAAGGGGGACGCCGTTCATTATCTGTCGATGTCGGCCACGCCAATTCCGCGCACCCTGGCGCTGACTCAATATGGCGAGGCCGATCTTAGCATCCTTGATGAAAAACCCGCCGGCCGCCAGCCGATCCACACGGCGGTTTTACCGCGCCAACGCCTGCCCGATGTGATCGCCCGCCTGAGAAACGCCATCGGTTCCGGTTCGCAAGCCTACTGGATATGCCCGTTGGTCGAGGATACCGCCGAAACGGACCTGATCGCGGTCGAACTTCGCCACCGTGAACTGGCCGAGGCCCTGGGCATGGAAATCGGACTGGTCCACGGCCGTATGCCATCCGAGGAGAAGGATGCCGTCATCAGCCGCTTCGCCGCCAGTGACATCCGTATCCTGTGCGCCACCACGGTGGTCGAGGTCGGGATCGATGTGCCCACGGCGTCGATTATCATCATCGAACAGGCCGAGCGATTTGGATTGGCGCAACTCCATCAGTTGCGAGGTCGCGTCGGCCGGGGCCGCGACAAGAGCGCCTGCATCCTGCTTTACGATACGCCCTTGTCGAAAAACGCCCAGGCGCGTCTTGAATTGCTTCGTGACACGGAAGATGGTTTCAAGATCGCTGAGATGGACTGGAAACTGCGCGGCGAAGGCGACATTCTTGGCGCCAGGCAATCCGGCTTTCCCGACTACCGTTTCGTCGATCCAGTGGCGCATACCGGCCTGATCGCCATTGCGGCACGCGATGCGGTCTATATCCTGCAACATATGCAATCCCTGCCCGAACCGCGCCGAAAAGCGATCGAGATCCTTCGGCAGCTATTCGACTGGCGAAGCGATGTGGCCGACAAGCAGGATTAACGTGCCGGCTGCGTCACTTCGTAAAGTTGCCAGCGGGTTTGGATATCCGCTTGAAGATCACCATAGAACAGATTGTAGGCATTGACTTTTCTCTGATCTTCCCACGTTCCCACATCCTTGAAAGATGGTGATTTCGGCTTATCGACGAATAGCAGTCCGCCAAGGCAATGCGCCGAAACCTTGCGCACGCTCAACGCCGGTTCCGTCCCCCATTCCAGTCCCGTTGCATTCGTCGCGCCTAAAGAATGCTTGGCCTCGACCTCTTCCCCCGACGCGACACCATTCAAGGGGTTTACACAGACACCCCTTTGCGATCCCATGGGCTGCAGGGTATCGCCCTGCCAATAAACAGCTTTCTGCAAGACTTGCAGGGCCACATCCGGCCGGCCTGAATTTATACTGACATAGCTGACGACGCAGCCAAACTGTTTGCGCGACAGGCAAACGGGGATTGGACTTGTCACACCGAACTGGTTTTCCGGCACCAGAGCTTCCAGAAAATAGGCGGCGACCAGTTGATCCTTAAGGTTCGGGTCATTCGCCACCACATTACGGATCAGCCGGGAGGCCAGCAAGCCACCCTGCTCCAGCCCGACGATCACAAAACCGCGTCCCCCCCGGCGCACCTTGAGAAACTCGGAAAAGGCGGCGGCCACATCCCGATAGGCGAATTGCCGGGCTTCACGCGAATCCTCTTTCAGGGTCAATTGGGTAAATAGACTGCCCTGACGGTATTTCGGCGCATAGACATTGCCCATTATGGCAAAAGGCGCAGCATAGTTCGGCAATTGCACACGCTGAATCTCCGCCGCTATGGCGTTGCTGGTTGTTGAACCCAGCCATTCCTCGCCGCCGTTATAGCTGGTGCCATGGACGAAAAAGACATCGACCTTGCGTGGATCCGCATAAAAATGAGCTGGATTGAGATACCAGCCTTCAGTCGTGGTATAATCGGGCGCAGGCGGCGAATGATATATCTGGAAAGGTATCTTCGGATCGAGATAGTTGCGATGGATGTCATTCTGCAAATACAGGAAGGCCAGCGCCAAAAAGCCGCCGACAAACACACCGATCAACAGGCTGAGCCTGCGTTTCTGTAAAATCTGTTTCCACATTTCCCGGTCAGCTTAAGAGAATACGCTGATAAAACAAAGGCCTCAGACATCTTCCGGCTTCACTTTTTATGATCGGGGATGACAGGTCAGTTCTTCGCCGTCTTATAAAGCGCGTTCGGCCAACGCTTATGCACCCAGAACCATTCTTCCGGATTATCGCGCACGGCCTGTTCAATAAAGGCACTTACTTTACAAACGGTTGTTTCAATATCCTGAGCCTTGTGGCCGGTGTCATCGACCGCGATCGGATCATGTACCGTGACATGAAACCGCGCCTTGTGCAGCCGGCGGATCGTCAGAGGCTGCAAGACTGTGCCGAAACGTTGAGCCAGCCGCGTCGGTCCCGGCGCGGTTTCGGCGATATGCCCGAAAAAGGGCGTGGGTACACCGCGGTTGAACTTCTGATCGTTCATCAGGCCGACTGACTCGCCGTTTTGCAGAGCGATCAGCAGTTCCTTGGCGCCGTCGCTGCCCTTGGGCGCGAAAGCGGTAACGCCATAGGCGGCTCGCGTGGCGCGCATCCGCTCATCGACATAGGGATTATTAGCCGCGCGATAGGTGATCATATAGGGCACCTTCGCCGCCAGAATGGCCGCATTCATCACCTCAAAATTCGACAGATGCCCCGAAATGAAAATGACCGGCTTACCGCTGGAGGCGATTGCCTCAAGCTTTTCAAAGCCCTCTATCTCGATCCGGCTTTTGTCCTTCACGATCCGGTCCATAATGGCGAATTCGCCGGCCATGGCCCGGCCGGTGTTTTCCCACTGCCGCGTGATCAGGTGCTTGCGCGCTGCGGCGTCCATGTCCGGAAAGGCCAATTCCAGATTGCGTTTCACCGTTTTCTGCACGGGGGTCAACGGCCCCAGCGTTTTGAACAGCCAGCCACCGAAATCCGATGCCGTATCGACCGGCAGGGCACGCGTAAAAGCGGCGAAGGCGTCATAGAGGAAAGCCTCCAGACGCCAGGCCAGATCCTGCATGAAAGACGGTTTAGCCGGCATCGCGCACGGCTTTCGCGTTTTTTTGCGCTGAAAGAATCTTGCGCAACCGGTTCAGGCGGGCTTCGGCGGCCAGATGGCTGCTGTAAAGACCATCCCAACCGCCGGTGAAGTGCGCGCGAAAGATGAAATAGCGAATAAAAACGAAAGGATATTCAAACGGCAGCCGCAACCATATCGCCCAGGCCGGTTTTTTCAGTACCTTGGCCTGAAGGTTAGTGTAGGAATCGAGCTTGGCGCGGATATGGGCATAGGATCGCGCCGAAAAGTGCATAACCGCGCCGTGCAATTGTCCGACCGTCTCCGTCTTGGTATCTACCGTATCATGGACCAGGCTTTCGCGGAACCGCACCACCCGGCGGTCATATAGCCGGACATAGTTATGATAATCTGCCCACAGGCGCGGTTTCGTCTTGCCGGGGTAGACATTCCTGATCCTGAACCGGTAGGCGTTCAGCCGGGCCCCTGACGTCATCAACGCCTTGATTTCATTGTAAAGCGCCGGCGTAACGATCTCATCAGCATCCAGGTTGAGAATCCAGTCGTTGGCCGCGCACTCCTCGCTGTAACGCTTCTGCGGGCCATAGCCCGGCCAGTCGTGGTGAATGACCCGCGCGCCAAGCGCCTCGGCCACGGCCACGGTGTCATCGGTCGAGCCGCTGTCGATGACCACGACCTCATTCACCAGCCCCTGAACCGCACGAATGCAATCGCCAATACGGTCACCTTCGTTTTTGGCGATAATACAGCAGCTTAAGGGGGTCGGTTCAGGCGTGTCCATGCTACCTCTTGTGCCCAAGACCTCCCGAACAGGCAAGCCTTCCTTTAATGCGGATGCCGAAAATCCACTTTCAGCCACCAGTACCATACAGACTTATACACATGTCCACACAGGCTTTTCTCACGCGAAGAGACTGGCGGAAGCATCTGGAATTATATATGAATTGCAAGGATATCCACAATGTCTCACAGGCCAGGTGCAACGAAATGACCAGAACACAGATTGACCCCGCCGATCTGCATAAAGAGATGGAAACAGGCGCTGTCCGGGTCATTGATGGCAGTTGGGCGCTCGATGGCACAGATATGTGGGCGCTCTACAGGCAGGAACACATTCCCGGCGCGCAATTCTTCGATCTGGACTCCCTCAGCGACCACAGAACGCCCTTGCCACACATGGCGCCCTCGCCCACGCAATTCGCCGCCGCTGCCGGACAGATGGGAATTTCGGAAAAGACGCCCGTCGTTATTTATGACCGCCAGGGCCTGTTCTCGGCGGCGCGTGTCTGGTGGACATTCAGATTGATGGGACACAAAAATGTGCGGGTTCTGCGTGGTGGCTTGCCAGCCTGGAAAGCAGCCGGATTTGCGGTCATGGATCAGGTTTCCACACCTGTTCCAACAACCTACATGCCAATTCATAAATTAGAAAAAGTCATCAATATAAATGACTTGCATGACAAACTTAAAAAACGGGCCAGCCTGGTTCTGGATGCCCGCCCAAAGGCGCGCTTTGAAGGGACCGCACCGGAACCGCGCGCCGGCTTGCGTTCGGGGCATATACCGGGGAGCCGCAGCCTGCCTTTCAGCGATCTGATACGCGATGGCGCCTTGAAGCCGCGCGATGAACTGGAAGCCATTTTCCGGTCATACGGCGTCCCTGACGCCGGCGCGATCATCACCACCTGCGGGTCCGGCGTTACCGCAGCGATTATCAGTATGGCCTTGCATGAAACCGGCCATACCGACACCCGCCTCTATGACGGGTCCTGGGCGGAATGGGGACAGGAAACGCTCGACACACCGGCGGTCACTGGCGCATAGGGTCACAGGCGCATAGGCATGGCGACTCCGACAGGACTCGAACCTGTAACCGTCCGCTTAGAAGGCGGATGCTCTATCCAGTTGAGCTACGGAGCCTCAAGGTGTGGGAATACTTAGTGCGTCCAGCTTTGTCTGCGGCCGAAAGCAAAGTTATCGGCATAGGCCTTGATGATCTTCGGCGGCGCTTCCGGCTCTATCAGACGGAAGGGGATGCCGTTATGTTCGGCGAAGGCCATGGCCTGGTCCTTCGTCTCGAAGGTCAGGCGAACCTGGGCGTCGGTATCGGCGGACGACGACCAGCCCATCAACGGATCGGGCGTACGCGCGGATTTCGGTTCAAACTCCAGTATCCAGTCATGAGTCTTGCCGCGGCCCGATTGCATGGCTGTCTTGGCGGGTTTGAAAATACGCGCAAACATTGTCGTCTCCTGAAGCGCAGGGACTCGTCGGTCCATGCGTCCCCGTCTGTTACTACCAAAAGCGGGGCCGGGTAAAGAGGAAAGGCACAGGCCCTCTCCAGACATTTAAAAAGCCGGCCCTTAAAGGACCGGCTTTTTAAATGGTCGGGGCGAGAGGATTCGAACCTCCGGCCTCCTGCTCCCGAAGCAGGCGCGCTACCAGGCTGCGCTACGCCCCGACTATATGATCTCTCCAGACACAGGCAACGAGGCCAATACTGGTCGGGGCGAGAGGATTCGAACCTCCGACCTGCTGCACCCAAAACAGCTGCGCTACCAGGCTGCGCTACACCCCGTTATCCGGCCAATGACCGAAGGCCACTGGCTGAGAGGCGCGCTTCATGCCATTTTCGCCAGGCCTCCGCAAGCCCTCCCGGCATGAAAAATCACCAAGTTGCTGACTTTTATCGATTCCGACCTTCGCCTTCGGGAAAAAGGCGTGGATAAACATGGCGCCGTTCCCGTGATCATAAAAAAAGCGCGGACAGGCCGAGCCATCCGCGCTTTCCTTACTGAATTAACCCAGCCGCTATACGAGCGCCTTGGGATGAACCTCGGTGACCACAAGTCCCTTGGGACCTTCGCCAAACCGCACCATGATGGTGTCGCCCTGCTGAACATCTTCAAGACCGTAGCGCCGCAAGGTTTCGATGTGAATGAAAATGTCGGTCGGATCGTCGCCACGCACCACGAAGCCATAGCCCTTGGTACGGTTGAACCACTTGATCGTGGCGGCTTCGAGATCGCCGACACGCACACTGTCATTCACGGAACGCGAAACGCGCGGCGTTTGAATATCCGAACGCACCGGCGCCGTCACCCCATCGGCGACAACTTCAAGGTCGTCGATCTCGATAACCTGCCACCCCTTGGCCCGCTTGGCAATCTTACAGGTAATTCTCGCGCCTTCCCTGGCGCTGTCACGACCCATATCGCGCAGGCTTGAGATGTGCAGCAAGACATCGCGCATGCTGGTCAGCGTCGAATCCTGCGGAACGATAAAGCCGTACCCCTTCGCAGCGTCAAACCATTTCACATGACCTGAAATCGTTACTAATTCGTCGGCTTCGCTTTTGTTATTATAATCAAACAAACTCATCTATCCTCACCCATGTCGCCATGAACTATCAAGTGACACTCATTATCATAACACGGATATCTCAATTTGGGAGGCAAAAAAGAGAATATATTCGCATGAATTGAGAAAATACGCTAAAAAATCGCTTTAGGCGAGTGTAATTGTGATCACGCGAGCGCTTGAGAACGTTACCAAATGGTAATTATCTGTGGATAAGTCGCTCGAAAGCCTCAAACTCAAGGCTAACAAAATACCAATTGGGGGAAAATCAGAGGCTTGAGTGGCAGTCCCTAGGGGAGTCGAACCCCTCTTTTCAGGTTGAAAACCTGACGTCCTAACCGATAGACGAAGGGACCGCGCTCAAGAGGTGCGCTAGGTAACCGTTCTGATTTCGGGATGCAAGCGCTATTTTCATTTTTTTCACTGACCTCATACGCGGTCTTCGTGTCAGGCCAGCGCAATGTCCTCGATTTCGAGCTGCACCCCTCGCCGGCCCATATAATCGTCCGGTTTCAACCGCCCCAATACATGTATCAGTCCGGCCGGCCGCAGCAGCGCGTCACCAATTGCCGTGCCTTCGGCACGCCACATGATACCCTTCAGTTTCGCGCCACTGTCATCGCTCAGTTCAAAGCGGATATGACCGCCCTTCATGACCTGCGCGAACCCGACCCGGATACCGGCGAAGGCCAGCACAGGCTCCGGATTGCCCTGACCATAGGGCGCAAGCAGATCGAACCGGTCATAAAGCGCACGCGAGGCGGCCTGGACGCTGAGAATGGCATCCACCTCGACGGCCTCGATCTGATCGGCATCGGAAACGTGCATCGTCACATAATCATTGATAAATCTGCGCAATTCACCGATCCGCTCGCGCTCCACGCTTAAGCCTGCCGCCATGGCGTGTCCGCCGCCGGACAAGAGAATACCCGCCTCAAAGGCCGCACCGACCGCCTCTCCCAGGTTGACCCCGGCCTGCGAACGCCCGGATCCCTTGCCCATGCCACTAACCGGATCGATGCCTATTATAATGACAGGCTTATGCCAGCGTTCACGCAGACGCCCGGCGACAATGCCGATAACACCGGGGTGCCAGTCCTCGCGCGCCACTATAATAACAGAGTCTTCGCTGGGCCAAAGTCTCTGTGTTTCCGCTGCCTGCATGGCTTGATCGAACACCTCGGCTTCGATATCCCGGCGTGTGCGGTTGAGTTCATCCAGTTCTTGCGCCAGGGCTGCGGCCTCTTCGGGATCATCGGTCGAGAGCAGGCGGACTCCCAGATCGGAGCGTCCGACCCGTCCGCCGGCATTGATGCGCGGACCGATGACAAAACCCGAATGAAACGTGCTCATCAGATTGACGGCGGCGCTCTTATCACCGGCCACCTCCATCAGCGCCTTGATGCCGGCGTTCTTGCGCTGCGACATTACCTTCAGGCCCTGCGCTGCCAGGGCACGATTGAAACCGGTTAAAGCCGTCACATCGCAGATCGCCCCCAGTGCCGACAGATCAAGCCATTGGCGCAAGTCGGGCTTATCGATACGGGCAAACAGGCCGCGCTTTTCCGCCTCGCGGTTCAAACCGGCCAGCACAACGAAGACGACACCCGCCGCCGCCAGGTTCCCTTGCGCCGAGGTACAGCCGGGACGGTTCGGGTTGACCACCGCCAGGGCGTGCGGCGGCTCCTCACGCATCAGGTGATGATCGATCACCACGACATCGAGGCCGATGCTTGCGGCGTAATCGAGCGCCTTGTGCGCCATGGCGCCGCAATCGACCGTCACGACCAGATCGGTGCCCTGGCGTTTGAGCGTATCGAAGGCGGCATTGGAAGGCCCATAACCTTCGGTCACCCGGTCGGGCACATAGACCTCAAGTTCGTGCCCCATGTGACGGAACCAGCGCACAAGCTGCGCCGCACTGGTGGCGCCATCGACATCATAATCGGCGAAAACGCTGATCTTCGCCTTGCGCTCCAGCGCATCCAGCATGGCGGAAACGGCCTTATCCATATCCATGAAGCATGACGGCTCTGGGAAAAGCGCCTTCAGCGTCGGGAAGATAAAATCCTGCAAGCCTTCCGGAGTCACACCGCGTCCGGCGGCAAACCGCGCCAGCGGTTCGATAAAATCGACTTCCGCCACATTCATCAGCCCCAGGCGATGCGTAATTTCGCGCAGGGTTTCCGACGAGATACCCCTGGCGGCGATACGCTCCCGCCACATCCGTCCGCTCAGTGACGCGCTGACGCCAAGATAGGGCGACACATCGATTGCCGGTTTCAACGGGGCATTGGTATCCATGGCGATTCATCTCTTTGACGACTGGGCGCAGACTAACAGACGAGACGATGGGAGCAATGCCGCAATCACCGGCGCGGTCACGAAAGAGAGAACATGCGGGGATAAGTCCCGCATGAGTTGGCAAATCCTGCGCACTGCCATAGGCTAAGACCAGAATCGCAAGAAGGGGGAAACAATGGCGCCGGAAACAAACGTAAAGGTCGCCGATCGGGTCAGTTTTGGCCGGATGCTGGCCTTTATCGGCCCTTGCGTGCCCTTCGCCGCCCTGGGTCTGCCGCTTGTCGCCACCCTGCCGGAATATTACGGCACCCAGCTTCAACTCGGCGCCATGGTCGGCGTCGCCTTCGCCATCGTCCGCGCCTTCGATATCCTCATCGATCCGTTCCTAGGCCACTGGATGGATCGGACGCGCACCAAACTGGGCCGTTTCAAGCTATGGATGCTGATCTGCCTGCCGATCCTGTTCGTCAGCACTGGCTTTATCTTCATGGCGCAAAAAGGCGTCAGCCCGGTCTATCTCGGCCTGTGGCTGTTCGTGCTCTATGTCGGCTTTTCCATCGCGGCCTTAAGTCAGGCCAGTTGGGGGACGGTGCTTTCCACGGACTATAATGAGCGTTCGCGCATCTTCGCCTGGTGGCAGGTCGGCAATATCATCGGCATCCTGGCGGCGGCGGTTATTCCGGTCATCATACAGGGCATGGGTCATTCCTATGTCCTGGGTGTGCAGATCATGGGCGGTTTTATCATGCTGACCCTGCCGATCACCATTGCCATCGCCTTGTGGATCGTGCAGGAAAGGGTTTCCAATACCCATACGCACGACCTCAAACTCAGTCATTATTTCGATATGTGGAAGCGCCGGAACGTCCGCTGCATCCTGTGGGCCGACCTGTTCATGGGACTGGCGCCGGGTGTGATGGCGGCCCTCTTCTTTTATTTCTTCGAGCAGACCAAGGGCCTGACGCGCATGGAATGCAGCATCGCCATGCTGCTCTATTTCGTTGCCGGCATTATCGGCGCACCGATCTGGACCATCGCCTCGAAACGCATGAGCAAACACAAAGCGCTGATCGTCTCGTCGCTGATCTTCGCCGTGCTTTATGCGTCGATGTATTTCGCGCCCAAAGGCCAGTTTGTCATCTGCGCCGCCATGACCTTCGCCAACGGCATCCCTTACGCGGCTTCCCTCCTCCTGACCCGTGCCCTGATGGCCGATATCGGCGATGAGGTCATGCTGGAAACCGGCCACGACCACAAGGGCACATTGATGGCCATTCTCTCGGCCACCACCAAGATTGGTTATGCCATTTCCGCCCTGACCATCACCCTCCTCGGCTGGCTGCATTTCAATGTGAAGGTGCCCGCCGCCAGCCCGCCGGAGGCCCTGGTGTGGGTCGAAATCTTCTTTATCGGTCTGCCGGTGATCTTCCTGATATTGGGCGCGCTATCGATGATGCGTTATACATTGACGCCCAACCGCCATGCCGAAATCATGGCGCAACTGAAAGCAAAGGAAATCCTGTGAGCCACGAAGGTATCGAAAGCCTGCTCGAAGTCATGCGCCGGTTGCGCGATCCGCAGACCGGCTGCCCGTGGGACAAGGAGCAGACTTTCGCCACCATCGCGCCCTATACGATCGAGGAATCCTACGAGGTGGCCGACGCCATCCAGCGCAATGACCTGCGCGATCTGAAGGAAGAACTGGGTGACCTGCTGTTCCAGGTGGTTTTCCACGCGCGCATCGCCGAGGAAATGGGCCTGTTCGATTTCAACGACGTCGCCGCCGGCATGAGCGAAAAGCTAATCCGCCGCCATCCGCATGTCTTCGGCAACGCCGGCGACCGTACGGCCGAGGAACAGAACGCCGCCTGGGAAGTGATCAAGGCCGAGGAACGCAAGGCCAAGGAAAAACACGGCCTGCTTGATGATGTGCCGGTCGGCCTGCCCGCCCTTACCCGCGCCGCCAAGCTGACCAAACGCGCCGCGCGGGTCGGATTCGACTGGCCGTCAACGCAGGAAGTGCTCGACAAGCTCGATGAGGAAACCCAGGAACTGAAAGTCGAAATCGCCAAAGGCGATATGCAGAAATCGCATGAGGAACTGGGCGATATCCTGTTCGTGCTGGCCAATCTGGCGCGCAAGCTCGACGTCGAACCGGAAAACGCCCTGCGCATGACCAACGCCAAGTTCATTCGGCGTTTTGAGACGATCGAGGCCGAACTGGCGAAGATTGGCAAGACGGCCGATCAGTCTGACCTGGCCGAGATGGACGCCTTATGGAACGCCGCCAAGCGGGCGGAGCACCAGGCTTCATAAGGCTCCCCATTCGCTTGCGAAAAACAATTCACACACAAAATCCTTTTCATTCACAAGCAAATAGCACAATGCCTTGCGAATCGAAAGATTAACGCGCATCACTGGCGAATGCCCGTCAGTCTGTGGTGCCGCGTATGAAGAAGCCTGCGAAAGCCCCCACCAAAACCACCCCAAAAGCCAAAACAGTCCCCATCGTCAAGGCGCACCGCTCGCTCTGTCCGATCAACCTCACCCTGGAAGCTGTCGGTGACCGCTGGTCGATGCTGATCGTGCGCGACCTGATGCTGCGCGGTCATAGCAGCTATCAGGGCTTCCTGCGCGCGGAAGAAAAGATCGCCACCAATATCCTGGCGGATCGCCTGCTCAAACTGGAACAAAATGGCCTGATCACCAAATCTGCCGATCCCACCGACAAGCGCAAATTCGTCTACGCGCTGACCGAACGCGGCGCCGATCTCGCGCCAATCCTGGTCGAACTGGCGCTGTACGGCCTGAAATATGAGCCGATGGCGAACATGGCCAAGGAAGTTATCATGGACATGCAGAAGAACAAGCAGGTCTTCGCCCAGCGCCTCGCCCGCAACTTCACGCCCAAGGTCAAGGAAAAACCGGCCAGGAAAAAGGAAGCCGAACCGGTCGAGGAAACCCTCAGTCTGTTCTGACTACTCCATGGCCGCCAGTTGGTCGTGCTCCAGTTCTTCCTGCGACAGCTTCTTCTTCGGCGCGGCGATCAACAGCAGAAGCGGCATAGACAGCAGGCACAGGATGAACATCAGCCAGAAATTATCGACATAGGCGATCATGCTGGCCTGACGGTTGACCTCGGCATTCAATGCCTCCAGCCCCAACTGACTTTGACCGTAACTGCTGCCCATCAGCGGGCCATTCGTACTGGTCAGGCTTTCCACAATGCCGGCATGGGCCTTCTGCGTATTGGAAACCTGTAAAGCCTGAACCATAGCGATGCCGATGCTGGAGCCGATATTGCGAACCAGACTGTAAATGGCGGTCCCTTCCGGCCGCAGATTGGGCGCAAGCGTGGCGAAACTGGCGGCCGAGAGCGGCACAAAGACCAGTCCCATGCCGATTCCCTGAATAATGCCTGGCCAAATGATGTCATGCTGCGACAGAACGACCGTATAGGTACACATCCACGCCAACGAAATCGCCGTCAGGCCGAATCCGGCCGCCAGGATCAGGCGCAGATCGACTTTCCCGACCATCCGCCCGACAATCAGCATGGCCAGCATGGTGCCCAGCCCGCTCGGCGCCGTAACGATACCAGCGGTCATGGCCGAATACTGCATCAAGCCCTGCAACATCGACGGCATCAGGGCGCGCGTGGCGAACAGCACCATGCCGACGATAAAGATGAACAACAGACCGGTGATAAAATTGCGGTTATAGAGTAGCCGATAATCCAGGAAGGTCTGCCCCGCAGGGCGTGTGGCGGTATGAATGATAAAGAAACCCAGGCTGACAAAGACAATGACGGCCTCGATCCAGGTTTCCGATGACGAAAACCAGTCGTTCGTCTGTCCGCGGTCGAGCAACATTTGCAGGGAGCCAATGGCCAGGCTCAGCGCCGCGAATCCGAAGACATCGAAACGGATGCTGCGCTTGGCGAATGTGCGCGGTATATATTTCCAGATACCGAAAAAGGCCGCCGCACCGATAGGCACATTGATGAAGAAGCACCAGCGCCAGTCATAGGCGTCGGTCAGCCACCCACCGAGAGTCGGCCCCAGGATCGGCCCCACCATGACGCCCATACCCCAGACGGCCATAGCCGAGCCGTGCTTTTCCTTGGGATTGATATCCAACAGGGTCGATTGCGACAAAGGCACCAGTGCCGCGCCAAAAACCCCTTGCAGCAAACGCGCCAGCACGATTTCCGACAGATTGCCGGCGATACCGCAGAGCATGGATGCCACGGTGAAGCCGGCGATGGAGACGAGAAAAACAGCCTTCAAACCAAAACGGTCAGTCAGCCAACCGGTCAGTGGCGTGGCGATGGCGGCTGCGACGATGAACGAGGTCAGCACCCAGGTAATCTGATCCGATGAGGCGTTCAGGCTGCCCTGCATATGCGGCAGCGCCACATTGGCGATAGTGCCGTCTACTGCCTGAATGATAGTCGCCAGCATGATCGAGATAGTGATCATGGTGCGGTTAATCGGCGCGCCAGAAGCCGGGGAACCAGAAGCCGGGGAAGCGGTACTCATCAGGAATTCTCTATAAGCTCTTGTAATTCTTCCAGAACGGTAGTGGCGACAGCCACTTTTCCGGGATCAATCTTGCCGATCAATTCGCGGCGCAAGGCATTCGCCCGTGTCCGCACCTTCTCGTAAATGGCTTGCCCCTCGGCCGTGACCACCAGAAGCTTGACACGGCGGTCGCTTTCCGAAGGCAGCCTCCGCACCAGCCCCGCCTTTTCCAGACGATCGATAGTGGAAACCATGGTTGCAGCCTCGACCTGAACCAGCGAAGCCAGTTCGGCTTGCGACAGCGGCGTTTTCGCCTTGGCGATATAGGCAATGCTAAGCCAGCCGGCCTGCGATACGCCCAAATCCTTCAGACGACGGTCAAGCGCCAGCCGCCATACGCGGGCGGCGGTATGCAGGGCATTCGAGAAGCGTTCTTCGGCGGACATGATAAGCCAGCTAATAGTTAGAAGGCTAACCATCTACGCCCGACTCGCACCTATTGCAAGCGGGATAATGCAGGGGTAAGTTTTAGCCGCGCCCAATCATCTTTTCATAGCGCCCATAGGCCTGATCGCTCAACCGGACATGCAAGTGGACGCGGCCGTCTTCATCTTCATGGCGGTCAAGCACACGGCCATGCTGATAAAGAAAAGCGATCACATTCCCCTGATGCGGTTCGAGAACAATATCCAGTTCTTCCCCCTCAGCATCGACCAGCAGAGCCACCTGATTGAGCAGCGCCACCACGCCCTCGCCGGTCACCGCCGAAACCAGCAACGGCTTGTTATTCGCCCGATCGGTGGTGGCACGCGCATAGAGAATATCCTTGGTTTCATCGTCCAACAGGTCGATCTTGTTCCATACCTCGACCATGCGTGAGCGGTCCAGATCCGGCAATATCTGCGCCATAACCTGCTCGACATCCTGCTTCTGCGCCTCGGCTTCCGGATTGGAAACATCGCGGACATGCAGGATCAAGTCAGCCTGCTCGACCTCTTCGAGCGTCGCCCGGAAGGCCGCTACCAGTTCGTGCGGCAGGTCGGAAATAAAGCCAACCGTATCGCTCAGGATCGCCGACCGCCCGTTCGGCAGTTTCAATGAACGCAGGGTCGTATCCAGCGTGGCGAACAGCAGGTCCTTGGCGAAAACCTCTGATTTGGTGAGGTTATTGAACAGGGTCGATTTGCCGGCATTGGTATAGCCGACCAATGCCACGATCGGATACGGCACCTTCCTACGCTGGCTGCGATGCAGGCCGCGTGTGCGGCGCACCTCTTCCAGTTCGGACTTCAACTGCTTAATCTTGTCGGCAATCATGCGGCGGTCGAGTTCGATCTGGGTTTCGCCGGGGCCGCCGGTGGTGCCGGTGGCGCGCTGGCGCTCCAGGTGAGTCCAGGTGCGGACAAGGCGCGAACGCTCATATTCCAGCCGCGCCAATTCGACCTGAAGCTTGCCTTCGCCAGTACGGGCGCGCCGTCCGAAAATCTCCAGGATCAGGCCGGTGCGATCGACCACCTTCACCTCAAGTTTCTTTTCGAGATTGCGCTGCTGGATTGGTGTCAGAGCGCCATTGACGACGCACAAGGACGCTTCAGCTTCTTCGCACAGCGTCTTGATTTCCAGAACCTTTCCCTCGCCGAACAAGGTGGCCGGATTGAGCTTGCGCACACGCACGCTCAACGTGCCCGCGATCTTCAGATCGAGGGCCATAGCCAAGCCAACAGCTTCTTCAAGGCGCGATTCTTCGTACCGGCGCGCCGGCGTATGCTCACCGCCAGCGCGCATATGCACGTCAAGATCAGGATCAACGACGACAGCGCGCACGATTTCCGGCGCGTTGTCATGAAAACGATCACTCAAGCAACAAATCCTTGCTGGGATTTAGTCGTCAAGGTCTTCTTCTTGTTCGTAAAGCTGGACCGGCGCGGCGGGCATGATGGTCGAGATCGCGTGCTTGTAAACCAGTTGCGATTGACCGTCGCGGCGCAGGAGAACGCAGAAATTATCGAACCAGCTGACGATGCCCTGGAGCTTGACGCCATTGATCAGGAAGATGGTCAGAGGGGTTTTGGTCTTGCGGACACTATTGAGGAATGTGTCTTGCAGGTTTTGTTTCTTATCGTGGGACATTGCCGGCCCTTCTCGTTTAAAATTTGAGGGGCACGATACCCCTCACACAGACAATAAGTCTCTATTTATGCAAAGATTCCAGGTCTTTTCAACCGCAGCCTGATAAAATTATTTTACACACCTGCCGAAGTGCGGGCGCGCTCGATATAGACTTCCCTTAACGCGCAAGCGATTGGCCCCGGTTTGCCATCCGCAATCTTGTGATCGTCTATCGCAATAATCGGCATGACGAGACTGGTGGCCGCCGTGATAAAGACCTCCGAAGCTGCTTTCGCTTCATCAAGAGTGAAACTTTCCTCGCGCAACTCGATACCGCTTTCATGAATCAGCGGCAGCAGATTGAGTCGCGTGACTCCCGCCAGGATATTGGCCGTCAGGCTGCGTGTCTTGATGACACCATCGACAACGATATAGACATTGGTCGAGCCGCCTTCGGTGACGAATCCGTCGCCATCGATGAAAATGACCTCGCCTGCCCCCTGTTCCTTCGCGGCCTGCTTGGCCAGCACATTGGGCAGCAGCCCAACCGTCTTGATGTCGCAGCGGCCCCAACGAATATCGGGCGCGCTGATCGCCTTGATTCCGGCCGCAGCCTTGCGCGCGGCGGCCTCACGATCCACCGGCCTGGCGGTGATCACGACGGACGGGCGCACATTCACCGGAAACACATGGTCACGCGGCGCCACACCCCGGCTAATCTGGAGATAGACCAGCCCCTCGCGGATACGATTACGGCGCACCACCTCGTTCAGTACCACCATCAAGGATGAGCGCGGCATCGGCAGGGCGATCCGCAATTCCGACAGCGAGCGTTCCAACCGGTTCAGATGCCCCGCCAGATCGGCCAACCGGCCATCGAAAACCGACCACACCTCATAGACCGCATCGGCAAACTGATAGCCGCGATCCTCAATGGAAACGGAGGCCTCACCGGCGCGCTCATAAACGCCATTAACATAAGCAATTCTAGGCATTATCGTTTATATTTCATCCTCATCGGCACGAATATGCGCCAAACCCAGGCTCTTCAGCTTGCGGTGCAAAGCCGAGCGTTCCATGCCGATGAAATTGGCCGTGCGCGAAATATTACCGCCGAAACGGACGATCTGCGATGACAGATATTCCCGCTCGAACACCTCACGCGCATCGCGCAGCGGCAGGGCGATGATGCGTTCCGGCCGGATGGCGCCGGCGGTTGCCGATTCCACCACTTCCGAAGGCAGCATATGTGCGGTGATCGGCTCGCTGGGATTGCCCGAGGCCAGGATCAGCAGGCGCTCGATATTGTTGCGCAACTGCCTGACATTACCCGGCCATTCATGGACCTGAAGCGTCGCCATGGCGTCTTCGCTAAGGATGCGCTTCGGCAAGCCCTGCGCCGCGCTGATGCGGTCGATAAAATATTGTACCAGTTCGGCGATGTCACCGCGCCGCTCGCTGAGGCCCGGCACTCGCACCGGCACGACATTCAGACGATGGAACAGATCCTCGCGGAACCGCCCGGCGGCGATTTCGGAAGACAGATCCTTCGAGGTCGAGGAAATCACCCGCACATCGACCTGCACATCCTGCGCGCCGCCGACGCGGGTAAAGCGTTGCTCGACGAGCACCCGCAGGATACGGCTCTGGCTTTCCGGCGGCATATCGGCCACTTCATCGAGGAACAAGGTACCGCCGTGCGCACGCTCGAAAACGCCGATCTTGCGCGGCCGCCCGCTCTCGCCCTCCTCGCCGAACAATTCAATGTCGAGACGTTCCGGCGTCATGCCCGCCGCCGAAATCGGCACGAACTCACACTTGGCGCGCGGGCTGACCTCATGGATCATGCGCGCTACCAGTTCCTTACCCGAACCAGCTGGGCCGGAAATCATGATGCGTGAATTGGCCGGCGCCACCTTGGCAATGGTCGATCGCAGCAATTGCGCCGCCGCGGAATTTCCGATCAGTCCGTCCGGCACGACGGCTTGGCTGCGCAGGCGCTTGTTTTCTCGGCGCAGACTGGTCAGTTCGAGCGCCCTCTGAACAACCATGATCAGGCGCTCGGTTTTAAAGGGTTTTTCGATGAAATCGAAAGCCCCCTTCTTGATGGCGGTCACGGCGGTTTCGATATTGCCGTGGCCGGAAATCATGATGGCCGGAATGTCCGGATCAAGCTCGTGAATCACGCTGAGCAGTTCCAGACCGTCCAACCCGCCACCCTGCATCCAGATATCGAGCACGCACAGGCTGGGCTTGCGCGCCTTGATCGCCCGCAAGGCCGAATTGGAATCGGCGGCCGTCCGCACCGAATAGCCTTCATCCTCCAGGATGCCCGCAATCAGCTCGCGGATATCGGCTTCATCATCAACAACCAGAATATCGACGCCAGAAGAGACTTTCATACCTTACACCCTCATCATTTTAGGCCCGTTTACCGGAGCTTCATTTGCAGTTGCCGGGCCTTGCCCCGCCTGCGTTCGCGGCAGACGCAGGACAGCCCGCGCACCGCTTAAATGAACCGCGTCGCTGAGATAGAACTCGCCGCCGTGGTCTTCAAGAATACGCTTCACTATCGCTAGGCCGAGGCCCGTACCCTTTTCCCGCGTGGTGACATAGGGTTCGGTCAGCCGGTCACGATCTTTTTCCGGCAGGCCGATCCCATCGTCCTCGACCTCAATGACCAGTTCGCCCTCCTGCTGGGACATCTCGACCCGCAGATGTCCGACAAGCCCCTCGGCCGGATCGACCTCATCCGAACCGCGATCCCTTGCCAGGCGCGATGAAATGGCCTCGCCGCCGTTTTTCAATACATTCCCCAGTGCCTGGCTGAGCATCCGCCCGTCGCAGACCACCCGCGTTTCCGGCAGGGGTTCGATGATTTCGATACCGATGTCCGGCCGCGCCACACGCTGAGCGAAGACCGCCGCGCGCACCATTTCCGCCGCATCCTCCTCGGAAAAGTTCGGCGCCGGCATCCGGGCGAAAGCGGAAAATTCATCGACCATGCGGCCAATATCGCCGACCTGCCTGACTATGGTGTCGGTCAACCGGTCGAACGTATCGATGTCGGCTTCGATCTGCGGGCGATATTTCTTGCGGATACGTTCGGCGGAAAGCTGGATCGGCGTCAGCGGGTTCTTGATTTCATGCGCGATGCGGCGCGCCACATCTTTCCAGGCGGCATTACGCTGGGCGGCGATCAGACGCGTGATGTCGTCAAAGGTCAGGACCGCCCCGCCGGTTTCCAGCGCCGAGATACGGACGCGCACACGGCGGGTTTCACCCTTGCGGACCAGATCGACTTCCTGCTCTTCCACACGGTGGACGGATGCCTTGTCGATAAGTTCAGCGATTTCAGGGGCCAGTTCGCGGATATTCACCCCCAAAGCATCCTCGGACAAGATCGAAAGGAAGTTGGCGGCATGGCGGTTTATAGCCGACACATGCTCCAGCACATCGATCCCGACAATGCCCGCGCTGATTTCCGACAGCACGGTTTCGATGAACCGGCGCCGGCTCTCCGCTTCCTCACCAGCGGATTTCAGCGCCGCCTGCTGGCTTTGCAGATCGGAGGTCATGCGGTTGAAGGCACGCGACAGAACGGCAATATCCTCGGATTGCTTGATCGTCACCACTCGCGCATTGAGATCGCCGCCCGCCACCTTGTCGGCCGCCTGCACCAGACGCGCCACCGGCACGGCGATGCTTTCCGCCGCCGAGGTGCCGCCCCAGATGGCGCCGATCAGCACCAGCAGCACAGCCTCCAGATAGGCCATGAAGAAGATACCCTGCGCTCGGATCTTTTTGTTGGTCGTTTCCCGGTAGTCGTTAATCGCCTGGTTGGCAGTCTGAATCTTGGCGTAAATCCCCGTTGGCAACGGCTTGATGCCGTAAAGCATGGCGCCGTTATAATCATTGAGCGAATACAACAGCCGAATGGCATCCGGATTGCCATAGGGATAGGCTTTCGGTCCCGTGGCCGCCACATCCTGTATCGCTTCCGGCGGCGGCGCCATATAGACCGGCGCGCTCGAAGACTCCGCCCGCGCCAGCACCTGCCCGGTACGATCGATGATATAGATCGCGGTCAGCTCGCCGCTCTCCTCCTCAAGGATTTTTTTCAATCCCACAGCGAAGGCGAGGCGATTGGGGAAAAGCGCCCGCCCTTCCGGACTTTCGACACGGCGCTGCACCGCCTTCATGGCCACGCCTGAGGTCCGCCGCGCCTCGGTCAGGTACACGCCGGCTAGGTCGTAACCATTTTCGACCGAGGTCTGCACCCGGTCGGAAAACCACGTATCGATGCCGCGATTGAGGAAGGTGAAGGACAACGCCACGATGATCGCCGGCGTCACCGCCGCTAGTGAGAACAGGAAGACGAAACGCAGGTGCAGCCGCGCCCCGGCGTCCGCGCCCCGGCTGCGTGCGATGGTGACCACCCGGCGGACGACAAAGAACACCAGCCCCAGCAGCAAGGCCATGTTCAGGAAGATAAGGATCAGCAGGTAATCGGCCGTATTGCCGACCGGCCCCTTGACCGTCAGGCCCGTGCCGGGGGTGGCGATGATCAGCCAGACGATGAAGGCCGTGGTCAGCATGGACGCGCCATAGCCCACCGCCAGGGCAAGCTTCTGCAAGCCCGCCGAGCGGAGGCTTTTCACGCTGCGCATGAACATGTGCAGCCATCGCCGTCTTGCCGATGCGTCCTTCAAGGCCGTTCGCTTTCGTCCACAGTTGAGTGACATTTGCGCACTACTGTGTCCGGATATCAACAGCAATGTTGCATATTTCACAAATTTTTACTGGACGGATCAGGCCGCCATCAGAGCGCGCACAGCCATTTCGATGGCCGTGGGATCTTCCATGCGGCACAGGCGCGCCTTGTCCTGACGGCGAACCGCTGGGTCCGGATCATGCGTCGAGGCCTCGACATAGGCGCCCAGATGCTTCTTGAACATACGCAGCCCCAACTCGTCGCCATAAAACATCAGGGAGGCTTGCATATGCTCGATCAGCAGGCTGGCCCTGTCACTCAGGTCCATATCCCGCATGGCCTGATTGTCGTTCAGCGCCTGGTTCAGGTCACGCGCGAACCATGGGCATCCATAGATACCGCGCCCGATCATCACCCCGTCCGCGCCAGATTGCTCAAGCGCCGCGCGGGCGGTTTCCAGACCGACAATATCGCCGTTAACGATCACCGGAACAGAGACGGCTTGCCGGACCTCTGCCACCGCCCGCCAGTTGGCTTCGCCCTTGTAAAACTGCTGGCGCGTCCGCCCATGCACCGTCAACGCGGCGATACCCAGTTTTTCCGCCCGCACCGCCAGTTCGGCGGCGTTGTGATTATCGTCCCACCCCAGGCGCATCTTAACCGTCACCGGCCGCGACGTGGCTTGCAACGCCGCCGTCATGATCCGTTCGGCCTGGTCGAGATCGCGCATCAGGGCCGAACCGCACAGCACACCGGTCACTTCCTTGGCCGGACAGCCAAAATTGAGATCGATGATATGCGCACCCGAGTCTTCCGCCAGCGTCGCCCCACGCGCAATGTGCACCGGATCGCGCCCGACAAGCTGGACGATCTTCAGGCCACCATGCTCACCCAACTGCGCTTTCCTGACGATATCGGGACGCCCGCGTTCCAGATCGGCGCAGGCCACCATTTCCGTGGCGGCATAGGGCGCGCCGAGCTTATGGGCCATATGGCGAAACGGCAGGTCGGACACGCCGGTCATCGGCGCGATCAACACCCGTCCCGGAACGGTTACATCCCCAATTTGCAGCGCGTTTGCAGTCATGGGCGTCACATACACACTTTCCGCCTCTTGCGCTACTTTGGTTTCCCGTTAAACAAGCCATATGAAATTTCACGCCATCATCGTGGCCGGCGGGTCCGGCAGCCGCTCCGGCGGCAGGAAACAGTGGATGCTGCTCGGCGGCCGGCTGGTGCTGGACTGGTCGATTTCCGCGTTCGAGGCCGCCGGCGCCGTGCAGATCGTCGTCGTCGTCCCGGCGGATGACGTGAAACAGGCCCAGGCAGTCTATGGCGGCCGCGTCTGGATCGTAGCCGGCGGCGCCCAGCGCGCCGATTCCGTACTCAACGGCCTGAAGGCACTGATGACCGATACCGACGATATCGTCATGATCCACGACGCCGCCCGCCCCTTGTTAAAGCTGCGTCATATCAATGCGTTGCTGACTGAACTCGAGACGAAGCCGGCGGCGATCCTGGCCCTGCCGGTGGCGGATTCGCTGAAACGCGGCGATAACAATCGTATTGTCGAGGCGCCTTCGCGTGACAATCTGTGGCGGGCGCAAACCCCTCAGGCCTTCCGCCTGCACGATATCCTGCGTGCTTACGAACGCTGGCCGGCGGACCAGACACCAACCGATGAAGCCATGGTGGCCGCCCATTCGGGCATCAATGTCACGCTTGTGGAAGGCGATATAAGCCTGCATAAGCTGACCTATCCCGCCGACTTCGCCCTGCTGGAAGCTTTAATATTGGCAGATAACCACATGAAAAAAATCAGGATTGGACAGGGCTTCGATGCGCACCGCTGGGGCGAAGGTCAAAGCGTCTGGCTATGCGGAGTCGAGATCGCCCATGACCAGACGCTGGTCGGCCACAGCGACGCCGATGCCGGTCTGCATGCCCTGACCGATGCGCTGCTCGGCGCGGCGGGCCTCGGTGATATCGGCGATCACTTCCCGCCTACCGATCCGCAATGGAAGGGCATGTCGAGCGATCATTTCCTGAAGCACGCCGCGACCCTGATCCGCCAGCGCGGCGGCGAGATCGTCAATGTCGATGTCACCCTCATCTGCGAACACCCTAAGATCAAGCCGCACCGCGAGGCCATGCGCGCCCGGATTGCTGAGATCATCGCCATTGACGCAGGCCGCGTCAGCGTAAAAGCGACAACAACCGAACAAATGGGCTTTACCGGCCGCGGTGAAGGCCTGGCCGCACAGGCGGTTTGCAGTATAGAAATTTAGCCCAACAGCCTGTCATTGCTGGACTTTTTCAGCCCAGCCTCATCGCTTGAGGTTTTCTACAAAACCCGTTGAATTATTGCGGGTTTTATTGCGAAGCATTCTCACACGCTCCAGCTATTGAAAAGCGTTTTGGCCCCGAATATATGACGGGAGTCCGCGTTTTCTTTCATTCCAGCCCTGAGGTACTCCCATGCCCTTTGAATTGCCCGCCCTGCCCTATGCCGCCAACGCTCTTGAGCCGCACATGTCGGCCAATACCTTCAGCTTCCACCACGCCAAGCATCACAAGGCTTATGTCGATAACCTCAACAAGTTGATCGAAGGTACCGAATTCGCCAATCTGTCTCTGGTCGAGATCGTCAAGGCGTCGGAAGGCAAGAACCCCGGCGTGTTCAACAATGCCGCCCAGGTCTGGAACCACACCTTCTTCTGGTCGTCGATGAAGCCCAATGGCGGCGGCGCGGCCACCGGCAATATCGCCGAAAAGATCAATGCCGATTTCGGTTCGTTCGACGCCTTCGTCGAGCAGTTCAAAACCGCCGGCGCCACGCAATTCGGCTCCGGCTGGGCCTGGCTGGTTCTGGGCACGGACGGCAAACTCAAGGTCGTCAAGACCGGCAATGCCGAAAATCCATTTACTAAAGGCGACAAGCCCTTGCTGACGCTCGATGTCTGGGAGCATGCCTATTATCTCGATTACCAGAATCTGCGTCCGAAATTCATCGAAACCTACCTGAACAGCCTCGTCAACTGGGACTTCGCCAACGCCAATCTGGATGGCCCGCTGCATCCGGGCATTTAATCTCCCTTGCTTTCTGACCATAAAAGGCGATCCTTGCCGGGCCGCCTTTTTCTTTGGAACGCCTATGGATTCGACTGCCCTCGCCATCCGATTGATCGACCTGCTGAAAGCGCAGAAAAAGACCATAACTACGGTCGAAAGCTGCACCGGTGGACTGATCGCCGGCGCCATTACCGCCATTTCCGGCTCATCAGAGGTCTTTGAAAGCGGCTTCATTACCTATTCCAATGCCGCTAAGACAGCGCTGGTCGGTGTGCCGACACCCCTTTTCCCCCTTCATGGCGCAGTCAGCGAAGAGGTGGCCTTCGCCATGGCCGCGGGCGCCCTGGAAACCGCTGGCGCGGATATCGCCTTAAGCGTTACCGGCATTGCCGGCCCGACGGGCGGCAGCGTGGAAAAGCCTGTCGGCATGGTCTGTTTCGGCCTGAGCTATGGCGCTGAAACGCTTACCCGTACCCAGCAGTTCGGCAATATCGGCCGTGACACCGTGCGCGAAAAGAGCGTGGCCTATGCCCTGCAATGGGCGATCGATACGCTGACCTGAAACTCCGGCGAAGGTTCCTCCCTCATGAAACGCGCGGCGGCAGCTTCCGCATCTGGAAACCGGTCTTGCTCTGTTCAAAGCCCGCATCCTGGTAAAATTTCAGGGTCGCCGGTCGCTTTGAACCCGTAAGCAGCATTACCTTATAGCAATTGGCCTGCCAGGCCGCTTCCGCCGCGGCCCTGAGAACGGCTTTGCCATACCCCCTGTTGCGATAGGCAGAGTCCGTCACAACATTTTCAATCAGAGCATAGGGCGCGCCGCCGCGTGTGAGGTTTGGAATCACGATCAGCGTACAGGTCGTGACAATATTTCCATCCACACAACCGATGAGGATATTGCTCCCGACATATAGCATCATTTGCTCCCAATTCCTCAGAGCATCCGCAATCGGCGTTTCCTTATCATCGGGGTCGAGATGGCGATAAAGTTTCAGCAGTTGCGGTATATCCCGGCGACCGGCAAATCGAATCTTCATCTGCATATTGATCCAGCTCTAAAGCTGATCAACCTTAACACCATTCACCCGCACATTTTCAAGACGCAGATCATCGGTTTGGGCGACAATGCTCTTTTCCGTCACACCATCGAAGCGGCAATCGCGCAGCACAATATCGCTGACCGGCGCGCCCGGCAGGCCTTGTGAATCGAGCACCCGCAAGGCATGGTCCGCCGTCAGCCGCTCAATGACCACATGCCGCAGCACCGGTTTGAAAGCCCCCTTCGCGCCTTCCTCATAGTTGAAGTCACAGGTGATAACCGCCTTGCCGACCTGACCGACACTGATATCGCGGGCGTAAATATTTTCCAACACGCCGCCACGCATGGCGTTATTCTTGAAGCGCAGTGCATACCACAGGTCAGGGCTGTCCATCCGGCAGTTTTCAGCGAACACCCAGCGCACACCGCCGGAAATCTCGCTGCCGATGACAACCCCGCCATGGCCATCCTTCATCCGGCAACCGCGTATCAGGATATTCTGCGCCGCCCTCGCCAACCTTCGGCCATCGGCATTGCGGCCGGACTTGATGGCGATACAATCATCCCCCGTATCGAAGGTGCAGTCTTCGATCAGCATCAGATCGACCGATTCCGGATCGCAGCCGTCATTGTTTGGCCCATGACCGAAGACATCGACACCGCGCACGATAACATTACGGCACTGCACCGGATGGATATTCCAGCACGGCGAATTGCGCAGTTTCACCCCTTCGATCAAGACATTCTCGCAATTGTAGGTCTGTATCAAATTCGGCCGCAGGTAATGGCCGTCACCGAAGACGCGCTGCTCGACCGGTACGTTATCCTCGGCCATCTGCGCCAGGGCCAGCCGTGCCGCGCGCTGGTTCGGCATCCCGTCTTTCCAGCCAAACCGCTCACCGCCGCTCCATGACCACCAGTGTTCATTGCTGCCCTGGCCATCAAGCGTTCCCGAACCGGTAATGGCGATATTTGTCTCTCCGAAAGCATAGATCAACGGAGAATAGTTCATCAGTTCCAGGCCTTCATAACGTGTAAAGACAATGGGATAATCCCTTGTATCTGTACTGAAAAGCACAGTCGCGTCTTCATCGATATGCAAATCCATATTGGATCTGAGATGGATCGCGCCGGTCAGGAAACGCCCCGCCGGCACGGCCACCTGTCCACCGCCCGCTTCAGCGCAAGCCTGAATAGCGGCGGCAAAAGCCAGCGTATTCAATGTCGCCCCGTCCCCCTTTGCGCCGAAATCGGTGATATCGAAACGGCGATCGGGAATTACCGGCGGCTTTACCGTACGGGCAATATCGGCCGCTTTTGCCCAAGGCTCACGGTCTTCGGCCTGCACAGCGGCAGGCATAAGACTCAAAGCGGCGGCATATTGAAAAAGGATTCGGCGGGAAGTAAGAAAGGGCATGGCGTTTCCTGTTTTCCCGCAACCTATCACCTGCGGCCCACCTGTCCAGCCATATATGACACCGGTATCAGCAGGCAAAAAACAGCTTCAAGCCTGTCCGCGCCCGTAAAGCTGCCTGGCGCGCGCCTCGAAGATTGCCAGCAGCCTGGAAACCGCCAGATTGAAGTTGGCCTTGAAAAGCGCATCAAGGATCGGATTTCGGATGTCGATATCCATGTCGAAGGCCACCCTGGTGCCGATAGCTGAAGGGGTGAAGGTCCAGCGTCCCTGGAGCTTACGGAATGGCCCCCTGATCAGGTCGAAATCAACCAGCAGCGCCTCGGCCGCACGCGTCACACGTGTCGAAAAGCGCTCGCTCAACATCTTGAAGCCCACAGTTACATCGGCGTCGAAGCGTACAATGTCTTCATCCGATGGACCACGGTTATAAGCGCGCAAGCTTTTGATCCACGGAATGAACTCCGGATAACGCTCGACATCGCCGACCATTTCCCATAATTGCGCCGGCGCATAAGGCAGGTCGCGTTCGAGACGCAGTTTCGTCATTATTTCTTCGCAGCGCGCGCCGCCCGCAGGCGCTCGAAATCCTCACCGGCATGGTGCGACGAACGTGTGAGCGGCGAAGACGACACCATAAGGAACCCCTTGGCGCGGGCGATGGCCTCATAGGCCTTGAACTCTTCCGGCGTCACGAAGCGATCGATGGCGGCATGCTTGCGTGTCGGCTGAAGGTACTGGCCGATAGTGATGAAATCGATGCCCGCCGAACGCATGTCGTCCATGACCTGCATGACTTCCTCACGCGTTTCCCCCAGCCCGACCATAATGCCGGACTTGGTGAATTGCTGCGGATCGCGCTCTTTCACCCGCTCCAGCAAGCGCAGACTATGGAAATAGCGCGCGCCGGGGCGGATCTTGAGATAGTTGCGCGGCACGGTTTCGAGATTATGATTGAACACGTCCGGTTTGGCGTCGATAACGATCTCGGCCGCACCTTCCTTGCGCAGAAAGTCCGGTGTCAGGATTTCAATGGTCGTCTTCGGCGATTGCATGCGGATCTGACGGATGACCTCGGCGAAGTGCGCCGCGCCGCCGTCTTTCAAATCGTCACGGTCCACGCTGGTAATGACGACATGCGACAGCTTCATCAATGCGACGGTTTCGCCGACACGGCGTGGTTCATCGGTATCGAGCGGCTGTGGCAAACCGGTCTTGACATTGCAGAAGGCGCAGGCCCGCGTGCAGGTATCTCCCATGATCATGATGGTGGCGTGGTTTTTCGACCAGCATTCACCGATATTCGGACAGGCCGCTTCCTCGCAGACCGTGACCAGCTTGGCGTCGCGCACAATGCCGCGCGTCTCGTTATAGCTCGCCGAACCAGGGGCCTTTACGCGCAGCCAGTCGGGCTTTTTCAGGATCGGAGAATCGGGTTTGTTCTGCTTTTCCGGGTGACGCAGTTCACGCGGGCTGGACTCAACGCGATTTATCAGAGTGACCATGGGACTCAACGGGGATGCGGGGCACAGTTCGCCAGCGCCCTAATTGGTCTTTTCACGCCATAATATCAAGTCAATTCCTGCTAATAGTGCGTTGCAAATGTCATAGCCGCTTCATGGAATCTCCCGTATAGCTTGGTGAATGGTCGCAATTCCCCGCCGAAAATCCGTGATGCTGGCGCTGCTTGTTCTGGGCGCGGCCTTGAGCCTGTCCGCCTGTTCAAAGCTGAAAGACGCCGCCAGGGAGATGCAGCCGGGACAGGCCTTCCTCGACAGCCGCATCCCCGCCGGCCTGTCGCCGCAGTATTACCCGCCGGAAGGCTTCGTCTGGGGCGCCTTCCGCTCAGGCACGCTGCCCGAAGCTCGCTATGGCGTGGCCTCGCCGCCGGTCAATCCGAGGGCGCAGGTGCTGATCCTGGCCGATGCCGACTATCCGGCAGAGGTCTATTTTGAACTGATGCAGCAACTACTGAACGAAGGCTACGGCGTCTGGATTCTGGAAGCGCCCGGTCAGGGCGGCTCCGGTCATTATCTACTGCAAAATCAAAGTATTTTCGCCGCCAGTTATCATGACGGACAGCTTGCGACGCGCGATTTCATCAAGGAAATCATCAAGCCGTCAGCCGATAAACCGGCCTTCGTTATCGGCACGGGCTACAGCGCCATTACAACCCTGTCGCTATCCACAATGCTGAAAGACGATACGCTGAAAGGCTTCATCGGTTACGATCCTTATCTCGGCGGGCCGATAGCCAAAGGTGAAGCCTGGCATCGTGACACCGCCCTTCCCGGCTATTGGGGCGGCATCGCGCAAAGCTGGCAGATGTCCAACCCCGACCTGCGGATGCGTCAGAAAAGCGATGGCTGGCAAAGACAGATGCAGAAAGCCTACTCCGATCTCAACGGCCTGCACTTGCCGGTCACATCCCTCAAGAGTGGCGCACAAGTCATTGTTCTGGAACCCAAAACGGCCACAACAAGCGGTGCCAATACCGCCAGCGCCCTGTGTGCCCGTCTGCCTCGCTGCACACTACAACCCGCGAGCGGGCCGCAAACCCTGGGTGCCGACGTGACCGCCTTTATCCAATCGCAAATTCACTGATCCGGGTCGAGATCCGGATATTCAGCCAGCAAGGCGCGCGTCACGCCATTGGTCCAGCCGAAGCCGTCCTGCAACGGATATTCGCCCCCGCCGCCGGGGCGCCGCGTTTCGACATCGTATTTTTCCAGCATCTTGCCGGTATCGCGGTAGGTCAGGTCAACCGTGCGGATAAAACGCGCCGCCAGGTCATGCGCCTGCCTGTCAAAACCGTAGGCACTCAGGCCCTTGATGGCAATCCATTGCAGCGGCGGCCAGCCGTTCGGACTATCCCATTGCTGTCCGGTCGGGTTCTGCGTCGTGCGCAGCCCGCCCTGCGCCGTCAATTGCAGGCGCGTCAGCCGGGCCGTCTCTTTCGCCTGCGCATCCGTAGCCAGACCGACAAACAGCGGATACAGCATGGCGGCTGAGGCCGTGAGCGTCGGACGGCCTGTGCTAAGATCATAGTCGGCGAAACGGTGATCGCGCCACAGATAGCGCGTGATCGCCTTCTTGCGCGCCTTAGCCCAATTATCGTATTGCGTCGCGCAGACGATATCCGCCAGTTGCCGGCAACGCTCGGCGATGATTGTTTCCTGTTTCCACAACAGGCTGTTGAGATCGACGGGCACGATATCGGTGGTATGGATGCTCGACAGGTCCATCGGTTCCTTCAGCCAGCGCGAGCTGAAATCCCAACCGCTTTCCGCCGCCGCGCGCAAATCCCGATAGACCCCGGCGGATGGGCGATCACTTCTGGCGGCGGTCGCCACATCCTCGGCGTAGGCCTCCTCGCGCGGCGTATCGCGGTCATCCCAGTAACGATTGAGCCGACTGCCATCCGGCATAACCACCACGCGCTGGCAGGGCGTGTATTTCACCGCGCAATAGCTTCCCGCCATCCAGAAATCGTGCTCACGGCGCAGGGCGGCCAGTTCACGCGACTGCCTGCCGGGATCAGCGGAAGGTTTGATCTCCAGCATCAGGGCGAAAACCGGCGGCTGCGACCGGCTGAGATAATAGCTGCGCGCACCATTGGGAATATGACCATAACGCTGAATCAGGCTCTCGAAATCAGTCTGCATGGATTGCGCCAGCGCATCCTGACCGTCCGCATAGAGGCCCAGCATAGTGAAATAGCTATCCCAGTAATAGATTTCGCGGAAACGTCCGCCCGGCACGACATAAGGTTCCGGCAACGATAAGACCGAAGCCCCCGCAGTCGCTTCCAGCGCCGAACGCTTGAGTTGCGGCCACAAACTGGCGATATGCGCTTTCAAACCCAGACGCTCGCCCGAAGGCGGTACAGCCGGTAGCGCGGCAGGCGGATCGAAATTGGCGGCCACGAAAGCTGCCAGCGCATCCCGCGTTTGCGGCTGAGCAGCACGGTAATCGGCCATGATATCGGCGGCAGGCCGTCTGGCCGTCATATCGACAAAGGTCTTGCTGTCCGGGAAAAGCCTCTGAGTCTGGACATCCACGAACAACGGCCCGTAAAGATCAGCGGGTGAAGGTTCCTGCGCGAAAGCCGAAACCGCCGTAAAGGCAAAGACCAGGGGCAAAAGATATTGGCGCATCGCTGTCCTCCGTTTCCCGCCCCCGCTTATTAAAAACGAACCTTTCCGGTAATGGCAACCCCACCCATCTACGAAGAATTTCGTTGACTCATTACGAAGGTCTTCGTATATTTCACACATGACCCAATCAGATGCCCCCGCCCGCAAACCGACCGAAGCCGAACTGGAAATCCTGCGCGCCCTGTGGGCCAAGGGTTCCGCCACGGTGCGCGAAATCTTCGACGTGCTGTCGCGGGAACGCGAAATCGGCTATACGACCGTCCTGAAAACCATGCAGATCATGCTCGACAAGGGGCTGGTATCGCGCACCGAGCCCGGCAAGGCGCATATCTACGCCGCCGCCATGCGCGAAGAGGATATGCAGGGTCAATTGTTGCAAGACCTGAGTGACAAGCTGTTTTCGGGTTCGCCTGCCCTTCTGGCCATGCACGCCTTGTCCATGCAGCCGGCCAGCGATGAAGAGATTCAACTGATCAAGGCGCTTATCGAGCGCAAAAGAGGTGCGTGATGAATCCCCATATGGAAGCGCTCGGCTTTACACTGGTCCATTTCTGCTGGCAGGCAGCGCTTATAGCCGCCATTTACAAGGGGCTGGAAATTGCCCTGCCAAGGCTGCGGCCCCAGGCGCGCTACATGATGAGCCTGACGGCGCTGCTGGCCATGCTGATCGCCGCCGCCCTCACCTTTGTTTACGAAGAAATGCGGCTGTTCCAGGCGGCGCCGGCAGCGGGCATCAGCGGGGTCGTTTTGCCGGAAATCAGCCGCCAGCTTCACCTCTCCGCCCTGCTGCCGTGGTTCGATGCCGTCTGGCTGATCGGCGTGGCGGCGCTATCCTTCCGCATGTTGTCCGGCCTATGGCATATCCACGGCCTCAGGAAACAGGCGCAACCGGCGCCGACTTCGG
>Ga0153956_1000466_pt1 | contig 46215 bp, 46 predicted proteins | sample TSFL040MetaG_FD_104704 | JGI IMG/M metagenome (GOLD analysis project Ga0153956, IMG submission 104704) | Attine ant fungus gardens microbial communities from Florida, USA - TSFL040 MetaG | ecosystem: Host-associated > Fungi > Mycelium > Unclassified | place: USA: Florida, Wekiwa Springs... | reverse complement strand
CCATCTTGCCGTCCGGGTCGGTCAGGGTTTTTGTATAGGGGTTATCATGCCGGGCGAGGAAGTTGAGCGTGTTTTGCGGTTCGTCCTTCCAGGCGACGCCGATGATGGTCACGCCCTTCGCCTTTAGCGCCATCAGTTGCGGATTTTCGGCGATGCACGGCGCGCACCACGAAGCGAAGACATTGACCAGCACCGGCTTATCCGAACCGGCGACCAGCGCTTTCAGTGACGCCGGCGCGCCGTCCTGCAAGTCGTTGATCACCACATCCGGCACCGACTTGCCGACCATTGCGCGCGGTTCGTATTGCGCCTTTTTGTGGAAGTTATAATAGCCGAGCACCGCCAGCAGGCCGACGAACAGCACCAGCGGCGCGAAATAGATCAGCCTTTTCATTTTGGGCGCTTCATTGGGTTTCCGCCGCTGCCTGCAAGGCCTCAAGCACCTTGCGACGCTGCGCCTGCACCCTCAGCGAGATCACGACCAGCGCACCAAGGCCTAGGAGCGTGGCGCCATAAGCCCCCCAGACGTAAAAGGCGTACTTGCCCATATCGAGGTCCAAGGCGTTCTCCTAATTGAAGCTGAGCCGCGCGCGCAGGGCGCGGTATTTGCGGGCGAGGATTTCGGAATCGAGCCGGACCAGAAACAGCCAGATCGTCAGCGCGTGATAGGCGGCCACCATGACGAACAGCGGCCACAGCATGGAAGCGGCGATGGTCGGGCCGCCTTTCACGAAGATGCTTTCACCCTGATGCAGGCTGTTCCACCATTCGACCGAGAACTTGATGATCGGCAGGTTGACCAAACCGACCAGGGCCAGGATGGCGGTCGATCTGGCGGCGCGGGTTTCATCCTCGATCGAGGCATGGAGCGCGATATAGCCTATATAGAACAGGAACAGCACCAGCACCGAGGTCATGCGGCCGTCCCATTGCCACCAGGCGCCCCACATCGGCTTGCCCCACAGCGAACCGGTGATCAGCGCCAGTCCGGTGAAGACCGCGCCGATCGGGGCCAGGGCCTTCGCCGCGCTATCGGCCAGGGCATGACGGAAGATCAGGCCGAAAAAGCTGGCCACGCCCATGCCGGCATAGATAAACAAACCCATCCATGCCGCCGGCACATGGATATACATCAGCCGCACGGTATCGCCCTGCTGGTAATCCTCCGGCGAGGCGAAGCAGAGATAAAGCCCCCAGGCGAACAATGCCGCCGTCACGGCCGCGAGCCATGGCCGCAGGGGACGCGTGACGCGCGTGAAGCGTTCCGGATTGGCGAGGAAATTGATCATGAACCGGACATACGGGGTTTGGCGATTTTGAGCAAGATGCGCCTGTTAACGGATTGCTTGCGGTTTCCGGCTATGATCGCGGCACACGCTGGGAGGCGCCGATGCCGTTCGATCACTTTATGCCGGGGCTGATCTTCACGGTCACCTTCGCCATCTATTATTTCAGCATGCGCAGGGACTGCGGCTGGCTGGCCTTTCTCGTCGCCCTGTCGATGACCGGCCTGACCCTGGGGATCGGGCGTTTCGTGACCGATGACGCCATAGCGCGGATGCTGATCCAGATTTCCATTCTCGTCATGCTGGGCCTGAGTCTTCCGGCGCGCTACTGGTTCGGCAGCAAGAATGCCCGCGGCGTTATCTATCGCCGGCACCATATCAAGGCGACGCGCTTCCTGCCGTGGTAAGGTTTAGCTGAGCGCGCCGCGTAAAGCCGCGCCCATGGCGATGGGGCCAAGCGCCAGGGCAAACAGCGCATAGGCCGCCAGAAAAGCCAGCGCCTGCAAGGGGGAAGCGCCTGTCTGCACCGCCTGCATCAGACCGGCGCCGAAGATCACCGGCGGCACATAAAACGGCAGGACCAGCAGGGCCATCAGCACGCCGCCCTTGCGCGAACCGAGCGCCAAAGATGCGCCGATGCCGCCGATCAGGGCGAAGCTGAGGGAGCCGAGAATGGCCGAGACGAGTCCCATTAACGCCAGCGATACCGGTGCGCCGAGGATGATCATGACAATCGGCGTCAGCAGCGACAATATGACGCCGGTGCCGAACCACTGACTGAGGCATTTCAGCAGGGCGATGCCTTCGAGCGGCAGCGGGCCGAGCCGGAGCACATCGAACACGCCGTCCTCGTAATCGCGCTCGAACAGGCGCTCCAGCGACAGCAGGCTGGAGAGCGCCAGGCACAGCCAGGTCAGGCCGGCGGCGATGCGGGAAAGCACCGCCTGGTCGGGACCAAGGCTCAAGGGGATCATCGCCATCAGGGTCAGGTAGAAACCGACGGCCAGCAAGGGACCGCCGCCACGGGTCAGCGACAGGCCGAGATCGCGGCGAAGGAGGGCGATGGCGGGGCGCAGGATGGTCACGTCTTGATCCTTCCTTGCGATAGCGGGGGAGGTGTCGCGGCTTGTCCGCTACGGAGGGGGCGAACTAGCGGCAGGTGTTGCCCCCTCCGTCTCGACGCGCTGCGCTTGCTCGACACCTCCCCCGCTATCGCAGGGGAGGATAAGATATTTCTCACTTCAAACACCTGCCGCCTCGTGTTCCTTCGCCGTCGGGCGTTCGAGTTTCAGGCCGCGCGTCTCGAACGGCAGCGGATCATGCACGGCCGCGATGATCAGGCCGCCTTCCGACAGGTGTTTTTGCATGATACCGGCGATCAACGCCCGATGACCGACATCGAGCGGCGCCATCGGTTCATCGAGCAACCATAGCGGCCGCTTCATCATCAGCAAACGCGCGAAAGACAGCCGGCGTTTCTGCCCGGCGGAGAGATAGCGCGTTTCCAGATCGAGCAGCGGCGACAGGTTCAGTTGTTCGATGCCCGACACGTCACCATCGAGAAAATCGGCCTGGAATTGCAGTTCCTGCGCCACCGTCCGCGACGGGCTTAAAGCATCGTGGTGACCGAGGAAATGGACGTGACGGCCCTGCCAGATTTCCGGCTCGATCTGCACATCATTCTCATATGCAGAAATTGCCCCTGAATGCGGTGTCATAAAGCCCGCCAGGGTGCGCAGAAGAGTCGTTTTTCCGACGCCGTTTTCGCCTGTCAGGCTAATCGCGTCACCCGCCATCAGTCCAAAATTCAGATTATGAATCAGAAGGTTATAACCTTTTTTCAGGCTCACCCCTTCGACCTTCAGACTCACATCCATAAAAATAACCCTTTTCGCCTTACGGCTTACATAGACGAAAACAAATAAGAAGTTTAGAAGGCAGTTGCTCCGCCTTTAAGGTATTGCAGCGCAATGTCGAGACCCTGTGCGTCCTTCATTCACGCGCGTTCTTAAATTTACAGTTGTCATCGTGGCGGCTGGGCGGATTCTGAGAAGGATACAGCGTACATGTCTTCGATTGACAGCTTCAAGTCCAAGGCCGAACTCAAGGTCGGCGACAAAACCTACACCTATTTCGATCTGAAAGCCGCCGAAGCCAACGGTCTCGAAGGCGTCTCCCAGCTTCCCGCCTCGCTGAAGGTGCTGCTGGAAAACCTGCTGCGCAACGAAGACGGCGATACGGTCAAGGCCGACGATATCCGCGCCATGGCCGCCTGGGTCAAGAACAAGGGCGCCGTCGAGCATGAAATCTCCTTCCGCCCGGCCCGCGTGCTGATGCAGGATTTCACCGGCGTCCCGGCTGTCGTCGATCTGGCCGCCATGCGCGACGCCATGGTCAAGCTCGGCGCCGATCCGGCGAAGATCAACCCGCTGAACCCGGTCGACCTCGTGATCGACCACTCGGTCATGGTCGATTATTTCGGTCACGGCGACAGCTTCACCCGCAACGTCGACCGCGAATACGAACGCAACATCGAGCGCTATAACTTCCTGCGCTGGGGGTCCTCGGCCTTCAACAACTTCCGCGTCGTGCCGCCGGGCACCGGCATCTGCCACCAGGTCAACCTGGAATACCTGGCCCAGACCGTCTGGACCAATGTGGCCGACGGCGGCGAAGTCGCCTATCCGGATACCGTGGTCGGCACCGACTCGCACACCACCATGGTCAACGGCCTGTCGGTTCTCGGCTGGGGTGTCGGCGGCATCGAGGCCGAGGCCGCCATGCTCGGCCAGCCGATCCCCATGCTGATCCCGGAAGTTATCGGCTTCAAGCTGACCGGCAAGCTGCCCGAAGGCGCCACCGCCACCGACCTGGTGCTGACCGTCACGCAGATGCTGCGCAAGAAGGGCGTCGTCGGCAAGTTCGTCGAATATTACGGCGATGGCCTCGTCAACCTGACCCTGGAAGACCAGGCGACCATCGCCAACATGGCCCCGGAATACGGCGCCACCTGCGGCTTCTTCCCAATCGCGCAGCCGACCATCAACTATCTGGCCGAAACCGGCCGCACGCCGGAGCGCGTCGCCCTCGTCGAAGCCTATGCGAAGGCGCAGGGCCTGTGGCTCGATCCGTCGGTCGAGCCGGTCTTCACCGACACCCTCGAACTCGACCTCGGCTCGGTCCTGCCCTCGCTGGCCGGTCCGAAGCGCCCGCAGGACCGCGTGCTCCTCTCCGATGCCGCCTCGGCCTTCACCTCGGCTCTCCAGGGTGAGTTCGGCAAGGCCGGCGATGAAGCCAAGCGCGTTCCCGTCGAAGGCTCGGATTTCACCGTCGGCCACGGCGACGTGGTGATCGCCGCCATCACTTCCTGCACCAATACCTCCAATCCTTCGGTGCTGATCGCCGCCGGTCTGGTGGCCCGCAAGGCGCGCGCGCTGGGCCTCAAGGTCAAGCCGTGGGTCAAGACCTCGCTGGCCCCCGGCTCGCAGGTCGTCACCGATTATCTGGCCTCGGCCGGCCTGACCGAAGACCTCGACGCGCTCGGCTTCAACCTCGTCGGTTACGGCTGCACCACCTGCATCGGCAATTCCGGCCCGCTGCCGGAAGCCATCTCGGCTGCCGTTAATGCCGGCGATCTGGTCGCCGCCTCGGTGCTTTCGGGCAACCGTAACTTCGAGGGCCGCGTCAACCCCGATGTCCGCGCCAACTACCTGGCCTCGCCGCCGCTGGTCGTGGCCTACGCCCTGGCCGGTTCGCTGAACATCGACCTGACCAAGGATGCGATCGGCACCGGCGCCAACGGCGAGGACGTCTTCCTCAAGGACATCTGGCCGACGACACAGGAAGTCACCGACATGCAGCGCAAGCACGTCACCAACGCCATGTTCGCCAGCCGCTATTCCGACGTCTTCAAGGGCGACAAGCACTGGCAGGCCATCCCGGTGGCCGGCGGCCAGACCTATGGCTGGGATTCGGCCTCGACCTATGTCGCCAACCCGCCCTATTTCGACGGCATGACCATGACGCCGGACAAGGTGACCGACATCGTTGAAGCCCGCGTGCTCGGCGTCTTCGGCGACTCGATCACCACCGACCACATCTCGCCCGCCGGTTCCTTCAAGGCGGCGTCTCCCGCCGGCAAGTACCTGATCGACCGTGGCGTTCCCGTCTCGGAATTCAACGGTTACGGCGCCCGCCGCGGCAACCACGAAGTCATGATGCGCGGCACCTTCGCCAATATCCGCATCCGCAACAAGATGACCCCGGAAATCGAAGGCGGCGTGACCAAGCACTTCCCGTCCGGCGATGTCATGCCGATCTATGACGCCGCCATGCGTTACCAGTCGGAAGGCCGCAACCTGGTCGTCTTCGCCGGCAAGGAATACGGCACCGGTTCGTCGCGTGACTGGGCCGCCAAGGGCACCAAGCTGCTCGGCGTCCGCGCCGTCATCGCCGAATCGTTCGAGCGTATCCACCGCTCCAATCTGGTCGGCATGGGCGTGCTGCCGCTCCAGTTCAAGGTCGACGGCTGGGCCAAGCTCGGCCTGACCGGCGAGGAAATCGTCACTATCCGCGGTCTGGAAAACGTCCAGCCTCGTCAGGAACTGATCGTCGAACTGTTCCGCGCCTCGGATGGCAAGGTGGCCCGCTTCCCGGTCCGCTGCCGCATCGATACGCCGACCGAACTGGAATATTATCGCAACGGCGGCGTCATGCCGTACGTGCTGCGCAACCTGGCGCGTGGCGTCGCCGCGGAATAGGTTCCGTACCTGTTAAAAAGAAAAGCCCTCCGGCCATCAGGAGGGCTTTTTTGCAGGTTTGGCGCCAGCGAAGTATAGCTTTTGCAAGCCATGCGGTTCCTGCACTCATAACTTGGTAGTTCCGCACCCTTCTTGTGGGGGTTTCTTGCTTTCTTCCCGGCCTGCCCATAAAAACGCCATCATGAAGAACCGTGCCCTGATCATCACCATCGCCGGACTGGCCGCCGTCCTGTTTGCCATCGTCCTGAACCTGGCTCCGGCCCCGGACGCCCATACCGGGCGGACCCTGACGATCGAAAGCATTATCGCGGCCATCATCGCGCTCGGCTGCGGCGTCATGACCCTGCGCAGGGCCGGCGGCTGGCGCTTTCTCGCCATCGCCATGATCGGGCCGTCGGTATTTGTGCTGGCGGATGCCGGAATGCGTCTCGCGCTCTACCTGCGTCAGGGTGTATAGTCGGCGCCTGATCTCAGGAAATCCCCGCCATGACCCAGCCCGCCGCGCCGATCAAATTCTACTCCATGCACCTCTCCGGCAATGCGCACCGCGTGCTGCTGACCCTGCGGGCGCTCGACCTGCCGTTCGAGCTGATCGAGGTCAATCTGCGCGCCAAAGAACAGAAGTCCGAGGCCTTCCTGCAAATGAACCCTTTTGGCCAGGTGCCGGTGATCGACGACAACGGCACGGTCATCTGGGATTCCATCGGCATCATGACCTATCTGGCGCTCCGCTATGATGACGGCAAGCTGCTCCCCCGCGATCCGGCGCTGTTCGGGCAGATCATGGCCTGGCTGGGCAAGACCTCCGGCCCCATCGCCTACGGCATCGCCACGGCGCGGCGCATCAATCTCTTCAACGCGCCGGCCGATATCGATTCCGCCCATGCCATCGCGCATGACTTCCTGCATGTGATGAACGCACATCTGGAAGGGCGCGCCTGGCTGGTGGGGGAAACCGTTACGCTCGCGGATCTGGCCTGCTATGCCTATGTGGCCCATGCCCCGGAAGGCGGGGTGGACCTGAAGGCGTTTGGCAATGTCAGCGGCTGGCTGGCCCAGGTGGAGGCCCTGCCCTTCTATGCCGCCATGCCGAAAGCCAAGGTCGGCCTCTGGGCGGAATAACGCAAAAAAACGCCGCCGCGAAGGAGGGTCGCAACGGCGCAGATTGATCTCGGGGAAGAAGAAATGTCTGTCGGCTGAGACGCCACCGGATTCCGGGGGCTGGGGGGGCTGTTCAGGGGGGAACCCAAAGCAACGTCTCAGCCGACATCAGCATATTTGCGCCCGAAGCGGGCCGTGGCGCGGCCAAAATAAGGTCATATCGCGTCCTTTTCATAACTTTTCCATAAAGACGCCAGCCCCGGACAGACGATAAATTGACTTGCGCGATTCAGCCGCATCAGGCGTAATCAGGTCAGTTCTTATTGCGGATTCTGTGCGCATGAGCATTCAGCATTTCAGCGGCGCCTTCGATGCGCCTTCCGACCGGAAAGGTCCGGTTTTCTTCGAGCGGCGGGAACTGGAATTGATCCTGCGGCTTTACGGGCAGCATGTGGCTTCCGGCGAATGGCGCGACTACGCCATTGACCAACTGACCGACGCCGTGGCCTTCAATATCTTCCGCCGTTCCAGCGAAGCGCCGCTTTACCGCATCGAGAAGCGCCCGTCTCTGGCCCGTAAACAAGGCGCTTTCGCCGTCTTCAACCAGGCGGGACTGATCCTCAAGCGGGGACGTGAACTCGGTCCGGTGCTGGCTGTGCTCGACAAGCGCAGGTTCGATGTTTTGTAATTGTCCACGAAAAAGCCCTCCGGAATCGCTTCCGGAGGGCTTTTGATTTTGAGTTTTGTGAACTTAACGGCGGCCGCCGAAAAGCGACAGAAGCAACTGGAACATATTGATGAAATCCAGATAGAAGTTCAGCGCGCCGACATTGGTTGCCACGGCCATGCGCGACTGGCTGCCACCGATCTGGTAATAAACCGCCTTGAGCTTCTGCGTATCATAGGCCGTGAAAGCCGCGAACACCAGCACGCCGATCACGCTGACAACTACGCGGAAACCTTCGTTATGGAAAAGAAGCATGTTCAGGATAAGCGTGCCAACAACGCCCCAGGCCGCCATAAAGAGGAAGTTACCCCAACCGCTGATGTTACGTTTGGTGGTATAGCCCCAAAGGCTAAGGGCGCCAAAAGCGGAAGCCGTGATCAGGAAGATATTGGCGATATCGCCTAGGCGGTAATACAGGAACCAGAAGGCGCCCGTGACACCAATCACCGAAACCAGCAACCAGTACAGGATGCCGGAACTGCGTGGTGTTACGCTTCTGATCGCCATGGAACCAAGGATGATAGCCAGCGGCATCCATTGAACGATCTTACCCAACAAGGTAATAGCCGTCAGGCGGCCGTTCGCATCGACGACGAAGAAATAGTCGCGGACGGCCGGAACATGAGCCACGGTCCAGGCAATGGCCCCCGTCAGCAAAAGACCCAGTGCGAGCTTGGCATAGACGCCAAGCATGAAATTACGCAGGCCGACATCGACCGACGTATCCATCACCGTAGGTGATATGGGTTGACCGCTATAATCGTTCATAGGTTTGAAACCCCTGTTAAATGTCTCGATGCCTCCGGGCTTGTCTTGCCAAGGCATTCTTCTGATAATATGGGACTGTGGCGCTTTCCTGACAAGGGGCTTTCTCCTCCGGCCGGGACTTTGACATTCTAAGTATTCCGGCTAAGTCATTTTCGGGCAAATCCGTATGAAATATTCTCCCCTCGGGTGCACGGGCCTTCAGGTTTCCCGCGTCTGCCTCGGCACCATGATGTACGGCAGTCAGGTATCGCAGGCCGACGCCTGGGCGCAGATGGACTATGCCGTGACGCGCGGTGTCAATTTCTTCGATACCGCCGAGGCCTACGCCATCCCGCCGCGCCCGGAAACGCAAGGCGCCACCGAGCGGATTATCGGCGAGTGGTTCAGGGCGCGGGGCAACCGCAGGGATATCATCCTGGCCAGCAAGATCGCCGGGCGGGCGGATACCATGACCTGGATACGCGGCGGCCCGCGCCATACCCGTGAACATATCGACGCGGCGGTGGAAGGCTCGCTGAAACGCCTGCAAACCGACTATATCGATCTCTATCAGCTTCACTGGCCCGACCGCCGCTATGCCGGTTTCGGCTTTCATCATTATAGCGATTACGATGCCGATCATGAGAGCTTCCTCAGCATTCTGGAAAGCCTCGACCGTCATGTGAAAGCCGGGCGCATCCGCCATATCGGCGTGTCGAACGAAAGCCCCTACGGCGTGATGAAGTTCCTCGCCGAAGCGGAAAAACATGGCCTGCCGCGCCTCGTTTCGATCCAGAACGCCTATTCGCTGGTGTCACGCAGCTTCGATTACGGGCTGGCGGAGGTGAGTTTGCGTGAGGATGTCGGGCTGCTGGCCTATTCGTCGCTGGCGCAGGGCTACCTGACCGGCAAATACCGCAATGGCGCCCTGCCGGAAGGGGCGCGCAAGACGCTCTATCAGCGCCTGAACCGTTATGAAGGTCCGGGCGGCATCGAAGCGATAGATAAATATGTCGATCTGGCCGCCGAACTGGGGCTGAAACCGGAGCAACTGGCGCTGAAATTCGTCGATCAGCGGCCGTTCGTCACCTCGACCATTATCGGCGCCAGCACTATGGATCAGTTGGTCAGCGATATCGACGCCTTCGATACCGAATGGACGCCACAGATCGACAAGGCCGTGCTCGGGCTGCACCTCAGCCATCCCAATCCCTGCCCGTAAGGAGGTCGCCATGTTTCGTTCGGTCCTGTTTATCCCCTGCGCCAATGCCAAGGCCATGACCAAGGCGGCGACGCTTGCCTGCGATGCGCTGATCTTCGATCTGGAAGACGCGGTGGGCGATGCGGAGTTTGACAATGCGCTTAGCCTTTTAGGACAAACGCTAAAAGGTCCATTTCAAGCGCAGACAATTTTGGTTCGCATCCAACCGCTCTATGCCGCTGAAATTCTTGCGGCACTGGCATCCGCTTTTGCCGCGAATAAGATTCAAGGTATCGTCATTCCAAAAGTTTACGACTTTGAAGATATCAGGCGTCATCATGCCCTGCTTGATCCTACAATTGGTCTATGGGCAATGATCGAGACGGCGGCTGGTATTGCTAACTTGGCCACCACCGTTCTTATGGCGCGTGACAATGGTCTGAAAGGCCTGGTCGCCGGACCGAACGACTTGCGCAAGGACTTGCGCACCCGGCCGATGGCGGATCGTCAGGATATCCTGTTCGCTCTGTCGCAGATCGTGCTTTATGGCCGTGCCCATGGTCTGACCGTGCTGGATGGGGTCTATAATCAGTTTCGTGACGAGGCCGGTTTCATGGCGGAATGTGCGCAGGGCCGCAGTCTTGGTTTCGACGGCAAGACCCTGATCCATCCGGCGCAGATCGCGGCTTGTGAGGCGGCGTTTTCACCATCGGAAGCGGAAATCGAGTGGGCGAAGGCCGTCGTTGCCGCCTTTGAAGGCAGCGCGGCGGGCGTCGTGTCGGTGGATGGCGAAATGGTCGAACGCCTGCATCTCGAACAGGCGCGGATTATTTTGGGATAGGCTCACCTTACACCGCCCCGTAAACGGGGCGGTGTAAGGTTGGGTCAGACACCGGCCTTCAGCAGGTGGTAGGTGATCGCGTCGTATAAGGCATTATAGGACGCGTCGATCACGTTATGGCTGACGCCCAGGGTGTTCCAGGTGCGGCCATGATCGTCACGGCTTTCGATCATGACGCGGGTGAGCGCGGCGGTGGCGTCGGAAGGGGTCAGGATGCGCACCTTGTAATCGTTCAGGTGCATGGCATTGAGTTGCGGATAGTGCGGCGTCAGGGCCTTGCGCAGGGCGGCGTCAAGCGCATTGACCGGGCCATTGCCCTCGGCCACGCTCATCACCTGCTCGCCCTTGACGACCAGCTTGACCGTCGCTTCGGACACATCGAAAGCTCGGCCCCCGGAACCTGTAGTGGCATCAAGGCGGTATTCGTTCAGGGCGCGGTAGCTTTGCAGGTCGTAATAGCGCGGTAACTGGCCCAGCCGTTCGCGCGCCATCAGTTCGAAGCTGGCGCTGGCGTCTTCGTAGGCATAGCCCAGCGCCTCGCGTTCCTTCACCGCCGTGACCAGCGCGCCGATATGATCGTCATCGTCGGCGACCTCTATACCCATCTGGTGCAGGCGGTTGACGATATTGGCGCGGCCGGCCTTGTCCGACACCAGGATCAGACGCGAATTGCCGACAAGCGCCGGATCGATATGCTCATAGGACCGGCTGTCCTTGTTCATGGCGCTGACGTGCAGGCCGCCTTTGTGGGCGAAAGCGCTGGCGCCGACATAGGCCGCGTGGCGGTTGGGCGCGCGGTTCAGCCGGTCATCGACTAGGCGCGACAGTTCACCGATATGGGTCAATTGTTCCGCTGACAGGCCGGTGTCGTAACCCATCTTGAGCATCAGGGTCGGGATGATGGCGATCAGGTTGGCATTGCCGCAGCGTTCGCCGATGCCGTTGATACAGCCTTGGATCTGGCGCACGCCGGCCTCGACGGCGGCCAGCGAATTGGCCACGGCCTGTTCGGTATCGTTGTGGCAGTGGATGCCAAGATTGGCCTCCGGCAGGGCGTCCTTCACGGCGCTGACGATACGGCGGATATCGGACGGCATGGAGCCGCCATTGGTATCGCACAGCACCAGCCAGTTGGCGCCGCCTTCATGCGCGGCCTTGAGCGCCTCGATGGCATAGGCGGGATTGGCCTTGTAGCCATCGAAGAAGTGCTCGGCGTCGAACACGGCTTCGCGGCCGGAGGCTTTCATATGCGCCAGCGAGTCGCCGATCATGCGCAGGTTTTCGGACGTCGAGACTTTCAGCGCTGTCTCGACCTGCCAGTCCCAGGTCTTGCCGACGAGGCAGACGGTTGGGGTATTGACCGCCAGCAGGTCCTGCAAGCCGGGATCGTTGGAGGCCGAGCGGCCGGCGCGGCGGGTCATGCCGAAGGCCGACACCTTGGCTGTCTTCGTCTTCGGCAGGGCGCTGAAAAAGGCGTCGTCGGTCGGATTGGCGCCGGGCCAGCCGCCTTCGATATAGTCGATGCCGAAGGCGTCAAGGGCGGCGGCGATCGCCTGCTTGTCCGCGACAGAAAAATCGATGCCCTGGGCCTGCGCACCGTCGCGCAGCGTGGAGTCATAAAGGTAGATACGTTCGGCCATGCCCCATCTACAGAATGGGGATAAGTGCGGTCAACTGAATTAACTGGCCCGGTTCAGATAGTCCTCGGAGCGCATTTCCTCCAGCCGCGATATCGTACGCTCGAATTCGAACGCGCCATCGCCCACCGGATAGAGCGCTGATGGTTCGGCGTCGGCCAGGATGACCGTCTTGGTGCCGGCCTCATAGAGCGCGTCGATCAGGGTGACGAAACGTTTGGCTTCATTGCGGTTAGCCGGCGACAAAACAGGTACGCCTTCGATAAACACCGTGGTGAAGCGTTCGGCGATGGCGAGGTAATCGGCCGGGCCATTATTGGCCGCGCACAGCTCTGCGAAGGTGGCGCGCAGCATCGGGCCGGCGGCGCGGGGGAAGTGCAGCTTGCGTTCATTGACTGTCAGAACCGTGTCCATCTCGGTCATCAGGTGCTTCATGTCGGCCCACAGCACATTGAAAGCTGCCACGGCATCCGGCGAGGTGCTGGGCGAGAACCACGTCTTGGCGCCGCGCAGGCGGTCCATGCGGAAGTCCTTCGGCCCGGACACCTGAACGAGCGTGGTACGGTCCTTGATCATCTGGATAAAGGGCAGGATATGTTCGCGGTTGAGGCCGTCCTTGTAGAGATCGTCCGGCGGGCGGTTGGAGGTGGCGACCAGGATCACCTTGCGGGCGAACAGCGCCTCGAACAGGCGGCCCAGGATCATGGCGTCGGCGATATCGGTCACCTGCAATTCATCGAAGCACAGAAGCTGCGACTGGCCGGCGATCAGACGGGCCACCGGCGCGATCGGATCATCGCCCTTGTGGGTGCCGAAATTGATCTTGCGGGTTTTGGCGTCGCTCTCGCGCCACAGGCGGATATTGTGATGCACCTCGGCCATGAAGGCGTGGAAGTGGACGCGGCGCTTCGGGATCTTGTGAATATTGTTGTAGAACAGGTCCATCATCATGGACTTGCCGCGGCCCGGCGGTCCCCAGAGATAGAGTCCGCAGACGCGCGGCTGGATGCCGAGGAGACGCCGCCACAGGGCGCGGCTCTGGCGGATGCGGCGTTCGAGCACGACCAATGCCTCGATGGCCGCCTTTTGAGCGGCATCGGGAATGATCTCGCCCGATTTCAGCAGGCGCTTGTATTCACTACGGATATTGGCCATTCGATTTGTTCACGCGACGGCCTTTAAGGCCACCCACCAGCTTATGGCGCCCGTTATAGACGATCCGGTTCAAGATGGCGTTAAAAAAATGCTGCGGGTGCGTTAAGCGCGAATAAAGCGGTCTGCATTCTGATTGACTCGTTCAGCGGAATGCAAGCCGCTCTACATTTTACATTTTCCGCATTTCGCGCTCAATTCATAAGTCAAATTGAATGCTCGTTGCTCACATCCAGCGGACCAAGGTCTGGCGAAATCCGACGACATCAGTTAGGTTTTGCTTATGCCACATATCAACCGCACAAACACACCTGACCATCGCGCCTTTATGGTGGCTGTTGAGCAAGGCTTAGAATCTCTCGATACCGGACGATCAATTCCGTATGAGGAAGTTCGTCTCTGGCTGCTTTCGTGGGGTAGTGAAGAGGAAACCCCTCACCCTAACCCTCTCCCCTCAGGTGGGGAGAGGGGATAAGTGGAGTTCCCGCTTAAATTCCCTCGCCCCTTAAGGAGAGAGGGTTGGGGTGAGGGGTCTTACTCTTGCAGCCGCAAGGAAATTTGCTTGGCAACCTGAATACCATGCGCCGCCGAGGTGGTCACGCACGGGTGCCAGTAGTCGGTCACCTCACCGCAGGCAAAGATGTCCGGCAGGCTGGTTTCGCCGAAGCGGTCGACGCGCACATATCCCTTGTCCAGATCGGGCGCCAGTCCCTCCGGCACCACCGCCTCGAAGCCGAACATGATGCCGAACCCATCGAAAGCCTCATGATTGACGGTCATGGCGTCCTGATCCGCCTGATATGGCCCGACCACCACCGGCACCGCCGGGATCATCGCCTGCAACAGCTTCTGCGCGCGCGGCGGGGTGCGGGAAAAGATCGTCACCTCACCGCCGCGATCCCGCACAAAGCGCGCCTGATCGAAGGCGTTATCCCCGCCGCCCAGGATGGCAATGCGCTTGCCCCTGACCTCCAGCGCCTCCATGGGGTCGCCCGGTCCGATGGCCACATCCGGCGCGGCGCGGAACCCGCCGGCGCACGGGCGCGAACCGGTGGCGATCACCAGATAAGGCGCGGTAAATATATCGCTGCCGGTGGTCACCTCATGGCCGTCAACGGCGACCACCGGACTGTTCAGCCGCGCATCGACACCCGCCGCCCGCGCATGATCCGCCAGGGCGGCCGCCACCTGCTGGCCGGTTTTACCCTGCACGCCCGGTATCCACAAATTCTCGTAGGGGCTGCGTGTTTGCAGGCCGCCCAGTTGCGCCGAGGCCTCCAGCAGGACGCATTCGACACCAAGCTTTTTCAGCCAGATGGCGCAACTGATCCCGGCGGGGCCGCCGCCGATAATGAGCACCTGCGTTTCGGAAATATTCATATCCGCATAAGACACATATTATATATAATTGTTACAGGGTGTGATTCGCCACAAATCGCACGACCGCGGCCAAAGAGCCAGGGAAAAGGGGGAAGACCGTGAGACTGTTATGCGTCGAAGACAACGCCACCCAGCGCAAGATGATCGATCTGATGCTGGCGGCGACCGGAATAGATGTCGAATTCGCCTGTGACGGCCGTGAAGCGGTCGAAGCCTGGCAGGTCAATGAATATGACGCCGTGCTGATGGATATGGAAATGCCGGTGATGTCGGGCCTTAAGGCCGTCCGGGAAATCCGCCAGATGGAAGGCGGCTTTCATCTCGGCTATACGCCGATCCTGTTTTTGAGCGGTAATCAGGATGCCGACCAGATCGGCCAGGGTTACGAGGCCGGGGGCGACGGTCATCTCAGTAAGCCTTTTACCTCCGCCGCCCTGATCAGCGCGCTGGACAGCGTCATGCGCGCTGTCAAACGCCGCGGTTTGCAGGATATGAAACAGGCGCTTTAGGGACTGGATTGATTTCCGGAGAAACGGCCACAGGCAGAATCCAGCGTGTGTGGATAATTAAGCCTTGTCATGCGGCTGAAAAAGGCCCATTTGCGCTCTCCGTATATTCAAGCTTAGGAGCAGCATTATGGGTTATCGGGTCGCCGTAGTCGGCGCCACCGGCGCTGTGGGTCGTGAAATGATGACGATCCTCGAAGAAGTGAACTTCCCCGTTTCGGATATTTACGCGGTCGCTTCGCGTAAATCGGTGGGCATCGAGGTTTCCTTCGGCACAAAAACCCTGAAATGCGTCGATCTCGAAACCTTCGACTTTACCAAGGTCGATATCGTGCTGATGAGCGCCGGCGGCGATGTGTCGAAAGCCTGGTCGGAGAAGATCGGCAAGGCCGGTCCCATCGTCATCGATAACTCTTCCGCCTGGCGCATGGACCCTGACGTGCCGCTGCTGATCCCGGAGGTCAATCCGGACGCGGTGTGGGAATGCAAGAAGAAGAACATCATCGCCAATCCGAACTGCTCGACCATCCAGATGCTGGTGGTGCTGAAGCCGCTGCATGACGCCGCCACCATCAAGCGCGTGGTCGTCTCGACCTATCAGGCGGTGGCCGGGGCCGGCAAGGCGGGCATGGACGAGCTGTGGGACCAGACCAAGGCCATCTACGGCATGGGCGACAAGACCCCGAAGAAGTTCACCAAGCAGATCGCCTTCAACGTCATTCCGCACATCGACGTCTTCATGGAGGACGGCTACACCAAGGAAGAGTGGAAGATGATCGTGGAGACGCACAAGATCCTCGACCCCACCATCGATGTCGTCCCCACCGCCGTGCGCGTGCCAGTCTTTGTCGGCCATTCGGAATCGATCAATATCGAGTTCGAGAACCCGATGGACGAGCAGCTTGCCCGCGAAATCCTGCGTGAAGCGCCGGGCGTGGCCGTGGTCGACAAGCGCGAGAACGGCGGCTACATCACCCCGATCGAGGTGGTGGGCGAATTCGACACCTATGTCTCGCGTCTCCGCAACGATCCGACCGTACCCTATGGCATTTCCCTTTGGTGCGCGTCGGACAACCTGCGCAAGGGCGCGGCGCTCAACGCCGTGCAGATCGCGCAGTTGCTCGACGAACGCGGTGTCATCGCCTCCGTAGACGCTTAAATCTCACACCCGTGATATTTGAAGCCGGCGGCGCCTGAAGGGTCCGCCGGCTTTTCTTTTTGGATACATCCCATGTCTTCCCTGACCTCGCGGCTCAGCTCTCCCGTCAGCCTGGCCATACTGTGCTACCTGATCTGGGGCTTCGTGCCGCTGTTCTATATTCCCATTCACAATTTCGGCGGCGGCGCGGTCGAGATCATCGCCCACCGCTCGCTGTGGTCCGTCGTCTGGGCCGGCGGGCTGGTTTTCCTGACCAAACAATGGCCGGATGTCTTCGCGGCCTTCGCCTCGAAACACCTGCGCTACATGCTGCTGCTGACCTCGGTGCTGGTGGCGACCAACTGGGGCGTCTATGTCTGGGCGGTCACCAGCGGCCATACCATCGAGGCGTCGCTGGGCTATTATCTCAATCCGCTGCTCAATATGGCGGCCGGGGCGGTGCTTTTTAAAGAACGGCTGGACAACTGGGGCAAGGGCGCCATCGCGCTGGCGGCCATCGGCGTGATCGTTCAGGCGCTGGCCATCGGGCAGGTGCCGTGGATCGCCCTGATCCTGGCCGGGACGTTCGGCTCTTACGGCATCCTGCGCAAGCAACTGGCGGTCAATGCGCTGGCCGGTCTGTTCGTCGAGTGCGCCTATATGTTCCTGCCGGCGCTGATCTATCTGGTGTGGCTGGAGGGGGCGCATCACGGCCACTTTTTCAAGCCGTCGCAGGCCTTCTGGTTCATCCTGACCGGACCGGTGACCGTGCTGCCGCTGGTGCTGTTTTCCTACGTGGCGCGCCGTCTGCCGCTTTCGACCATGGGCTTCATCCAGTTCATCGGGCCGACCAGCACCCTGGCTATCGGACTGTTTCAGGGGGAGCCGTTCACGCTTTTGCGCGGTGTCAGTTTCGCCTTTATCTGGGCGGGGGCGATGGTGTTTGCATTCGGGGCATGGCGCAGGCTGAAGGCAATCAAGCCGGTGGAGGCTTAAGGAAAGCCCCCCTCACCCCGCCCCTCTTTCCTTAAAAGTGCGAGGGTTGGGGTGAGAGGTTCTTTCCTACAGACACCCATACAGAGCATTGATCAGTCCGACCGGTCGCGGATCGCCGATCAGATAGGCCGATTGCTTGTTCATGACGTAACCGGCGCTCAGGCGCTTATCCGCATCGGCCATGGCGCACGATCCGCCCCAGCCGCTATGGCCGAGCGCGCGTTCGTTCGGGCCGTAAATGCCGATGCCGGTATTGCGCAATAACCCCGCCGCCCAACTGAGCCTGAACGGCAAGACGCGATCTTGACCGTAAACGCGTTCGCGGGTCAGTTGCGCCAATGTGCCGGGCGACAGCAGGTGCTGACCGTTCAGCCTTCCGCCATTAGCGACGATGCCCATGAATTGCGCCAGGGAGAGCGCCGTCGCATGCGCATTGGCCGAGGGGATTTCCATGCGCCGCCAGTCGGCCGATCCCTTGCCCGCCGGGGCAGAGCCGCGATCCAGAAACGCCGCCTGCTTGATGGCGTCGAGCGGGCCGAGATCGGGGGCCGCGGGTGGTTTCTGCATGGTGGCGATAAGCGGGGCGTATGCGTCCGGCGTGCCGATCATCAAGTCGAGGCCAAACGGCGCGGCGATATCTTCCCGCAGAGCCGTGCCCATCGAGCGGCCATCGACGCGGCGGAAGACTTCCCCCAGCAGATAGCCGCCGGCGATGGGGTGATAGCCGGCTCCCTGACCCGGCGTCCATAACGGCGTCTGTTCGCACAGGGCTTCCAGCGTGGCCGGCACGTCGAACCAGATCGACGGGTCCTGCGGCGGCGAGAAGCCGGACAGCCCGCCCTGGTGCGAGATCAGTTGCCCGACCGTGATGCGCGACTTACCGTTGCGGCCGAATTCCGGCCAATAGTGCGAGACGGCAGTTTCATAGTCGAGCCTGCCTTTATCGACCAGACGCGCGATCATCACCGCCATGACCGCCTTGCCGGTCGAGAAGATGGGGGTAAGCGTCGTGTCGCTGAAAGGCACGGTGCCCTCGCGGTCGGCGTTTCCGCCCCAGATATCCAGCACCGTTTCGCCATCGATCACCACCGAAAAGCGCGCCCCGCGTTCCTTGCCGGCAGCGAAATTGGCGGCGAAGGCGTCCTTGACGGCGGCGAATTTGGGCGGGCAGATACCGCCGATTTCCAGAGGGTGTTCGGTCATGGGGAGGCACTTTCAGGCTGTTTCATCCGTGTGTATAGCCACGCCCACGCCATGACAAGCCAACTTCAGGACCGTTTCAGGCCTCAAGCGCCTCGCGCAGCCATCCGGCATAGGCCGCGCTGGCCCAGACCACCGGCGTGGCGAGGATTTCCGGCACCTCGTAGCTGTGGTGCGCCTTGACCAAGGCTTCCAGCATCGGCAGACGGTCGGTCAGGGTCTTGGCCGTCAGCATGATCTCGTCGGCCGTATCGATCTCGCCCTTCCAGCGGTAGGTCGAGCGGATTTCGTGGCTCTGCACGCAGGCGGCCAGGTGGGCGGTGATCAGCAGGCCGGTCAGGCTTTGCGCCTCGGCCTCGGTGGCGCAGGCGATGGAGACGGTAACGATATCCGGGACGACATCTGGCATGGGCGGAATCTCCTTATCGCATTTTTATAATCGTCTGGCCTAGAGAGAAGACGCAGGGGGTTTGGCACGACGGAGTAAAGCTTATGAGCATTTTCAGCCAAATCAAAGACTTCATCTTTCATAAACACGGCGACCAGATCGTTCCGGCGCCCCGGCAACCGATACCCGCCGAAGAGTCCGGCCAGACCGCCGAAGCCATCGCTCCGGCCACCACCATGGCGGACCCGTTGCCGGCGCCGGTGATGGAGCAGGTCGATGTCGCCGCCATTCTCGACCAGGAAAACGCCAAACGCGATCCGAAACTCAATTGGCGCATGTCGATCGTCGATCTGCTGAAACTGGTCGGGCTGGAGTCCGATCTCGGCGTCCGGCAGGCGCTGGCGGCGGAACTGGGCTTTACCGGCGATATCCGCCATTCCGGCGCGATGAATGTCTGGCTGCACAAGCAGGTGATGCAGAAGCTGGCGGAAAACGGCGGCAAGGTGCCGGCGGAACTGAAGAACTAACGGGGTTTGGGGTCCGCGACCCCAAGTCTTCCTTCATTCAATAAAAAAGCCTCGCCCTTTTCTGGGCGAGGCTTTTTTTATTGAACAAGGCAAGGTTTATGGGGTCGCGGACCCCAAACCCCGTTAGTATCTGTAGTGGTCCGGCTTGAACGGACCATCGACCGGCACGCCGATATAGTCGGCCTGTTCCTGATTGAGCACCGTCAGCTTGGCGCCGAGCTTGGCCAGATGCAGCAGAGCGACCTTTTCATCGAGGTGCTTCGGCAGGGTATAGACCGACTTTTCGTATTTCGACGCATTGGTCCACAGTTCGATCTGGGCCAGGGTCTGGTTGGTGAACGAGGCCGACATGACGAAGGACGGATGGCCGGTGGCGTTGCCCAGATTGACCAGGCGGCCTTCGGACAGCAGGATGATCTTCTTGCCGTCCGGGAACTCGACATGGTGGACCTGCGGCTTGATTTCGTCCCACTTGAAGTTCTTCAGCGCCGCCACCTGAATTTCGGAATCGAAGTGACCGATGTTGCAGACGATGGCGTTATGCTTCATCTCGCGCATATGCTCCAGCCGCAGCACGTCCTTGTTGCCGGTGCAGGTGACGAAAATATCGGCGCTGGCGGCTACGTCCTCGACCGTGCGGACCTCATAGCCTTCCATGGCGGCCTGAAGCGCGCAGATCGGATCGACCTCGGTGACGATGACGCGGGCGCCGCCGTTACGCAGGGAAGCGGCCGACCCCTTGCCGACATCGCCGTAACCGAGCACGACCGCGACCTTGCCGGCCAGCATGACGTCGGTGGCGCGGCGGATGGCGTCGACCAGCGATTCGCGGCAGCCGTAGAGGTTGTCGAACTTCGACTTGGTGACGGAATCATTGACATTGATGGCCGGGAACGGCAGGTCGCCCTTCTGCGCCATGGCGTAGAGGCGATGCACGCCCGTGGTGGTTTCCTCGGAGACGCCCTTGATGGCGTCACGGATGGCCGAATAGAAGCCGGGCTTTTCCCTGAGGTAGCGCTTCATCACCTTGTAGAGCGCTTCTTCCTCTTCGTTCTGCGGATTATCGAGCAGGGCCGGGTTCTGCTCCGCCTTCGGACCGAGGACGCACAGCAGAGTCGCGTCGCCGCCGTCATCGAGGATCAGGTTCGGATAGCCGCCGTCAGGTTCTTCAGAAGTTTTGGGCCACTCGAAGATCTTGTGGGCGTAGTCCCAGTATTCCTCAAGCGTCTCGCCCTTGATGGCGAAGACCGGCGTGCCGGTGGCGGCGATGGCGGCAGCGGCATGGTCCTGGGTCGAGAAGATATTGCAAGACGCCCAGCGCACTTCGGCGCCCAGGGCCTGCAGGGTTTCGATCAGCACGGCGGTCTGGATCGTCATGTGCAGCGAACCGGCGATGCGCGCGCCCTTCAGCGGTTTGTCCTTGCCGAACTCCTCGCGCGTGGCCATCAGGCCCGGCATTTCGCCTTCCGCGATGTCGATTTCCTTGCGGCCAAAGGCGGCGAGCGAGATGTCCTTGACAATATAGTCGGTCATTTTGAGATTCCATTTTGTAGGATATGAAACGGCTTATAACGGCATGGGCGCGCCTTGGCAATAAAGATATAAAGATATCTTTATATGGCTTCGGAGGGTGGCGACAGCCACAACTTGCCCGCCGGCACATCCCAGAAGCTATGCAGCCGCCGCAGGATATCCAGTCCCAAGGTGACATCGTGTTCCAGCACATTGTCGGAAATCTCGGCGGAGAGATCACGAAAGACCAGGCCGCCTAGGCGGATATCGCGCACGGGGCTGAGCGTCAGGGTGCGCGGGCCGTTGACATCGCCGCCCAGCGCCGTGGATTGCGGGCGTCCCGTCAGCAGGCCATGACGGCGCGCCCAGCCGCGTTTCAGGATCAGGGCGGCGCTGACGCCGGTATCGAGGCTGGCGCGGACGGGTTTACCCTCCAGTTCCATATTCACCACCAGCGCGCCTTTCGGACTGCGTGACAGGCCAAGCGGCGTCATTCCGGCAGGAGGCTGCGGGCGGCGGAAACTGGCGCGGCGGCCGGGGCCATCGAGATCGAGCGGATAGCGGCTCAGTATATCGCGGCCGATCAGCATGTCGGCGGTCAGGCCGGGCTGTTTCATCGGCAGGATCATGACCGGCGCGGTATAGGCGGCATCACCGGCGTGGATGGATACCGGCGCGCTTTCTCCGGCGGTGATCCGGCCATAGACCGCCTGGCCGCTGCGTTCGGAAAGAGCGGTGAGGCCGAGCGATTGCGCCACCTGCGCATCCATGAGCGTTGCGCTGGCGCCGCAATCGAGGATGCCCAGCAAGGGCCGGCCGCGGACCCTCACCGGCATCATCAGGCCTTCATTGGTCAGGCGCAGATCGAAGCCGCTTTCAGCCGCGCGAGCGCCGGCAGAGGTAAAACCGAGGGTGGCAAGCGCGGTCAGAATCTGGCGGCGATGGAGGATCATGGCGGCAAATTATCGGAGGAAGAGAGCAGAATTAGGGTGCCGGAATGGCGGGATTGGACTAATCAGGGCGGGAAACTAAGGAATTGATGATGAACGCACCCGCTTTTTCGCCCCATCGTGATTTGCCTCGTCATGACTGGTCGAAGGATGAGATTGCCGCCCTGTTCGACCTGCCCTTTATGGAACTGGTCTTCCAGGCGGCTACGGTGCATCGCCAGGCTTTTGATCCGTCGGAAGTGCAGTTGTCGCAACTGCTTTCGGTGAAAACCGGCGGCTGCGCGGAAAACTGCGGCTACTGTTCGCAATCGGCGCATTTCGATACCGGCCTGAAAGCGGGCAAGCTGATGGCGGTCGAAAAGGTGCTGTCGGAAGCGCGGGCCGCAAAGGATGGCGGGGCGCAGCGCTTCTGCATGGGCGCCGCCTGGCGCGATCTGAAGGACCGCGACGTGCCGGCGCTGTCCGCGATGATCGGCGGGGTGAAAGCGATGGGGCTGGAAACCTGCGCCACGCTCGGCATGATCACGCCGGATCAGGCGCAGGCGCTGAAAGACGCCGGCCTCGATTACTATAACCATAATCTCGATACCTCGCCGGAATATTACGACAGCGTGGTCACGACGCGGACCTATCAGGAACGGCTGGATACCTTGCAGGCCGTGGCTGATGTGGGGATGAAGACCTGCTGCGGCGGCATCATGGGGATGGGGGAGGCGCGGGCGGACCGGGTATCTTTCCTGCATCAGTTGGCCACCCTGCCGCATCATCCGGATTCAATCCCGATCAACAATCTGGTCGCTATTTCGGGCACGCCGCTGGGGGATAAGGTCGGCACGGACGGCGGGATTTCCGGCATCGAGTTTGTCCGCACCATTGCCGTGGCGCGGATCATCTGCCCGGAATCGATGGTGCGCCTCTCCGCAGGCCGCAACGAGATGAGCGAGGAACTACAGGCCCTATGCTTCATGGCCGGCGCCAATTCAATCTTTATCGGCGACACCCTGCTAACCACGCCCAATCCGCAACCCGGCACCGACGCCCATCTGCTGCGCGAACTGGGCCTTAGGCCGATGACGCCACCTGCCTAAGCCGGGTGCGCCCGGACACTTGCCGGCAAGTTATATTTCTATACGGTCCGGCAGTTTATCAGACAATTCATCAAATAATTCAGTCGGATCCAGGCCTAATGCTTTGGCAATGGCGTAGAACTCCAGGACATCCACCCGCCTTTGTCCGGTTTCTATAAGTGAAATCATGGTGCGTTCGCGCCCAAGGCGTTCAGCCAGTTCCTCCTGTTTCAAACCCGACTTTTTACGGGCATCTTTCAATACCCTGACAAGGTGCTTGTGAGCACCGGTAAAAACGGTTTTCGACATGGCTGGGTTCGTGGAAAATTGGACCAGCCTCTTGTCTATATGGGGTCATTTCATGCGCGATTTTTCCACATTTTAACCATATGGAAACAATTCTGGGTAGAATGGTGCCATGCCACAGGCAAACTGGCACATGTCAGTATAGTAACTCAGAAGGAGTTGAAGATGAGAATCCTCGGTGTATCCGCCGCGATTATTACAGCCGTTTCGCTTTGTGGCGCCACAAACGCTAACGCGCAATACTACTCATACCCATATGCCTATGCGTATCCCGCATATGCGTCATATTATAACCCGTATTATCTGCAAGTCCCTGTGACGCCCGTTGTTCAGGTGGCGCCCGTCGTGCCGGTTGTGGAACCTGCGCCTGTTCTGGTTCCGGCCCCTGTTGTGGAAGTTGCCCCCGTTCTCGCGCCGGTTCAGGTTGCCGCCGCGCCGGTCGTTCCGCCTCCCGTTCAAGTGGTTACCCCTGTTGTTCCCGCGCCGGTTCAGGTCGCTGCCGCACCAGTCGTTTCCGCACCTGTTGCTGTTGCCCCCCTTCCTGTTGTGGCGACGGTTCCCGTTTCCACCATCCGCTATAAACGCGCGCATAATGAAGGTATTCAACGGTGCGATTTTGCGGATAAAAACATTAGCAATGCCCTCAGCAATTATTCGCAGCTTTTGTATAAGCAGTTCCCGTATGATTATGCAAAATACTACGAAAGCCAGATGTATGCGCAGACATACAATCTCAGGAATCACATCCGATCCATCAAATACACAGGCAATGCAGCGGTATGCGAATATGAAAGCGATATGGCGCTCAGGATTATTCAATCCGGCTATCAATATCGATGAAATATAAGGGAGCGCGCGCCGCTCCCTTTTTACTTTATTTTTATTGCCTGAATCACCTGCATTTAACGGGTATGGCGCCCTTACATACCCCCTTTCGATGAAGCCGGTCCGGGCCGGTATCACAACAATGGCCGTCATAGAAAATTGACGTTCGGCGTGATATCCTGAGGGCATGAAAAAAGAAAAGAAAACGGCCGCTCCCCAAACCTCCGCCGCCGAAATCGTTCGCCAGTTGCGCCAGATCTATGACGAGGCGGTGGCCGCGCTTCAGGCCGACCTGCAGGCCTATCTCGCCACCCGCCAAACACCTTCGCGGCCGCTGCGCGATGCCGGGCGTTATTGCTATCCGAAGCTGGCCATCGTGTGGAAGGGCGTGCTGGATGACGAGGACGAGGCGCTGGTGCTGGCCAATCGTCACCCGGAGGTTAATCGCGCCTATGCCCGTTTTTCGCGGCCCGGCACCTACTCCTCCTCGATCACCCGCCCGGATATTTTCGGCGACTATATCGAGGAACAGCTCGATCTGTTGATCCGCGATTACGGCGCCGAGTGTTCGGTGTCGCTGTCCGATCAGGAAATTCCTTATCCGTATGTGCTCGATGGGGCGGGCCTCGATCTCAACAGCGTCTCGGCCATCGACCTGTCGCGGCATTTTCCGGCCACCGAACTGGCCCTGATCGGCAATGAGGTGGCTGACGGCATCTCGTTCATAGATGCCGAGGGCCATCATCCGCTGGTGCTGTTCGATGGCTTGCGCAGCGATTTTTCCATTGCCCGCCTGCGCCACTATACCGGCACACCCGCCGAGCACACCCAGGGCTATATTCTGCTGACCAACTATAACCGCTATGTCGATGTCTTTGTCGCCTACGCGCTTGAGCAGTTGAAGAAGCCGGACAGTCCGTATACCGCCCTTTCATGCTGCGGTAATTTCACCATCACGAAGGATACACCCGATGCGGAGGCCCTGATCGCTGCCTCGCCATGGCGCAAGCACCAGATGCCGGCCTATCACCTGATCGCGCCCGGCCGGCAGGGGATTTCGCTGGTCAATATCGGCGTCGGCCCCTCCAATGCCAAGAACATCACCGACCACCTCGCCGTCATGCGGCCGCACGCCTGGCTGATGATCGGCCATTGCGGGGGCCTGCGCGCTTCGCAAAGCATCGGCGACTATGTGCTGGCTCACGCCTACCTGCGCGACGATCATGTGATGGACGACGTGCTGCCGATCGAGATTCCCATTCCGCCGATCGCCGAAGTGCAGCAGGCGTTTCATCAGGCGGCGGTGCGGGTTACCGGCCAGGACGGCGAGGAATTGAAAAAGCGCCTGCGCACCGGCACGGTGGTCACCACCGACGACCGGAACTGGGAGTTGAAATATTCGCTTTCCGCCCGCCGCTTTTCACAATCACGCGCCATTGCCATCGATATGGAATCGGCCACTCTGGCGGCGCAGGGCTATCGCTTCCGTGTGCCGTATGGAACGCTTCTGTGCGTTTCCGACAAACCGCTCCATGGCGAACTGAAACTGCCGGGCCAGGCCAACCATTTCTATGAACGCGCCATCGCCGAACATATCCGCATCGGCATCGAGACGGTCGGCATATTGCGTGATTTCGGCTCGAAGCTGCACTCACGCAAGCTCAGGGCGTTCGATGAGCCGCCGTTTCGCTAACAATTGCCGCTAAAACAAAAGGAGCGGATTGCTGTGACGCAAACCGCTCCAGTCAGATCAATGGACCTCCATCCATAGGACCTGACCGGTTGCGGGCGGGCGTTGTCAACGCGGGCTTGTCGCCATCGGTCAAATCCTGATATCATTGTGCGCCCTTAGGCCCTCACTATCGAATCAAGTTGCTGTGAATGTTGCCGTTTTCGGCCGTCTCCCTTGCTCATGCCGTGCAAAAAAAACTGCCTTACGAGGCGGTGGGCGCGCGTCTGCAATTCTGGCTGGACCACGCTTTCGCGGCCGGTTTCCTTTCCGATGGCGGACCGCTCGGACGCTACAGTTATTTGGTGGCGCAACCGGTGGCAAAAGCCCATCTGGCCTATGACGATCCGCGTGAAACGGCTGATTTCTTACGGGAAATGACCGCCGCCATCACGACCGATCACCACAGGAGTGATCTGCCGCCCTTCTCCGGCGGGCTGGTCGGCATGGCGTCGTTCGAGCTGGGCCTGCGGCTGGAGGCGATGAAACGGCGGCCCTTCCGCATCGAAGGCCGCCAGCCATGGCCGGAACTGGTCGTGCTGTGCTATCCGGCGGTGCTGGTCTTCGATCATCATGACCGGACGCTGACCGCCATCGGCCGCGGGGCGACACCTGAAGACGCCATGGCCGCGCGCGACGCGCTGATCGGGCTTTATGAGCAAACCCCTGCCGCCGGACCGGTTACAGGCTCTTTTACCGGCCCGCTCGATCTCGAAACGCCCGACGAGGTGCATGAGGACAAGGTGGCGGCGCTGGTGCGGCAAATCCATGCCGGCGATCTCTTCCAGGCCAATCTGGCGCGCGGCTGGAGCGGGCGGCTTAAGCGCGACGCCACGCCCGGACAGGTCATGGCGGCCCTGCATGACAGAGGCGCGGCGCCCTTCGGCGGATTCCTGAGGCTGGACGGTCGCGCCATGCTTTCCAACAGCCCGGAGCGATTTATCCGGCTGGCGGCGTCGGGCTGTCTGGAAAGTCGCCCGATCAAGGGTACACGACCGCGCGGCCGGACGCCGGAAGCGGACGCACAACTGGCCGCCGACCTGATGGCCAGCGAAAAGGACCGTGCCGAAAACCTGATGATCGTCGATCTGATGCGCCACGACCTGTCAAAGGTGGCGGAGGTCGGCAGCGTGGCCGTCACGGCGCTGAATGCGCTCGAATCCTACGCCAATGTCCACCATCTGGTTTCGACCGTGACGGCGCGGCTCCGCCCCGGCAAAAGCGCCGCCGATGTGCTGGCCGCCACCTTCCCGCCGGGATCGATTTCCGGCGCGCCCAAGGTGCAGGCGATGAAGGTGATCCACGAAATGGAGGCGGCGCGCGGCCCCTATTGCGGGTCCCTGTTCTTTATCGACGCGGGCGGGGGGATGGATTCAAACGTGCTGATCCGCACCCTGGCGATGGAAAAGGTGGAAACGGGCGGCTGGCATTTCCGCGCCTGCGCCGGCGGCGGCATCGTGGCCGACAGCGATCCGGCGGCCGAGCGCATCGAGACGGAGACAAAGCTGTCCCTGATCAAATCAGTGCTGACAGGCCGGGCCTAGGTTTTCGGACACAGCGGGCAGGTCACCATATCACCATTGCGCGGGTGGTGCGTGAAGGTTTCCTTGAAGACGGTGCCGCTCTTGAAGAAATTGCCGAGCGGTGAATCGTAATCATATTCCACCTCGGTCAGGATCAGGCTTTCGCCGACCGCGATCTGATCAGTGGTGATGCCCGCAATTTCTTTCTTATTCTCGTACGGATTCATGTTGGATGCCTGACTCCAGTCTACCGTCGCTTTTTTTGTGCTTTGCATGGTCACGGAGGTCAGCCGCATTCTCAGCGAGGTGCCGTCGGTCGGGTTAGGGTCCAGCATATTGGCGCCGATCGCCCACAGGTCGGTGATATTTTCCGGGGTGAGGGTCTGCGACTGCGCGGCCAGATCGCCGATGGTGCTGGCCAGGTGCGAGACGCGGCGCGAGGCCATCATGCCGAGCGTCAGTTCGGCCATGCCCAGATAGAGCAGGATCAGCACAGGCGCGATCAGCGCGAATTCGATGGCGGAGACGCCCCGGCCATCGCCGGCGAAGCGTTTGCCGAAAGCCTTCAGGGTGACCAGATAATTGAGGCGACGCAGGAACATCATCTTAAAAAGGCTCGTTTCTGAAAACGGCTTTGGCGGTGATCACCGCATTATGGTTGCCCAGCCGGGAAAGCGCGCCATCGAGGAAAGGCGTGATCAGCGGCCATTCGTAATAGACGCGCACCATCTGGACCTTGGACCCCGCGCCGATATTGAAATAGAAATTGGCGGCCTTGAACTTGCCATCCTCGATCGGTGGGAGCGCCTGGGAGAGGCCGGCGAAGCTGCTGTAGGTCTGGACATCGACCTGAAGATTGTTCACGCAACCACCGCCCAGCCAGCCCATCCGGTCGCAGATCTTCTGCTTGAACTGTTCGACGCTGGTATTGGCGTTGGTCGTCAGGCCGGTGCGGATATCGCGCGAGGCCAGGTCGGTGGCGTTATCGAGGCTGACCGACACCAGGAAGATCAGGGCCAGTTCGACACAGGCGCAGATCAGGAAGATCAGCGGGCCGGCCACGAGGGCGAATTCCACCGCGGCGGAACCGCGCCTGTCCTTCAGATGGGAATACAGGTCTGCCAGCCTGGCCCGCATATGGTTTCGCGCCCCTTATCCGCAAAGTCGCGGCCACCCTACAGGTCTTGGGTCAATAGTCCGTTAAGGCGCCCGGAACGGATCGACATTCATCCTATACTTTCCCGTTTAGGGAGCGGGGGGCTTTTCAGCGTGATGGAACGGTCTGCTTCATATACAGAGCGGCCAAAGGGTTTTGGATATTCGCAAGCCCCCCACCACGCCTTCGGCGCGGTCCCCTCTCCACGAGTGGGCAGGTATAAAGCAGGCTTAAGGGTTGGTGGCGAGTGGCGTGCCGAGCGCCACCGGCGACGCATTGCCGGCATTGCTGTTGCCGGTCTCTTCCGAGGTGCAGATAGTGGAACAGACCATCAGGGAGGGTTTCAGGCCCTTATAGACGGTGATCGCGCCCTTTTGCGAGGCGGTGACCACGATTTCGCCATCGAACAGAGGGCGGCCCATCTGGTCGGTGATGATGACGCTGGAATTGCCGAACCCCTTGCCGACGATATAGACCGTGCGGGAATCGATGACGGTGACATCGGCAATCTCCGGATTGGCGACGATGACCGAACCGGCCGCGCCATTGAGCGATACCCGCGCCGAGTGGTTTTTCTCGACGACCAGGCGCTGAGCGGCGGAAGCCGCTGTTGCGGTGGCGGCGAGCGCGACGGTCAAGGCCAGGGCCATAATGCCGGTCTGTTTGCTGTTCATGGGCTTCGTCATCCTGAAATCTGTGCGTCTCTGGCCAGCGGCCCGCCGCATATGCGCCCGCATCGTTCATGTCTTTATAACAGGCGGATGTAAGGGTCCGGTTAGGAAACAACCTAAATAACAATTATTTAAAATTACTAAACACAATATTAATGAGAAAAAATCCGCATTAATACAACGATAATTATATTTAATTCCAATTAAGGTTAATTGAAATTAATAGTAATTACAGATTAACTATAGAATAATTTTATTTCGTCTTGATTGTTTACTTCACTTTAATCAAACACGACTAATCTGATCTCGTGTTCGGGGGCAAATGAGCCGTTTACTCGGTACCCGATACGAAAATGGTTCACTTGCTTACAAATTTTTTCCAGGAGAAAACCAATGACCAAGTTCTTCAACCGCTTCGCCAAGGACGAATCCGGCGCCACCGCCATCGAGTATGGCCTGATCGCCGCCCTGATCGCCGTCGCCCTGATCACCATCCTGGGCACTGTCGGCACCAAGCTGAACACGACCTTCACCAGCATTTCGGAAGGCCTTGAGAAGACGAAGTAGTAAGCCAAAACGGCTTACTATATAGATTGTCCTAACGGACTGAACTGATGCAGGCCGCAGACGAGATCTTGTCTGCGGCCTGTTCTTTAGGCATCCCGCGCTTTGCAATGGGTACAGGCAGATGTTCAAACGATTTTTGACAGACGAAAGCGGGGCCACGGCGATAGAATACGGCCTGATCGCCTGCCTGATCTTTCTCGCCATCGTCACGGCCGTACACTACTTCATTGATAATACCGAGGCCATGTATCAAAGGATAGGCGACGCTGTCGACGAAGCGACAGGCAAGGGTCAGTAAGTATATCCTTAACCCGGACCTGTTAGCCATGACGGGCATTCATCCCGTCCAAGGTTCGTTCTCCGTGTCGATCGCTGTTCTGCTCGCCTGCCTGTATCCGATCGCGCTCTTCTGGGCCGCCTTTTCGGACCTCACCACCATGACCATCCCCAACCGCCTGACCATCGGTCTGGCGGTTGCTTTCGTTCCGGTCGGGCTGCTGGCTCATCTCAGCCTGGCCGGATGGGGCATTCATCTCGGTCTGGGGCTTGCGGGGCTGGTGCTCGGCATGACGTTTTTCGCCCTGCGCTTCATGGGCGGCGGCGATGCCAAGCTGCTGGCCGCCGCTTCGCTGTGGCTTGGGTTTGAAGGGGTTATCGCGCTGTTCATCTATACGGCGATCTTCGGCGGCGTGCTGACCCTGGGGATCATGGGCCTGCGTCAGTTCTTCTCGCTTTACGGTCCCAAGCTGCCGCACTGGCTTGGCCAGCATCTCGAACCGAAGGGCGGCATCCCCTATGGAATCGCCATCTGCGCCGGGGGCATCGCCGCGTTGTGGCAGAGCGATTTCATGAGCGGCCTGTTGCCCCTGCCGGTATTGTAGGCGCGGCCGCCATTCCCTCACCCCTTATAGAAGGGAGAGGGGAAGAGGAAGGCAAGGCCCCCACCACCACGCCTTCGGCGCGGTCCCCCTCCCCACAGATGGGGAGGTATAGATCAAAGTTTACGTCTCAATGACGCATCGGGGGCGCATCGGGACGGAAATACCGGCAAAATTCATCAATTTACGGCAGCGCGGTCTTTCCTTAGGCGAACGTTAACTAACCTTAAGCCAAGATTCGCCCAGTTCAATTTCGCAGATGATTTGGTCCGCATGAGGCGGGTTATCGGATTTTCTCAAGGGATATGGGGTAGATGAAGACGTCACGCTATGCCGTCATCGGTCTTGCGGCCATCGCGGCGCTGATCCTGGCCTTTCTGGTGCGCGGCATGATGGCCGGCAGCGGCTCGCACAAGGCCGAGGCTTCCGTCCAGGCGCCGCCCACGCAACCGACCGCCCGTGTCCTCGTGGCCGCCCGCGATCTGGCGCCCGGCACCCGAATCGCCGAAGCCGACCTCGCCTGGCAGGACTGGCCGGTCGACACCCTGAATAAGGCCTATATCGTCGATGGCGGCATGCCCGCCGCTTCCGCCGGCACGGAAGATGCCGCCGTGAAGGGCGATGGACCTGTCGCCGTCAAAAAACCCGCCAACGAACTGGTTCAGGCCGTCGCCGACAAGGTGGCCCCCTCGGCCGCCAAGGAAGCCTATGTCGGCGGCGTGACACGCGAATCCATTCTCGCCGGCGAACCGATCATCGACGCCAAGATCGTCCGCGCCGACGAAGGCGGCTACATGGCCGTCATGCTCAATCCCGGCATGCGCGCCCTGGCCGTGCCGGTCAGCGTCGATAATACCGCCGGCGGCTTCATCCTGCCCGGTGATCGGGTCGATATTCTCGTCACCCACCAGATTCCACGCACCAATGGCAGCGGCACAATCGATTCGGTCCAGCCGGTGCTGCGCAATATCCGCGTGCTGGCCATCGACCAGCAGGTCGCCGCCGAGGAAGGCAAGCAGAGCGTCATCGGCGCCACGGCCACCCTCGAAGTCTCGCCCACCGATGGTCAGATTGTCACCCTGGCCAAGGCGTCGGGCACGCTGTCGCTGATGCTGCGCTCCTATGCCGATGCCGCCGGCCCTTCCGGCGCGGTGGCCGCGGCCCCGACCGGCGCGGGCGACAAATCGGTGCGCATCTTCCGGCCCGACCAGACCACAGAGGTAATGGTGTCACGATGAAGCCTTTCAAACATCATGCCTTAACAGCCGGCCTGAGCCTCACGGCGCTCGCCCTTACCCTTTTCGGCGCGGCCTCCGTTTCGGCGGAGCCGCGCAGCTATACGGGAACCGCCGGCCTTCAGGTCCAGACGCAGAGCGCGCCGGTCAAGACCCAGGTGCTCAACCTGCCCAAGGGCCGCTCGGCGGTGGTCGATCTGCCGGTGGACGCCAGCGACGTTTTCGTCTCCAATCCCGCTGTCGCCGACGCCGTGCTGCGTACGCCACGGCGCATTTTCGTTCTTGGTGTGGCCAGCGGCCAGTCGGACGCCATTTTCTTCGATGGCATGGGCCGTCAGATTCTCAACCTATCGATCCGCGTGGATACCCCGACCGACGGCCTGGCCGATGCGGTCCAGCGCCTCTTTCCCGGCACACATGTCGAGATCCAGAGCGTCAACGGCCATGTCGTTCTCTCCGGCATCGCGCATGACGCCGGTGAATCCGACCAGATCGGCCGCCTTGCCGCCAGCTTCGCCGGTTCACCGGATAATGTGCTCAACCTGATGACCATCGCCGGCAAGGACCAGGTGACGCTCAAGGTGCGCATCGTCGAGGTCAACCGCTCATCGATCAAGCAGTTGGGTTTGTCCAGTTCCATTACCTATAATAATGGCACCAAATCCTATTCCTTCGGACGTGGCAACAGCTATGGCGCCAATGGCGGTTATCAGGGCGGCAAGGGGCTTTGTTATGGCCAGGCCAAGACCGCGACCCTGAACGGCGCCACCACCACGACAACAACAAACGGCGGCACGACCACTACGGTTACAAGTAATGGCGAATTGAATTATGGCACCAGCAGCGACGCCTGCCTCGAAGCCTTTGAAAGCGTCGGGCTGGCGCGGACCCTGGCCGAACCCAATCTGACGGCGGTTTCCGGCGAAGCGGCCAAGTTCCTGGCGGGCGGCGAATTCCCCGTGCCCAGCGGCGAGGACGATCAGGGCCGGGTTTCGATCACGTTCAAACCCTTCGGCGTCGGCCTCGGCTTCACGCCGGTGGTGCTTTCCGGCGGCCGCATCTCGCTCAAGATATCGACCGAGGTTTCCGAACTGAGCAATACCGGCGCCTTCACCGTTTCCGGCGGCGTCACCGTGCCCGCCCTGACCGTGCGGCGCGCCGAAACCAGCGTCGAAATGCAGTCGGGGTCCTCGCTGATGATCGCCGGCCTGTTGCAGTCGAAATTCAAGGAATCCGTCGCCTCCTTGCCGGGCATGACTTCACTGCCGGTTCTGGGCGCATTGTTCCGTTCGCGCGACTTCCTCAATGACGAAACCGAGATGGTCGTGCTGGTCACGCCCTATATCGTCGATCCGACGAACCCCGATGCCATGCAGACCCCGGCCGACAATCTTCAGGCCGCCGGCGATATGAGCGCCACCTTCATGGGTCAACTCAACAAGATCGTCAAACCCGCCGCCGGCGCCGATTCCGCGCAGGCCACCGCCGAGGCTCCCTATCAGGCCCCTGTCGGCTACGTGATTGAATAGGACATAACATGACCGCCTTACGTCCTTTCGCCCTGCCCCTCGCCGCCCTCATGGCCCTGACGGCCCTGACCGGCTGCGCCGCCACGCCCGGCAAGGGCGGCGACATGGCCCTGACCGCGCCGACTCCCACCGAGCAATATCCGCTCCAGGCGCAGACCCTGACCCGGACCGTCAACCTGCGCATCAATCCGAACGGCCTTTCCGGCAACCAGCGCACCGCGCTCGACCAGATCGCGGCAAAGGCCGGCTGGACGTCCGGCGCGCCGGTGGATATCGAGATCATCACCAGCGGCGATCCGGCCGCCGTCGCCGCCGGACGCACGGTCGGCGGCTATCTGATCGATCACGATGTCGCCGAAACCAGCCTGTCGCAACTGAGCCAGCCCGGCCAGCCCGCCGATATCGTCACGGTCAATATCGTCAATTACCGCGCGCGCACCTATGCCTGCGGCCAGACCTGGGAAAACCTGGCGGCCACCCGCGACAACACCGCCTACCGGAATTTCGGCTGCGCTGTCTCCTCCAACCTGGCCGCCCAGATCGCCGATCCGCGCGACCTGCAGACGCCGAGGACGGCTACTCCCATTGACGCGACCCGGCGGTCGGTGGTGCTCGACAAGTATCGCAAGGGCGATGTCACCTCGTCGGCGAAGGACGATAACGCCAAGGGCACCATCTCCAACGCCATCAACTAGACTCAGCTATTTGGCCAGATTTTTGACAAGCAAGGCAGACCATGGCAAATCCCGCCAAACATAACGATCCCTTCGACAGCCTCGACGACCTGGATGACGAGTTCGTCGATTACCGGGCCGGGCGCGGCGCCGGGGACGACTATGCCGTGGACAGCTATGCGGCCCAATACGCGGCCCAGGCCCCGATGGCCGATCCTTTCGCCGACGAGGCCGACGACGAACCCGCCGATCTTTCTCCGGACCTCCAGCGCCAGGCGCTGGCCACGCCCGGCGCATCGCTGGGCCTGCGCGAACCTTTGCCAACTGGCCTGCACACCTCGCGCGAGACGGACGAGATCGGCGCGATCTCCATTCCGCGCATCGGCATCCACTTCTTCCCCGACAGCGAGGCTTCCGTGGCCGCCTGCGACGCGGCGGCGCTCGACCGGCGCATGGCGCGCGCGCAGTCGCTTGTCCGGCGCGGCGGCATCCAGGAAGCCATCGACACCTACCGCAACGAGCCGACACCTTCGCTGATCTTCGTCGAGAGCCAGTCACGCGGCCGCGACCTGCTCGATCAGCTTGATCAGCTCGCCGAGGTCTGCGACGCCAACACCAAGGTGGTGGTCATCGGGGCGCATAATGACATTTCCCTTTACCGCGAACTGATCCGGCAGGGCGTCAGCGACTACATGGTGGCGCCGGTCCAGCCCATACAGTTGATCAAGTCGATCGCCACGCTTTACAATGACCCGGAAACGCCCTTCGTCGGCCGCACGATTGCCTTCGTCGGGGCGCGCGGCGGGGCCGGCTCTTCCTCCATCGCACACAATTTCGCCTATAATCTCAGCGAGCAGATGCAGGCAAATACGGTCATCGTCGATTACGATCTGCCTTTCGGCACCGCCGGCCTCGATTTCAACCAGGACCCGCTGCAGGGCATGGCCGAGGCGCTGAATGAGCCGGACCGGCTCGATTCCGTGCTGCTCGACCGGATGCTGGCCAAGTGTACCGACCGTCTGTCGCTTTTTTCCGCGCCGGCCGCCCTCGATCAGGATTATACCGCCGATCAGGATGCCTATGACGAGGTGACCCGCAAGGTGCGCGCCGCCGCGCCCTATATCGTCATGGACCTGCCGCACCTGTGGTCGCCCTGGCTGAAGGCCAACCTGATCGCCGCGGACGAGGTGGTGATCGTCGCCACGCCGGATCTGGCGAGCTTGCGCAACGCCAAGAACATCATCGACCTGCTGCGGCACTCGCGCCCCAATGACGCCGCGCCCAAGCTGGTGCTCAACCAGACCGAAACACCCGGCCGCCCGGAAATCCCGGTCAAGGATTTCACCGCCGCGCTCGGCATCGAGCCATGCGCCCTGATCCCGTTCGACGCCAAGCTGTTCGGCCAGGCCTCCAACAACGGCCAGATGCTGAACGAGGTGGCCCCCGCCGGCAAGGTGGCCGACGCCATGGCGCAACTGACCGCCCGCATCACCGGCCGCAATCCGGAGCCGAAAACCAGGAAATCGTCCTCCTTCCTCGGCAATCTGTTCAAGAAATGAGGGTCTGAACGTGTTTGGCAAACGTCCGAGCGAAGGCTCTCAAGGCGGCCTGGCGCAAAGCGCCGGCGTCCGCGCGCCTGCCGGTGCGGCAAAGGCCGGGCCGTCGCCTCTGGAGATACGCGCCCAGGCCCTGAGCCAGATGGGCGCGGCCCCGCCGCCGGCCTCGGCCAATTCGGATATCGCCACGCGGCCGCAGACCCTCGACGGCAAGACACCGGCGCAGAATACCGCCGCCGTGCGCACCGCCCTGCCCGAACTGTCGCAGGAAAAGCGCGTCGGCGGCACTGAAAAAAACACGGCGCCGGCGGTCAAGCCGAAGCTCGCAAAAGGCCTGGAGCAGATGCACCAGGCGCAGGCGGTCACTGAGATCGTCCGCGAACAGTCCGATTATTATCACGCTACGAAGACAGCGATCTTCAACGCCCTGCTCAACACCATCGACCTGTCGCAACTGGCCTCGCTCGACCACAAGGCGGCATCCGAGGAAATCCGCGATATCGTCGCCGAACTGGTGGCGATCAAGAATGTGTCGATGTCGGTGGCCGAACAGGACAATCTCGTCCAGGACATCATCAACGACGTTCTGGGCTACGGTCCGCTGGAACCCTTGCTGGCGCGCGACGACATCGCCGATATCATGGTCAATGGCGCGACACGCGTCTTCATCGAAGTCGGCGGCAAGGTGCAACTCACCAATGTGCGCTTCCGCGACAACCAGCAACTGATGAACATCTGCCAGCGGATCGTTTCCCAGGTCGGCCGCCGTGTCGATGAAAGCTCGCCGGTCTGCGACGCCCGCCTGCCCGACGGATCGCGCGTCAACGTCATCGCGCCGCCGCTGGCGCTGGATGGCCCGACGCTCACCATCCGGAAGTTCAAGAAGGACAAGCTGACCATGCGCAACCTGGTGGAGTTCGCCTCCATCAGCCCGGAAGGGGCGCGCGTGCTCGGCGTCATCGGGGCGTCGCGCTGCAATGTGCTGATCTCAGGCGGCACGGGCTCCGGCAAGACCACCCTGCTCAACACCATGACGGCTTTCATCGATCCGACCGAGCGCGTCATCACCTGCGAAGACGCCGCCGAACTGCAGCTCCAGCAGCCGCATGTGGTGCGCCTCGAAACGCGTCCGCCCAACCTTGAAGGCCAGGGCACCATCACCATGCGCGATCTGGTCAAGAACTGCCTGCGGATGCGCCCCGAACGCATCATCGTCGGCGAAGTGCGCGGGCCGGAAGCCTTCGACCTGTTGCAGGCCATGAACACCGGCCACGACGGCTCGATGGGCACGCTGCACGCCAACAGCCCGCGCGAGGCCGTGTCGCGCCTCGAATCGATGATCACCATGGGCGGCTACGGCCTGCCGTCACGCACCATCCGCGAAATGATCGTCGGCTCGATCGACATTATCGTTCAGGCGGCGCGCCTGCGTGACGGGTCGCGCCGTATTACGCACATTACTGAAGTCCTCGGCCTCGAAGGCGATGTCATCGTGACACAGGACCTTTTCGTCTACGAAATCGAGGGCGAGGACAAGCAGGGCAAGATCGTCGGCCGTCACCGCTCGACCGGCATCGGCCGCCCGCGCTTCTGGGACCGCGCCAAGTATTACGGCCTGGAGCGCGAACTGGCGGAGGCGCTCGATGCGAGTGAGTAACCCATGCTGATGACCCTGCTTATCGCCTTTCTGGGCTTCGTGATCATCGCCAGCCTGGGCTTCGCCTTTACCGGCGGGGGCGGCGGTTCGGCGGCGCTGACCAAGCGCACCCAGACGATCGGTTTGGGCACCAATACCCGCGTCAAGCAACGGCAAAAGGCCCAGGCCAAGACGCCCGAAGAACGCCGCAAGCAGATCACCGAGCAGCTCAAGGAAGCCGACAAGCGCGAACGCAAGGCGCGCCTGACCCTGCGCGCGCGGATGCTGCACGCCGGCGTTGCGCTCGATATTACCCAGTTCTGGATCTATAGTGGCGTTCTGGGCGCCGTGGCCTTCGTTATTCCCCTGCTGGCCCTGGGACAGATGCCTTTCCTGGTGCGTCTGCTGATCGCCGGCGGCGCCGCCTTTATCGCCGGTTATGGCCTGCCGCGCTGGATTCTGGGCGCGATGGCGGCCAGACGCGTCAAGAAATTCACCGAGGAATTCCCCAACGCCATGGACATCATCACCCGTGGCATCAAATCCGGCCTGCCGGTCAATGACGGGCTGAAACTGGTCGCCAAGGAATGCGCCGCGCCGCTTGGTCCCGAATTCAAGCGGCTGGTCGAAAATGTCGGCGTCGGCATGTCGCTGGACGGCGCGCTGGAAAAGATGAGCGAAACCATGCCCGCGCCGGAACTGCGCTTTTTCGCCATCGTCATCTCCATCCAGGCCAAGACCGGCGGCAACCTCTCCGAAGCGCTCGGCAACCTCTCCACCGTTCTGCGCGCCCGCAAGATGATGCGCGAAAAGATCAAGGCGCTGTCTTCGGAAGCCATCGCCTCGGCCTCGATCATCGGCGTGCTGCCGCCGGGCGTCGGGATCATGATCTCGATCGTCCGCCCGGAATATATCGCGCCGATGTTCACCGACGTGCGCGGGCAACTGATGCTGCTGGGCGGCTCCGTCTGGATGTTCATGGGCATCATGATGATGCGCAAGATGATCAACTTCAAGTTCTAGGCGGAGCACAGAATGACCGATTTCGCCGCCTTCATCATGAACCCTGGAAACCTGGTCGCCGGATTCGTGGCCATACTCGCCTTTTTCAGCCTGCTGACCCTCGGCCAGAGCCTGACCGCCGGCGAACAGCTTGAAAAGCGCATGAAATCGGTGGCCACCCGCCGCGAGGAACTGCGCCGTCTGTCGCGCCAGACCGTAAAGGAAGGCTCAAGCCTGCGCCATACCGACACCAGCCCCTACCGCGCGCTGGTCGAGAAGCTGAACCTCAAGACCCTGCTGGAAGATCCGAAGGTGGTCGAGAACCTGGCCATGGCCGGCTTTCGCGGGCCGAAGCCGATCTCGACCTTCTATTTCTTCCGCTTCGCCATGCCATTCGTGCTGGGGGCCATCGCCGCCTTCGAGATGTTCGTGGTCAATATCGGCCACTATCCGATACAGATAAAGCTGCTGATCACGGTCGGCGCCTTCGTTATCGGTTATTACGCGCCCAATCTCTACATCTCGAACCGGGCCGCCAAACGCCGCACCTCGATCATGCAGGCCTTTCCTGATTCACTCGACCTGCTGCTGATCTCGGTCGAAGCCGGCATGTCGATCGAAACCGCCCTGCACAAGGTGGCCGCCGAAATGGGGCCTTCCTCCATCGAACTGGCCGAGGAACTTTCGCTGCTGGTGGCCGAACTGTCTTACCTGCCGGAACGCCGCCTGGCCTATGAGGGACTGGCCAAGCGCACCAATCACCCTGGCATCAAATCCGTCTGCACCGCCATGATCCAGGCGGAAAAATACGGAACGCCGCTCGGCAACGCCCTGCGTGTCATGGCCAAGGAAAACCGCGAAATGCGCCTGTCGGCCGCGGAAAAGAAAGCCGCCGCCCTGCCCGCCCAGCTTACCGTGCCGATGATCGTCTTCTTCCTGCCGGTGCTGTTCCTGGTCATCCTCGGCCCGGTCGTGCTGCGCATCACCGATATGCAGAAGAAGGATCATTCCGCGCCGCTGGTCGGTGATCGTCCGGCGGTCGAACAGAAGAAGTGAAGACGCGGGGCCACAGGCCCCACACCCCGTAAGTTGTTCGGATGCGGCAATCTTCATAGCCACTAAAAAGGCCCCCCAAATCGGGAGGCCTTTTTAGTGGCTAAGAGGGTTATCACACTCTGAATAACATAGGGGTGCAGGGGCTGTGCCCCTGCGTCTTCACCTCACTGACAGGCGAGGCATTCCTCATAGTCCGTCTTTGGCGTATCCATCTTTTCGACCGTTTCGCGGACTTCGGCACCGGCGTGCGAGGCGCGCTGGACCGACTTGGAGCGGAGATAATAGAGCGACTTGACGCCCTGCTCCCAAGCGGTCCAGTGCAGCATGTGCAGGTCCCACTTATCGACATCGCCGGGCAGGAAGATATTCAGCGACTGCGACTGGCAGATTTCCGGCGTGCGGTCGGCGGCCAGTTCGACCACCCAGCGCTGGTCGATTTCGAAGGCGGTCTTGAAAACGTCCTTTTCATCCTGCGACAGGGCATCGAGGTGCTGAACCGAGCCTTCGTGCTGGACGATCGAATCCCACACTTCCGATGTGTTCAGGCCCTTTTCCTCCAGCAGGTCGACAAGGTAGGGATTTTTCACAGCAAAGGAGCCGGAGAGCGTCTTGTGCGTATAGATATTGGCCGGGATCGGCTCGATGCCGGCCGAGGTGCCGCCGCAGATGATCGAGATCGAGGCAGTGGGGGCAATGGCCAGCTTGTGCGAGAAGCGTTCCATGACACCGCGTTCCTCGGCATCCATACAGGCGCCGCGCTCCTCGGCCAGCTTGACCGACGCCTTGTCGGCCTCGCGGCGCAGGTGCTTGAACAGGCGCATGTTCCATGACTTGGCCATGGCCGACTCAAACGCCACGTTCTGCGATTGCAGGAAGGAGTGGAAACCCATCAGACCCAGGCCGACCGAGCGTTCGCGCATGGCGGAATAGACGGCGTTATCCATGGAGGACGGCGCGCACTGAATGAAGTCTTCCAGAACGTTATCGAGGAAGCGCATGATGTCTTCGATAAAGCCCGGCTGGTCGCGCCACTCGAGGAAGGTTTCGGCATTGACCGACGACAGGCAGCAGACGGCGGTGCGGTCGCGGCCCTTATGGTCGATGCCGGTGTGCAGCATGATTTCCGAGCACAGGTTCGACTGGCGGACCTTCAGCCCCAGGTCGCGCTGGTGCGCCGGCATGGCGCGGTTCACGGTATCGGAGAAAATCAGGTAGGGTTCGCCGGTCTGCAGGCGGATTTCGAGGATCTTCTGCCACAGCGAGCGGGCGTCGATGAAGCGGACGATCTCGTTGTTCTTCGGCGAACGCAGACCAAACTGGGCGCCGTCACGCACGGCTTCCATGAATTCGTCGGTGATGCCGATGCCATGATGCAGGTTCAGCGATTTGCGGTTGAAGTCGCCCGAGGCCTTGCGGATTTCGAGGAATTCCTCGATTTCCGGGTGGAAGACGTCGATATAGACGGCGGCGGAGCCACGGCGCAACGACCCCTGCGAAATGGCGAGGGTCAGCGAATCCATGACGCGGATGAAGGGGATGATGCCGGAGGTCTGGCCGGCGCCCTTGACCTTTTCACCGATCGAGCGGACGCCGCCCCAATAGGTGCCGATGCCGCCGCCGTTCGAGGCCAGGGCAACGTTCTCGTTCCATACGGAAACGATGCCTTCGAGATTATCCGGCACGGCGTTGAGGAAGCAGGAGATCGGCAGGCCGCGCTTGGCGCCGCCGTTGGAAAGGACCGGCGTGGCGGGCATGAACCACAGGCGCGAGATATAGTCATAGATGCGCTGGGCGTGGTCGGCATCGTCGGCATAGGTGGTGGCGACGCGGGCGAACATGTCCTGGTAGGTTTCGCCCGGCATCAGGTAGCGGTCATCGAGCGTGGTCTTACCGAAATCGGTCAGCAGCGCATCGCGCGACGGGTCGGTGACGACCTTGGTGACCAGCTTGAACTCGGCGCGCTCCTTCGGGCGGACGGCCATGTTCGGCCTGGCGGACGCCATTGTTTCACGCTTGACTGCTTCGTTCGCTGACATCTTCACTCTACCCTTGAATCTCAAAACCGCTCCGCGCCCGGAGACACCCATATGGGAGACGTTAACAACTATATCTAGTGTCTGCGTCGCCCTGCCCGTCTATATAAGGGGCCATAGGCCAGAGTTTTCGTCAAGGATCAAGTCGATGTTTTGGCGAACTTTTTCGTTAATGAGAGGTTAAATTTCTGCTTTTTCCATACCGCTCAAGGGCTTGCGAAAGCGGGACGCATTTTCGCCTCAATCACGATTCCTGTGCAAGAATCATTACACGGTCTGACCGGGCGTTTCGGACAGATAGCGGTCAAGTTTATTATGCCGGTCGACAAGCACAACATTGGGGATAATCGGCGCATCGGTCAGCTCGAATCCCATGATGATGATCTGTTCCGACTCATTGATCAGGTGCGCCGCCGCCCCGTTCATGGCGATGACGCCGGAATCGCGTTCGCCGGTGATGACATATGTCTCCAGGCGATGGCCGGAGGTGTTGGAGACGACCAGCACGCGTTCGCCCTCCCACAGGCCTACCGCCTCCATCAGGGCCTCATCTATAGTGATTGAGCCGATATAGGCCAGGTTGGCCTCGGTGACATAAGCATTATGAATCTTGGAACGCAGGACGTGACGCATGATAAACACTCGGCAGGGAAAGACGTGCCGTGCTTATGCGCGCCCCAGGCCCCACAGGTCAATGCGCCCGCGCCATTTCGGCCGGAGAATCGGCGATGCCGTGGTCCGCGATCAGAATCTGTTCGGCGAAGGCGGGTATGCCAGCGGCCTTCAGGTCTTCCTTGCGGGCCATCATCTCCTCGCCGAGCGCGTCGAAATCGATATCGAGCTTGCGCGCCTCCGGGAACATCTTGCCTTCTTCTTCCTTGACATGATGCAGGACGTTTTCCGACATGACGGTGAATTTGGCTTCCCAGTGGTCGTCGGAGGTCTTCATGGCGCCGAGTTCGGCGATCAGGAGCTTGGCGACGTGGTGCTCCTCATCGGCCTCGTCCATCAGGTCCGTGGCCTCTTCCTTACCCAGCGCCTTGTTCAGCGCCTTGCGCACGACGGGGTAGAACATCTCTTCCTCGATCGTGGTGTGGATTTTCAGCGCGGTCATCGCCTCCGCAGCGAGTTTTCCCTTTTCGCGTCTGGTTTCGGCGCTCTTGAACCGGTCAAACAGTTCCTTGACAGCGCGGTGATCGGCTTTCAGCAGGCTAATGGCGTCGGTCGTGCTCATGGCATTGGCTCCCGTTTAAGATGGAGCCTGGAACCTACGCCTTATCTTGTCGGGAAATCGTGAGCATATGAACGCCGATATATAATTTTCCGGTGAAGGCCCTTACTCGCTCCACAGATCCGTGACATCGCCCTTGCGGTTGAGCATATGGACGGCGCGCTTGATGACCGTCAGCACTGCCTCGATGCGCGCTTCGGATTCATAGGTCATGGCGGCGCGGTGCATGCCATCGAGCGCGAAACGCGCCAGGTCGCGGCTGGCCTGAAAACGGGCGTCATTGCCCGCCATGATGAAACCGGGCGTGGCGCGGCCCATGGCGGCGTTATCGAAGGCTTCCTGCGCCGGGCGAATGGCCTTGGCGACATCCTCATCCTGGCGGGCGGCGCGTTCGAGCGCCAGAAAGGCCGAAAAAGGCACCGAGCTGAGCAGGCGCCAATAGGCCTCGATGGCGCCATCGAGCGCATCCTGGTCGGGTTTCAGTTTCTTGGCCTCGGCCTCGAAGGCGGCTTCGCGCGCCGCATGGATATGCCAGGCGGCGGCTTCAACCAGGTCCTCGCGGGTCGGGAAATGGTAGAGCATGGCGCCGCGCGTCAGGCCGCAGGCCTCGGCGATGGCGGCGTTGCCGGCGCGGTCGTAGCCCAGTTCGGCGAACAGGCGCATGGCGGTCTCTAAAATCTGCACACGGGTCCGGCGCGACTTCGGCGTATCCTTCGCGCCCCCGTCCTTATCCCGCACCTGCGTTGTCCTTGATCGCTCTGCCATTGGTTCCTGTTTCGCCCCACGATTACGCCACTGTGCTCAATTCCGGCGCCCGAAGGGTTCCTGACTTTAAAAATAAAGGATTTTGACCTTTACGCAAGCGGCAAACAGCCGTTTCCCCCAAAGAAAATTGTGCGGCGCACACAGCCCTTCGCGGACCACCGGCAATTCCCGCCGGAGGCTTTGCCCTTGCCAAACTTCGCTACAATCGGCATTGAAGTCAGGATACTCCGAACCGCCCTGAAGGACTTAACAATTTGCGCATCTTGCTGGCAACCGACGCATGGGAACCCCAGGTCAACGGCGTGGTGACGACGCTCCGCCGCACCATCGAGGAATGCGAAAAGCTCGGCCACGAATTCCACATCATCGATTACAACCAGTTCAAGACCGTCTCCTGGCCGGACTACCCGGAGGTCAAGCTGGCGCTCGGTTGCTATGAAGAGGTGCGCGAGATCATGCTCGATTACGAGCCGGACGCCATCCATATCGCCACCGAAGGCTTTGTCGGCATGGCGGCGCGGCGCGTCTGCCTGGAATTCAAGCTGCCTTTCACCACCAGCTATCACACCAAGTTCCCGGAATATGTCTCGGCGCGCCTGCCGATTCCGTTGAGCGTCGGCTACGCCTTCATGCGCTGGTTCCACAAACCTTCGGGCCGGGTGATGGTGGCGACGCCGACCCTGCAGAAAGATCTGGAATCGCGCGGTTTCACCAATATCTCGCCATGGACGCGCGGGGTCGATACGGAAACCTTCCGTCCGGGTCTTGAGCCGATCAATGGCGACCTGCCGCGTCCTATCATGACCTATGTCGGCCGCATCGCCATTGAGAAAAATCTCGAAGCCTTTCTCAAGCTTGACCTGCCCGGCACCAAGGTGCTGGTCGGCAAGGGGCCGCAACTGGAGGAACTGAAGGCGAAGTATCCCGATGCCGTCTTCCCCGGCCCGCAGTTCGGCGAGAACCTGGCGCGTTACTATTGCGATTCAGATGTCTTTGTCTTCCCATCGCTGACAGACACTTTCGGACTGGTGATCACCGAGGCCATGGCCGCCGGCACGCCGGTGGCCGCCTTCCCGGCGCATGGCCCGATCGATCTTATTCCCGGTTCCGGCGCCGGCGTGGTCAATGAGGACCTGAAAGTGGCCATCGAGGAGGCGCTGAAGATCGACCGCAAGGCGGTGCGCGCCTATGCCGAGAAGTTTTCATGGCCGGAATGCGCGGCGGAATTCGTGCGCAATCTCGAACCCTATCCGGAACCGGCCAAGACCAGGCTGTGGACCAAGCTGCGCCAGTTGCCGCGCAAAATCCGCCGCAAGAAGAAAGACGCCGCCTGACTGTGGAGACTTGGAGCGGGTGAAGGGAATCGAACCCTCGTATTCAGCTTGGGAAGCTGCTGCTCTACCATTGAGCTACACCCGCAACGCAGCGATTTCCGCTAGTGCCATAATACAGGCGGCAGCGTCAACAGACATCGGCGCATAAAAGCCCCCTCCGGCGGGACAGCCCGCCACCTCCCCCGCTGCACAAGGGAGGAACAAGAGAAGTCAGCTATTCCAGCCGCCGCCCAGCGCGCGGATCAGGCCGACCGTGGACTGATACTGCGCCGCCCGCACCTTCAATGCCTGACGCCGGATGGCCAGCAATTGCCGCTGGGCATCGAGCACCTCAAGTTGTGACGACGAGCCATTGGTATAGCGCGACTGCGACATGGCAAGCGCCCGCGTAGCAGCCGAAACCGCCTGGTCCTGCGCCGTCTGCTGTTGCCTGAGATAGGTGAGGTCGGATAACTGGTCCTCGACATTGGAGAGGGCCACAAGCGTACTTTGCTGGTAATCGGCAAACGCCGCATCAAGGCCGCCTTTCGCGTAATCGATGCCGGCATTGCGGCGGCCACCGTCGAAGATAGCCTGGGCCAATATGCCGGTCAGGGACCAGTTTTTGGCCGTGTCCTCGAACAGGTTGCCAAGGTCGCCCGAGGCATAGCCGCCGGAAGCGGTCAGGCTCAGAGTCGGGAACCAGGCAGCTTTGGCGATGCCGACACGCCTCTGCGCTGCTAAAAGCGAGGCATAGGCGGCGGTGACATCCGGGCGGCGTTGCAGCACGTCGGCGGGGATGCCGGCCGGGATGCCCGGCACGGTGCCGGCCCAGGGTTCGCTTGACCACGCCACAGTGGCGATATCGAATGTGCTGGCCGTCTCACCAACCAGAATGGCTAAGGCATGAGCCACCTGCACGCGCTGCTGATCGAGTGCCGAAGCTTGTGCTTCGGTCGAGGCGACTTCGGCCTGCATTCGCGCCACGTCGATTTCGGCGACATCGCCTTCCTCGAAACGGCGCTGGGTGACATCGAGGCTGCCGCGATAGGCCGTAAGCGTATCGCGGACAATGGCGCGGTCTTCATCAAGCGCGCGCAGGGCGAAATAGCTTTCGGCGACGCGTGACTGGATCAGCAGTTGCGTGTCCTTGAGCAGGGCTTCGCTCGATTGCGCATCCAGTCTGGCAGCCGAAGCGGCTTTCGACAGGCGCCCGGAGAGATCGATCTCATAGCTGAGGTCGACGCCAAGGCCGTGCGCCGAGGCCGGTTTTTGTGAACCGGGATTAAGCGTGGCGGTATTGGCGCCGGTGGTCGCCTGGTAGCCGATGCCGGCCTGCGGCCAGAAATCAGCCTTTGACGAACGGATCAGTGCCTGGGCCTGTTCGAGGTGGGCGGCGGCCAGCTTGATGGTG
>Ga0153956_1000465_pt1 | contig 46338 bp, 39 predicted proteins | sample TSFL040MetaG_FD_104704 | JGI IMG/M metagenome (GOLD analysis project Ga0153956, IMG submission 104704) | Attine ant fungus gardens microbial communities from Florida, USA - TSFL040 MetaG | ecosystem: Host-associated > Fungi > Mycelium > Unclassified | place: USA: Florida, Wekiwa Springs... | reverse complement strand
TAGTAGGCGAGCGGATCGCGCATCGAATCCGGCACCACCACGGAGCCCGCGAAATGGATGATCGAGGTGACGCCGTGCGCGGCGATGACGCCTTCCACAAGATTCTCGTCGGCGGCATCACCGATGAACAGCGGCACGCCTTCCGGCAGCGCGGTCGAAAAGCCGGTGGAGAGGTTGTCGATCACAACGATGTTCGCGCCGGATTCCATCAAGGCGAGAACGGTGTGGCTGCCGATGTAACCGGCACCGCCGGTAACGAGAACGGTCATAAGCGCTTCCATCATTCATTGGCCGCTCGCGGCGGCGGCTTTGTCTGACACCATGGTGTCGCGCATGCGAGGAATAGAAGTCTTAAACCTGCGGCTTTGATGGCCGATTTCATGGCTTTTCCGCCGGGAAACTGCTTTATGGTTTCCAAACCGTAAGGCCCTTATTCGAAACCCGTGCCTATTCGATGACGACTATTCTTGTTGTGAAAACCTCTTCGCTTGGCGACGTCGTGCACCAGATGCCGGCAATGACCGACGCGCGGCGGAACCATCCGGACGCGTGGATCGCATGGGTGGTCGAGGAAGCGTTCGCGCCGCTGGTGCGTCTGCATCCAGGCGTCGATGAAGTCATCGAAGTCGCGACGCGACGATGGCGCTCGCAGTTGACGCGGCGTGCGGCGTGGCAAGAAGCTCGCGAGAGCCTGCGCCATCTCCGTGCGCGGAGCTACGATTTGATCGTAGATACTCAGGGAACCATCCGTTCGGCTGTGATCGCGCGGCTCGCGCGTGGCCTCCGCCACGGATACAATGCACAAAGCATCCGTGAGCCGCTGGCCTCCCGGTTTTACGATGTGCGTCATTGCATCTCACGCGACCAGCATCCGATTGCCCGGACCCGCCAACTGACTGCCGCCGCGCTCGGTTATCAGGCAGAGGGCGAGATCGATTACGGCTGGAATCGCGATCAACTGCGTGCGGGAACGGGGAAGCCTTACGGTATTCTGCTGCATGCGACGGCCGACGCCCGCAAGGAATGGCCGGAGCAGAACTGGATTGCGCTCGGTCAGGCGCTGGCCGCGCAAGGCCATGCCGTTGCCCTGCCATGGGGAACGCAAGTCGAGCGGGAGCGCAGCGAGCGGATCGCGACCGCCGTGCCCGATGCATTCGTGCCGGACCGGAAGCCTCTTGATGTGACAGCTCGTCTGATCGCGAGCGCGAGTTTCGTCATCGGCGTCGACACGGGCCTGCTTCACATGGCGGCGGCCCTTGGTGTGCCACGCGTCGGAATGCTCGGAGCCATCAAGCCGATGCCTGCGGCGCCGTTGGGCAAGGGGCCGATGGAAACTGCCGGTTCAAAGGGGGCGCCGCCCTCGGTGGCGGAAGTGCTGGCGGCTTTTGACGCTATGCGAAGTCAGGCGTCGTCTAGCGACGAGTCTGTTGCTCCAGGCGCTGTTTGACGAAGTCATCGAGATCGCCGCCCGCGAACAGGTAGCCATCGATACCTGCCGCCTTTGCGGCCTCCATGTCGGAAGACTTGTCACCAACCACAAAACTACGCGCGGCATCGACCGGCCAGTGCGCCATCAGATCGAGGATCATGCCCGGTTTCGGCTTGCGCCACGGATGGTCGCTGCAGAATTCGGGCACGCTGCCTTTGACGTGATAGGGGCAGTAGCGGATATCGTCGATCCGCGCGCCGTCACGCGACAGTTCCTCGCGCATCCATTCATGAAGCGCGCGTACGTCGTCCTCGGTGAACATACCGCGCGCCACGCCGGACTGATTGGTGATGATGAAGACGAGATAACCCGCCTCGTTGAGGCGACGAACGGCGGCTGCGGCGTTCGGCATCCAGCGCAGGCGGTCGCGCGAGCCGATGTAACCGTCGTCGTGATTGAGAACGCCGTCGCGATCGAGGAACGCAGCCGGGCGAAGCGTGGGCCTCTCGCTCATGCCTGGCCGGGCTCGTTCATCACCGCGCGCTCGACATCGTCACAGATCGCGTGCGCGGCGACCATGTGGATCTGCTGGATCACCGGCGTGTCGTCGCTCGGCGCGATCAGAATATGATCGCACAGCGCGCGCAGGCTTTCGCCCTTGGTGCCGGTGAATCCGACGGTGGTAACGCCAAACTCGCGCGCAATTTGAAGCGCCGCGAGGATGTTCGGCGAGCGGCCCGACGTCGTCATGGCGATCAGCACGTCACCGGCGCGCGCCAGCCCGCGTACCTGACGGGCGAACATCTGCTCGATGCCGTAATCGTTGCCGATGGCGGTGAGCGCGGAGGTGTCGGTGGTCAGCGCGATGGCGGCCCATCCGGGGCGCTCCTGCTTGTAGCGGCCGACGATCTCGGCGGCGATGTGCTGCGCGTCGGCTGCGCTGCCGCCATTGCCGATCAGGAGCAGTTTGTTGCCGTTGCGCAAAGCACCCGTGATCGTATCAGCGATGGCTTTGACGGTCGCCTGCAGTTGCTCGCTTTGCGCGGCGCGCGTCAGCCCCGCAAGCGAGTTCTGGAAGTGATCTGCAATCGGATTGTCGCTCACGTGCCACCCTGATCGATGAAGGATCGGGCTGTCGTAGCCAGCCCGTGGAGGGAGTGCAAGCCGGGCTACACCGGCACCGGTCCGTTCTGGATTTTCTCCGCCATCACCCTGAGCGCGGTCTCCACCACCTCGTTGGTAGCGATGTCGCGCATGCAGGCATGATCGTTAGCGGTGCAGATGGGTTTATGGCACGGCTGGCAGGGCAGGTTGGTTGCGCGCTTCATGGTGGCGGCGAGCCCGTTCAGGGGGGCCCAGTGATAAGGGCTGGTCGGCCCGAAAATGCCGATCGACGGCGTGCCGATCGCGCCCGCGACATGGAGCAGGCCGGAATCGTTGGAGATGACTTCGGTCGCCGCCGCGAGCGCCAGAATGCCGTTGCGCAGGTCGGTTCCGGTGAGGTCGCGCACGCGCGCGCCGCCCGTGGCCACGATTTTAGCGGCCTGTTCTTTTTCGCCGGGGCCGCCCACGACCCAGACATCGAGCCCGCGCACAGCAAGTTGCTGCGCGGTTTCCGCATAATAGCTCCAGCGCTTGGCGGGACCCACCGCGCCCGGTGCGAGGGCGATGGCGGGGCCGTCGCCGAGGTTGTTGGCCATACGCCATGCGGCGGTCTCGGCTTGTGGTACCTCGAGTTGCGGCGGAAGCCAGTCACGCGCCTCACGCACGGCGTGGGGAGGCAGCGTCAATGCCGCCATCTTGTCCACCATGCGCGGCAGAGCGCGTTCGCCCCAGCGCAGATCGTTGACGACACCGAACCGGGCCTCGCCGACAAACCCGACCCGCTCGGGGATACCAGCAAGCGTCGGGGCCAGCGCCGACTTCCATGTGCGCGGCATCATCAGCGCAGTCGTGTAGCCTTGTCGGCGGAAGAGGGCAGCCAGTTCCTTCTGCTTGTCCAGCGCGATGCGCCCGCGCGGCAGATCATAGACGATGGCCTGCCGGACCCCCGGCATGTAGTCGGCCAGCGGCGCGCACAAGGTCGTGCTGAGAAGATCGACCGGCCGGTTCGGCCAGCGTTCCTTCAGCAGCCGGACCGCCGAATGCCCGCGCACGAAATCGCCGATCCACATATAGGGAACGATCAGGATGGGATCTGTCCGGCTCGGGTCCGGTTGAATATCGCCTATAACTGAATTTTGATTCATTCTTCGGATGGGAAGCCTGCCAAAGATGGGTCCTCGGGGTATCGCTTTCCTGAAAGGGCGTCTAGAAGCGTTTTGGACCGATCAAGGGGATAAGGTCGGCCGATTAGATAGGATATCTCGATGTTTCTGGTGACCGGGGGGGCGGGGTTTATCGGCTCCAACATAGTCGCGGCCCTGAACGAGGCCGGTCATGCGGATGTCGTGGTCTCCGATCACCTCGGCCATGAGGGCAAGTGGCGTAATCTCGCCAAGCGGCAGATCGCCGATGTCGTGCCGCCGGAAGAACTGATGGCGTGGCTGCGCGGGCGCAGGCTTGCGGGCGTCATCCATATGGGCGCGATTTCCGCGACCACCGCGACCGACGGCGACCATGTGTTCGAGACCAATTATCGCCTGTCGATGCGGCTGCTCGACTGGTGTACCGCCAATCCCACGCCGTTCATCTATGCCTCGTCCGCCGCGACCTATGGCGACGGCGAGCAGGGTTTTCGCGATGACAACAACCTGAAGGCGCTGAAGGCGCTGCGGCCGATGAATCTCTACGGCTGGAGCAAGTACCTGTTCGACGTCGCGGTGGCGACGCGCGTCGAGAAAGGCGAGACATTGCCGCCGCAATGGGCAGGACTGAAGTTCTTCAACGTGTTCGGGCCGAACGAGTACCACAAGGGCGCGATGATGAGCGTGCTCACGAAGACCTTCGACGACGTCAAGGCGGGCAAGACCATCCGTCTGTTCAAGTCGCACCGCGACGGCATCGCCGACGGCGACCAGCGCCGCGACTTCATTTACATCGACGACGTGCTGCGCGTCGTGATGTGGCTCGTGCAAAGCCAAAACGTCAGCGGCATCTTCAATGTCGGCACCAGTCATGCGCGCAGCTTCCGCGACCTGATCGTGGCGGCCTATGCGGCGCTCGGCGCCAAAGAGAATATCGAATATGTCGACATGCCCGAGCAAATTCGCGGCAGCTACCAGTATTTCACGCAAGCGGACGGCGAGCATCTGCTCCGCGCCGGATATAATGGCGGCTTCACGCCGCTTGAGGATTCGGTTGCCTCTTACGTGCAGAATTTCCTCGATCGTCCGGATCGCTATCGTTGAGTGACGCATGATTGATTTCGATACGCTGTCGGAGCGGATGTCGCGCCAGACCGTCTTGTGCATCGGCGATTTGATGCTCGATGAATTCGTTTACGGCGAGGTGTCGCGCGTCTCTCCCGAGGCTCCGGCTCCGGTGATCGCGGCGCAGCGCAGCGAGTTCAATGTTGGTGGTGCGGGCAATGTCTCGCGCAACATCGCCGCGCTCGGTGGGCGCTGCATTTTCGTCGGACTGATCGGCGAGGATGCCGCGGGCGCGACGCTGAAAAGCGAACTGGCGAAGGATGCCTCTATCGAAGCACATCTTATTATCGACGCGTCACGTCCGACGACGCGCAAGGTGCGCTTTGTCTCCGAGCATTACGCCACGCATATGCTGCGCGCGGACTGGGAGGTGGCGCAGGCTGCCTCGCCGCAGACTGAGACGAAGCTGATCGCGGCGATCAAGGAGGCGTTGCCGCGCGCGGATATCGTGCTGTTGTCCGACTACGCCAAGGGTGTTCTCACCCATCGCGTGATCCGCGAGACCATCGACACCGCGCGGCAAATGGGCAAGCGTACCATCGTTGACCCAAAAAATCTGAATTTCGCGGTGTATCACGGCGCCTCGATCCTGACGCCGAACCGCAAGGAGTTCACCGAGGCGACCCGCAGCCGCGCGCGCACGACGGAAGAGATCGGCGACGCCGCGCGTGACGCTATCGGGATCGCGGGTTGCGATGCGATGCTCGTGACTCAAAGCGAGAACGGCATGACGCTGGTCGCGAAGAACGGCGACGTGCTGCATGTGCCGGCCTATCCGGTGAAGGTGCGCGACGTTTCCGGCGCGGGTGATACTGTGGCGGCGACGCTGGCGCTGGCGCTGGCGAGCGGCGCGCCGGAAGAAGATGCGGTTCGCGCGGCTTCGGCGGCGGCGGCGGTCGCGGTCGGCAAGCGCGGCACCGCGAGTGTGACGTGCGCCGAACTGCGCAAGAAGATTCTGCCGCATGCATCGCTCACGATGGAGGAGAAGATCGTCTCCGACTGGAAGGAGATCGATGCGCGTCTCGATGACTGGCGTCGCGAGGGTTTCCGGATCGGCTTCACCAATGGCTGTTTCGATATTCTGCATCCCGGCCATGTCCGGGTGTTGACGCGCGCGCGCGCGACCTGCGACCGCCTCGTGGTCGGCCTCAATAGCGATTCATCGGTGCGCCGTCTCAAAGGCGAAACCCGCCCGGTGCAGACGGAACTGGCGCGCGCCGAAGTGCTGGCGGCGCTGGAGGCGGTCGATCTCGTCGTGATCTTCGAGGAGGATACGCCGCTCGATCTGATCCATCAGGTCAAGCCGAGCGTGCTGGTGAAGGGCGGCGACTACGCCCGCGAGCAGGTCGTTGGGCATGAATTCGTCACGGCGCATGGCGGCGAGGTCGTGCTGATCGATATTCTTCCCGGCCACAGCACCACGTCGCTGGTGAACCGCGCGCGCAGCAATCAGGCGTGATGATCGTGCGGCTCTAGTCGAACCGGGGCGCAGCCGCCGTTGCCTTGTCGCGCTTCTCCGGACTCGACACCCAGACCAGCCCGCCCAGGGCGCCGGCGATGAACGAGGCGATGCCGAACAGCAGCGATACCACGGTGCCTTCGCCCGTCATCAGTCCGGCATAGCCGAACGCGACCGTCATCGACGCCTCGCGCACGCCCCAGCCCGCAATCGAGATCGGCAGCATGGTGATGAGCATGATCGGCGGGATCAGCAGGAAGACCTGCCAGAATGAGGCTGATGCGTGGATCGCTATCGCGCAGCACCAGGCGGCGGCGACGGCGAGCATGTGAATGGTCAGTGAGAGTGCGACGACCTTCGGCCCGGAGCGGGCATTGAACAGAACCTGATTGGCGATCTCGCCGCAGGCGTGGACATGGCGTAGCGGCCACCAGCGTTTTAGCCACGGCCATGACAGGGCGCCCAGAATGAGAAAGCCAAGGCTGGCTGCCAGCGCAGCGCCACCGATCGCGACGAGCGCGACCTGTCCCTTGGGGCTGGTGATGAGCGGATAGCTCCAAGGCAGGCTGCCGACGATGATGACGGCCAGCGCGATCAGGCCGATGGCGCGGTCCACCAGCACCGAATAGGTCGCCTCGCGCCAGCCCGCGCTGCGGCCGAGCAGCCAGAGCCGCATGGCGTCGCCGCCGATGGAAGATGGCAGGGTCTGGTTGAAGAACGTCCCGATCATGTTGAACTTGATCGCGCGTGTGCCGTCCAGCGGCGCGCCGCAGCGTTGTGTCACCTCGCACCAGCGGAACGCGCTGAGGACGACCTGCGCGAGGGTGGCGAGTATGGCGAGGATGAACCAGCCGAAGCCGAAATCGTTCAGCCGCGCCCGCAGGGCGTCGAAATGGATGCTGCGGAACGACAGGTACAGCAGCCCGGCCGACATCAGGATACGGATGACGAGGAAAAGAGCGGGGCGCATGGGCCGGTCTGTGGCGTGTGAGGAAAGCCTGTCGCGAATTGACGCTGCGACACGGATATATTTTCGCTGCGTGGTATGGTTTTACACCGCAACTCGCAATAGGAAAGCCGTGAAGACGCCATCTTTTCCGTCAACCGTCTGAGATCAATGTCCCAGCAAACGATCCTCGTCACCGGTGCGGCCGGGTTCATCGGTTTTCATGTGTCCCAGCGTCTGTTGCAGGGCGGCCACCGGGTCGTCGGGCTCGACTGCGTGAACGATTATTACGATCCGGGCCTGAAAGAGGCTCGCCTCGCGATCCTGCGCAACGACCAGAATTTTTCGTTTGAAAGGATCGATCTGGCAGACCGCGCGGCGACGGCGGAGATTTTTGCCAGCCATTGTTTTCCGGTCGTGATCCACCTCGCCGCGCAGGCGGGGGTGCGCTACTCCATCGAACATCCCACGGCCTATATCGACGCCAACCTGCAAGGCTTTGCCAACGTGCTGGAAGGCTGCCGCCACAATGGCTGCGAGCATCTTCTGTTCGCGTCCTCGTCCTCGGTCTATGGCGCGAACACCAAGCTGCCGTTTTCCGTGCACGACAATGTCGATCATCCGATCAGCCTTTATGCCGCGAGCAAGAAGGCGAACGAATTGATGGCGCATTCCTACAGCCATCTCTACCGGCTGCCGACGACGGGCCTGCGCTTCTTCACGGTCTATGGTCCGTGGGGCCGTCCGGACATGGCGATGTTCCTGTTCGCGAAGGCGATCACGGAGAACAAGCCGATCCGTCTGTTCAACAACGGCGACATGATGCGGGACTTCACCTACATCGACGACGTGACGGAGGCGGTGGTGCGTCTTGCGCAGCGTCCGGCGGCGCCCAATGAATCCTGGGACGCAAAGCACCCCGATCCGGCGTCGAGCCGCGCGCCATGGCGGGTCTACAACATCGGCAACAACAAGCCCGAGAAGCTGATGGACCTCGTCGGAGCGCTCGAGAACGAGTTCGGCCGCACCGCGCGCAAGGAGTTGCTGCCGATGCAGGCGGGCGATGTCTATGCCACCTATGCCGATATCGAGGATCTGCAGCGGGAGGTGGATTTCCATCCCTCCACGAAACTCGCTGACGGCGTCGCGCGCTTTGTGGCATGGTATCGGGAGTATCACCGGGTCTGATCGCGAAAGACCCCGGAAAGCGGGGGCGATGATGCAGCGTATCGTTCCGTTGATCATGTGCGGCGGCGCCGGAACGCGGCTCTGGCCGGCATCGCGCGAGAACCGGCCGAAGCAGTTTCTGTCGCTGTTCGGAGGCCGCTCGACGTTTCAGGATACGCTCGCGCGGGTCGGCGATGCCGCGCTGTTCGACAGGCCGATCGTCATCACCAACGCGGTCTATCGTTTCATGGTGCGCGAGCAGCTTAACGAGATCGAGCGCGCCGCGGATATTCTGCTTGAGCCATGCCGCAGGGATTCCGGTCCCGCGATTGCCGCGGGTGCTGCTTTTGCCGCGGGCCGCGATCCGCAGGCCGTGGTGCTGGCGCTCGCCGCCGATCATGTGGTGGGCAATGAGGCTGCCTTTGTGAGAGCCTGCCGTCAGGCGGTCGATGTCGCGGCTTCCGGGAAGATCGTGACCTTTGGTATCAAGCCGGAGCGAGCCGCGACCGAATACGGCTATATCCAGATTGGGGACAAGATCGCAGGCGCAGTGTCGTCGGTCGCGAAATTCGTCGAGAAGCCGGATGAAGCGGCGGCCACGGGGTACGTGCGCGACGGTTTTCTCTGGAACAGCGGCAACTTCATGTTCGGCGCGCGGACCTTGCTGGACGAATACGGGAAAACCGATGCCGCCAGCGTTGCGGCGGCGCGCGATGCGGTGGCGAACGCGGGTGACGACCTCGGCTTTGTGACGTTGCAGGAAGACGCCTTCGCGCGTGCGGCGCCGATGTCGATCGACTACGCCGTGATGGAGAAGACCTCGTGCGCGGCGGTCATTCCGGTGTCGTGCGATTGGTCGGATGTCGGCTCGTGGCATGCGGTGTGGGAATTGTCGCCGAAGGATGCGGACGGCAACGCGGCGCAGGGCATGGCCGTGTTCGAAGGCGCGCGGAATTGCAACGTCTCTTCCGACAGGGCGCTGGTGGCGCTGGAGGGTGTCGATGATGTCGTGGTGGTGGCGACGCAGGACGCGGTGCTGGTGTCCCGGCAGAAGGATCAGGGTGCGCTGAAGCGGCTGGTCGCGACATTGAAGAAGGTCAGCCCGCAGGTGACGGAGGATCACCTCAAGGTGCATCGCCCGTGGGGTTCGTATCAGTCGCTCGACACCGGCGAGCGGCATCAGGTGAAACTGATCGTCGTCAATGCGGGCGGGCGGCTGTCGTTGCAGAAGCATCACCACCGCTCCGAGCACTGGATCGTGGTGCGCGGCGTCGCCCGTGTGATAATCGATGACATCGAGAAGACCGTCCGTGAAAATGAATCGGTCTACATCCCCATCGGGGCGATCCATCGGCTTGAAAATCCGGGTAAAATCCCGCTGGAGCTGATCGAGGTCCAAACCGGCAGCTATCTCGGCGAGGACGACATCATCCGCATCGAGGACGATTACCGCCGCTGAGGGCTGTTTTTGCGTCTTCACGGCTTCCGGCTGACATTTTTTGCATCAAAACGTGTTCTGACACCGGCCGGAGAGGGTCGGCGGGGCGATTTCGCCGTGCTAGGAAACGGCGCGGCGTTTCCGCGATTCAGGGGTAAAAGATCAATGACTTCCATGGGATTGACGCACGGCAAGGGTAATTTGCGCGTGGGTGTTATCGGTGCGGGCGTGATGGGCAGCAACCATGCGCGTGTCCTGGCGCAACTGCCCGGCGTGAAGCTCGCGGGCGTTGCCGATCCTTTGGCCGAAAGCCGTTCGCGCGTGTCCGGTTTCGTCGATTGCCCGACCTTCGAGACAATCGAGGAATTGCTCACGGCTGGCGTCGATGCCGTGACTATCGCAGCGCCCACCCATCTGCATCGCGACGTGTCGCTGGCCTGCATCGCCCACGGCGCGCATGTGCTGGTGGAAAAGCCGATCGCGACCACCGGCGAGGAAGGTCGCGAGATCATCGAAGCGGCGCGCAAGAAGGGCGTGACGCTGATGGTCGGCCATGTCGAGCGCTTCAATCCGGCTGTCGCCGCGATCAAGCAAGCGATCCAGGGCGAAGAGATTTTGTCGGTCGCGATCACCCGCGTCGGTCCGTTTCCGCCGCGCATGTCGAATGTCGGCGTGGTGATCGACCTTGCCGTGCATGACATCGATCTCATCAGTTGGTTCACCGAATCCGAAATCGATGAAGTTCAGCCGCAACTGGCGAGCGCGGTGGCGGAGCGCGAGGATATCGCGCTGCTGCAATTCCGTACCAAGTCGGGCGTGCTCGCGCATATCAACACCAACTGGCTGACGCCGTTCAAGGCGCGCACCGCGACCATCGCGACCCGCAACAAGTATATCCAGGGTGACCTGCTGACGCGTCAGGTGACGGAGTGCTTCGGCTTCCAGCGCGACGGCAGCTATTCGATGCGCCATCTTCCGGTCGGCCATGACGAGCCGCTGCGCGCCGAACTGATGGCGTTCGTCAACGCGATCAGGACCGGTGGCGAGCCTGCGATCACCGGCGAGGCTGGCGTTGCCAGCCTTGAGATCGCGATTAAGTGTCTCGAGACGCGGGCGAAGCCCGTGGCCGCGCCGCAGGCACGCAAAGCCTGAAACTGACAGCCTTCCGTTTTCTTTTTTCGATTGGTGACATTCAATGAATCAACGCCCCGATCCTGTCGCGTTTATCGATATTGGCGCGCAGCGCCGCCGCCTTGGCTTGGCCATCGACGAAGCCGTGAGCCGCGTGCTGACGCATTGCCAGTTCGTGAGCGGCCCGGAAGTGACGCAGCTCGAAGCTGATCTGGCGGCATTCTGCGGAGCGAAGCATGTGGTTGCCTGCGCCAGCGGCACCGATGCGCTCTTGATGGTGCTGATGGCCAAGGAGATCGGCCCCGGCGATGCGGTGCTTGTGCCGTCGTTTACGTTCTGCGCCACCGGCGAGGTCGTGGCCCTGGTCGGTGCGACGCCGGTGTTCGTCGATGTCGATGAGACCACCTTCAATATCGATGTCGCGTCGCTCAAGCGCGGCATCGCGACCGCCAGGAAGGCGGGATTGAAGCCGAAGGCCGTCATCCCGGTCGATCTGTTCGGGCAGAGCGCCGATCATGATGCCGTGGCCAAGGTCGCGGCTGAAGAGGGGCTGTTTGTATTGGACGACGCCGCGCAGGGTTTTGGCGCGATCTACAAGGGCAAGCGTCTCGGCACCTTTGGTTTGGCGACCGCGACGAGCTTCTTCCCGGCCAAGCCGCTTGGCTGTTTCGGCGACGGCGGTGCGATCTTCACCGACGATGCTTCGCTGGCGGAGAAGCTGCGCAGCGTGCGCGTGCACGGGCAGGGCAGCGAGAAATACGACAATGTTCGCCTCGGCCTGACCGGGCGTCTCGACACCATGCAGGCGGCGATCCTGATCGAGAAACTGAAAATCTTCCCCGATGAGATCGAGGCGCGCAACCGCGTCGCCAGCGCCTATGCCAAGGGTCTCGGTGACGTGGTGAACGTGCCGAAGGTGCCGGAAGGCAATATCTCGGTCTGGGCGCAGTACACCATTCGCGTCGAGGACGGCACCCGTGAGGCTTTCGCCGAATCGCTGAAGGCCAAGGGCATTCCGAGCGCGATCTATTATCCCAAATCGATGCACCAGCAGACGGCCTACCGGCATTTCCCGGTCGCCGACGGCGGCCTGCCGGTCTGCGAAAAGCTGTCGCGGGAGTGCATCAGCCTGCCGATGCATCCGTATCTGGACACGGCGGCGCAAGACCGCGTGATTTCGGCTGTGCGCGACGCGGTGCGTGGCTGACATAGCCATTTTGCGGCGGCGGCCGATGCGCTAAGAAGCGGCGGATGCTCGGCCGGATTTTCACCGTTGGCGGTTATACGCTGCTGTCGCGCCTGACGGGCTTTGCGCGCGACATCATGCTGGCTGCGATTCTCGGCGCGGGGCCGCTGGCGGACGCCTTCTTCGTCGCGCTTCGGCTGCCGAATCATTTCCGGGCGATTTTCGCGGAGGGTGCGTTCAACGCGGCCTTCATCCCGGCCTACACCCATGTGCAGGAGCGGGGCGGCGGCGTGGCCGCGCGGCTGTTTGCCGACCGCATTTTCACCCTGCTGTTCGCGAGCCAGCTTGTGCTGCTGGTGGTGGCGTGGCTGTTCATGCCGCAGGCGATCTCGCTGCTCGCGCCCGGCTTTTCGGACGATCCGGGCCAGCGCCAGCTTGCAATCGAACTCACCCGGATCACCTTTCCGTATCTTCTGCTGATCACGCTGGTGACGCTCTATGGCGGCATCCTCAATGTCATGCAGCGTTTCGCGAGTGCCGCGGCGGCGTCGATCTTCCTCAACCTCGCGATGATGATGACGCTGGCGTTCGCGGCGTTCTTTCCGACCGCCGGTCATGCGGCGGCGTGGGGCGTGCTGATCTCCGGCTTCCTGCAATATTTTCTGCTGGCGGGCGATGCCGCGCGCACCGGCGTGCTGCCGCGCTTCGCCAAAATCAAATTCGACGAGGACATCGCAGGTTTCTTCCGCGCGCTCGGGCCTGCGACGCTCGGCTCGATGGGGACGCAGATCGCGCTGTTCGCCGATACGATCATCGCGACCTTCCTCGCCTCCGGAGCACTGTCGGCGCTCTATTACGCGGATCGGCTCAACCAACTGCCGATCGGCGTGATCGGCATCGCCATCGGCACCGTGCTGCTGCCGGATATGGCGCGGCGGATCAGCGCCAGCGATCATGCGGGCGCGATGGCCGCACAGCGCCGCGCCTTCGATTTCACGCTGCTGTTCTCGGTGCCGTTCGTCGCGGCGTTTCTCACCGTGCCCGATATCATCATGCGGGCGATGTTCGCGCGTGGCGCTTTCACCAAGGCGGATGCCGCAGCGGCAGGCGCGACACTCGCGGCCTATGCCGTGGGCCTCATTCCGTTCGTGTTGATCCGCAGTGCGGTCGCGACCTTCTATGCGCGCAAGGATACCGCGACGCCGGTGAAGTCGGCGCTGACCGGCATCGCCGTCAATCTCGCGCTGAAACTTGCGCTGGTCGGGTCATTGGCGCAGATCGGCCTCGCATTGGCGACGGCGGTCGGGCAGTGGATCAATTTGCTGCTGGTGGTGGGATTTGCGGTCCGGCGCGGTTTTCTGGAAATGGACCGCGCCTTCACGCAATCGCTGGCGAAGTTCGCCGTCGCGGGAGTGGCGCTTGCCGCTGCGCTATGGGGCGCATCGCGCGCATCCGCGCACTGGCTCGCGGCGCTGCCGACCGCGCGCGACGAGGTTGCGCTGCTGATGCTGATCGTCGTCGGAGCGGTAACTTACGCCGCGCTGATCGTCGCGCTGTTCGGTGTGCGCTGGCTGAAGGCGCTGGTGCGGCCGTGAGGTCCATCACGGCCGCATGGATTGTTACTTGGTCACCTGCGCGCGGATCTCGCCGCCCGGATGCGCCTTGGTGTGAACGTTGACATACATCTTGCCGTCCATCAGCGCTGCCGCCTGCGCGTCCGTCAGCGTGGCGCTGCCCTGCGCGCCGCTCGCGACATCCTTGAACGGCACCATGATGCCCGCGTTCTTGCCGGGTTCGGCCGGGCCGTGGAAATGCGCCATGGTCGCGGGTCCGGTCAGACCGGAATAGTTGACCTTCCATGTCAGCACTTTCGAGGCAGTATCGAAATCGACGTCGGCGGTGCCCTTGGCGGTGCTGTCGTTCGGCGGCACTTCGCTGGCGCTCGTGAGATTGAGTTTCATCGCGATCTTTTCGGCGCTGGCCGGTGAGGTCATTGCAAGCGCCGCGAGCATGAGGGTCGCGGTTCCGAGGGTTTTGCCGTTCATGGGAGACTCCCTGGTGAGGATCAAAGGAATGAAACAAACCGTTCTATAACCCCGGCCGGAGCGATTTAGTTCGCCGCTGGCGGAAGTTTGATCGGAGGGCTAGTGTGGCCCGATCAAGCAAGGACTGTTGTGACGATGGCTTTTCCGGTGGCGCTGACGATTGCGGGCTCTGACACGATCGCCGGTGCGGGCATTCAGGCCGATCTGAAGACGTTTTCCGCGCTTGGCGTGTACGGCACGACGGCCATTACGGCGCTGACGGCGCAGAATACCAAAGGCGTATCCGGCATCAGCGAGACACCGGCTGATTTCGTCAAAGGTCAGATCGATGCGGTGATGAGCGATCTGCCCGTTCGGGCGGTCAAGATCGGTATGACGGCTTCGCAGCCGATCATCGACGTGATCGCTGAACGGCTGTCGCACTGGAACGCGAGAAATGTCGTGCTCGATCCGGTGATGATCGCAACCTCCGGCGACCGCCTGCTCGCCGATGGCGCGATCGAGGCGATGCGCGCCACGCTGATGCCGCGTGCCACGCTCGTGACACCGAACCTGCCGGAAGCAGCGGCACTGCTCGATGAACCGGTGGCGCACACCGAAGCGGCGATTGCCGATCAGGGCCGTCGCATTCTGCGGTTCGGGGTGCCTGCCGTTCTCATCAAAGGCGGTCACGGCGAGGGGCCGGAGAGTATCGACTATCTCATCACTGCCGATCGCGTCGTTCGCTTTGCCGCTCCGCGCGTGAATACGAAGAACGTGCACGGCACCGGCTGTACGCTGTCGTCTGCCATCGCGGCCGGGCTTGCCAAGGGCGAGGGGCTTGAGGCCGCGGTGAAGCTGGCGAAGGATTACGTCAGCGCCGCCATTGCCAATGCCGACCGGTTGCAACTCAGCAACGATCACGGCCCGATCCACCATTTCCACGCCTTCCATTGAGCGCAATCCGGCGCTTGTCGTCGAACTGTCGCATGGCGCTGTTACCTCCTATCCATCGCAACGCTCCGATTCCCGGGGCCTTTCTGGATCGCGACGATGAGCACGGATCTCGATAAGTCGACTGTTGAAACCGCCTATGCCCGCTGGGCGCCGATCTATGACGCGGTGTGCGGACCTGTCATGGTCAAGGGTCGCCGGGCGGCGGCTGCCGCGGCCTGCGCGATCGGCGGCAAAATCCTCGAAGTCGGCGTCGGCACCGGTCTTTCGTTCGATGATTACAATGCCTCCACCGAGATCACCGGCATCGACATGAGCGAGCCGATGCTCGCCAAGGCGCGCGCGAAAATGACGAGCGGGCGCTATCCGCACGTCAAGGACGTGCTGCAAATGGATGCGCACAAAATGTCGTTTCCCGATGCAACGTTCGATTGCGTTGTCGCGCAGTTCGTCATCACGCTGGTCGCGAACCCCGAGCAGGTGCTGTCCGAATGTCACCGCGTGGTGAAGCCGGGTGGCCGCATCATTCTCGTCAATCATCTGTATTCGGAAACAGGCGTCGCGGCGGCGGTCGAGCGCTGGGTGGCGAAACGCATCCGCGCGCTGGGCCTGCGTCCCGAATTTCCGTTCGCGCGGCTGGCCGCGTGGGCGCAGAACGACAATGCGACGCTCATCGAGCGGCGCAAGGTGGCGGCGTTCTACACGCTGGTCTGCTTCGAGCGGACCGGTTCGGCCGCCGCCTGATGTTTGCTCAATTTCGTCATTCGCCCGTCACACAAATCTGCTAGCTGCACGACCATGGAAAAAGCCTGCCTCTCCGATGGCGCTCCGGAACGAACCTTCCGAACTCTGTTCATTTCGGATGTGCATCTGGGAGCGAGGGGATCGCAGGCCGAACGGCTTCTCGATTTCCTCCGCGTGCACGATGCCGAGACGATCTATCTGGTCGGCGATATCATCGATGGCTGGGCGCTGAAGTCGAACTGGCACTGGCCGCAATCTCATAACGATTTCGTGCAGAAGATGCTGCGCCGTGTCCGCAAGGGCGCAAAGGTCTTCTACATCCCCGGCAATCACGACGAGTTCCTGCGCTCCTATTACGGTACGCATTTCGGCGGCATCGAAGTCGTCGAACAGCTTATTCACGAAGGGCTCGACGGGAAGAAATATCTCGTCATCCACGGCGACCTGTTCGATCTCGTGGTGCAGAACGCGCGCTGGCTCGCGCATCTCGGCGACAAGGCTTACGATCTTGCGATTCAGGCCAACCGTTTCGTGAACATGTTCCGCCGCATGTTCGGCTCGCCATACTGGTCGCTGTCGCAATGGGCGAAGCAGAAGGTGAAGAACGCGGTGAACTATATCGGCGCCTTCGAGCAGACGCTGGCGGCGGAAGCCCGCAGGCACAATGCCGACGGCGTGATCTGCGGTCACATCCATTATGCGACGATCTGCGATCATGACGGCATCCGTTACATGAATTGCGGCGACTGGGTCGAGAGCTGCACCGCACTGGTCGAGCATCACGACGGCCGCTTCGAAATTCTCACATGGACCGCGCCGTTACGGCAGGTTGTTCCGGTGTCGGCTGTCAAAGCACGGGCGGCCTGATGCGCATTCTGATCGCAACCGACGCCTGGCACCCGCAGATCAACGGCGTTGTCCGCACCCTGACCATGATGGCGGACGCCGCGCGCGATCTCGGCACCGATGTCTCGTTTCTGACGCCGCAATCCTTCGCGACGGTGGCGTTGCCGAGCTATCCGGATTTGCGCGTCGCCGTTCCGGGTCCGGCGCGGATCGCCAAGCTGATCGCGGATGCGCGCCCCGACAACATCCATATCGCGACCGAAGGCCCGATCGGTCTTCTGGTGCGCCGCTATTGCCTGAAGCGCGGTTTGCCTTTCACCACGAGCTTCCATACCCGTTTCCCGGAGTACATTTCGGCGCGCTCGCCGATTCCGGAATCATGGGTATGGGCGGGGTTGCGTCGTTTCCATGCGCAGAGCCAGGCGGTGATGGCGGCGACGCCGGCGCTGGCCGAGGAATTGCGCGGGCGAGGTTTCCGCAACGTCACGCTGTGGCCGCGCGGCGTCGATACCAAGTTGTTTCATCCGCGCGATTTCGAGCTCGGATTGCCGCGGCCGGTCTTCCTGTCGGTCGGGCGCGTCGCGGTCGAGAAAAATCTCGAGGCGTTCCTTGATCTCGATCTGCCCGGCACCAAGCTTGTTGTCGGCGATGGTCCAGCGCGCGCCGAGCTTGAGCGCAAATATCCCGACGCAGTGTTTCTCGGCGCGATGCAGGGCGAGCGGCTGGCGGATGCCTATGCGGCGGCCGACGTGTTCGTGTTTCCCAGCCGCACCGATACGTTCGGTCTCGTGCTGCTGGAAGCGCTGGCGAGCGGCGTGCCGGTCGCGGCCTTTCCGGTCTGCGGCCCGAACGATGTCATCGGCGATGCGCCTGTCGGGGTTCTCGATGAGGATCTCGGCGCGGCCTGCCGGGACGCGCTGGCGATCTCCAGAGACGAATGCCGGGCGTTCGCGCTGAAGCATACCTGGGAAAGCTGCGCGCGCGCTTTCATCGACAACATCGTCCATACCCGCAGGAATGAGCATTCCACGCGCACGGCGGCGTAGACGGCATCTCGATCGGTCTTGATTGGTCTTGGCCCCTCACGATAAGACGGGGCATGAGCGAATTGTCCTTGCCTGTTTATGCCGATATCGAGGCCGCTGCCCGTACGCTTGCGCCGGTCGCCGTCAGAACCCGTCTGTTAAGCTCGCCCGCGCTCGATGTGCGGACCGGCGCGCGGGTCTTCATCAAGCCGGAAGTTCTGCAACGCACCGGCTCGTTCAAATTCCGCGGGGCATACAATCGCCTCTCGCTCATTCCGGTGGACGAGAGGGCGAAGGGCGTGGTGGCGTTCTCGTCCGGCAATCACGCGCAGGGGGTTGCCGCCGCCGCGCAGTTGCTTGGCCTGCCCGCGACCATCGTGATGCCGGCGGACGCGCCCGTGTTCAAGCGGGAGCGGACCAAGAGCTATGGCGCGCGCGTGGTGCTGTACGACCGCGAGCGCGAAAGCCGCGAGGAAATCGCGCAGTCGATCGCCTCGGAGAGCGGCGCGACGCTGGTGCCGCCGTTCGATGATCCGCGCATCGTCGCCGGGCAGGGCACGGTGGGATACGAGATCGCGGAGGATCTGCGGGCGCTCGGTCTTGCGGCGGATATCGTGTCCGCACCGGCGTCCGGTGGAGGACTGATGGCAGGCATCGCGCTGGCGATCCATCATCATTTTCCGCAGGCGAAGCTCTTCACGGCGGAGCCGGACGGCTATGACGACCATGCCTGCTCGCTGGCCAGCGGCCGACGGCAGCGGCATCACGCGCAACATCGCACTTTCTGCGATGCGCTGATGGCGCCGGAGCCCGGCGAACTGACGTTCGAAATCAACCGCAGGCTTCTGGCAGGCGGCGTCACCGCCACGGACGCCGAGGTGACGCAGGCGATGGCGTTTGCCTTCAACGAGTTGAAGGTCGTGGTTGAGCCGGGTGGCAGCGTGGCGCTCGCGGCGCTGCTGGCGGGGCGGATGGATGCGCGCGGCAAGACCGTGGTGGTCGTGCTGTCCGGCGGCAATGTCGACGCCGGGCTCTATGCCGATGCGATCCGCGCGGAATAGAGACCGATCTATCGGTTGAGAAGACTCCCTTCGTCCTTCCCGCGAAAGCGGGAAGCCATCTCTAGAGACTGGGTCCCGGCCTTCGCGGGGACGGCCGGGAGAATGCCGTTTCAATCTCGGCGGATCACGCCTTAGCTGAAAAACGCGATCCGTTCGGCATGGCTCATGCGGCGGATCGGCGCGAGCAGGTCGGCCCGGCCGTTGGACGGCCGTGCCACGACGCCCTGAGCGATCAGGCTTGCCCCAAGAGAGGCTTCGTGGGCCGGATCGAACGGTGGCAGCGGGGCGATTTCGGATTCGATATCGGCCCAGAGATCCTCGGAGCCACCGCCCTGGGCGACGGCGACCGTGGCTGCGGGGTCGGGCGCCGGTCCGACGTGCGGGGGAGCGGCCTCGGTGGCCATGCTTGGGGCTTCGGTAGGCGCAGGCTCGGCCATTGGCTGAGGAGCGGGCTGTGCGGCGGAAGCCGTCATAATCGAACGCGGTGCCGGGGCTAGGGGCGCGGGGGGCTCGATCTCCGGAGCGGCCGCCACAGGGGGCTGCGCAGCTTCGGGTTCGACGATGTCCTCAAGCCCGACGATATCCTCGATAAGGCTTGAGGCGTCCGGCGCGATGTTCTCGGACGATGCCGCCATAGCGGCAACCGGTTCGGCCGCGGCGGTTTCCTCGGTCGGAGACTCCGCAGTCACAGCCTCGGCACTTACGGCCTCTGCGGTCACAATCTCCAGGGGCTCGGCGGCGAGAGCTTCCGCAACGGGGGCTTCCTCGACCACGGGCGGTTCGACAGGAGCGGCCTCCGCAGCGGCGGCTTCCACAGGTGTGGCGGCGTCTTCGGCGGCGGCTTCGGCCGCGAGAATATTGCCAACGACATGTTCGTGCGGCGGTTCGGAAGCCTGCGCCGCCGCAGGCGCTGCCTCCGCCACGGTTTCGGCGGCAGGAGCGCTGCTTGCGGCCTCGGCCATCACCGGAGCGGCCTCATGGTCCTGCGACAGCGCCGCGTCGAGCGCCGCCAGCATCCGGTCGCGGATATCCTCCAGCGGGAAATCGTCGCAGGCCGTCTCGATGGCGCGAACCTGCCCGTCAAGAATATTGCAGATGCGGGGATCGGCGCCGGATTCCCGCAGGCCCCAGACGATTTCGCGAATGATCCGCGCGCTTTTGCGCCATGGCAGAAGCGTGCGGTCGAATCCCTTTTCGCTGAATTGGTCGCGGATCGCCGTCCGCGCATTTTCCAGCGCGGCCAGTGCCGCTTCCGGAAGGGTTTCGGAGGCCGGAGCGGCTGCGGCCTCTGCCTGCGCCGCCGTGCTGATGCTTTGTTCGATCCGTGCGACCGCCTCCAGCACCATGGCGGTGTCCGCATTGCGGTTGCGCTTGGCGTATTCGGTCAGAAACCAGCGCCCGCGCGCGGTTTCCATGAAGGCTTCGCGGATGGCATGGTAATCGGCCTCGGTCGGGACCGCAGCGCTCGCTGAAATCGGCGATAATGCAAAGGCTTCTTCAGCCATGGCGTTACTCTCACTCGTCCCGCGCATGTCATTGCAGCCGCCCGCGGGAATACGGCTCCGAATCGGGAGCGTGAACCGACCCCATCGAATCTGATTTGATTACGGCGGGCAATTGGCCGACTTGAGTTATCGACCGACTTATTTTCACGGCAGGCGAGGGCTAGCCCCAGAGTGCTGCGTCCGGCGGATGGACGGTCGAGCCGTCATAGCGCAAGGCATTGTCGCGGTCCTTCGCCAGCAGCAGGGGTCCATCGAGATCGACGATGAAGGCCTGCTGCGCGACGATCAGGGCCGGGGCCATCGCCAGCGAGGTCGCGACCATGCAGCCGACCATGGCGCGCAGCCCGAGGCGCTCGGCTTCGCGGCTCATTGTCAGGGCTTCGGTCAGTCCGCCGGTCTTGTCGAGCTTGATGTTGACCGCGTCGTACCGTCCCACCAGTTCCTTGAGCGAAGCGGTGGCATGCGCGCTCTCGTCGGCGCAAACCGGAATCGGCCGCGCGATCCGCCCGAGTGCGGCATCCTGTCCAGCGGGGAGCGGTTGTTCGACCAGTACGACGCCCGCCTCGGCGCAAGCCTCGAGGTTGTGCTGCAGGTTGGCATCCGACCACGCCTCGTTGGCGTCGACGATCAGCGCCGCTGTCGGCGCGGCGCGGCGCACCGCACTGATGCGTGCGCCGTCGCCTTCGCCGCCGAGCTTGATCTTGAGCAGCGGACGATGCGCGGCCGCCGATGTGGCCTGCGCCATCTCTTCCGGCGTGCCGAGCGAGATGGTGTAGGCGGTGGTGAGCGGGCGCGGTGCGGGCAGGCCCGCGAACTCCCAGGCACGCTGCCTTGCTTCCTTGGCTTCCAGATCCCACAGCGCGCAGTCGAGCGCATTGCGGGCGGCACCCGCAGGCATCCGCTCGCGCAGTGTCTCGCGCGTCAGGGTCGCCCACTGGCCGACCGGATGTATCGCATCGATTGCCGTCTCCGGTGTTTCGCCATAACGCGGATAGGGCACGCATTCGCCGCGGCCGGTGAGTCCGTTGCGGCTGATCTCGGCGACGACAACGACCGCTTCGGTCTTGCTGCCACGGCTGATCGAGAAGCGGCCTGCGATCGGCCAGCGTTCGACGCGAACTTGTAGCTGGAAAGGAACAGCGCTCATTGAAATGTGACGGTTGGTTGATGACAGGCTTGCCGATGTGCCACAATTATGGCTCTTAGTTGGTTCTCCGTACAAGCCGGACCGGGAACCAAACGCTCGCGTGGTGTAGCGTAAATATGCGGGAGCCTTTCGTGAACGGGAATCCAACCCTCGAGCAGACGCCGCTTGGCGCCGGTATGGCGTTGCGCGCGGCTGGGGAATGGACCGTGCACCATGCGCCCGCGCTCGAGAAGCTTGTGGAACATACCGAGCGCTTCCGTAACAGCGCCCGCGCTAACCTTGTCATCGACGTCTCGCAAGTCTCGCGGCTGGACACCTTTGGCGCGTGGCTGATCGAACGGTTGCGCCGCTCTTTGATGCATGGCGACACCGCGCCGATGATCGCGGGCCTGTCGGCGGACTACGCGAGTCTGGTCGAGGAAGTGAAGCGCGTGAAGGCCGTGCCCAAGCCGGCCAAGGTGCCGTTCGGCCCGATCCGCGCCGTCGAGGCGATCGGCCGCAGCGTCGCCGGAGTCGGCGAAACGCTGCTCGGCCTTCTCAACATGACCGGCTCGATTCTTCATGCGTTCTGGCGCGTGATCCTGCATCCGAGCCGTTTCCGCCTGACCTCGACGATCCATCAGCTCGAGCAGGTCTGCTGGCGCGCGGTGCCGATCGTGGTGCTGATCACGTTCCTGATCGGTTGCATCATCGCCCAGCAGGGCATTTTCCAGTTCCGCAAATTCGGCGCGGACGTATTCGTGGTCGACATGCTCGGCGTGCTGGTGCTGCGCGAGATCGGCGTGCTGCTGGTCGCGATCATGGTCGCGGGCCGCTCCGGGAGCGCCTACACCGCCGAACTCGGTTCGATGCGGATGCGCGAGGAGATCGACGCCCTGCGCACCATGGGGTTCGATCCGACCGAGGTGCTGATCCTGCCGCGCATTCTCGCGCTGGTCATCGCGATGCCGATCCTCGCCTTCATCGGTGCGATGGCGGCGCTTTACGGCGGCGGCCTCACCGCATGGCTCTATGGCGGCGTGCAGCCGGACGCCTTCCTGTCGCGGCTGCGCGAGGCGATCTCGATCAATCATTTCAATGTCGGCCTCATCAAGGCACCGTTCATGGCGCTCATCATCGGCATCATTGCCTGCGTCGAAGGTGCGGCAGTGCAGGGCAGCGCTGAATCGCTTGGCCACCACACCACGGCCTCTGTGGTGAAGTCGATCTTCTTCGTGATCGTCGTCGATGGCCTGTTCGCCATCTTCTTTGCCTCGATCGGAATCTGAGCGATGGCGGATGCAGCGAACGATGCGATCATCCGGGTCCGCGATCTCACGGTGGGGTTCGGCGACAGGTTGATTCTCGACAAGCTCAGTCTCGACGTGAAGCGTGGCGAGATCCTCGGCTTCGTCGGTCCCTCCGGCGCGGGTAAGTCGGTGCTGATGCGCACCATCCTCGGTCTGATGCCGAAGCGCTCAGGCACCATCGAGGTGTTTGGCATCAACATGAACGAGGCCGACGACAAGACTCGCAGCGCCGTCGAGCGCCGCTGGGGTGTGCTGTTCCAGCAGGGCGCGTTGTTCTCCTCGCTTACGGTGCGGCAGAACATCCAGTTTCCCGTCCGCGAGTTCATGAAGGTCTCCGAGCGGCTGCTCGACGAGATCGTGGTGGCGAAGCTGACCATGGTCGGGCTGCGCCCTGAAACTGCCGATCTTTATCCCTCCGAATTATCGGGCGGCATGATCAAGCGCGTAGCCCTGGCGCGCGCTCTGGCGCTAGATCCTGAGATTGTGTTTCTCGACGAGCCGACATCGGGCCTCGATCCGATCAGTGCGGGCGATTTCGACGAACTCGTCATGACCTTGCAGCGCGCCTTGGGGCTGACCGTTTTTATGGTCACGCATGACCTCGACAGTCTGAAGACCGCATGCAACCGCATCGCGGTGCTCGGCGATAAGAAGGTGCTGCTCGTCGGCACCATGGACGAGATGCTGGCCTCGCAGCATCCGTGGTTGCGGGAATATTTTCATGGCAAGCGTGCGCGTGCCGTTGTTGCGTAGACCGGAGTTTGGGTAATGGAAACGCGGGCGAACTATCTTCTGATCGGCGTCTTTACGCTGGCCGTGATCGCGGCCGCGTTTGGCTTCGTGTTCTGGTTCCAGAACCTTGGCGCGGTCGCGCAGCGCTCGCCGATCCGCATCATCTTCGAAGGCGCGGCCTCGGGCCTGCGCACCGGCGGCAATGTCAATTTCAACGGCATCAAGATCGGCGAGGTGACCTCGATCAAGCTCGACGATCCGAAGCGGGTGGTTGTGATCGCCTCCGTCGACAAGAGTGCGCCGGTTCGTGCGGACACGCTCGTCGGTCTGGAATTCGCGGGTCTCACCGGCGTTTCGGCCGTATCGCTGAAGGGCGGCTCACTGGAGGCGGGCAGCATTCCGGTGGCCGACGACGGCGTGCCGACGCTCACGGCCGATCCGAACGCGATCATGGATATCGGAGAAGCCGTGCGGGCGACGTTGCAGAACGTCAACAAGCTCGTCACCGACAATCAGGCGGCACTTCATGACAGCATGCAGAACCTGAAGACCTTCTCCAAGGCGCTCGCCGACAATTCCAACCGCATCGATAACATCATGGTTGGCGTGGAATCCCTGATGGGCGGCAAGGAAGGCGAAGAAGGCGAGTTGCAGAAGGCCGCGCGCTCGTTCCGCGAACTGGCGGACAATCTCGACAAGCGCACGGCGGTCCTGACAACGGACGGACGCGCGTTGATTTCCGACAGCCGCCGTACGCTCGGCGATATCAGCCGCGCGGTGAACAATTTCGATCGCAACCCGACGCGCGTGCTGTTCGGCGCGAGCACCACCGATAATCGTCCTGCGCCTCCGCAGCAGGCTCCCGCTCCAGCGCGTCCGCATCGTCCGGCTCGATGAACGGAGCGGCGCGCGCGGGGCTGAACGACCTGCGAGTCATCGGCGATATCGGCGGCACCCATGCACGCTTTGCCGTGGCTCAGCACGGCGCTTACAGCCGTCTGCAGCGCGCCGATGTTGCTCGATACAACTCGCTGTTTGAGGCGATGCGGGATTACCTGGCCACGTTGCCGCCGGGGTTGAAACCGTCGGTGGCCGTGATCGATGTCGCGGGACCGGTTCGCGGCGACGAGATCAAGATGACCAATCTCGACTGGTCGTTCTCCGTCGAGGATATGAAGCGTCGCCTTGGTTTGAAGGCGTTCCGCGTGTTGAATGATTTTGCTGCGGCGGCTTCATCCATTCCGTATCTGCCGAAGGCCGATTGCTTTGCCATCGGGCCGGACATCGCGGGCGAGAAAGGTCCGATCGGTGTGATCGGTCCCGGCACCGGGCTAGGCGTCGGCGCGCTGGTGCCGAACGGCGATCGCTGGACGCTTATTCCGGGAGAGGGCGGGCATGTCAGTCTGGCGCCATCCAATGAGATGGAAGACCGGATTCTCGTGATCTTGCGCAAGCGGTTTGGTCGTGTCTCCGCCGAGCGTGCGTTGTCGGGCGTGGGGCTCGTCAATCTCTATCAAGCGCTGTGCGAAATCGAGGGCGTAACGCCCGCGTCATTCACGCCCGCCGATATCACCGACCACGCTATCCGCGGCACCGATCCGATGAGCGTCAAGGCGTTCGATCATTTCTGCGAGATGCTGGGCACGGTCGCGGGCGATCTTGCGCTGACGCTCGGGGCGAGCGGCGGTGTTTACATCGGCGGCGGCATCCTGTTGCGCTTCAAGGAAGCGTTTGCGGCCTCCGGTTTCCGCGCGCGGTTCGAGGACAAGGGCCGCTTCCGCGACTGGCTGCGCAGCGTTCCGACGCCGCTTATCCTCGAAGAGTCTCCGGCGCTGCTCGGGCTCGCCAATGTGCCGGTGGAGACTGACGTTTAAAGTCTGATCCATTTGGATGGAAGGAAGCAGGCTCTCTCCGTCATTGCGAGCCAACGGGTCGGCGCAGAGCGCCGCCCGATGACAGGCTCCGCGAAGCGATCCAGATCGAAGTCATGGCAGGCGAGGGCTGGATGCTTCGTTGCAAGGGCTCCTCGCAATGACGCTCAGAAAAACCGGTGCGCATAAAAAAGCGGAAGCCGAGGCTTCCGCTTTTTCGTTTCATGCGTTTGCGCGCTGTCAGCCGAGGCGGCCTGCGGCGTGGGCGAGCAGGGTGTAGACGAGACCCGTCTCCGACGTCAGGTGGCCGCGCAGCACGGCCGGGCCGCGCTCGTCACGCGACACCTCATCGAGCAACCGCTCGAACTCGTTGATGTAACGGTCCACGGTCTGCTTGAAGGTGCGATCGGCGCGATATTTGCGGGCGACCTCGTCGAAGGCCTTCTGGCCCGCGGGCGTGTAGAGGCGCTTGTTGAAGGCCTTGCGCTCGCCGCGTTGGTAGCGGTCCCACATCTCGGCGGCGAGATCGCGATCCACGAGGCGCGAGATATCCAGCGACAGGGCATCAAGCGGATTGCCGCTCGGGGCACGCGCCGGCTGTTGAGGCGCGTGGCCCCGGTCGCTGACGGTGGCGTCGGTGCGGTTCAGCAGATCCGACAGCCAGCCGTCGCGCGCCTGATCCGATCCGGCCGGGCTGACGGACGGCGCTTCGGTGCGGCGGCCGTTCGATGCACCGAGATCTGGCGGCGGCAGGCTCGAGGCGCTGCCATAGTCGCGGCCGCGCGGCGCAGGGGCCGCGTTGCGGCTGCTTGCGACGGCCATCGCCGGTTCTTCCTCGCGCTGGCGCGTGGTCGAGGCCACGTCGAGACCACGGCCGTGACGGGCGACGATGCGGTTGAGTTCGGCCAGCGCTTCGATTTGGTCGACGATCACCTTGCGCATCTGCGCGGTGCTCTCGGAGGCTTCCTGCGGCAGTTCGAGGACGCCGCGGCGCAGATCGGCGCGGGTGGCGTCGAGTTCCTGATGCAGTTCGGTCGCCATCTGCTTCATCGCTTGCACGATGTTGCTGAACTTGTCGGAGGCTTCCGTGAACATGGCAGCGGCATCCTGCGTGCCGCGATCGTAGATATCGCCCATCGCTTCGAGCGTCTGTCGGCGCTCGTCCTCGACCGCCATGCGAACCGCCTCGAACTGGCGGCCGACCGCGGAGGAGCTTGCTCCGGCGCTTTCGGCAACGACGCGGGCGATATCGCGCGCACGCAGTTCGGCGGCGTTGAGCGATTCCTCGAGCAGGCCGACGAAGCGGTTGAGGCGCTCGTCGAGATCGAGGGTGCGGGTGTCGATGGTGGTGGTGAGCTGCTCCAGCAGGCCCTGGCGCTCGGCTACGGACTGCGATGTGCGCTCGTTGCTCTGTTCGACCGCCTGGACGGCCTCGGAGAGCATGCGGCCATGGCTCTCGAACTGGGTCGAGAGGCTGCTGAGGCCTTCCAGCGCGCCGGAGGTGGACTCGTTGAACGTACGTAATTGTTCTTCCAGCGCGCCCGTCGAGGCGCTGTTGCGGCTGGTGACATCATTGAGTGCGGTGACGAAATCGGCGACGCGCGTGACCAGAGCCCGCTCCAGCGAGTTGAGGTTCTCGTGGGCGCCGGTGAGCACTTCCTGCAGCAGGATGTTGCCTTCACGCAGCCGCTCGAACAGCGCGACCGTATCCGTGCGCAGGATCTTGCTGGTCTCCTGCATTTCGGTGACGGCGGCGGTTGCGACCTGACGTGACTGGTCGATCGCGGCGCGGGTGCTGGTCTCGACGTCCTTCAGCGCCTTGCCGACGGAACCAGTGGCAAGTTCGCTCGCGGCGGTGATCTGGCGCGAGATGTCCGAGCTCTGGGTCATCAACTGCGCGGTGAAATCGCCGCTCTGATTTTCGATGGCCTTGAGCGCGCTGGTGGTCGCGCCACTGATCGTATGGGCAAACTCGTGGGTCTTGGTGCCGAGCGCCTCGACGAGCTGTGCGCTCTTGCTGTCGATCATCAGGCTGAGCTGGCTGCTTCTGTCGGCGAAGGTCGCCGTCAGCTGATTGCTCTTGTCACCCAAAATCGCGGCGAGTTGTTCGGTCTTGCCGCCAAGGGTCACTGCGAGCTGCTCGGCCGAACTGCCGAGGGTTGCAGCGAGCTGTTCGGTCGTGCTGCCGAGGGTTGCCGTCAGTTGATTGTTCTTGTCGCCGAGAATCGCGGCGAGTTGCTCGGTCTTGCCGCCGAGGGTCGTCGCGAGTTGTTCGGTCGAAGTGCCGAGGGTGGTCACAAGTTGCGCGGTGGTGCTGCCGAGAATTGCGGCGAGCTGCTCGGTCTTGTCGCCGAGGGTGGCGGTGAGCTGGTTGCTCCTGTCGCCCAGGATCGCCGCAAGCTGTTCGGTCTTGGCGGTGATGGCTTCCGCGAGCGGAGCGCGCTTGTCGTCCAGGATGAGCGAGATGCGTTCGGCCTGCTCGCGGACGCCGCCGGTGATCTCCTCGATCTTCGTGTTGAGCGACTGGCTGAAATTCTCCGTGCCGGTGGCGATGGTGCGCTCGATCTCGGCGGACGCCGACTTGATCTGCGCGCTGGCGTTGCTGGAGACGAGGAAGAGGGTGCTCTCGGTCTCCTTCGCACTGGTCTGGATGGTCCGTTCCATCTCGGTCGTCGTGGCGCGCAACTGCGAGCCGACTTCACCGGACAGGGACAGCAGCGAATGCTGGGCGTTGCGGGCGCCGGTCTGGATCGCTTCGCTGGCTTCCACGGCAAGGTTCGTGAGCGAGCGCTCCGAATCCTCGACGCGGGCCTTGATGCTCTGCGTGATTTCCTCGGTGCGCGAAATCAGGGCCTCGCTGGCCTTCTGTCCGCTCGCCTCGACACGGCTCGCGGCGGATTCGACGCGGATGTCGAGCAGGTTCTCGAACCGCACGACGCGGGCCTCGATGTCGGAGGCAACCGAGCCTGCATGGGCTTCGATGCCCCTCTGCATCTCGCCGAACCGGTTGGAGAGCGTATCGGCGAGGGCCGTGCTCTGTGTGTCGATACTCTGGGTGACGGCTTCGGCGCGTCTGTCGAAGGAGGTCTCAAGCGCGGACAGGCGCTGATCGACGGTGTTGTCGAACGACTTGATCGTGGTGTCGAGCGAGACTTCCAGCGTCGTGACGCGAGAATCGAGCGCGCTCTGGAAATCGCCGAGGCGCTGGTCCAGCTTTTCATGGATCTGAGCACCATGCGTGGCGACGCGGATGTCGAAATTGTCGACATAGGCCTTCAGGCTGTCGGCAATGCCCTGGGTATGCTGGCCCATGCGCTCGACGATCTCGCCGCCGTAGGTTTTCACCGTGCGGTCGAATTCGGCGACGTGGCGGGTGATGAGTGCACCGAGCGTGCCGCTGTCGCGGGCGAATTTCTCGGCGAGTTCGCCACCTTGTTCGCGCATCAGCGTCTCGAACGAGGTGATGCGGGAGGACAGGGCTTCGTGCGAGCTTTCGGTCTGGCTCGCGACCTTGGCGACCAGTGTGCTGATGGTGACGTCGAGCGATTCGCTGACCTTGTCGCCGCTGGTGAGGATGTGATCGGCAAGGCGGGTGCTGGCGTCGTCCACCTTCGCGGCGAGGTCGATGGAGCGCAACTCCATCTCGTTCAACAGCGAGTCGCCCGAATTCTTGAGGGTGTCGTGAACCTGCTCGGTGCGCAACGTGATGTCGTCGACGATCGTGCTGGTGCGCTGCTCGAAATCGCCGGTGATGCGCTCGACGCGCTCGTTGAGCAGTTCGTGGATGTTGTCGGCGAGTTCGGCGAATTCGTCGTGGATGTGGTTGGTCTTGAAATTGAGGTTGGCGGTGAGTTGTTCGCTCGCTTCAAGCACGGCGTTGGCGGTCTGGTTGCTGGCTTCCTCAAGGCGGTCGAGCAGGTCGCCGCCGCGCTCGCCGAGCGCGATGATCATGTTGTCGCCGGCGGCGGCGAACGCACCGGTGATGTGATCGCTGCGCTCTTCCAGCATGTGGGTGATGTTGTTCGTCACCTCGTCCACGCGCGAGGCGATGGCGTCGCTGATGATGGCGATGTCCTGGCGCAGATCGATCTGCACGCCCGAGATCGCGCTGCGAACCTGTTCCGCCTGGCCGACGAGATGGTCGCGCTGGTTGGAGATGTCCTGAAGCAGGGCGCGCATGCGGACTTCGTTGTCGCTGTAGGCGCGCTCGAGTGCGGCAACCTCGTTGGTGACGAGGGCTTCGAGTTCGCCAGCGCGCGCAATCGCACGCTCGACGCCGTCGCCCATCGCCGCGACTTCGCGGCGGATCGCCTGGCCGACAGTGACCATGGCATCGTTCGCGACGTGTTCGGGCTCGGAGAAGCGCACGGCCATCTGCGCCATGGACTGAGCGATCATGCTCAGTTCCTGGCTGCGCCAGGAGACGCTCGCGATGAAGTAGAACAGAATGAGGGGTGTGACGAACACGCAGGCGAGGCCGACCAGGGCCAGCGCGCCGCCGTTCGAGCCGACCATGGCTTCGAGCGAAGGCAGGAAGGAGACGATCAGGAAGCCTGCGGCGGCAATCCACAAGCCTGAGAAAATGGCGGCAAAGGTATAGGCGCTGCGGCGAGGGCGGCTGCGCTGAAGCGACTGCAGGACCGCGCCGATGGCTTCGCGGTCGTCATTGGCGGCGTGATGGCCGAAACGGGCGTCGCCGAAATCGCTTTCGGGTGCGTGGAGAACCTCGTCGGGCAGGGGCGACCGGTCGTCGGCCGCATGTGATGGGTCGGAGATGTTCAGCGCTTCCTGAATCGCGGAGAGAGCGACTTCAGTTGGGTCCTTGACCTTCGAATTTTTCGCCATTTACAGGTACGCCCTTGTTTTTTCACGCACTTAAGGAGGGTGCTGCGGTCTTGTCTGCCGCGCCGTCCCGTCCTTGCCACATCCCGCAGGCCATGACTGCTGCGGATGGTGGCTTGTCCCCCATTTCCGCCAACATCCTATTGGCTGATTAGGTCGAATGAAATGGTTCGCGTTAAGAACATTTTAATCATCGTTAACACGGCCGACGGCATGCTCGCCAACCCCGCTATTTCAGCGGCTATCTGAAATTGTGGCAAAATCGTGTTGGGGATGGCAGGGCTCGCTTTCGAAAGATTGCGTTAACCGAATCCGTGTTCGCTGGCGATCCGGCCGTCCCGCGGGCAGAGTGCGATGCAGTTTTCAACTGAACAGGTTCCATGGATGCCTTCGCCGCCGCTGGTCCCGATGCCATCGCCGTTGGACTTGGCCTATCTGCGCACAATGACGTTCGGTGACGTGCACCTCGAGCGCGAAGTGCTGGAGATGTTCAAGGCGCAGACGCGCGATCTGCTCGTGCAACTCGCCTCGCGCCCCGACAACTCCGCCGAGCTTGCGCATACGCTGAAAGGCTCCGCGCGTGCGATCGGCGCGTTCGAGGTCGGCGAGGCGGCGGCGGCGCTGGAAAGCGGATTGCGCGAACGCATTGGCTTCGAGGCTGCGTTCGGCCAGCTTCAGGGCAGCGTGGATGAAGCCTTCGAGGCAATCGACGCGCATCTCGCGGACCCCAATTAATCCAGATAATCCGCGGCTTGGCGCTGGTATGACGCTGGGGGAGCGGCTATAGACTGCTGCGAACTCATCGCCGTATCCAAGAGATCCATGGTCAAAATCAACTTCATCGATCACGCTGGCACCACCCGCACCGTTGACGTCGACGCCGGCGCGACGGCGATGGAAGCCGCCATCCGCAACGCCGTTCCGGGCATCGATGCCGAATGCGGCGGTGCCTGTGCCTGCGCGACCTGCCACGTCTATGTCGACGAAGCCTGGCAGGAAAAGGTCGGCCCGCCGTCGCCGATGGAAGAGGACATGCTGGATTTCGGCTATGACGTGCGCCCCAATTCGCGTCTGTCCTGCCAGATCAAGGTAACGGACGAACTCGACGGCCTCGTGCTGCGGACGCCGGAACGGCAGGCCTGAGTGGCGATCTGCGTTTAGAATTCTTCTATCGCTACAATCCGTTAGGCGCATGGCTGGGGGTGGTATTTTAGCCCTTTCCCCGGCCGCGATCCTTGGCTAGACAGACGCCGACCGTGGCCGCCTGTCCGGCCCTCCCGCTCCCATTTCATTATTACAGCGACGAAAAAGCATCATGAGCGAAGCGATCAAGACCGATGTGTTGATCATCGGCGCAGGCCCCTGCGGACTGTTTGCGGTTTTTGAACTCGGCCTTCTCGACATGAAAGCCCATGTCGTCGACATCCTCGACAAGATCGGCGGCCAGTGCGCCGAGCTTTATCCGGAAAAGCCGATTTACGACATTCCCGGCATCCCGATGGTGACGGGGCAGGGCCTCACTGAGGCGCTGATGGAGCAGATCAAGCCGTTCAATCCGGTCTTCCATCTCAGCGAGATGATCCAGAGCGTCGAAAAAATCGGCGATCCGCTGTTCCGCGTCACCACCGATGCGGGCCAGGTGTTCGAAACCAAGGTCGTGGTGATCGCCGCGGGCGGCGGTTCGTTCCAGCCGAAGCGGCCGCCGGTGCCGGGCATCGAAGCCTATGAAGGCACCTCGGTGTTCTATGCCGTGCGCAAGATGGAGCAGTTCCGCGACAAGGAGCTTCTGATTGTCGGCGGCGGCGACTCCGCGCTTGATTGGACGCTCAACCTTCAGCCGATCGCCAAGCGCGTCACGCTCTTGCATCGCCGCGACGATTTCCGCGCAGCGCCGCACAGCGTCGAGCAGATGCGCAAGCTCGTGGCCGAAGGCAAGATGGATCTGAAGATCGGCCAGGTCACGGCTCTCGAAGGCGAGAACGGCGTTCTCAAGGGCGCTCAGATCAAGGGCGGCGACAACACCATGTCGGCGATCTCCTGCGATACGATCCTGCCGTTCTTCGGCCTGACCATGAAGCTCGGCCCGGTGGCGGAATGGGGCGTGAAGCTCGAGAACAATCTCGTGCCGGTCGACACCGAGGCGTTCGAGACCAACATCCCCGGCATCTTCGCCATCGGCGATATCAATACCTATCCGGGCAAGCTGAAGCTGATCCTCTCCGGTTTCCACGAAGGCGCGCTGATGGCGCAGAAGGCCAGCCGCTACGTGTTCCCCGAGAAGCGCGTCGTGTTCCAGTACACCACGTCGTCGTCGAGCCTGCAGAAGAAGCTCGGCGTCAACTGAGCCGCACGCAGTCGCGCGGCGTCGTGTCCGCGCGACTTGTTCGCCGCACTCACTGCTTCAATTGAATCGGATCGATCGGCTCGCGCGTGACGTCGGCTTCCACCGGCGGCAGGCCGAGGATCGCGGCCGCGGCAGGCCATGCGGCATCCGCCATCGCGGCGTGGCCTTCGGCGGTCGGATGGATCGCGCCGCCGTACACGGCGGACAGCACGCCCCATGTCGCGTCATGGATATCCGTCGGCTGGCTCGATGATCGCGTGGCGAGCGGATAGGTCATCGCGGCGAAGTAGCTGTCGTTCGCATCCCTGATCCAGCGCGCGCGTGGCAGATACGCGCGGAATTTGCTCGCGCCCTGTCCGCACATCAGCGGATTGGATGCCGCCGCGACAATGTCGGTGTTGAAGCTCTTGCCGTCGGCGGAAAAGCATTGCTGGTCGAATGCGGGATCGGTGGCCGCGCGGGCGCAGAAGCCGTGGTTCTGGAACGCCACTTGATGCCGATCGACGAACGTCATCGCTTCACGCGGCCCGTTGCAGATCGTGCCGCCGGTGCACAGCACGAGATTTTTAAGCTGCGGCAGAAATTCATTGTCGACGAACTGCGATGTCTTGGCGAGACGCTCGGGGGCGGCATTGAACGCGGGATGAATATCGAATCCGGCGAGGCCGCCGGGGCATGGTGCGCCGTTGAACAGCGTCGGGTTCGCGTAGGACGTGAACACCACGCGCGACAGGTCGCCGCCGACAAGCGGCTTCAGGGCGGCGCGCAACTGCTGGAAGTTTCGCGGCAGCGTGCGCGCAAGCGTGCTGCGTGAATCCTCGACATTGCCGATCATGCCGCTGCGCTGGAACAACGTGCGTTCCGTGCGACTGTCCACGATCACGTCGGCGACGAGGCCGGAGAAGTTGATGTCGTTGGCGCCGACCGACAGGAAGATCAGGTCGAGCTGACGCTCGGGCTGGCGGCGTTGCGCGGCAGCGAGGGCATCCTTCAGTTCGGCGACCTGTGCGCCGACTGTGCCTGCGCAGTTCATCGATGTCTTGGTGATGAGGCATTCGCGCGCGTGCAGTGAGCCGAGCAGCCCTTCATTCACCGTCGCGCCTGAACAGGCGAGCGGCAGATAGGTCACGGCGATATGGGGGTACTGCACGGCCAATGCGAGCGCGGCGCGGGTCTGGTAGCTGTAGAGCGAACGGTGGCAGGCCGCGTTGAACCATTGCGCGCCGAGCCTTTGCCACGCGAGCAGTTCATTGGAGCCCGGCGCGCTTTCGCAGGCGCGCGCGCCTTTGTAGTTCTTGCGGCTTGGCCGATAGTACTGCCCGGCCGAGCCTTCGAGATAGGAACGAAAGCAGAAACCGTCGTCGGCAAGCGCCACCGGCCGGTCCGGATTGCCTTCGCCCGAGGCGATGGAATCGCCAAGTCCGGCGATCAGGATGTCGCGCACCGTGATTGGCGTGGAATCGTGCAGCGGCGCATCATTGCCGCCGCTCGACACATCGACGCTGGCGATCGTGGTCTTGCCGTTGCGGACGCGGAAGTTGATCGGTTCGGAGCAGTCGAGCGTGGTCTGGATCGGCTGGCCCTCATTGTCGTTGAACGACCATGCGCACACCGCGCCGACCGGTACCGCGCCGGTGAGACGGATCGTCACCGGATGATCCATCGGCGTGAGGTAATCCTCCTTCACGCCATCACGGGTGCAGGGATTGTTGACGTGCCCGCTCGGATCGATGCAGAGCCTGCCGACCGTGTTGCGTGCCCAGCCGCGCCCGTCGCTCTGGATTTCAAGCGCGTCTTCGGCGGCGAGCACGCTGCGCCCGGAGGTCATGGCTTCGACCTGAAGCTCGAAGTCGCGCTCCTCGCGAAACAGCCGGAAACGGTTGCGCACTTCCCACGAAATCTGGACGCCCCCGTCGGACGGCGGTGCGGTGTCCTGCGCGCGTGCGCCCTCAGCCCAGGACAAGAGGGCGAAAACGAGGGCGAGAATGGCGGTGGCTTGGCGGATCATGGTGTTGTTTTCACGGCACATCGTGGCGGCAACAAGGTGCAACGAATACCGTACCTGTCAGCCGTTTTGGTTCTGCGAGGAGGGCGGCGCGACTGCCCGCGCCGGGGTCATGCAGGCTTTGCGCTTCTGCTGCCATGGCAGGATGACGCTCAGCCACAATTCGCGCATCCCCATGATCGTAATGGCGATCGCGAACGGGATGAAGAAATAAAGCATGCGGAAAATCAGGAGCGAGGCGAGAAGCTGTTCGTGGCCGAACTGGTTGAGTCCGACGAGCATCGCGGCATCGAACACGCCGAGGCTTCCTGGCGCATGGCTCGCAAAGCCGAGCAGGGTCGAGAGGATGAAAACGACCGCCATCGACAGAAAGTCGATCTGCGGGGTGTCCGGCAGCAGCAGATACATCGCCAGCGCGCAGAAGCCGAGATCGACGATGCCGATCAGGATCTGCACCAGGGTCAGCGGCGCCGAGGGCAGCACCACCTTCCAGCCGTCCTTGCCGAGTTCGCGGCGGTTGCGGCCGATCGCGATCCAGCACAGGTAACCGGCGATGCCGATGACCAAGCCGACACCAATCAGCTGATTGACGAGTTGCGGCAGCAGCACGATGGATTCGGCGGCGGCTGGATGCGAGATCAGACCGATGCCGAGCACGAAGGTGTTGCCGAGCCAGAAGGTGAGACCGGAGATGAAGCAGATCTTGGCGACATCGATGGCGGACAGATTCCAGTCCGAATAGATCCGGAAACGGATCGCGCCGCCGGTAAAGACCGTGGCGCCGATATTGTGGCCGATGGTGTAGCTCGTGAAGCTCGACAGTGCTGCGATGCGGTACGGCACATGGAATTTGCCGAGCGTTCGGAGCGCGAACAGATCGTAGAATGTCAGCGTGCAGAATGCGCAAAAGACGCACAACGCGGCGAGCACGATGTTGCCGGCGGATTTGTCTTCGAGAGCCGCCAGAACCGCCGAGGTATCGATGCCCTTCAGCGTTTTGACGAGGTGCATGATGGCGATGGTGACGATGGTCAGGCTGGCAAGAATGCCGAGCCGTTTCCACCCGATCCATCTGTCGAAAACGCTCCGCGATGCGCTAAGCAAACCCTGCATTCATCCTCCGGCGACCGTCATGAGCCGATTGAGGGATACGAACGCAAACGGCCTAGCCTCGTATTCATATGGCAAATCATGGATCGGAAAAACAGGCCATTTTGGCTCTGCATGGCAAGCCTTAACGGACAACATGACGCAACAAAACACGGGCGCACGGGGGTTTCGCTTTGATCTGCGTCATATCGATGACAAAAGCGGCCCAATTGCGCCCAAACCACGATTTGGCGGGTCTTGGTAAAAAAGCGCATTTTCCCAGAAACCTGCTGCGCCGGTCCTCGTTGAGCGGACATTCCACAATCGGCCGGTGGCGTTCAGGCGCCGCCGCGCGTCAGCCAGGGAGCCTGCGATGGGACTGTTCAGCAAGGATATCAAGACACTCAACGATCTGTTCGTGCATCAGCTTGAAGATATCTATTACGCCGAGAAGCAGCTTGTGAAGGCTATCCCGAAGCTGGCCGACAAGGCGACCAATCCGCAGCTCAAGCAAGGTTTCCTGTCGCATCTTGAAGAAACCAAGGGACATGTGACGCGGTTGGAGCAGGTGTTCAAGATGCATGGTGTCGAGGCCAAGGCTGTGAATTGCCCGGCGATCGACGGTATCATCGAGGAAGCCGATGAGGTGTCGGGCGAGGTCGCCGACAAGGACGTGCTGGATGCCGCGCTGATCAATGCGGCACAGGCGGCGGAGCATTACGAGATGACCCGTTACGGCACGCTGGTCGCATGGGCCAAGCAGCTTGGCCGCAACGATTGCGCCGCCGTGCTGCAGAAGACGCTGGATGAGGAACGCGCGGTGGACAAGAAGCTCACCTCGCTTGCCGAATCCAAGATCAATCTGAAGGCGGCGAGCTAAGGGGCAGGATCAGGCGTCGCGCAAATGTGCGTGGCGCCTTTTCAAGGCCGGTCCCTTTCTAATGCCGGGCTAGCGAGAAATGCGCGCCCGCGAACGCCATCGCCGCGCCGAGCATCAGCGCGACGATGCCGTTGTAGAAGCCGTTCAACGTCGGCACCGCGCTTGGGCCCGAGGCGGCCTGTCCGGCGGCAATCAGAAGCAGCAGGCCGCCTGCGATCAGCGCGTGCTGCAACCGGCGCGGCAGGTGACCCGACACCGCGCTGTAGAGCAGCGAGGCCGTGATGTATCCGCCGACAAAAGCGACAGCCGCGATCAGCCACCAGGCAATGGCGGCGGTGACGGGAATGACGCCGTTGGCTGTGCCCCACAGGCCGCCGAGATCGAGGCCGAACCGCTGGCCGAGAATGTGGACGCCGAGCGCCAGCAGCATGCCGAACATCGCGGCGCCGGTCAGGATCAGGCGGGGGGAGAAATAGGGCGTGCCGGGCATGGCGTGGATCGTTCCGTTTGCGCGGTTTTAGGATGGCGCGCGCAGGCAGGCAAGCGCATGGCGTGATCCCTTACGGCGCGTCGCTGTCGGCCTTGAGTTGCTTGGGTGTCACGAACTCGCGCAGCGTGTTGGCCTGCAACCCGAGTTGAGACCACGCGGACATCGGGCAATCGAACATCAGGGTGCCGCAGGTCGGCAGGTTTTGCGCGAGTGCGGCGTGTTCGGCTGGGGGGGCTTGACCGATCAGATTCCATGCGAGTTCGTGCAGGCCGGGATTGTGGCCGAGCACCAGTAGCGAGGTGATCGAATCCGGCACGTTGCGGATCGCCTTGAAGATCTGCAGGGGGTTCGCGAGATAAAGCGCATCCTGAAATTCGGCACGGCAGCCGGGCAGGCAGGGTGCGACGATATCCCAGGTCTCACGGGCGCGGACGGCGGAGGAGACCAGCGCAAGCGTCGGCTTTACCGGCTGGCGTGAGAGCCATGTGCCGATCAGTTCGCTGTCCATCTGCCCGCGTTCATCGAGGCGGCGGTCATAGTCCTCGCCGCTTGTGGAATCGCGTTCGGTCTTGGCGTGGCGCAGCAGGATCAAATGGCGCATTGGTCTCCCGGAGGGCTGGTCGTTCATGGATGGTCTATGGCCAGGGTGCCATCGTGACAAGCATGGCGTCCGCCGCTAAATAAATCCAATGACAATTCCTCCCTCCGAAACCCCTGTCCACGCTCTTTGGGGCGATTTGCCTGCGGCGGAGCCCCGCGCGGCATTGTCGCTTGATCTCGATGTGGAAGTCTGCGTCGTCGGCGGTGGTTTCGCGGGGCTCACGGCGGCGCGGGAAGCCGCGCAACACGGCATGAGCGTCGTGGTGCTGGAAGGCCAGCAGGTCGGCTGGGCCGCTTCGGGCCACAATCTCGGCTCGGTGCTGCCGGGCTATGGCGTTCCGATCAACGATCTGATCGCGCGGGTCGGGACCACGCATGCGCGCGAGTTGTGGAAACTGGCGGAAGCGGGCGGCGACTATATTCGCGATACCATCGCGGCCTCCGCGCCGGATATGACAATGGTGCCCGGTGCGCTCGAGGTTTCCACCACCGATGTCGGCGAGCGTCTGATCGGCTGGCTGCAGACCATCGGCGGTGAATTCGGCACCGAGGTCGAAGGCTGGCAGATCGAGCGCGTGCGCGAGGCGTTGCGGACGCGCCGCTATTTCCACGGGCTGCATTTTCCGAAAGCGTTCCAGATCGACGGCGCGCGCTATCTGCGCGCGCTTGCGGAGATTGCGGAAGAAGCGGGCGTGCGCATCTTCGAGAATACGCCGGTGGTCAGCATCGATTCCGCAGGTATCCGCAAGCGCATCGTCACACCTTCGGCAAAACTGCGTGCTGCGCATGTCGTGCTGGCGGGCAACGTCCATATCGGCACGCCCGCGCTGCGCCTTGCATCCACTTTGATGCCGCTGTGGCGTTACGCTGCGGTGACCGAACCGCTCGGCGAGCGCCTCGATGAGGTGATCGCCTATCGCGGCTCGGTGCTCGATGATGACGGCATCGATCATTTCCATATCGTCGATGGTGACCGCCTGTCGTGGTCGAGCCCGGAGACGACATGGCGCGGCAAGCCGGAGCGGTTCGGCCGCCTGATCCGCCGCCGCATCAAAACGGTCTTCCCGCAATTGGCGCAGGCCAAACTCGAGCGGGTGTTCTCGAGCGCCTTCGGCGTGACTGTGCACGGCATGCCGCAGATCGGGGAGCTGCGCCCGGGCTTGTGGGTTGCGAGCGGTTTCGGCCGGCAGGGGCTGAACACCAGCGCCATGGCGGGCCGTCTGATCGCGAGTGGCATCGCGGAAGGGGACGATCGCTGGCGGCTGTTCTCGCCGTTCGAACTGGTCTGGGCCGGAGGCAAGGCGGGCCGCGTGGTTGGTCAGGTCGCCGATGGATTGTCGCGTGGACGTTCCGCTGCGGTCGGTGTGCTGGCACGCTGGCGGGAGCGGGCGGTGGCGAGCGAACGACTTCGCGAGGAGCGCCGCAGCGCGCGGATCGCGGCGGTGCTGGCACGCACCGAGCGGGTTTCGCAGGACTTCGGGTCCGACCGGTCCTAGTTCGGTGAGAAAACCCGCAGGCGCAACGTAACGCGGGCGTCTCGGGTGCGTATCTTGGACAATCGGCACATTTACGGAGGTATCGCCATGATCGACCGGCGTGTTCTTTTGTCCACGGCAGCAGGGATTGCGGCGATGCGGTGGCTTCCCTTTTCAGGCAAGGCGCATGCGGCTGAAAAGGCGGCGGGCAAGAGGTTTGAGGTCGAGAAGACCCCGGAGGAATGGAAGCGGCAGTTGACGCCCGCGCAGTATCACATCCTGCGCGAGGAGGGCACCGAGCCGCCTTACACGAGCCCGCTCAACAAGGAGCACCGCAAGGGCACGTTCGCCTGCGCGGGTTGCGATCAGGCGTTGTTCGCCTCGGAAACCAAATTCGAGAGCGGCACCGGCTGGCCGAGCTTTTACGATCACCTGCCGAACGCCGTCGGCACCACCAGCGATCGCAGCTATCTGATGGTGCGCACGGCCGTGCATTGCAGCCGCTGCGGCGGCCACCTCGGCCACGTCTTCGAGGATGGGCCGAAGCCGACCGGCCTGCGCTATTGCATGGACGGTCTCGCGCTGACTTTCAAACCGGCGACGGCTTAAGGCATCCCGATGGTTTGTTCCGGCAATTCTTGCCGGGATAGGCAAGAGCGCCCCGGTATTCCAGCCGGGGCGTTTTCGTAACCAATTGCCAAACCTCGGCTTTTTATTTGGCACGAGGCTTGCGACTCCTTCTTCGAATGCGGCCCTTTCGACACCCGGCGGCCGCCCGGATTTCGAAGCTGGAGACGATAGTAATGGGTATTTTCGGCGCTCTCACCACCTCCGTCGCGGGCTTGCGCACTCAGTCGTACGCCCTGGAGAACATCTCCGGCAACATCGCGAACTCGCAGACGACCGCCTTCAAGCGCATCGACACGAGTTTCCTCGACCTGATCCCGGACACCGGCCCCACGGCGCAACTCGCGGGCAGCGTGAGCGCGAGTTCGCGCGAAACCAACACGGTGCAGGGCGACGTGCAGGCCGCCTCGATCGCGACCTATATGGCGATCAACGGCGACGGCTTCTTCGCCGTGCAGAAACCCGGCAGCTTCACCGACAACAATCCGATTTTCGACGGTGTCGATCGTTTTACTCGCCGCGGTGACTTCACGCTCGATAAGAACGGCTACCTCGTCAACGGCGCGGGCTATTATCTGGAAGGCATTCCGATCGATCCCACCACCGGCAACGTCACCGGCAGCGTGCCGCAGGTCCTGAGGTTCGGTAACGACTTCCTGCCCGCGCAGCCGACCACGGCGGTGACCTACCGCGCCAACCTCGCGGACTATCCGCTGACGGCGAAGCACGACACGTCGTTGCCCGGCTCCGAACTTCTGAATGTCGGCGATTTCACGACGAACCCGCTGATCGTCGGCACGCCCGCGACTCCTTTCGTGAACGGCGCCCGCAACGGAACGGTCCAGAACGGCAAGAACAGCCTGTCGATCGGGTCCACCACCACGTTGTCCGGCGCGGCTGGTAGTGACTCGCTCTCCACCGATTTCGATCTCGGCAATACCGTCACCGTGAATGGCACGGAAACGATCACGTTCGTCGCGGTCGGAACCGACACGACCGGCAATCCAAACGAGATTGCTCTCGACGACACGGTCGCCAGCCTGCTGTCGAAAATCGACGCGCTGAATGGCAACACCACCAATCCCTCGACGGTCAACAGCGGTGTCGTCACGCTGAACACCGGTCTGGCCAGCAACCTCACCGTGACGAGCAGCAACGTCGCGGCGTTCACCGCGCTGGGTTTCCCCACCACGGCGACCGCCATGCGCACGGGTGGTGGCACCGCGGGCACCGGTACCGTGATCGGTTCGGACGTGGCGAGCTTCCTCGACGAGTCGGTGTCGGGCGGCGCGACCACGGCCTACGACATTTCCGGCGCGCCGGTCAGCCTGCAAATTCGCTGGGCGAAGACCGACAGCGCGACCCTCGGCGCCGGTCACAGCGACGTCTGGAATATGTTCTACCAGACCGATCCGAACGCGACCGGCCCGAACGTCGCCTGGCAGAACGCCGGCGTCAATTTCACCTTCGGCCCGAACGGCCAGATGAATCCGCCGATTGCCTCGGTGACCCTGAGCAATGCCACCATCGGCGGCATCGCGCTCGGCGATGTCACGATGAATTTCGGCGTGACCGGCCTGACGCAGTTCGCGGATGCCAACGGCAACGTCCAGGTCAACCAGATCGAAAACGACGGCTTCCCCGCGGGGCAATTGCAGACGGTATCGATCTCCAACAACGGCCGCGTCGTCGGCAACTACTCCAACGGCCGCAACATCGATCTCGCCGCGATCACGCTCGCAACCTTCAACGGTCCGAACTTCCTCAAGCGCGTCGACGGCGGCGCATTCGAGGTGACAGACGAGTCCGGCCAGGCGCTGTATGGCAAGGGCGGCACCATCGTCGGCTCCTCGCTGGAAGGCTCTAACACCGACATCGCCGACGAGTTCACCAAGCTGATCGTCACGCAGCAGGCTTACTCGGCGAACACCAAGGTCATCACCACGTCGAACCAGATGGTTCAGGATCTTCTGAACGTCCTGCGGTAAGCGCAATCCGCGCCGTTCGTAGCTGAGATGGGCAGTTAGTTATGGGTCTGACACAAGCTCTTGCTACCGCGATGTCCGGTCTGCGTGCCAACCAGGCCGCGCTCTCGCTTGTCGCCTCGAACGTTTCCAACGTCGAGACGCCGGGCTATGTTCGCAAGACCGTCAATCAGGTTCAAACGACAACGGGAACAGGAAGCGCCGGTGTCGCTGTCACCGGCGTCAACCGCGAACTGGACATCTATGTCCAGAAGCAGGTTCTCACCGAGACCTCGGGCGCATCCTACGCCACGACGCTGGCCAATGCGCTGCAACGGTTGCAGGGTATCTACGGCGATCCCAGTTCGAACACGACGCTGGAAGCGGCGTTCAACCAGTTGACCGCCGCGCTGCAGGCGTTGTCCACCAGTTCGGATTCGCCGGCGGCGCGTACCACGGCGGTAAATGCCGCGCAGGCGCTCGCGCAGATGATGAACTCGACCTCGGCGGGCGTTCAGTCGCTGCGTGCCGATGCCGAATCCTCGATCAAGAGTTCGGTCGATGCCGCAAACAACGCGATGCGGCAGATCGCGACCATCAATAACCAGTTGCTTGGTGTGACCGGTGACGACGCGGCGTCCGCCTCGCTGCTCGACCAGCGCGATCAGTACATCACGCAGCTGTCGCAGTTGATGGACATCCGCGTTCTCACCAATGACCGCAATCAAGTCACGGTGTTCACCAATTCCGGCGTGCAGCTTGTCGGTAGCGACGCCGCGACGATTTCATTCGACCCGCAAGGCACGGTGACGCCGAACACGACGTGGAATTCCGACCCGTCGAAAAGCACGCTCGGCACGCTGACGCTGACGTTTCCGCACGGCGGCGACATCGATCTGATTTCGACCAATTCGATCCGCTCCGGTTCGATCGCGGCGAACCTGCAACTGCGCGACCAGACGCTGGTGCAGGCGCAGGCACAGCTCGACCAGTTGGCTGCTGCGATGGCGAGTGCGCTGTCGGACAAGGTGACGCCCGGAGAGAAAACGGACGGGCCGCCTGTCAGCTTCTCGCTCGACCTGACGAATCCGCCGAAGAACGGCAACAACGTCCAGTTCACCTATACCGATGCGGCGAACAAGAGCCACACCATCACGCTGGTGCAGGTCAGTGATCCTTCGGTGCTGCCGCTGAAGAACAGCGCCACCAACGATCCCAACGACGAAGTGTTCGGTGTCGATTTCTCGCAAGGCGTGGGACCCGCGCTCGCCCAGCTCAGCGCCATGCTCGGGGACAGGGGGTTGCAGTTCTCCAATCCGAGCGGGGAAACGTTGCAGATCAGCGGCGACGCGGGTGGCGCGATCGCGGTCAATTCCGCGTCCTCGACCATCACTATGACAAATCTGACCAGCGGCAATCCGCAACTGCCGCTGTTCGTCGACAATGGCGTGCCTTACACCGGCGCGATCACCGCGACCGGCTCGCAGCAGACCGGCCTCGCGGGGCGGATCAGCGTCAACAATCTTCTGATCGCCGATCCCTCGCGGATGATTATCTACGGTGCGGGAACGCAATCGGGCGACACCACGCGCTCGGATTTCATTCTCTCGCAACTGACGCAGAGCTCGTCTTACGTTTCGCCGCAGACCGGGATCGGCTCGAACGCGACGCCCTTCAAGGGCACGATGATGAGCTTCCTGCAGCAGTTCACCACGATGCAGGGACAGGCGGCGGATTCCGCGCAGCAACTGGCGGACGGCCAGAACGTCGTGCTCTCGACGCTGCAGAACAAGCTGAACGCATCGTCGGGCGTGAATATCGACGAGGAAATGGCGCATCTGCTGGCGCTGCAAAATGCTTATTCGGCGAATGCCCGGATCATGTCCACGGTGAAGGACATGTTCGACTCGCTGCTGCAATCGATGTGAGGCGGGAATGACCATTGAAGGCGTAAGCGGACGGACATCCTATCTCGGCACGTCGCTGCTCAACATCAAGAGCCAGCTCGATACGCTGACGCAGCAGTTGGCGAGCGGCAAAAAAACGACGACCTATGCGGGCCTCGGTCTCGACAGTGCATTTGCGACCGGCTTGCGCTCGCAGATCTCGATGCTGTCCGGTTACCAGAGCACGCAGACCAACGTGACGACGCGCATCAATGTCGCCAACCTGTCGTTGCAGGGCCTCGTCGACATGCGCACGCAGGTGCAGTCGGCGGCCACCGGCTCGTCGCAGGTCATCAACGCCAATGGTCAGACGCCCGGCCAGCAGATCGGCTATGCCGCCTTCACACAGTCGATCTCGCTTCTTAACGCGCAATCGGGCGACCGCTATCTTTTCTCCGGCCGTGCGACCGATACGCCTTCCACGGCGCCCGCCGACGACATTCTCGATGGCGCGAACGGCAAGGACGGTCTGAAGGCGGTGATCGCCGATCGCCTGATTGCCGATCAGGGCACGGGCAATATGGGGCGTCTCACGACGGACGGCACCACCACGCCCGGCGTGCTGACGGTCGGAGAAGATGCCGTCGATTCACCCTTCGGTCTGAAGCTCAGCCGCGTCTCGACCTCGATCGAGGGTGCGGCCGTAGGTCAGCCGGCATCGCCCGATGCCGTCACGCCATCGTCCGAAACGATTGATCTCAATGCCGCGACGCCGAAGGAAGGCGACACCGTCACCTTCACGTTCACGATGCCGGATCAAACCACGGAGACAGTGAAGCTCACCGCGACAACGGCGTCACCCGCGCCAGCCGGCAGCTTCACCATCGACGCCGATCCGGCCGTGACGGCTTCAAATATGAAGAGCGCGCTGGATTCTTCGGTCCAGACGCTGGTGAAGGGACCGATGGTGGCGGCTTCCGCGATGGAGGCCGGTCAGAACTTCTTCGACAACCCGCCGCAGCGTGTCGGTGGGGGGTCTCCGGTGTCGCCGAACGCAACCACGCTGGTTGATGGTTCGGCCACGACCGTGCAATGGTACACCGGTGAGCAGTTGAGCAATCCCGACGCCGAGGCGCGTGGCACCACGGTGGCTCAGGTGGATAGCTCGGTTTCCGTGAGTTACGGCGCGACGGCGAACGAAAGCGCTTTCCGGAATCTGCTGCAGAATATGGCGGTGTATGCGGCGGTGACGACGACGGTCGATTCGAGCGATCCGAACGGCCAAAATCTCGCCAATGCGCAGATCGCAGCGCTGAACGCGCGGGTCAACACCAATCTCGCGGTGCAGCCGGGCGCGACCTCGGTCGAAGATATTGAGGCGCAATTCGCGGGTGCGCAGTCGGCTACGAAATCGGCCAGTACGCGGCAGACCCAGACGACGTCGATGGCGCAGACGATGCTGGATCAAATCCAGGGCATCAACGACAACGAAGTGGCGGCGAAGATATTGGCACTACAGACGAGTCTGCAGGCGTCCTATCAGACCACGGCTTCGCTCTATCAGCTCAGCCTGGTGAAATTTCTCTAAGTGGCGCGATGCTTTGTCGCGCTCTTTCGTCATTCGGGACAGTGCGCGAGAGGCGGACTGATCCGGAATCTCGATGTAACGCGCGGGATTCCGGGGCGCGAGCGCAGCGAGCGAACCCGGAATGACGACGTAGAGAATCTCCAAATGAAAAAAGGGCTTCCTTCTGGAAGCCCTTTTTTCATGCCGTGTGCAGGTTGTCAGGCGGCCCCTTTCAGGGGAGATAGGCCGCGCGCCTTGGCGAGAAGCGCCGCTTCGTGAGCGATCAGTTTCCGCGATTCCTTGAGCGCCTTGTAATAGTCGCCGCTTAAAATGTGGTTATTCACTTCCTGAATGATCTCGGCGGAGCTCGGCATCGCGCTGAGAAGATCGCGCATCAGGTCGAAATAGACCGGATGGTGGTCCTGTGGATCGCGCGCCACGTACATCAGTTGCACGGCGAGATAGAGCAGCTTCGCCGGCGTGTCGGCGGTTGCCGGAGTGAGAATGTCTTTTTCACGCAAGATCGGCACCCGCTCGCCTTCGATCAGCAGCTTGGCGCGCTGGTCGGTGTTGGTGATGACGCAGGGGCCGATGATGATCTTCTCATGCGGCTTCAGTTCGACCTTGAGAGCCATGTTGTCCTCCGGTTGGACTGGATGAATGCCGCGGCTGCCGCGTTCGCGCCAATCCTTTCCCGATCGTGGTTAACGGGGCGTAAACAAAATTGCGTCTCGTGCGGCTCGCGTCATTGCGAGGAGGGTTTTGTCTTTCGTCATTCCGGAGAGTGCGCGAGAGGCGGACTGACCCGGAATCCCGATGTGACGCGCGGGATTCCGGGTTCGCCCGCTGCGCTCGCGCTCTGGAATGACGGGGAAAGGGATCTCGGGATGTCCGATGTTTAACGGGCATTAACCAACGGCTTTTCGCGTAATTCGCCGTTCCGCATTCACCGTTTTTTAGATTGTTGGCTTCAGTCTGCCGGGAACGCCGCCTCAATAGGTGGCGTCACGCTCACACACGACGTGTTCTTACCAGAAAGGTGAATTACAATGTCTGATATCGTTCTCTCGGCGTCGGTCCGCCAGAACCTCTTGTCGCTGCAGTCCACCGCTGACTTGCTCGCGACCACGCAGAACCGCCTTGCCACCGGCAAGAAGGTCAACTCGGCGCTCGACAACCCGACCAACTATTTCACCGCGCAGGGCCTCGACAGCCGCGCCAGCGACATCAACAACCTGCTCGAC
>Ga0153956_1000464_pt1 | contig 46368 bp, 47 predicted proteins | sample TSFL040MetaG_FD_104704 | JGI IMG/M metagenome (GOLD analysis project Ga0153956, IMG submission 104704) | Attine ant fungus gardens microbial communities from Florida, USA - TSFL040 MetaG | ecosystem: Host-associated > Fungi > Mycelium > Unclassified | place: USA: Florida, Wekiwa Springs... | reverse complement strand
TTCTTCGCGCTGCCGCAGGCGCCGCAGCAGTACAAGCAGCTCCTGATGGTCGCCGGCTTCGACCGCTATTTCCAGATCGCGCCGTGCTTCCGCGACGAAGACCCGCGCGCCGACCGCCTGCCGGGCGAATTCTACCAGCTCGACCTCGAAATGAGCTTCGTCACGCAGGAAGACGTCTGGAACACGATGGAACCCGTCATGCGCGGCGTGTTTGAACAGTTCGCCGAAGGCAAGCCGGTCACGCAGACCTTCCCGCGCATTCCCTATGACGAGGCGATCCGCAAATACGGCTCCGACAAGCCGGACCTGCGCAACCCGATCGTCATGCAGGCCGTCACCGAGCATTTCGCCGGCTCCGGCTTCAAGGTCTTCGCGAACATGATCGCGTCGAACCCGAAGGTCGAAGTCTGGGCGATCCCGGCCAAGACCGGCGGTAGCCGCGCCTTCTGCGACCGCATGAACGCCTGGGCGCAGTCGACCGGCCAGCCCGGCCTCGGCTACATCTTCTGGCGCAGGGAGGGCGACAAGCTCGAAGGCGCCGGCCCCCTCGCCAAGAACATCGGCGAGGAGCGCACCGAGGCGATCCGCACGCAGCTTAACCTCGACGACGGCGACGCCTGCTTCTTCGTCGCCGGCGACCCGGCGAAATTCTACAAGTTCGCCGGCGAAGCCCGCACCCGCGCCGGCGAGGAACTGAACCTCGTCGACCGCGACCGCTTCGAGCTTTGCTGGATCGTCGACTTCCCGTTCTTCGAATGGCTGGAAGACGAGAAGAAGATCGACTTCGCCCACAACCCCTTCTCGATGCCGCAGGGCGGCCTCGACGCGCTGGAAAACCAGGACCCGCTGACGATCAAGGCGTTCCAGTACGACATGGTCTGCAACGGCTTCGAAATCGCCTCCGGCTCGATCCGTAACCAGCTGCCGGAAGTCATGGTCAAGGCGTTCGAGCTGACCGGCAAGTCGGCGCAGGAGGTCGAGGACCAGTTCGGCGGCCTCTACCGCGCCTTCCAGTACGGCGCTCCGCCGCACGGCGGCATGGCGGCCGGCATCGACCGCGTGGTCATGCTGCTCGTCGGCGCGAAGAACCTGCGCGAAATCTCGCTGTTCCCGATGAACCAGCAGGCGCAGGACCTGCTGATGGGCGCCCCGGCGCCGGCGACGCCGACGCAGCTCCGCGAACTGGCGCTCCGCCCGATCCCGCCGCAGAAGAAGGATTGATCCTCTTCCGGCAACGGACAGGGGCCGCCGCAGCCAAGCGCTGACGGCGGCCTTTTCGTTTCCCGCATCCTGCCGCTACGTGAGGAAATGGCCGCCGCCGGGCATTTTTTGGCCTCGCCCGCCTTGAAATTGCGTGGCGGCATACCTTCTTCAATCACTGGCGATTTCAGGGAAGATGAGCGCTGATCGTCTCCCGCCAGCGCCGAGATGGAGTGAGCCATGCCGTTTTCCCGCCCTGCCACGGAACCCGATGCGACGGAGGATGGCGCGTGGCCCGCCCGGCGCCGCGCGATCCTCGACTGGCTCGTGCACGAGGCGCGAACCGAGCGTTTCATCGACAATATCCTGGTCGATCTCTGCAAGCGCCTTGCCGCCGAGGGCGTGCCGGTCGCCCGCGCCACGCTGCATTTCCGCATCCAGCATCCGCAATGGATGGGAGCCCGCATCCTCTGGCGCACCGGCATGGACGAGGCCGAGATCGATACCATCGAATACGGCACCGAACACACGCCGCAATTCCTGAACAGCCCGGTGAACGAGATCATCAACGGCGCGACCGAGGTGCGGCAAAATCTGGAGGTGACCGACGCCGAGGCCACCCGCTACAAGCTCTTCGAGGAGTTGCGGGCCGAGGGCCTGACCGATTACGTCGCCTGGCCGATCCTCCATACGCTCGGAAAGCGCCATTTCGCTACCTTCTCGACCGACCGGCCCGGCGGTTTCGAAGACCACCACATCGCCTGCCTCCGCGACCTGCTGCCCGCCTTCGCCCTGGTCTCCGAAATCCGGCTCAAGAACGCGATGGCCCGCACGCTGCTTCGAACCTATGTCGGCCCGCATGCCAGCGAGCAAATCCTTGCGGGCGCGACGACGCGGGGCAGCGGTGCCACGGTCAGCGCCGCGATCATGATCTGTGACCTGCGCGACTTCACCGCGCTCTCCGACCTCTGGCCGCGCGACGACGTGATCCGGCTGCTCAACGCCTATTTCGATGCGCTTTGCGAGCCGGTCGAAACCCGCGGCGGCGAGATCCTCAAATTCATGGGCGACGGCCTGCTCGCCATCTTCCCGCTCAGCAATCCGACCGCCTGCGCCGATCTTCTGCAGGCGATCCGCGAGGGGCAGGAGGCGATGGACGCGATCAACGAGGAAAATGAGGGGCAGGGACTGCCGGCGCTGCGCTACGGCGTCGGCGTCAATGTCGGCGACGTCATGTACGGCAATATCGGCTCCCGCCGGCGCCTCGATTTCACGGCGATCGGCCCGGTGGTCAACATCGCCTCCCGGCTGGAGACGCTGACCAAGGAGATCAAGCGGCCGGTGCTCCTGTCGCATGCCTTCGTCGAAAAGGCCGGCATCCATGCCGAATGCGACAACCTCGGCACCTTCGCGATCCGCGGGCTGGAGGCGCCGGTGGAGGTGTTTGCGCTGCGGACTTAACCCTCAGTAATCCATCCCCATGCCGGGCGGCATCGGGGCTGAGGTTTCCTTCTTTGGCAGGTCTGCGACCATGGCTTCCGTGGTGACCAGCAGCCCGGCGATCGAGGCGGCGTCTTCAAGCGCGGCGCGGACGACCTTGGCCGGGTCGATCACGCCCATCGAGTAAAGGTCGCCGAATTCGCCGGTCTGGGCATTCCAGCCATGGGCGAAATCGCTGCTTGCGCGCAGCTTGCCGACGATGATCGAGCCTTCCGCGCCGGCATTTTCCGCGATCTGCCGCACCGGCGCTTCGGTCGCCCGCCGCACGATGTCGATGCCGACGCGCTGGTCGGCATTGTCGCCCTTCAGCCCGTCGAGCGCCTTGACGGCGCGCAGCAGCGCCACGCCGCCGCCGGGCAGGATGCCTTCCTCGACCGCCGCCCGCGTCGCATGCAACGCATCGTCGACGCGGTCCTTCTTCTCCTTCACCTCCACCTCGGTCGATCCGCCGACGCGGATGACGGCGACGCCGCCCGCAAGCTTGGCAAGCCGCTCCTGCAGCTTCTCGCGGTCGTATTCGGAGGCGGTGTCCTCCACCTGCGCGCGGATCTGCGCCACACGGCCGGCGATCTCGTCCTTCGATCCGGCGCCGTCGATGATGGTGGTGGTTTCCTTCTCGATGACCACCTTCTTTGCGCGCCCGAGCATGTTCAGCGTGACGTTTTCGAGCTTGACGCCCAGTTCCTCCGAGACGACGGTGCCGGCGGTCAGGATGGCGATATCTTCGAGCATCGCCTTGCGCCGGTCGCCGAAGCCCGGCGCCTTGACGGCGGCGACCTTCAGGCCGCCGCGCAGCTTGTTGACGACGAGCGTGGCCAGCGCCTCGCCCTCGACATCCTCGGCGATGATCAAGAGCGGCTTCGACGACTGGATCGCCGCTTCCAGCGTCGGGATCATCGCCTGCAGGTTCGACAGCTTCTTTTCGTGGATGAGGATATAGGCGTCTTCCATCTCGACGCGCATCTTGTCCTGGTTGGTCACGAAATAGGGGGAGAGGTAGCCGCGGTCGAATTGCATGCCCTCGACCACTTCCAGTTCCGTTTCGGCGGTCTTTGCCTCCTCCACGGTGATGACGCCCTCGTTGCCGACCTTCTCCATCGCCTCGGCCAGATAGCGGCCGATGGTCGGATCGCCATTGGCGGAGATGGTGCCCACCTGGGCGATCTCGTCATTGTTGGAAATCTTGCGCGCGTTCTTCTTCAGTTCCGCGACGAGCGCGGCGACGGCAAGGTCGATGCCGCGCTTGAGGTCCATCGGGTTCATGCCGGCGGCAACCGCCTTGGCGCCCTCGCGAACGATCGCCTGCGCGAGCACGGTCGCCGTCGTCGTGCCGTCGCCGGCAATGTCGCTGGTGCGCGACGCCACCTCGCGCAGCATCTGCGCGCCCATGTTCTCGAACTTGTCCTGTAGCTCGATTTCCTTGGCGACGGAGACGCCGTCCTTGGTGATGCGCGGGGCGCCGAAGGATTTTTCGATGACGACGTTGCGCCCTTTCGGCCCGAGCGTCACCCTGACCGCATTGGCCATGATATCGACGCCGCGCAGCATGCGTTCGCGGGCATCCGAGCTGAACTTCACGTCCTTCGCTGCCATGACTTCCTCCCTCAAACGGTTCCGCTATCCTAGCACCGGAGCGGACGGCGGGCCAGAAGCGAGGGGGCGGGCGGAAACGACGATGGCCGGGCTCCATGGAAGCCCGGCCACCGAAAAGCGAGGTCAATACGGCTGGATCAGTCGTTCGCCGAGACCTTGAGGCCGATCACCTGCGGCAGGGTGGTCGCGTCGCCCATGGCCGCACCGACGATCATCGGCAGCGGTACCGGCTTTTCCGGCTTGGCGCTGACGGTCAGGCTCTTCGGGTCGTCGAGATAGGTGCTGACGGCGGCGGAGACGGCGTTCTGCAGGGCCGGAATGTTCACCTGCGAGAGCATGATCGGCGCCATCGCCTTCAGCGAGTCGGCGAGCTGCTTGCCCGACATGCCCTGCTGCGCGCCGGCGTAGTCGAGCGCGCGCTTGGTGATCGAGGCGTCCTCGAAGCGGATTTCGGCGCCGGAGAAGGAGAGCTGCTGCAGCAGGCCGAGCATGGAGAGGCCGAGCGCCTGCTGGCCTTCCGACTTGTCGAGGCTGGCGGCCGACGCCTTGATGGCGTCCTGCATCGACTTCTGGAATTGCAGCGTGTAGCCGGAAATGTTCAGGCCGAGCTTCAGCTTGCCGACATTGTTCACGTCGATGGCGAATTCGGGAATGTTGATCGTTCCCGGAGCGAGGTCCCAGGCGCCCTTCATGGTGACGTCGGCGGTGACGTGCTGGAGGGCGAGCTTTTCGATCGCATCCTTGGATTTGTCGTCTTCGGCCTTGCTGAGATCGGCCTTGACGCCCTTCAGCGCGGCGTCGAAATCGAAGCCGGATTGGTCGTCGCGCAGCGTCATGTTGATATCGGTGTCGCTGACCGAGAAGACCTCCGCGCCGTCCTTGACGGCCTTGACCGCGCCGACATGGGCGGTCTGGTAGATGAGCATTCCGTCGACGCCTTCGGCCTTCGGATCGGCCGGAACCCAGACGTCGCCGACGGTCATGTCCTCGGCCGTCATCGTCACGCCGTCATTGGTGGTGTTGATGTTCGGGAAGGCGGCTTCCTCGATGTAATAGCCGCCGTCATCCTGCTTTTCGACGCCGGAAAGCGTGATGTCGCCGATCTTCAGGGCTTCGCCGTCGCCGTTCGGCTTGAAGCTCGCGCCCTTCAGCGTGACGGTCGCGTCCTCGATATCGACGCTTTCGGCGGCGAGCGCGCCGCCCTGCTGGCTGTAGGCCGCGTTGATCTTGGCGAGCAGGTCGTTGCCGTCCAGCGCGAAGGCCGAGCCGGCCAGCGAGAGGAACGCGACGCCGGGCAGCATCAGTCGTGTGGTGCGGTAGAAAGTCATGTGTGAAATCCCTTGATTGCGGCTTGGGAGGGCCCTGGGGTGGCGGGTTTCTGCGAGTGGCCGGGGTTATAATGTCCGACCATTAAAATTTCCGTTGAACGGCAAAGCAAATAAAGTCCAAATTGCGACCGTGGCCGCCGGACGCCTCTCTTTCCTGCCCGGAACAAGCGTCATCCACAAGGCGTTTGCGCCCTTTCCTTGCCGGGACGGGCCATCTCGGCTAGTCAGAAACCATGGGACAAAATTTAACCCCGCCCTCCGGCGGTGACGACGACAGCATTCTTCCGGTCGATCTGAAGGCCGCGCTCGAAGAGCGCTACCTGGCCTATGCCTTGTCGACGATCATGCATCGCGCCCTTCCGGACGTGCGCGACGGCCTGAAGCCGGTGCATCGCCGCATCATCCACGCCATGAGCGAGATGGGGCTGCGATCGAATTCGTCGTTCAAGAAATGCGCCCGTATCGTCGGCGACGTCATCGGTAAGTTCCACCCGCATGGCGACCAGTCGGTCTATGACGCGCTGGTGCGCCTGGCGCAGGATTTCTCGCAGCGCTATCCGATCGTCGACGGGCAGGGGAACTTCGGCAACATCGACGGCGACAGCGCCGCCGCCTATCGTTACACCGAAGCGCGCATGACCGAGGTCGCCGCACTCCTGCTCGAAGGCATCGATCAGGACGCGGTCGATTTCCGCCCGACCTACAACGAAGAGGACGATGAGCCCGTCGTCCTGCCCGGCGCCTTCCCGAACCTGCTTGCCAACGGCTCGTCGGGCATCGCGGTCGGCATGGCGACGTCGATCCCCTCGCACAATGCGCATGAGCTTTGCGACGCGGCACTCCATCTCATCAAACACCCGGACGCCACCGTCGAGAAGCTGGTGGAATTCGTTCCCGGCCCGGATTTCCCGACCGGCGGCATCATCATCGACAGCCGCGAAAGCATCATCGAGAGCTACAAGACCGGCCGCGGCGGCTTCCGCACCCGCGCCAAGTGGCACACGGAAGATCTCGGCCGCGGCGGCTACCAGATCATCGTCACGGAAATTCCCTTCCAGGTGCAGAAGTCGCGGCTGATCGAGAAGATCGCCGAGCTGCTTCTGGCGCGCAAGCTGCCGCTGCTCGAAGACATCCGCGACGAATCCGCCGAAGACATCCGCGTCGTGCTGGTGCCGAAGAACCGCACCGTCGACCCGACGATCCTGATGGAATCGATGTTCAAGCTGACGGAGCTGGAAAGCCGCTTCCCGCTGAACATGAACGTGCTCTCGATGGGGCGCGTGCCGAGGGTGATGGCGCTCAACGAGGTGCTGAAGGAGTGGCTGGACCATCTCCGCGAAGTGCTGGTGCGCCGCTCGCGCTTCCGGCTCGCCGCGATCGACCGGCGGCTTGAAATCCTCGGCGGCCTGCTGATCGCCTATCTCAACCTCGACGAGGTGATCCGCATCATCCGCGAGGAGGACGAGCCCAAGCCGGTGATGATGGCCCGCTGGGACCTGACCGAAAACCAGGCCGAAGCCATTCTCAACATGCGGCTGCGCTCGCTGCGCAAGCTTGAGGAATTCGAAATCCGCAAGGAGTTCGACGCGCTGACGGCGGAAAAGGCCGACATCGAGGCGCTACTCGGCTCCGAAGACAAGCAGTGGCAGACGGTCGCCTGGGAAATCGGCGAGGTGAAGAAGAAGTTCGCCAAGGCGACCGAACTCGGACGCCGCCGCACCCAGTTCGCCGAGGCGCCGGAGGCCGACGAACAGGCCATCCAGCAGGCGATGATCGAGAAGGAGCCGGTCACCGTCGTCATCTCGGAGAAGGGCTGGATTCGCGCGCTGAAGGGTCACCTTTCCGATACGTCCGGCCTGCAGTTCAAGGAAGGCGACGGGCTGAAGGTGGCCTTCCCGGCGCAGACCACGGACCGCATCCTGATCGTCACCACCGGCGGCAAGGCCTATACGCTCGGCGCCGACAAGCTGCCGGGCGGACGCGGCCACGGCGAGCCGCTGCGCATCATGATCGACATGGAAAACGATCAGGACGTGCTGACCGCCTTTATCCACGATCCGGCGCGCAAGATGCTGTTCGTCTCGACCGCCGGCAACGGCTTCGTCGTCGCGGAAACCGAACTGGTCGCCAACACCCGCAAGGGCAAGCAGATCATGAACGTCTCCATGCCGGACGAGGCGAAGCTGATCGTCCCGGTTTCGGGCGATCACGTTGCGGTGGTCGGCGAAAACCGCAAGATGCTCGCCTTCCCGCTGGCGCAGATCCCGGAAATGTCGCGCGGCAAGGGCGTGCGCCTGCAGCGCTACAAGGACGGCGGCGTCTCCGACGTGCGCTGCTTCGCCATCGCCGAGGGCCTGACCTGGCTCGACAGCGCCGGCCGCACCTTCACGAAGTCCAAGGACGAACTCGCCGAATGGCTCGCCGACCGCGCCACCGCCGGCCGCACCGTGCCGAAGGGCTTTCCACGCAGCGGCAAGTTTTCGGGGTAATTCCGGCTGACGACGACGTCAGCCGGAGGAGGGCACGCAGTAGTCCCTGAGGAACCGCGTCGCTCCTTCTTCATCGATTTCGCCGGCCGCGACGCCGAAGACGAAGCTGTAGAGATTGGCTTCGGACGTCTCGATATCGAAACCGTTGTCCATCAGAAAGGCAGCCGCGGCGGTTATGGCAGTGCGTTTGTTGCCGTCGACGAAGGCGTGATTTCTGGCGAGGCCGAACAGATAGGCGGCAGCGAGTTCCATCAGATCCTCGCATCCGTAGTATGCCTTGTTGATGGGGCGGGCCAGCGCCGATTCCAGCATTGGCTCGTCGCGGAGGCCCGGCAATCCGCCGAAACGCTGAATCTGAAGCCTGTGCAGCTCCTCGACCAAAGGGCGCTTGAGGAAAATGAACTTCCTCATTCGGCGAGCTTTTTCAGAGCCACCTTATACTTGTCCATGAAGCGCTGCGCGTGACCAAGCTGCCGGGTAAATTCGGCATCCGAGGGTTGCATCAGAAAGCCGCCGTCGCGTACATTGATTTCAAGCTCATCGCCGGCTTGCAGACCAAGCTCATTCAGCATTTCCTTCGGAATGATCACACCTTCCGAATTTCCGATCTTGCGAATAACGACGTTCATGGGATGCTCCTATGTTGCAACGCTGTTGTAACATGGGATGAGGCCGCGAAGCAATCGACCGTCTCAAACGGCCGCAGCACTCTTCCGGGACTTCGCCCGCGCCTGCCAGGCGGAATGAACGGCGAGCGCCAGGATCAGTATCAGTCCGCCGAGGAGCGTCATGTTGGACGGCGTTTCGGTGAAGATGAGCCAGACCCAGATCGGAGCGAGGATCGTTTCCAGGAGGTAGAACATGCCGACCTCGGGTGCGGAGAGGTAGCGCGGACCGGTCGCGAGGCACCAGAAGGCGAGGGGGATCATCAGGCCGCCGTCGAAGATGATCCAGAACGGGTGATCGATCGAAAAGCCTGTGGGCGCGACGTGATAGAGGCCGATGGCCGCCGGTATGACGGTGGCGAGCAGCGGAGCGAAGCCCATTTCCTGCCGCGTCGCGCGGCTGATCGTGATCGCGCCGGCGATCGACAGGGCCGCGACCGCCGAGAGGATATTGCCGATGAGGTGCCCGCCGGCCATGCCGTCGCTGACGATCAGCCCGACGCCGAAGATCATCACCGCCATGGTGATCAGCGTCGATGCGGCGGGCCGTTCTTTCAGGAAGATCCAGGAAAGCAATGCCGCGAACATCGGATTGAAGGCGAGGATGAAGACGACGTTCGCGGCCGTGGTGTAGTAGACCGCCGTCAGGAAGCACATCGTGCCGATGCCGTAGAGCAGGCCCGCCGGCACGCCGGCCCGGCCCGGCAGCCGCGCCTTCAGCGAACCGCCCGTCGCGCGGATGAGACCGAGAATCAGAAGGCTGACGGTGAGCGTCATCAGGCTTCTGGCGGCAAGCGTCGACCACACCTCGCCGCTCGACAGGCGGATGAGCGGTATATCCATCGAAAGGGCAAGGCCGCCGACGGTCGTCAGCAGCAGGCCCTTCTTGTGGTCGGAAAGAGCGGAAAAGGTCATTCGCGAAAAAAGGTTCAGTCGTTGATCTCGGCGGGGTCGAAGAGTTCCCAGCCGCGCGGCGTCAGATGTTCCTGCGGCTGGAACCTCGTCTTGTAGTCCATTTTCCGCGAACCGCGAACCCAGTATCCGAGATAGACATGCGGCAGGCCGAGCGCCTGCGTGCGCCGGATATGGTCGAGAATCATGAAGGTGCCGAGCGAGCGGCGGTCAAGCTCGGGATTGAAATAGGAATAGACCATGGAAAGGCCGTCGCTCATGACGTCGGTCAGCGCCGCCGCAAGCAGCTCGCCCTTCGGGCGCTGCTCCAGCCCGCAGCCTTCCTCGCGCCGGCGATATTCGATGATGCGCGTGTTGACATGCGTGTCCTCGACCATGATCGCATAATCCAGAACGGTCATGTCCGACATGCCGCCGCGCTGGTGGCGATCGTCGAGATAGCGGCGAAACAGCGAATATTGCTCGCTCGACGGCTGCGCGGGAAACTCCGTGGCGATGATATCGGTATTGGCTGCCAGCACCCGCCGCATCGAGCGGGTCGGCTCGAACGCCTGCGCGAGGATGCGCACGGAGACACAGGCGCGGCAGGTCTCGCAGGCCGGACGGTAGGCGATGTTCTGCGACCGGCGGAAACCGCCCTGAGTCAGGATGTCGTTCATTTCGGCGGCGCGCGGCCCGACGAGATGGGTGAAAACCTTGCGTTCCATCTCGTTCGACAAATATGGGCAGGCAGCCGGAGCCGTCAGATAGAACTGCGGAGATGGCGTCGACTGCGTGTTCATTTGTCGGAGGTCAGCCTTTCATTCGTCGTCCGCTTTTACAAGCATGGCGTAAAGTTTCAAAACGTCAACAGGATTGCAGCGGACGACGGCAATCATGCCCGGACGGTTTTTCACGCCTTCCGGGCAAGTTTGTGGCTGTGTGGGGCGATTCAGGTGCGGACGATGACGGTGCCGAGGAGCAGGTCGTGGACCAGCCGGCTGCGATCGGTAAAGAGGCCGACCAGCAGGATCAGCGGCGTCAGCAGCGAATTGATGATCCAGAACAGCACGAGATGGACGATCGCCGTCATGAAGTCGAGCGGGCGGCCGTCGGTGCGCATCATCGCGATGCCGAAGGCGCGCATGCCGGGCGAGGCCTGGTTCGGGCCGCCGAGCGTCAGGCCGAAATAAAGGCCGGCCACGATGACGAACAGCGCCGGGTAGAGGAAGAAGCCGAGCCCCAGCGTGACGATGGAGATGAAGAACAGCACCACCGCCGCCGGAATGCAGAGCAGCGCGACGATGACGTAATCGAGGATGAAGGCGAAGATGCGCCGGCTGAGCACGCCGCTATAGGCTCGCCAGTCGTCCGGCGCGGCATAAAGCGGGGTAGGGCGGTCAAGGCTCATCGTTTTCCTCCTTCGCGGAAATCAATGGAAAATATGGTGTGTCCGCGAAGGAATACAAGAATCTTGGCTGCGATCGCCGTCGATGCCTCAGGCGCCCTTGGCAAGCAGCTTTGCGACTTCCACGGCGAAATAGGTGAGGATGCCGTCGCAGCCGGCGCGCTTGAAGGCGAGCAGGGTTTCCAGCATCACCCGCTGCTCGTCGATCCAGCCGTTGGCGCCCGCCGCCTTGATCATCGAATATTCGCCGGAGACCTGATAGGCGAAGGTCGGCAGGCCGAAGGCCTCCTTCATGCGCCAGCAGATGTCGAGATAGGGCAGGCCGGGCTTGACCATCAGCATGTCGGCGCCTTCGTCGACGTCGAGTGCCGCGTCGCGGATCGCCTCGGTGCCGTTGGCGGGGTCGATATAGTAGGTCTTTTTGTCGCCCTTGAGCAGCCCGCCGGTGGAGATGGCATCACGATAGGGGCCGTAGAAGGCGGAGCTGAACTTGGTGGCGTAGCTCATGATGCCGACGCTCTGGTGGCCTGCGGCGTCGAGTGCCGCACGGATCGCGCCGATGCGGCCGTCCATCATTTCCGACGGCGCGATGATGTCGGAGCCGGCATCCGCCTGGATAACAGCGGCGCGCGCCACCAGCTCGACCGTCTCGTCGTTGACGATTTCCGCGCCGCGCAGGATGCCGTCATGGCCATGGCTGGTGAAGGGGTCGAGTGCGACGTCGGTGATGAGCCCGATATTCGGCACCGCCTTCTTGATGGCGGCGGTCGCCTGATTGATGAGATTGTTCGCCTCCAGAATGTTGGAGCCGGTGACGTCGCGCAGATGCATCTCGATGTTGGGGAAGGTGGCGAGCGCCGGAATACCGAGATCGGCCGCCTCCTTGGCGGCTTCCACGGCCTTGTCGACGCTCAGCCGGTTGACGCCGGGCATGGCCGGGATCGGCTCGGAAATGCCGCTGCCGGGCACGAGGAAGATCGGCCAGATCAGGTCGTCCACCGTCAGGCGGTTTTCCTGCACCATGCGGCGCGTCCAGTCCGCCTTTCGGTTGCGCCGCATGCGGCGGCGTCCGGTGATTTCGTCGACGAGGTGGGTCTTGTCCTGCATGGCGCGGCAATCCTTGTATTTTGCGGCCTTTTGGGGCTGGCCTTCTTTGCCGGCGTGCATATCATGCGGGCGCGAGAAAGAAAAACCCGGCGAAAGGCCGCAGCCATCGATAGCCGAACCGCAGCGGTCGCTGGCTTGAACGGGTGGGTGCGTTTAATTGTTCGACCATGACAGATGATTCTTCGACGCTGCCGAAGCGAACGCTTTCCGATCTGCTCTTCGTGCTGTTCCTGCGGCTGATCGCCATTTCCTGCCTCTGGTTCGGGCTGCAGTACTGGGGAATGCTGGTCGGCTATTCGCTCGGCGGCCACGGCCGCTTCGATCTGCTCGACCTGCCCTGGCGCGTGGCGGCGGCAGCGCTCGCCGTGGTCTTCCCGGTCGCAGCGCTCGGTCTCTGGCTGACGGTATCGTGGGGACCGGTGATCTGGGTCTTCGCGGCCGGCGGCCAGATGCTCATGTACGGGGTCTGGCCGGAGATCTTCGGGCACAATCCGCTGATCGTTCTTTTGCATGCGGGCGTGGCCGTTCTCTACTGCATTTTCCGCGCCGTGCTCTTCATCGAGCGGCGCCGGCAGCGGGAGAGGGTAACGGTCGATTTACCCTGAGACAACGAGCGCGTTTGGTAAGGCGCTGTTAAGGCTGCGTTTTAAGTAGAATTTTATGTGTATTCGATAGGGTCTCACTCAAGGCGGGAAGAAAACCAACACCGCCAAACGAAACAGTGAGGCAGTCATCATGAACACGAAAATCAAGCCGCAGGGCGTTGCTAGCGCTCGTGATCCGCAGATCGAAGATATCCGCTCGCTCTACATGGAATCCCTCCATCTCGTCGAGCGTCTTCACCGCCGCCTGCTCGACGTCATCAAGGACGAATTCGACCGTCAGGGCCGCAGCGACGTCAACGCCGTGCAGGCGCTCCTCCTGTTCAACATCGGCAATTCCGAGCTGACCGCCGGCGAGCTTCGCTCCCGCGGCTACTATCTTGGCTCGAACGTGTCCTACAACGTCAAGAAGCTGGTCGACCTCGGCTTCATCAACCACCAGCGCTCGCGCATCGACCGCCGCTCGGTCCGCATCAGCCTGACGGAGACCGGCCAGGACATCGCCGAGACGGTGGGCAAGCTCTACGAGCGCCACATCGCCTCCATCGACAAGGTCGGCGGCATCGGCACCGACGAATTCACGCAGATGAACAAGCTGCTGCAGCGTCTGGACCGTTTCTGGAACGACCAGATCCTCTATCGCCTGTAATCGCGGGCAGGCCCTTCTCCCTAGGGGCCGAACGAGACAAGGGCGCAGCGGGTGTGACGGGGCGAGAGAAGACGCCTCGCCACGCCCGTTTTCCTGTTGACGCGGTCCGCACGGCGCTCCCCTGTGCGTTTTTTGTCACGCCCGATGCCGGAGTGTGGCGGCTTTGCCGCGCGCCCGCAATCGGCGATTGACGCGGCCGCTCAGGAGTTATTAACAGCCACCGCGTAATCTCTCGCAACGCAGCATTCGTCATTCTCCAATTGCCCGCGGAATACGCAAGTTTCATGCCGGGCGAACACGAATTGGCCATATTGCTGTGACAGCGGAAAGACACGGGAAACCAGCGTTTTCAGAAATTCGATCTTTGTGCACCGCCGCTATGGGTTGCAGGATGGAACACTTGGCGACGACGGCATAGTGGAGCCTGGGCGAGGGACGATTTGACGTCCCTGTCCGCGCTGTCGATCTGCTCTCGCTTTGAGCTGCGGGAAAAACCGCCGCGGCGTTGATTTGGTAGGAAAATGTCGAAGAAAAACGGAACTGAAGCTCTCTCCCGCCGGTCTTTCCTGCGGTCTGCGGCAACCGTCGGCGCGGCTGCCTTCGCGGCACCCGCTTTCGCGCAATCGGCGATCGACGAGCTGATCAACGCGCCGCGCCGCGGCGCGTGGGACGACCAGTTCGACGCCAAGGCCGCTTCGCGCACGGCGGCCGCCACGGTTTCCAACACGCCGATCCTCGGTCCGAATTCCGTGCCGAACATGCAGCAGGCGATCGCGCAGTACCAGAATATCGTCGCCAACGGCGGCTGGCCGCAGGTCAATCCGGGCCAGCAGAAGCTTCAGCTCGGCGTCGTCGATCCGTCCGTTCAGGCGTTGCGCCAGCGTCTTGCCATCGCCGGCGACCTGCCGCGCGAGGTCGGCATGTCGCCCTCCTTCGATTCCTACGTCGACGGCGCCGTCAAGCGCTTCCAGGCCCGCCACGGCCTGCCGGCGGACGGCGTTCTCGGCGAGTACACCGTCAAGGCGTTGAACATTCCCGCCGACGTGCGCCTGCAGCAGCTCGAGACCAACCTCGTGCGCGTCCAGACCTTCCCCGGCGACCTCGGCCGCCGTCACGTCATGGTGAACATTCCGGCGGCCTACGTCGAAGCGGTCGAAAACGGCAGCGTGGCAACGCGCCACAACGCCGTCGTCGGCCGTATCGAGCGCCCGACGCACCTCGTCAACTCGAAGATCTACGAGGTCATCCTCAATCCGTACTGGACCGCGCCGCGCTCGATCGTCGAGAAGGACATCGTGCCGCTGATGCGCAAGGACCCGACCTACCTGTCGAAGAACAACATCCGCCTGATCGACGGCAAGGGCAACGAAGTCGCGCCCGAAACCATCGACTGGAACGCGGAGAAGGCGCCGAACCTGATGTTCCGCCAGGACCCCGGCAAGATCAACGCGATGGCCTCGACGAAGATCAACTTCTACAACAAGAACGGCGAGTACATGCACGACACGCCGCAGCAGGGCCTGTTCAACAAGCTCATGCGCTTCGAATCGTCCGGCTGCGTCCGCGTCCAGAACGTGCGCGACCTGTCGAACTGGCTGCTGCGCGAGACCCCCGGCTGGAGCCGCCAGCAGATGGAATCCGTCATCGCCAGCCGCGTCAACACGCCGGTCAAGCTGGCGGAAGAAGTGCCGGTCTATTTCGTCTACATCTCCGCATGGGGTGCCGCCGACGGCATCGTCCAGTTCCGCGACGATATCTACCAGATGGACGGCAACGCCCAGCTTGCGCTCGACACGACGGCGACGACGGAACAGCCGGTTCAGTAAGCGCACGGAGGCGGCCATCCTCGTGGTTCGAGGGTCGCTTCGCTCCCACCTCACCATGAGGATGGAGCAGCGTGGGTGCTTGCCTTAGCCTTCATGGAGCGGCGCGGGCACGCCGGTAGCCCTCATGGTGAGGAGGCCCGAAAGGGCCGTCTCGAACCACGAGGGCGGATGTGCGCGCGCTTTGCCTACCAAATGTCGCTGATCGTATTGCCCTTGCGCGACCGCAAGGTTAATAGCTTCAGGCATCGCCGTTCAGGAGCTTTCACACGATGACCAACGTTGCCACCGAAGCCTTCTTCAATCGCAATCTCGCCGACACGGACCCGGAAATCTTCGGCGCCATCGGCAAGGAACTTGGTCGTCAGCGCCATGAGATCGAGCTGATCGCCTCCGAAAACATCGTGTCGCGCGCCGTGCTCGAGGCGCAGGGCTCGATCATGACGAACAAGTATGCCGAAGGCTATCCGGGCAAGCGCTATTACGGCGGCTGCCAGTTCGTCGACATCGCCGAGGAACTCGCCATCGAGCGCGCCAAGAAGCTGTTCGGCGTCAATTTCGTCAACGTCCAGCCGAATTCCGGTAGCCAGATGAACCAGGCGGTCTTCCTGGCGCTCCTGCAGCCCGGCGACACCTTCATGGGCCTCGACCTCAATTCGGGCGGTCACCTGACCCACGGTTCGCCGGTCAACATGTCCGGCAAGTGGTTCAACGTCGTCTCCTACGGCGTGCGCGAAGGCGACAACCTGCTCGACATGGACGACGTCGCCGAGAAGGCGCGTACCCACAAGCCGAAGCTCATCATCGCCGGCGGCACCGCCTATTCGCGCATATGGGACTGGAAGCGTTTCCGCGAGATCGCCGATGAAGTCGGCGCCTATCTGATGGTCGACATGGCCCACATCGCCGGCCTCGTCGCCGGCGGCCAGCATCCGTCGCCGTTCCCGCATTGCCACGTCGCCACCACCACCACGCACAAGTCGCTGCGCGGCCCGCGCGGCGGCGTCATCCTGACGAACGACGAGGATCTGGCCAAGAAGCTCAACTCGGCCGTCTTCCCCGGCCTTCAGGGCGGCCCGCTGATGCACATCATCGCCGCCAAGGCCGTCGCCTTCGGCGAGGCGCTGCAGCCGGAATTCAAGGAATACGCCGCCCAGATCGTCAAGAACGCCCGCACGCTCTCCGAGACGCTGATCGCCGGCGGCCTCGATGTCGTCTCCGGCGGCACGGACAACCACCTGATGCTGGTCGACCTGCGCAAGAAGAACGCCACCGGCAAGCGCGCCGAGGCGGCTCTCGGCCGTGCCTACATCACCTGCAACAAGAACGGCATTCCCTTCGACCCGGAAAAGCCCTTCGTCACCTCCGGCGTCCGCCTCGGCGCACCGGCCGGCACGACGCGCGGCTTCAAGGAAGCGGATTTCCGTGAAATCGGCAATCTCATCGTCGAAGTGCTCGACGGCCTGAAGGCGGCCAACTCCGATGAAGGCAATGCCGCCGTCGAGGCAGCCGTCCGCGAAAAGGTGGTCAAGCTCACCGACCGCTTCCCCATGTACGGCTACATGGGCTGAGCCAAGGCGAAGGATAACGCATGCGTTGCCCCTATTGCGGCTCGGAAGATACGCAGGTCAAGGATTCGCGCCCGGCGGAGGATGGCACGTCCATCCGCCGCCGGCGCATTTGCCCTGACTGCGGCGGCCGCTTCACCACCTTTGAGCGCGTGCAGCTGCGCGAGCTGATGGTGATCAAGAAGACCGGCCGCAAGGTGCCCTTCGACCGCGACAAGCTGGTGCGCTCCTTCGAGATCGCGCTGCGCAAGCGGCCCGTCGACCGCGACCGCATCGAGCGCGCCGTCTCCGGCATCGTGCGGCGGCTGGAAAGCTCCGGCGAGACGGAAATCAACTCCGAGCAGATCGGCCTTCAGGTGCTGGAAGCGCTGAAGAGCCTGGATGACGTCGCCTTCGTGCGCTACGCCTCCGTCTATCGTGACTTCTCCCATGCGGAAGATTTCGAGCAGGTGATCTCCGAGATCAATGCGACGATCGCCCGCGATCCGCTGAACCCCTGACGATGCCGGGCCGGGCCGACGACGAGCGTTTCATGGCTGCCGCGATCGGCATCGCGCGCACCCATCTTGGCCGGACCGGCACCAACCCTTCCGTCGGCTGCGTCATCGTCAAGGACGGCGTCGTCGTCGGGCAGGCGGTCACCGCCCTCGGCGGCCGGCCGCACGCGGAGCCTCAGGCGCTGGCCGAGGCCGGCGAGAAGGCGCTGGGCGCCACGGCCTATGTCACGCTCGAACCCTGCTCGCACTACGGCAAGACGCCGCCCTGCGCCAACGCGCTGATCACCGCCGGCATCGCCCGCGTCGTCGTCAGCGTCACCGACCCGGATGCCCGTGTCTCCGGCCGGGGACTTGAGATGCTGCGCGCAGCCGGCATCGCGGTGGAGACCGGCGTGCTGGAGGAGGAGGGGCGCCGCGCGCTTGCCGGCTACCTCATGCGGCAGACGAAGGGCAGGCCCTACGTGACGGTCAAGCTCGCGCTCTCCAGCGACGGCATGATCGGGCGGCAGGGCGAAGGCCAGATCCGCATCACCGGTACGGAGGCCCGCGCCGAGGTGCAGCGCCTGCGCGCCGAGAGCGACGCCATCCTCGTCGGCATCGGCACCGCTGTCGCCGACGACCCGGAATTGACGGTGCGCATCCCCGGAATGGAAGACCGCTCGCCGATCCGCATCGTGCTCGATCCCTTGCTCGCCCTGCCTCTCGACGGCAAGCTCGCGACGACCGCCCGGCAGGTGCCGGTGATCGTGGTGGCGAGCGAGACGGTATCGCCGCTGGTCGCGGATGCGGAGGGCGTTTCGCCGGTGGCGGACGTGACGGGCAGGGCGGAGGGGGACGTTGCGCCCTCCGCCGAGGCGGCGGCCCGCCGGGCAGCGCTCGAAGCCCTCGGCGTCGAGGTGGTCTATTGCAATCCCTACAATCCCGAAATCCTGCTGCCGGCGCTCGGCTCGCGCGGCCTGTCGAGCCTCTTCGTCGAGGGCGGGGCGAAGACGGTGCGCCTGTTCCTGGAAGCCGGCCTGGTGGACCGCATCCTGCTCTTCGAGGGGCAGGGGGCGATCGGTGAGGGCGGTATTGAATCTCCGGTGACGAAGGACGATATGCCTTCCGGCTTCACCCATGTCGGCACGCGCCTGTTCGGGGCCGACCGCTGCGACGAATACGAAAGAGAGCTTTGATGTTTACTGGCATTGTCACCGATATCGGCACCGTCGAGACGGTCTCGCCGCTGAAGGAAGGCATTCGGCTGCGGGTCGCGACGGCCTACGATCCGAAGACGATCGACATGGGCGCCTCGATCTCGCATTCGGGCATCTGCCTTACGGTGACCGGCCTGCCGGAAGCGGGCAGCAACGGCCGCTGGTTCGAGGTGGAGGCCTGGGAAGAGGCGCTGCGGCTGACGACCGTCGGCGCGTGGACCGCCGGTACGCGCATCAATCTGGAGCGCTCGCTGAAGATCGGCGACGAACTCGGCGGCCATATCGTCTCCGGCCATGTCGACGGCAAGGCGGAAATCCTGTCCGTGACGGCGGAAGGGGACGCGACGCGCTTCCGCCTGCGGGCGCCGGCGCATCTCGCCATGTTCGTGGCGCCGAAGGGCTCGGTCGCCCTCGACGGCACCTCGCTCACCGTCAATTCGGTCGACGGCACCGATTTCGACGTGCTGCTGATCCGTCATACGCTCGACGTCACCACCTGGGGACAGCGCAAGGCCGGCGACTTCGTCAATTTCGAAGTCGATACGATGGCGCGCTATGCGGCAAGGCTGGCGCAGTTTCCGTCCGCTTGAGCCCGCTGACGGCGAAAAACACTTGCCAAGCGCATTGCCGCGTGGTTTGACCCGCGCATAATGGCGCATTCCGCCCCTCCAAACCGCAGGTGACGCATGTCCATCTCTTCCAATCCGCATGTGCTGATCGTCGAAGCCCGTTTCTACGATGACATGTCCGACGCCCTCCTCGACGGGGCCAAGGCCGCGCTCGACGCAGCCGGGGCAACTTACGACGTGGTCACCGTCATGGGCGCGCTCGAAATCCCCGCCGCGATCGCCATGGCGCTCGACGGTGCGGACAATGGCGGGACGCAGTATGATGGCTTCGTGGCGCTCGGCATGGTGATCCGCGGCGAGACCTATCATTTCGAGATCGTCTCGAACGAATCCTCGCGCGCGCTGATGGACCTTGCCGTCAGCGAGTCGCTGGCGATCGGCAACGGCATTCTGACGGTCGAGAACGACGATCAGGCGTGGGTGCGCGCGCGCCGCACGGATAAGGACAAGGGCGGCTTCGCCGCCCGCGCGGCGCTGACGATGATCGCGCTGAAGGAAAAACTGGGTGCATAGACAATGAGCAATCAGGGCATGGAGCGGCCGGCCAAGACCGCAAATCAGCGCGGCGCGGCGCGGCTTGCAGCCGTTCAGGCGCTCTATCAGATGGATATCGGCGGCGCCGGCGTGCTGGAGGTCGTGGCCGAATACGAGGCCCATCGCCTCGGCCAGGAAATCGACGGCGACACCTATCTGAAGGCGGACCCCTCTTGGTTCCGCTCGATCGTCTCCGGCGTGGTGCGCGACCAGGTCCGGCTCGATCCGCTGATCGGCGCGGCCCTTCAGGACGACTGGGCGCTGTCGCGCGTCGACAGCACGGTGCGCGCCATTCTGCGCGCCGGCACCTTCGAGCTGCTGGAGCGCAAGGACGTGCCCGTCGCCGTGATCGTCACCGAATATGTCGAGATCGCGCAGGCATTCTTCGCCGACGACGAGCCGAAACTCGTCAACGCGGTGCTGGACCGAATCGCCAAGCAGGTGCGCGGCGAGGCGAAGAAATAGGCTTTAACGCCGGCGCTGAAAAAAGCGGTCGCTAAAAGGCCTGAAATACCAGCCCTTTGCGCTTGCCCATCCATTCATTGACAAACTTTTAATCCGCGGGTTGTTTTGCCCGCGGACGCTCTTGACGTGGCGTAAACGCCCACGCAATCTCGCCCACAGCCAAAGCTGCCGTCCTTGGAGGGGGATGCCGGCCGTTGGCCTTCGGTGCCGGAGGAAATCTGGTCTCCGGCTTTTTGGGGAGAGGAAGCGAAATGACAATTCTAACAGGCGTCATTGCATGCGGGCTGCTCTCGGTGATTTACGCCATCTGGGCAACTCGATCGGTGCTTGCTGCCGATCAGGGCAATGCCCGCATGCAGGAGATCGCCGGCTATATTCGTGAGGGCGCGCAGGCCTATCTGACGCGCCAGTACAGGACGATCGCCATCGTCGGCATCGTCGTCTTCATTGCGGCATGGGTTCTTCTGTCGGCTGCGGCCGCCTTCGGTTTCCTGATCGGCGCGATCCTTTCGGGTGCCGCGGGCTTCATCGGCATGCACGTCTCGGTGCGCGCCAACGTGCGCACGGCGCAGGCGGCTTCGCGCAGCCTCGCGGCCGGGCTGGAGATCGCCTTCAAGTCGGGCGCCATCACCGGCATGCTGGTCGCCGGCCTCGCGCTGCTCGGCGTCTCGATCTACTACTACGTGCTGACCAACGTGCTCGGCCTTGAGGACGGCTCGCGCGAGGTCATCGACGCTCTCGTGGCGCTCGGCTTCGGCGCTTCGCTCATCTCCATCTTCGCCCGCCTCGGCGGCGGCATCTTCACCAAGGGCGCCGACGTCGGCGGCGACCTCGTCGGCAAGGTCGAAGCGGGCATTCCCGAGGACGACCCGCGCAACCCGGCGACCATCGCCGACAACGTCGGCGACAATGTCGGCGATTGCGCCGGCATGGCGGCGGACCTCTTCGAGACCTACGCCGTCTCGGTCGTCGCCACCATGGTTCTCGCCTCGATCTTCTTTGCCGGCCTGCCGTCGCTGCACGCGGCGATCGTCTATCCGCTGGCGATCTGCGGCACCTGCATCATCACCTCGATCGTCGGCACCTTCTTCGTCAAGCTCGGCGCCAACGGCTCGATCATGGGCGCGCTCTACAAGGGCCTGATCGCAACCGGCCTGCTTTCCGTCGTCGGGCTGGGGATCGCCACCTCGCTCACCGTCGGCTGGGGAACGGTCGGCACCGTCGCCGGCGCCGACATCACCGGCACCAGCCTCTTCGTCTGCGGCCTGGTCGGTCTCGTCGTCACGGCGCTGATCGTGGTGATCACCGAATACTATACCGGCACCGGCAAGCGCCCGGTGGTGTCCATCGCCCAGGCCTCGGTCACCGGCCACGGCACCAACGTCATCCAGGGCCTTGCGGTCTCGCTGGAATCGACGGCATTGCCGGCAATCGTCATCGTCGGCGGCATCCTCGCCACCTATCAGCTCGGCGGCCTCTTCGGCACCGGCATCGCCGTCACCGCCATGCTCGGCCTTGCCGGCATGATCGTCGCGCTCGACGCCTTCGGCCCGGTCACCGACAATGCCGGCGGCATCGCCGAAATGTCGCATCTGCCGCCGGAAGTGCGCAAGTCCACCGACGCGCTCGACGCGGTCGGCAACACCACCAAGGCGGTGACGAAGGGCTATGCCATCGGCTCGGCCGGCCTCGGCGCGCTGGTTCTCTTCGCGGCCTATGCGAACGACCTTCGCTACTTCGCCGCCCATGGCGACCAGTATCCGTATTTCGCCAATGTCGGCGAGATTTCCTTCGAGCTTTCCAACCCCTACGTCGTCGCCGGCCTTCTGTTCGGCGGCCTCATCCCCTATCTCTTCGGCGGCATCGCAATGACCGCCGTCGGGCGTGCGGCGGGCTCGATCGTCGAGGAAGTGCGCCGGCAGTTCCGCGAAAAGCCCGGCATCATGCAGGGCACGGAGCGCCCGGATTACGGCCGCGCCGTCGATCTTCTGACCAAGGCGGCGATCAACGAGATGATCATCCCGTCGCTCTTGCCGGTTCTCGCTCCGCTCGTCGTCTATTTCGGCGTGCTGGTGATTTCCGGCTCGAAGGCGTCCGCCTTCGCAGCACTTGGCGCCTCGCTGCTCGGCGTCATCATCAACGGCCTCTTCGTGGCGATCTCGATGACCTCGGGCGGCGGCGCCTGGGACAACGCCAAGAAATCCTTCGAGGACGGCTTCGTCGACAAGGACGGCACCCGCCACCTGAAGGGTTCCGAGGCGCACAAGGCATCGGTGACCGGCGACACCGTCGGCGATCCCTACAAGGACACCGCCGGCCCCGCCGTCAATCCGGCGATCAAGATCACCAACATCGTGGCGCTGCTGCTGCTGGCTGTGCTGGCTTGATGGATACGAGCGGGGGAGCGTACCGAAACGCGCGCTCTCCCGTCACGCTCGGGCCGAAAGGAAAAGGGCGCCTCGTGGGCGCCCTTTCTCGTCTTACTGACCCGGATTGATGCTGTTCAGCATGTTCTTCGCGCCGGTCGCGCCGCTGCCGGAACCGGAAAGCAGCTGCTGCAGGAAGGTGAGGTCCTTGCCGCCGGTCGGGGTGGTGCGCGAGATCATGTCGAAGACCTTGCCATCCTTCAGCGTGTAGTTCGCGCGCTGCGCGACGACGCCGTCCTTGTCGAAATAGATGGCGAGCACGGTCTGGTCGACCAGCTTCGGCTTCATGAAGGCGGCCTGGCGGATGCGCTTCTGGGAAATATAGTAGAAGACTTCCGTGTCGAAGGTCGCCGTCGTCGACGGCGTGCCGAGCGAAAGCAGAACCTGTTCGCGGCTGGAGCCGACGGGTACGAGATCGAGCGACTGCTGATCGAACACGTAGCCGTTGTTCATGATTTCGGTGGTTTTGCAGCTTGTGAGCGCCGCACCCGAAAGGATCAGGGCGATGGCGGCTGTGCCGATGAAATTTCTGTCAGACTTGAAATACCGTCGCTTCAACGACATCTCCCTAATGAATCAATCTTCCGGCCGGCCGGCAGGTGTGAGTGCTTTGCTGTGCACATCATTGTGGCCATTCCGGGGACCGGGCCGTCACAAGATGCATTGTTCGGCACTCTTCGTCACCGATCGCGGCAGGGTGAGGGCGACGGGTCGGGCAGTCTTCGAAGCGGGCACAAACGGCATTGCAATTCGCGCCTGCTTCGGTAAACCAGCTTTTGAATTCATGCAACAAGGCGGAGCGCCTAAGCGCTCGGAATGAGCCAAATCCGGGAAATTTCATGATCTTCGGGCTCTTTCGGACCAGAAATCACAACAGGATCATCGTCGACAGGCAATATGCGACGCTGTCCTCGACGGCGCGCATTCCCGATTTCTATGCGCGGCTCGATGTGCCCGATACGGTCATGGGCCGTTTCGAGATGCTGTCGGCGGTGATGATTCTGTTCTTCCGCCGCACGCGCAGCTCCGAAACGAGCGGACAGGAGATCGCCCAGGAGATCGTCGATGCCTTCTTTCAGGATATCGACTATTCGATCCGCGAACTCGGCATCGGCGACAACAGTGTGCCGAAGCGGATGAAGAAGCTCGCCGGCATGTTCTACGGCCGCCTCGAATCCTACGCGGCCGCCATGGACGCCGATGACCGCGCGGCTCTCGCCGTGGCGCTGAAGCGCAACATCTATCCCGGCCGAGGCGACGACGCCCCTTCGATGGAGGGCCTTGCCGACTGGATGATGGCGGCCGAGCGCCACCTGAACGGCATTTCCGAGACGGAAATCGCCACCGGCTCGGCGACGTTCCCGCAGCCGGAAGTTTAAAATATTGCCGCGCCCGCGCTTCGCTCCGGGTAATGCGGCGATTGGAGGTAAAAATGAAGAAGACCGAGGCCGGCGAACGGCCCTTTTCCTATCCCGTCAAGGTCGGGCATATCTCCGCCAATCCCGTCGACGTGCATCTGGAGGCGGACGCAGCCGAGCTTAAGGGGCTTGCAGCACTCTGGAACGTGCTTTCCGTCGAGGAACTGACCGCCGACCTGAAGATCGCCCGCTGGAAGCGCGACGGCGTCCGGCTGAAGGGCCGGGTGCAGGCGAGGATCGTCCAAGCCTGCGTGGTGTCGCTGGAGCCGGTGGAGTCGCTGATCGACGAGGATTTCGAGCAGATCTTCGTGCCGGAGGATTCCAAGCTCGCGCGCGCGCCCTCGATGGATGCCGGCGAGATGATCCTCGACCCCGACGGTCCCGACCTGCCGGAAACCTTTATCGGCGACACGATCGACGCCGGCGAGGCGGTCACCGAGTTCGCGGCACTTGCCATCGATCCCTATCCGCGAAAGCCGGGCATCGCCTTCGAAGGCCATGTCGAGGACGACGGCGAAGGCGACCGGAAACCCTCGCCATTCGCCGTCCTCAAGGACTGGAAGAAGGAATAACGTTCCCGTGGGTTTCCATACAAATCAGTTGTCAGCCAAGGGAAAACCGGTATTTTGGCCCGAATTTCGCCGGCTGGAGCCGGATGGTTTCAGGTCGAAACGGCCGAAAATCTGAATCCGCTCCAGGATCAAGGCGAAAAAGAAGGATCAGGGACGCGTGATCAAAATCTCTCTCGACCTCATGGGCGGCGACTTCGGTCCTGACGTCGTCATTCCCGGCGCCGCCAAGGCTCTGGAGAGGCATCCTGAAGTGATGTTCGTGATGTTCGGGCTGAAGGAACAGTGCGAGCCGCTTCTCGATAAATACCCGAAGCTCAAGGCGAAATCCGTTTTCCACGATTGCGAGCTTGCCGTTGGCATGGACGAGAAGCCGAGCCAGGCGCTGCGCCGCGGCCGCTACGTTTCGACCATGTGGCGGTCGATCCAGGCGGTGAAGACCGGCGAGGCCGATGTCGTGGTTTCCGCCGGCAACACCGGCGCGCTGATGGCCATGGCGAAGTTCTGCCTGCGCACGATGGCGAACATCGAGCGCCCGGCGATCGCCGCGATCTGGCCGACGCTGAAGGGCGAGAGCATCGTGCTCGACGTCGGCGCGACGATCGGCGCGGACTCGCAGCAGCTTCTCGACTTCGCGCTGATGGGCGGCGCCATGGCCCGCGCACTCTTCGAAATCGAGCGCCCGAGCATCGGCCTGCTGAACGTCGGCGTCGAAGAGGTGAAGGGCCAGGAAGAGGTCAAGGAAGCCGGGCGCCTGATCCGCGAAGCCCATATCGATACGCTGGAATATGCCGGCTTCGTCGAGGGCGACGACATCGGCAAGGGCACGGTCGACGTGGTGGTGACGGAAGGCTTTTCCGGCAATATCGCGCTGAAGACGGCGGAAGGCACGGCCAAGCAGATCGCCACCATGCTGCGCGAGGCCATGTCGCGCACACTGGTCGCCAGGATCGGTTATGTCTTCGCCAAGGGCGCCTTCGACCTGCTGCGCGAGAAGCTCGATCCGAGCAAGGTCAACGGCGGCGTCTTCCTCGGCCTGAACGGCATCGTCATCAAGAGCCACGGCGGCACCAATGCCGAAGGGTTCGCCGCCGCGATCGATGTCGGCTACGACATGGTCAAGAACGGCCTGACGCAGAAAATTGAAAACGATTTGAAAAGATATCATGCGACGCAGCAGCCCCCGAAGGGGCCGGAAGCGGCATGACCGACGGAGTATAATGAGAATGATCCGTTCAGTTGTCCGCGGTTTCGGAGCAGCACTCCCGAAGCGGGTCGTGACCAATTCCGAGATGGAGACGATCGTCGATACGTCGGACGAGTGGATTTTTCAGCGCACCGGCATCCGTGAGCGCCACATCGCCGGCGCCGACGAGACGACCGCTTCGCTCGGAGAGGCGGCGGCGCGCGCGGCCCTTGCCAATGCCGGCCTGACGGTCGACGACATCGACCTGATCGTGGTCGCCACCTCGACGCCGGACAACACCTTTCCGGCGACGGCGGTCAACATCCAGAACCGTCTCGGCATGCATCACGGCTTCGCCTTCGACGTTCAGGCGGTCTGCACCGGCTTCGTCTATGCGGTGACGACGGCCGACATGTATATCCGTGGCGGGCTTGCCAAGCGCGCGCTGGTGATCGGCGCCGAAACCTTCTCGCGCCTGCTCGACTGGACCGACCGCACCACTTGCGTCCTCTTCGGCGACGGCGCCGGCGCGCTGATCCTCGAAGCGGCGACGGGCGAGGGCACCAGCGCCGACCGCGGCGTGCTGACGGCGAGCCTGCGTTCCGACGGCGCCCACAAGGACAAGCTCTATGTCGACGGTGGGCCGTCCTCGACCGGTACGGTCGGCGTCCTGAAGATGGAAGGCCGCGAGGTGTTCAAATATGCCGTCGGCATGATCACCGACGTCATTCACAGCGCCTTCGAGGCGACGGGCACGACCGCCGACGATCTGGACTGGCTGGTGCCGCACCAGGCGAACCGCCGCATCATCGACGGCTCGGCCAAAAAGCTCGGAATTGCTCCCGAGAAGGTTGTGATCACCGTCGACCGCCATGGCAACACCTCGGCCGCCTCGATCCCGCTCGCGATTGCGGCGGCTGCCGGCGACGGGCGCATCAGGAAGGGCGATCTCGTCATGCTGGAGGCCATGGGCGGCGGCTTCACCTGGGGCGCCGTGCTGCTGCGCTGGTAAGAGCGGCCCGATCCCTAAATTACGATTCGAAACAAGAGCTTGACCGTTCGGCGCAAGGGCAATAGTCTTTGCCCGCTTAGATAAAATCACCATCAAGACGGGCGGGGAACCATGACGGGGAAGACAGTCACGCGGGCGGACCTGGCGGAGTCGGTGTTCCGGAAGGTCGGCCTCTCCCGGACCGAGTCGGCCGAACTGGTCGAAACGGTCATCGATGAGATCTGCAACGCCATCGTTCGCGGCGAGACCGTCAAGCTGTCGTCCTTCGCGACGTTCCAGGTGCGCGACAAGAATGAACGTATTGGTCGCAATCCGAAGACCGGCGAGGAAGTGCCGATTTCGCCGCGCCGGGTGATGACCTTCAAGGCCTCCAACGTTCTGAAGACCCGCATCCTCAAGGCCCATACCAGCCGCAAGGCGAAGGCCCGGCCGCAGAATCCGGCCGTCTGAGACCCTTTCGGGGTAGAGGCACTTCCGCTTCGCCCCTGCCATGACACTCCACACATCCGGCCGTTTCTCGCTCTCGCCTGTGCAGCGGCCAAGAGATGACTTGAATTTCTCCTCGCAAACCGTTGAAATATGACGAATCGCTAGGAAGATTCGGTCCTGCGTTGGAGTGTGACCATGGACAAGAGCCCGGATGCTTTCCGCACCATCAGCGAGGTGGCGGACGACCTCGACCTGCCGCAGCATGTCCTGCGCTTCTGGGAGACCCGCTTTCCACAGATCAAGCCGATGAAGCGCGGCGGCGGCCGCCGCTATTATCGCCCGGAAGACGTCGATCTGCTGAAGGGCATCCGGCACCTGCTCTACGATCACGGCTACACGATCAAGGGCGTGCAGAAGCTCCTGAAAACCAACGGCAACAAGTTCGTGATCGCGGTCGGCCACGGCGATCTGGCAAGCGTCGAGGCGCTGGCGGCTGCACAGGAGCCGCCGCCGTCGGAGCCGCGGGTCGGCACCGCCGAGGAAGACCAGCTCGTCGGGCGGGCCAAGCCGCCGATCAGCCGCCGCTTCTTCAATTTCGTCAGCGGCGAGGAAGACACGCCGGAAGTCTCGATCGGCAAGTCGAGTGTCGGCAAGGAAGATCGTGCGCTGCTGCAGGAGGCGCTCTACGACCTGCTGGAATGCAAGCGCCTGCTCGATCAGGTGCGTTGAACGAAGGTCGCCGCGCCGAGCCTGAGTCCCGCCAGCGCGCTTTCAAGCTGCTTCAACTGGAACGGCTTGTTGAGGACGCTGCAGCCGCAGGCGGCGACGCCGTCCGGCAGGCTGCCGTAGCCGGTGGCGAAAAAGAACGGCTTTCCCCGCTCCTCCAGGCGCTTCGCGACCGGCAGCGAGCTTTCGCCCGCCAGCGACACGTCGAGGATAGCGGCGTCGAAGGGGAGGGTGTCGGCAAGCGTCAGGGCTTCGGCGAGCCGGGCGGCCGTTCCGGAAACCTCGTAGGAGAGTTCCGCAAGCATGTCCTCCAGCAGCATGGCGAGCAAGGCGTCGTCTTCGATGATCAGTATTTTGCCGTTGGTGCCCATCGGCGCGTCCCCCTGGCCTAACGGGCGTAATCTGGCGCCGGCGGCCGTCCCGTCAAGGCTTCGCCCGATCCTCGGGTTCGCCGCCGCCGCTTTCTCGTCTAGACTTCGAAGGAGAGCGAGTCGGAGAGGGCGTCATGACATACGGCATCATTGGAAAAACGTGCCTTCTGGCCGCGGCCGCGGTCGCGCTGATGGGAGCCACCTCCGGCGGCCCGCAATATTTCGTGCGCGCGGTGAAGAGCGTCGAGGACTGCCACGCGCAATATGACCAGCTCGCGCCGGACTGGCGCCTGCGCCGCTCCTTCATCGTGACGAAGACGGGCAACAGCGAGCACGTCATCAACTGCCTGCCGGACGGCGTGGCGGAATATGTCTGCAACCCCGCCGGCGGCAAGATGGTGGCCGCCATCATGCAGGGCGGCTCGCTGAAGGCCTGCAAGACCTACTATCCGAAGATCCCCTTCACCCTGAAGAGCAACATGTTGCAGAATTGAGCGGACGGGTGGTTCAGCCGTGGGCGGGTTCGTTGACCCCGCGGAACGGAAACTTCCGCCCGCATTCGCAGCGGATGATGTAGCTTTCCTGATGGTTGGAAGCGCGCTGCTCGAAGAAGCCTTTCGGCATGAGATCGACCGCGAAGCCGGGATGCTTGCGCGTCCTGTGTTCGTCCTCGGATGCCTCGGCGAAGCCGTTGTTGCCGCATTGCGGACAGGTGAGCTTTTTCGAGAAACGGTCTCGCGCGGCCATGGCAACTCCGGCTGAATGACGGGCTCGCCGCTGGAGCATTTCCAGGGAGGCTCTGGGGGAAGCCTCTGAAGCCGTTGGAATAAATGGTCGGGGCGACTGGACTCGAACCAGCGACCCCTTGACCCCCAGTCAAGTGCGCTACCGGGCTGCGCTACGCCCCGACCTGCCGAAACGGCTTGGTTCCTTTATGAAATTGGCCCCGGCGACGCAAGCGGAAAATGACCGCGGCCGAATAAATTCGGTGGTCGTCCGCTGCCGCCGCGCCCACTGGGCGAAGCCGCGCCGATCCTTGTTGCCAAGGGGCCGGCCGAGGCGCATACTCCATCGCCGTTGGCTGAGAGCTGGGTGCCGGCGAAAATATGGTCCTGAGTTTTGTCCCCGCACAACCTATTGGCAACAGAGGCATACCGTTTCCGCCGCCGACCGATCGGCCGCGGCGATGGTGTTTTGGGAGGATGCGAATGCTGAAGTCGTCTATTCATCCGCAAGACCTGCCGCTGTTTTCGGATGATCTGGATATCATGGACAAGGTGCTCCATGCGGCCTGCGAGGATCGCGGAATTCCGCATCGCGGCCAGGAAGCGGAACGTCTCGGAGCGGTGATCATTCAGCTCTATCGCCACGGCGTGAAGGAAGATTCCAAGCTGCTGGCGCTCGCCAAGGCCTACCTGTAACTGAGATAAAACAATGGCCTGCGCTGCCGGCGAGGGGCCGGCGCGTCCGTTCTTTCCGCGCAATTTATCGTGAAATGCGGCCGCGACGGGTGTCCTCGTCGTGTCATTGCCCTATTATTGCTGCGGTGCACAATTATTGTCGTCGAACATTCCAATCGGGATATTGCAGATTATGCCTATGAAATTTCCGCCGCCGCTGCGCCGGCTTTTCGGCGCCCCGACGGCCTTCCAGCAGATCGTTTCCCCTGCCCAGAAGCCTGCCGCCGCTCGCGCGAAGACGGTGGCAAGGGCGCGCACGGCCGCCCCGAGGCTGACCGAGATCACCGGTTTCGGCAGAAACCTCGGCGGCCTGAAGATGCTCGAATATGTCCCCGCAGGGCGCAAGGGCCGTATGCCGCTGGTCGTGGTGCTGCACGGCTGCCTCCAGAACGCGCGCGATTTCGATCGCGGCGCCGGCTGGGGCCTGCTGGCCCGCGAGCACGGCTTTGCGCTGCTCTATCCCGAGCAGACGCGGCTCAACAATTCCAACCTCTGCTTCAATTGGTTCCGTCCCAGCCTCGTGCGGCGCGACCGCGGCGAGATCGGCTCCATCCGCGAAATGATCGCGTCGGTTTCGGCGCGGCATGCGATCGACGAGAAGCGGATTTTCGTCATGGGGCTGTCGGCCGGCGGCGCGATGGCGTCGGCGCTGCTCGCGACCTATCCGGACGTCTTTGCCGGCGGCGCGATCGTCGGCGGCCTGCCGTTCGGCGCGGCGCGGGATGCCATGGGCGCGCTTTCGGCCATGCAGACGGCGCCGCGCCGCAGTCCGGAGGAATGGGCCGACCTGGTGCGGGAGGTCTCTCCGGCCGCAAGCCGGTTTCCCTCCGTCTCCATCTGGCATGGAACCGCCGACCGCGTGGTATCCTTCAGCAATGCCGAGGCCTCGCTTGCGCAGTGGCTTGCCCTGCATGGCGCCGACCCGGCAGAGGAAACGGTCGAGGAATTTCCCGGCGGCAGCCGCCGGCGGTGGCCGGACAGCCAAGGCGGGGCGGTTGAGCTGGTGACGCTGGACGATTTCGGCCATGGCGTGCCGGTCGGCGCACGCACGCCGGCCCGGACCGCTACCCAGGGGCCGAATTTCATGCTGCCGTCGACGGTATCGCTGGCCGACAGCCTGGTCGACGCCTGGAAGCTCAACAAGCGGTGACGGGCGTCAGTCGTCGTTGGTGGCGTTGAGGTTTTCCGGGCGGATGCCCTCGTCCTCCTCCCAGGTCCGCAGCCGCAGGCCGGGGCCGCCATTCTCCTGGCTGCCGCTGGCGAGGAAGAGGATGCCGCGCGCTTCGAGCGCGGCTTTCAGCGCTGCCAGCGCCTTGGGATCGGCCGTCCCGTTTTCCTGTTCCATGGCTTCGATATAGGAAGGCGGCAGCTTCACGGCCGCCGCCAGTTCTTCGAGGGAAAGCCCGATCATCGCGCGGGCGCCGCGGATTTGCGCTGTTGTGATCATGCGGTCAATCTTACGGCGGTTTCCGCCTCGCGCAAGGGGGCGGGGACGCTCAAGCCCAGCACGTCGAAATAGACCCGTTCGGTTTCCTCGGCCATGCGCTCCAGCGTGAAGCGCTCGCGCCGCCGCTCGGCCTGCCGCGTGGCGTGCTCCAGCCGTTCCGGCGCGGCAAGCTCCGTCATGGCGTCGGCAAGGGCTGCCGGATCGTCGCTGTTGTCGACGAGCAAGCCGTTCTCTCCGGCCTCGATGACGGTGCGCGCGCCGCCGACATCGGTGGCGATCAGCGGCTTGCCGGCGGCGGCCGCTTCCAGCACGACATAGGACATGGCATCGTAGCGGCTCGGCACGACGACGATATCGAAGGCGTCCATCGCGGCCGGTCCGGGGATCGTGTCGTCGAGGAAGGCGCGGCCCTCCAGCGAATGGTCGCCGATCAGGGCGCGGACGGCAGGCGCAAGCTCGCCGGAGCCGATCATCAAGAGCCGGGCGCTCGGCTGCCGCGCGGCGACGCGGGCGAAGGCCTCGATCAGCCGCTCCGGCGCCTTCTGCGGCGCAAGCCGCCCGACGAAGCCGTAGAGAAGCGCGTTGTCGGGAATGCCGAAACGGGCGCGGATGGCGGCGCGCTGGCCGCCCTGCGGCCGGTCGACGCCGTTGACGACGACGCTGAGCCGCTTTTCCGGGATGCCGAGCGACAAGGCGTGACCGTGCTCGTCGCGCGACACGCAGATCACCCGGTCGGAGAAGCGCTTGCCCAGCACCCGCTCGATGCCGCCGAACACCAGCCGGCCCTTGGCGCCGAGCGTGGGGTCCATGGTGCGGAAGGCGTGCGGCGTATAGACGACGGGCGGCCGCTGGCCGGGGAGGCGCAGCCGCGTCAGCGCGCCGGCCTTGGAGCTGTGGCCGTGAATGATGTCGAAGGGGCCTTGCTCGCGCGCGATTGCGTTGAGCCGGCGCCAGGCCGATACGTCCGAAGGGCCGGGCGCGCGGTCCATGGCGACGGCGTGGACAGCGCTGAGCCCCAGTCCCGCCAGTTCCGTCACGAAGCCCTCTTCGGCGCGCACCGGCGAGTAGACGGCGGTGACCGTATGGCCGCGGGCCTGTATCGCGCGGCAGAGATCGAGGAAATGCCGCCCCGAGCCGCCGCCGCTCGGCTCCAGCACCTGCAGGAGGGAGAGGCGCGCGCTCATATCGACGCCCTCGCGGTCGCGGATCGCTGCCGCCGCTGCTCCAGCGCGCCGCAGCCCCAGACGATGCCGATCAGCATGTAGAGATGGCGCCAGTGGTCGGTGTCGATGACGTTGCCGATGCCGACATGGCCGAGGACGGTGATCCAGGCGATCATCAGATAGGGCTGCCAGGGCCGGTCCTTCAGCACGTTGCGGAAGCCGATATAGACGGTCCAGAGGATCATGCTCACCCAGCAGAAGAAGCCGAGCCAGCCATAGGTGGTGAGCGACTTCAGCCAGATATTGTGCTCGTCCTCGCGAAATAGCGTGCTGAAGACGAGCGGGCCGATGCCGAGCGGCCGTTCCATCGACAGCATGAAGCCGAGGCGGTGACGCTCGAAGCGGCCGAGATGGCCGCCGTCATATTCCTGCACGAGCTGGGTGCGGGTCGAGAACAGGTCGCTCACCTGATGGAATTGCAGCGCCACGATCAGCCCGACGACCATCAGCAGGATGGCGGCGACCGACAGCGCGAGGATGCGCAGCCGGAAGGCGTTGCTGCGGTGTTTCAGCAGCATGAAGAAGATCAGCGCCACGGCGGAGAAGGCAAAGAGCCCCCAGGCCGCGCGCGAGAAGGAGAGGAAGATGCCGAAGCTCAGCACGCCGAGGCCCATGACCTTGAGCGGCGCCTTGCGGAAATCCCCGATCAGGCAGCCGTGCAGCATGTAGAGGGTGGGCGCGGCGAGATAGGGACCGAAGACGTTCGGGTCCTGAAACACGCCCATGGCGCGGTCGTAGCGCGTGAAGGCTTCCGCGCCGGGGAAGGCATGGAAATAGCCGAGGATGCCGAGGGATGCGGTAATGACGGCGGCGACCGACCAGGTGTTGAAGATCAGCTTCAGCCGCTTTTCGCTGTCCTCGATGATCGCGGCATAGAAGACGGCGCTGAGCGCGAGGAAGGTGGAGACGGCGCTGTACATCGGGCCGGTGGCGAGGTCGCGCATCTGCGTCAAAGACAACATGCCGCCGACGTTGAAGGTGAGAAAGAGAACGAGAAGCGGCGCGACGCTGCGGGAAATCCGAAGGCCGAGGATGAACCAGACGCCGATCAGCGCCGCCATCCACAGCTCATAGGGCGCCGGCTCGTCGATGACGAAGCCCGAAAGGAAGACGCCGAGCGCGATGCAGCCGGAACCGATGAGCCTCAGGGTGGCAAGCTGCGGCTGCGCGACGCGCGAAAGGCCTGTTGCGGTCGCGTTCAATAGGCGTTCTCCACGTTGAGAAGCCGGAAGGGCGTGAGGAAGAGGATTTTCAGGTCGAAGAGCAGCGACCAGTTTTCGATGTAGTAGAGGTCGAAGGCGGTGCGGAAGCGGATCTTGTCGTCGTTGTCGATCTCGCCGCGCCAGCCGTTGATCTGCGCCCAGCCGGTGATGCCCGGCCTGACGCGGTGGCGGGCGAAATAGCCCTCGACCACGTCGCTGTAGGCGCGGTCGCGCGTCTGTGCGAGCAGCGCGTGCGGGCGCGGGCCGACCAGCGACAGCGAGCCGATGAGCACGTTGAAGAGCTGCGGCAGTTCGTCGATCGACGACTTGCGCAGGAAGCGCCCGACCGGGGTGACGCGCGGGTCGTTCTTGGTGACGGCGTTGCGCGCTGTCGGATCGGCAAGATGCGTATACATCGAGCGGAACTTGAAGATTTTGATCGTCTCGTTGTTGAAGCCGTGGCGGTCCTGCTTGAAGAACACCGGCCCCTTCGACGTGGCCTTGACGGCGATGGCGGCGCCGAGCATTACCGGCCAGAGGAGCGCGAGTGCGAGCAGGCTGAAGGCGATGTCGAAGCCGCGCTTGGCGACCATGTCCCAGTCGCGGATCGGCTTGTTGAAGATGTCGAGCATCGGCACCGCGCCGACATGGGAATAGGCGCGCGGACGGAAGCGCAGCTTGTTGGCGTGCGCGGCAAGCCGGATATCGACCGGCAGCACCCACAGCATCTTCAGGAGTTCGAGAATGCGGTCCTCCGCGCTCATCGGAAGCGCGATGATCAGCATGTCGACGCGCGTCAGCCGCGCGAATTCGACAAGTTCGCTGAAGGTGCCGAGCTTCGGATAGCCGGCAACGAGAACCGGGGAGCGATGGCTGCCACGGTCGTCGAAGATGCCGCAGACGCGGATGTCGTTGTCGGGCTGGCTTTCCAGTGCGCGGACCAGATCCCGCGCCGCGTCGCCGCCGCCGACGATGACCGCCCGGCGCTCCATCACGCCGTTGCGCGCCCAGTTGCGGATGCCGAACGCGAAGAGAATGCGGCCGACCACGAGGAAGGCGGCGCCGGCAAGGAACCAGGCGACGACGATCTCGAGCGGGAATATCCCGGCCGCTGGAAACAGATAGACCGAAAGCAGCATGAGCACGAAGGGCGCCGCCCAGGCGGCGATGACGCGCGGCAGCAGCCGGATGCGCGTCCGGAGCGTGCGGATCTGGTAGCAGTCGGAAAGTTGCAGCGCGACGATCGCGACGGCCGAGGCGCCGGTGGCCGCAAGCGCCTGCACGACGATGCCGTGCTCCGTCACCCCGCCGAAATAGAAAACGGCAAGACCGACGGCGACGAGCCACAGGAACTCGAAAAGCCGGAACTGGCCGATGACCATCGTCGGCGTCAGGCCATCGTCGCGAAGCTGCTCGGCGACGCGGCGCGCCGTCGGACCGAGGCTTTCCGTCCGTTCGGACGGAGCCTTCTCCGAGGCGTCGACGATGCGGATTGCAGATGCCTGCTTGCGGAATTTGTCGAGATCGACCGGCTTTCGCCCTTCGCTTTTCATCATGATCTGTCTGCCCAGCCTATGCCGGGAGACCGTATCAGGACGATCGCTAACGATCGTTTACGCGGGTCTGTGGGATTTTACCGATCGGGGGAAATTCCGAGGATTTCCTTGTACAGTTTCAGGACATCGGCCGCCATGACCGAGCTTGAGAACACCGAGCGCACGGTTTCGGGCTTCGGCATGGTGCGCTCGCGCCAATGCGGCTCGGTGATCGCCGCCGCCATCACGCGGGAGAGATCGTCGGCATCGTTGACGGCAACCAGCGCCGGGCTGTCCTGGCCGAGGATTTCGGGAATGCCGCCGACGCGCGACGCGATGACCGCCTTGCGCGCCGCCACCGCCTCCAGCACGATATAGGGCATGGATTCCGCGCGCGACGGCACCACGACGTTCTGCGACATGCCGAAGGCGTCCTGGATGCGCATGGCGGGCAGCATGCCGATGCGGTTGCCCAGCCCCCGCTCCACCATCATGCGCCGGTAACGCGCCTTTTCCGGGCCGTCGCCGATCATCAGCGCCGACAGCGGCCGCCCGACGCGGCGTTCGGTTTTTGCAAAGGCGTCCACAAACAGATCGGGACCCTTGAGGTCCCGCAACATGCCGATATAGACGAAATGAACCGAGTCCGAGCGGGCCGGGATCGGCTGGAACTCGTCCTCGTTTATGCCGTTGTAGATCAGCCGCGCCTTGATCCGCGGAACCCCCACCTTGCGGACATAGCTCTGCCGCTCGTAATCGCAGATGAAGATCAGCGCGTCGGTGAAATATTCCTGCATTCGCTCCAGGGAAAGGATCGCGTGGCCATGCGGCGAGCGACGGGAGAAATGCAGGCTGCCCCCATGGGCGGTGTAGACGCGGGCTACGCGATACCTGTTGACCCGCAAGGCTGAGCCGATGACGCGTGCCAGCACGCCGCCCTTGGCGCCGTGCCCGTGCAGCACGTCCGGCCGCAAACTCTTGATTGTTTTATAGCTTCCCCAGAGTGCCCCGAGATCCCCGAGATGGACCGAGCGGCGGATGGGAAGGCGCGTCAGCCCCAGCGAAAGATAGGGCCGGATTTCGTCGAACAGCCGGTCCTCGTGCTCGCCGCCGGTGGAGCTGTCGCAAAGCATCCCCACCTCGTGGCCCGCTTCGCTGTGCTCGCGCGCGAGGTCTCTGGCGTGACGGAAAATTCCACCGACCGGAGAGCGGAAGCAGTGGAGGATGCGGAGCGGCCTCGCCTCGTCCATGGGCGATCAGAACAGCCGTTCGCGGACGTAGATCGTGTCGCCGGCAAGCACCGGCGAGGAGATTCTCACGCGTCCGGTCAGAACCTGGCCGTTGATCTTGCGGGTGACGTCGGCATCGCCCTGATAGGCGCGGCTGGTGAAGCCGCCGGCAACGGCGATGGCGTTCTGGATCGTCATGCCCGGCACATAGGAATATTGTCCGGGCTGGCCGACCTCGCCCATGATGTAGACGGAGCGGTAGCGGTCGACGTCGATGGTGACGTCGGGATCGCGCACGTAGCCCTGCTTGAGCTTCTGCGCGATATCGCCGGAAAGCTGCTGCGGCGTGCGGCCGCGCGCGGCCACCTGTCCGATCAGCGGGAAGGAGATGTAGCCGGCCTGGTCGACGGCATAGGTGTTCGACAGGCCTTCCTGCTCGAAGACGGTGATGCGCAGCCGGTCACCGCTGTCGAGCGCATAGGGCTGGATCGTCGCCTGGTTGAACGCTTTCGGCGCGGGCTGGTAGGTCGCGCATGCGCTCAGCGCGCAGGCCAGTGCGGCGGCGCCGAGGACCGGGATCATCTTTGATTTTGCGACGGGCATCCGCGAGGCTCTTGATCAGGATAATGGCTAAACTGTGCCATCGTTATCGATCCGTTAGGGTTAACGGCCGGTAAAGACGGACGAAAATTCGCTCGGGCCGGTGTGACGGGCGCCAGCGGGGAGGGCCGGGAATTTAACGCTTGGGTTACCATAAGCGTTTACTCTGCCGCGGATCTATGATGCGGAGAATGCGGTATGTCCGGCGCAAGCAGCAGCAGCCAAGATGTTGATATCGATCTCAAGCAGCTCGTCGCTGCCGTGTGGGAGCGACGGCGCCGGGTGATCGGCATCACGGTTGCCGGAGCCTTGCTGGGCCTTGTCGTCGCCAAGATGATATCGCCGGAATATCGCAGCGAGACGCGCCTGCTGATCGAGCCGCGCGCGCCCGCCTTCGCCACCGCGGTCAAGGAGGGCGGCGATCCCAATGCCGGCGCGCTGCTCGACGAACTCAATATCGCCAGCCAGGTGCAGATCCTGCAATCGGCGGACCTCATCAAGCAGGTGATCACCGACCTCACGCTCTACGACACGCCGGAATTCGTCGCCGCCGCCAGAAGCTCGACGCTCTCCAACATCCTCGCCATGCTGCATCTCGGCAAGGGCGGGGCGGGCAAGGCGCCGGAGGAGCGTATGCTCGACGCCTTCACCGACCGGCTGCAGGTCTACCAGATCAACAGTTCGCGCGTCATCGGCATCAGCTTCACCTCCCGCGATCCGGCCATGGCCGCGCGCGTGCCGAACGCGATTGCGGCCGTCTATCTTGCCATGCAGAGCGGCGCGAAGCTCGATTCCAATTCCGAGGCGAAGCAATGGCTGGAGCCTGAAATCGCCAAGCTGCGCGACAAGGTTTCGGAGGCGGAGAAGAAGGTCGCCGACTACCGCACGGCCAACGGCCTGCTCCAGACCAGCGAAACCAGCACCTTCGCCACGCAGCAGCTCGCCGACATTTCCACCCAGCTCGCGCAGGTGAGAGCCGAGAAGGCCAATGCGATGGCGCGGGCGCAGGCGGTGCGCGGCGCGCTCTCTTCCGGCCAGCCGACCAACACGCTTGCCGATGTCGCGGCCTCCCAGACCATGCAGCGGCTGAGCGCCACCGAATCCAGCCTCGAATCGCAGATTTCCGACCTTTCGACCACGCTGATGAACGGCCATCCGCGCCTGAAGAGCCTGCGCGCGCAGCTCACCGATATCCGCAGCCAGATCGAGCGCGAAACGCGCAAGCTCCTGACCGGCATCGAGAACGAGGCGAAGGTCGCCGACCTTCGCGAACGGCAGCTCGTGCAGCAGTCCGACGCGCTCAAGGCCGACAGCGCCCGCGCCGGCGAGGATCAGGTGGGGCTGAACGCGCTGGAGCGCGAGGCGACCGCGCAGCGTCAGCTCCTCGAAACCTATCTGGCCCGCTATCGCGAGGCCGCCTCGCGCACCGACAAGAGTTCCAGCCCCGCCGATGCGCGCGTGGTCTCCAACGCCGTCGAGCCGAGCGATCCTTCCTATCCGAAGGTGGTTCCGATCGTGATCGTCGCCGGCCTCGCATCCTTCCTCCTGACCTCGATCGTCATCATGCTGGCCGAACTTTTCAGCGGCCGCGCCCTGAAGCCGGTTCGCGACGGCGAGGCTCCCGCCTTCGCCGGTACCCTGCGCCCCGCAGCCGCGGCGGAGGCGGCCGGTGCCGCTCCCGCCGCCCACGACCACGGCGTGCCGGCAAGCCTGCTGATGGTGCCGCCCGACGAGGCGCTGGCGCGGGAGATGGAAGAGAGCGTCGTCGCGCCGGTCGAGGAAGGGGAGGCCGCCGAGGAGGAGGACGATTATTCCATCCAGGCGGTCGCCGAATACCTCATCGAGAGGGAATCCAAGATCGTCGTCGCCGTATCTCCGAGCGGTGACGACGGATCGGCCGCGACGGTGATGCTGGCGCGGACGCTCGCCGACAGCGGCTGCCAGGTGGTGCTCGTCGACATGACCGGCTCGGGCTGCCCGTCGCGGCTGATGGCCGAAAGGCCGGGCCTTGCCGGCGTGACCGATCTTCTGTGCAGCACCGCGGCCTTCGCCGACACGATCCATCCCGACCGTCTCTCCGACGCCCATCTCGTGCCGCAGGGAACGAGCGACATGCGCCGCGCCATGCGTGGCGCCGACCGCCTCTCGATGATCCTCGACGGGCTCTCCTCGGCCTACGATCTGGCGCTGGTCGAATGCGGGGCGGCGGATGTGGAGGGTGTGGCGCGGCTCACCCGCGCCAAGGATATCGAGATCATCCTCTCGATGCCGGAGCCCAACGAGCAGCAGTTCCTCGACGCGATGACGGCTTTCGAGAAGGCGGGCTACGAGCACCTGATCCTGATGTCCGGCTGGCGCGGCGAACCCCTGCCGCATTCCGACCGCGACGCGGCGTAGCGCTTTGCCCCTCACCCTAACCCTCTCCCCGTTTTGACGGGAAGAGGGGACTTGCCGCACGCAAGGCTGGAGACAAACCGAGAGGGCGCGGCATATTTCCTTCTCCCCGCGCGCGGGGAGAAGGTGCCGGCCCCTTCGACAAGCTCAGGGCGGATGAGGGGCGTGCGGCCGATGATCAATCGGCTTCGTCTTCGGAGGCTGGCCGCGCGTGGCCGGCCCGCACTTTCTGAAGCAGCCGGTAGAGGTGCGGATTGCCCTTGATCGCCGTCTTCGCGGAGATGACGCCGCGTGTGGCGACGGCCGCGGCCCGGCCGCGCAGCGAGACCGGCAGCACCACGTCGTGCTGGACCGTCTCGACCGGGCACCAGGAGCGCTTGTAGCACTGGTCGCCGATGCCGAAATCGAAGAGCGCCGCGCGCTCGCCATGCGCCTGCTCGATCATCAGCCAGAACAGCAGTTCGCCGGGGCTTGCCCTCGCCATCAGCGTTTCGTCGATCGAGGCGAACTGGCAGATGATGTGGTCGCCCTTGCGCGAGAGCCCGGCGATGGCGGCGATATGCCCCTCATGCTCGCCCTTTAGCCGCAGCGCGTGCATTTCGAGCGGCCGCTCGGCGTCAGGCCCGTTCCGGTATGAAAGAAGCGTATGCAGGAAGGCGCGCACCTCCTCCTCACGAAAGACGTCCGGCAGGCCCGCGATGCGAAACCGTTCCGCCTTCTGGCGGAAGAAGAGGTCCAGCAGCGCCCGCTGGCCGTCGGGCGTTTCTGGAACGATATGCTCGAAGCCGCCGGCCTCGTCGAGGATGCGGCTCTGCTGGCGGAATTTCTTGCGCCGCCGCTTGGCGTTCACCTGCGCGATCGTCCGTTCCATCGAGCCGAGGAGCGGAAGCTGGAAGGCGCGATTCTGGTTTTCGACGGCAGGCAGGGCGGCAAGCGGCGAGGGTGCGCCGCGCCACTCGAACGGCACGTTGCGCAGCGCCATCAGGTCGGCGCGGCCTTGAAGCGCGGCGATGAGCTGCGAGCGAAGCTCGTCCGGGCTTGCGGCCGGGAAATCCGGACGAAAGAGGCCGGTATTGATGTTGCCATGCGCCGCGCCGATGAATTCGGCCCTGCTTGTGAGCGCGCTGCGGATGATTTCGAGCGGCAGGATGAAGGCGGTATGGCCGTTGAGCGAGCCGCGAATGACCGCAAGCGGACGCCGATAGGCGGAAACCCATGCCGCGCACCAGTCATAGCCCTGATGCAGCGAAACCAGATCGTCGCGCTCCAGCGCGCGCCATTCCGCCTCCAGCGGTTCCATGGAGGTGAAGCACTCGACACGCAGGCCGTCGGCGCGGGACGCGGCTGCCGGCCGCGCCGGTGCGCGAAAACCCGCTTCCGCCTCCTCAGTGGCCGGTATGGTCATGACATCCGCGTGCGGCATGGGCGCCGTCTCCCTCGAAACATCCGGTGACGCTGGCACAAGGAGTGTCGCGTCCGGGTTTACAAGGGAAGCTTTGCGCGGAATTTCCCGCAATCAGCGTTAGCCGGGCGTTAAGAAAAGGCGGGGCGTCAGCGCACGCGCGGCCCGGCCATCCACTTGATGATCACCATCGCCGGCACGACCCACAGGAGGCCCGTCAGGACGAAATAGAGAAGGTGGACCCACCCCGGCGCGGTCGCCAGCGTGCGGACCGCGATCGCCGTCGCCACCATCGAATAGATCACGACCAGAAGGACGATCAGGATCGTTCCGATGAACTTTCTCAGGCGAACGGGCATGGGCGGTCCTTGCATGATCGGCCGCGACGGCATGCCGCAAAGCCTGGGGCCTTGTTTTGCACAGGCGCATGAGGCAAATCAACAGCCGGATCGAAGGAGCCGAGATGAGCGCTGCAAATTTTACCCTGGAACAGACCATCCGCAAGGACGTGGTTCGTGAGGATCGCAACCGGCGCGCCGTGCGCTATTGGCTGGGTTTCGTCCTTCTGGCGCTCTTCTGTCTCGTGCTTGTGGGCGGCGCGACGCGACTCACCAATTCCGGGCTTTCGATCACCGAATGGAAGCCGATCCACGGCGTCGTTCCGCCGCTCAATGCCGCCGAATGGCAGGAGGAATTCGAGCTTTACCAGCGCATTCCGCAGGCGACCGAACTCAACAAGGGCATGACCGTCGAGGAGTTCAAGACGATCTTCTGGTGGGAGTGGGCCCACCGCCTGATCGCGCGCGGCATCGGCGTCATCTTCGCGCTGCCGCTGCTGTTCTTCTGGGCGACGGGCCGCGTCGAGCGGCGGCTGCGATGGCCGCTCGTCGGCATCCTCGCGCTCGGCGGGTTTCAGGGCGCCATCGGCTGGTGGATGGTCTCTTCCGGCCTCTCGGCGCGCACCGACGTCAGCCAGTACCGGCTTGCCACGCACCTCGTCACCGCCTGCCTGATCTTTGCCGCCTGCATGTGGATCATGCGCGCGCTGACGCCGCATTCGAGGGATCGTGCGCCGACGCGGCATTCCGCGTGGCTCGCGGGGCTGATCGCCGTGCTCGCGCTGTTCCAGATCTATCTCGGCGCGCTGGTGGCCGGCCTCGATGCCGGGCTTTCCTACAATACCTGGCCGCTGATGGACGGCGCGATCATGCCGGGCGGGCTCTTCGTCCAGACGCCGGCCTGGATCAACCTCTTCGAAAATCCGAAGACGGTGCAGTTCGTCCACCGCCTGGGCGCCTACACGCTGCTCCTCGTCGTCTTTACCAATATGGTCCTGTCGCTGAGGGCCGCGCCGCAGACGACGCATGCGCGGCGCTCCGTCGTGCTGCTGGTGCTGGTGCTGATCCAGGCGGCTCTCGGCATTTCGACGCTGGTGACCGGGGTGCCGCTGCATCTGGCGCTGACGCATCAGGCCGGCGCGCTGATCGTCTTCGGCTTCGCCATCGCCAACTGGCGCGGCTTCTACGGCGAGATGCCGCGCGAAACCGCCATCGCCGAAGCATAGCTTTTACGAATCGCCTTCCAGACGCTGGCGCACGAGTTTGGCGAAGGCGAGGCGCCCGGCGACGTTTGCGTCACGCTTCTTCGTTGCCTCCCTCTCCATGAACCAGCTGATCGAGAGCCCGGCATGGGCGCCGGCAAAGCGCAGGATTTTCTCTGGCGAACAGCCGAGGCTTTGCGAAAAGCACTTGGCGAGCCGCTCGATGCGGGCCGGGTCGAGGATATCCTTCGCACCGCCGATCGGATTGCCGAAGACGTTGGCGACGTCATAGGCGGCATCGCCGATCAGCCCTTGCGGGTCGATCGCCAGCCAGCCGCGCGGGGTCCCGGAAACGATGTTGTCGTGATGCAGGTCGCCATGCAGCGGCCGGATATCCGTCTGCGCCGAAAGCAGTTGCTCGGCCAGACCGGCCGCCCAGCGCAAAGTCTCGCCGAGAGACGGATCGCCGAAATCCGCGCCGTCGAGCAGCGCGCTGAAATGCCGGCGCAGCGGCACCAGATCCGGGTGCGGGGGTGAGGTTCCGGGCGCGTGCAGTTCCGCGAGAACGGCAAGCACGATCTCTGTCGCCGCCTCGTCGCCATGTTGGCGGTGGTAGTCGCGCAGGATCATCGTGCCCGCATCCTCAAGCAGGCAGGCATCGTCCGACCGGTCGAGGAGCCGGACGGCGCCGCGGCCTTCGCGCCATGCGAGATAGTCGATGCCGGGGCGCTCGTGCACACCCTCCGGCTTCAGCATCTTCACGATAGCGGCAGGGGCGCCAAGCCGCTCGACGCGAAAAATCCGGCTGCTCCGCGTATCGGCGATCAGCGCCGCGCCGGCGATCTGCCAGCGCGCGCAAAGCTCCGAAGGAATGCCGGTATCCGTCATCGGCTCAGGAGAGCATGAGGTCCATGTTCTGCACGGCGGCACCGGAAGCGCCCTTGCCGAGATTGTCGAGCAGCGCCACCAGATTGACCTGCGCGCCGCCCGGCGTGCCGAAGACGAAGAGCTTCATCGTGTCCTTGCCGGCAAGTTCCACCGCGTCGATGCGCGGCAAAGCGCGGCTCTCAGCAAGCGGTACGACCTGAACGATATCCTGCCCGGCATAATGGGCGACAAGGGCGGCATGGATGCTCTCGAGCGTCGCGCCCTCGGCAAGATCGCCGAGATGCAGCGGCACCTGCACGATCATGCCCTGCGGGAAGCGCCCGACGGAGGGCGAGAAGATCGGCGCGCGGGTGAGCAGGCCGTGCACGGTCATTTCCGGCACATGCTTGTGGGTGAGGGGCAGCCCATAGAGGAAGTGCGGCGAGGTGATCGCCTCCGGGTGATCCGGGCTTTCCATCTGCGCGATCATCTGCTTGCCGCCGCCGGTATAGCCGGAGACCGCGTTGACCGTGACCGGATAGCCGTCCGGCAGGATGCCTGCGGCGCGCAAGGGGCGGATGAGGCCGATCGTGCCGGTCGGATAGCAGCCGGGATTGGCGACGAAGCGGGCGCTGCGGATTTTGTCGCCCTGCGCCCGGTCCATTTCGGCAAAGCCGTAGGCCCAGTCGGGCGCGACGCGGAAGGCGGTCGAGGTGTCGATGACGCGGACGCTGTTGTTGCCGGACACCATGGTCACGGCCTCCTTCGAGGCGTCGTCCGGCAGGCAGAGAATGGCGATGTCGGCGCCGTTCAGCATGTCCTCGCGCATGGCGGCGTTGCGCCGCTCCGCTTCCGGAATGGACAGAAGCTCGACGTCGCGGCGGCCGGCCATGCGGCTACGGATTTGCAGCCCGGTGGTGCCGTGTTCGCCATCGATGAAGATCTTCGGTGCCATGATGATGCTTCGCTTTCAAAGGGTTGGAGCTGATTCTGAAATCAGTTTGCCATGAAGTTGAATCAGTTTGATAACGGTCTCAGGCCGTTGTCGCGCGGCGTTCCGCGTGGAGACCGAGCATATACATCGCCACCGTCGCCCCGGCAATGGCGGTGACGTCGGCGTGGTCGTAGGGCGGCGAGACCTCGACGACGTCGGCGCCGCGGATATCGAGCTGGTGCAGCTTCTGCAGCACCGAGAGCATCTTGGCGCTCGACGGGCCGCCGGAAACCGGCGTGCCGGTGCCCGGCGCATAGGCCGGATCGAGGCAATCGATGTCGAAGGTGAGGTAGACCGGCGCGCCCTTGGTATGGGTGACGATCAGCGAGGCGATCTCGGCCGCGCTCATCTCCTCCACCTGATGGCCGTAGACGATCTCGATGCCGAAATCCTCCGGCGCATGGGTGCGGATGCCGATCTGGATCGAGCGGTCCGGGTCGATGACGCCGTCGCGGGCGGCGCGCGCCACGAAGGAGCCGTGATCGATGCGCCGGCCATCGTCCGACCACGTATCCTGATGCGCGTCGAAATGGACGAGCGCCAGCGGTCCATGGCGTTCGGCATGGGCCTTCAGCACCGGCCATGTGACGTAATGGTCGCCGCCGAGCGTCAGGAGGAAGGCGCCGCTGTCGAGGATCGCCTTTGCCTGCCGTTCGATGGCGGCGGGCGTTTCCTGATGGTTGCCGTAATCGAGCAGGCAGTCGCCGTAGTCGATCACCGCCATGTCGGCGAAGAGGTCGCGGCGGAAGGGATATTGCGGATCGTTGTCGAAGATCGCCGACGCGCGCCGGATCGCCTGCGGCCCGAAGCGCGTGCCCGGCCGGTTGGAGGTGGCGGCATCGAAGGGAATGCCCCAGACCGCGGCATCGACGCCCGTCAGGTCCTTGGTGAAGCGGCGGCGCATGAAGGAGCGCGCGCCGGCGAAGGTCGGGTCGCTCGCGGACGAGGTGAGGCTCGTGGCGGTGAAGGCGTGGTCGATGGTCTTGTTCGCCATGGAAGGGTCGTCTCCTCTTGTGCGGGAGCAAGGGGTAAGCGAGCGTTCCGGGCTTTGCAAGCGCGGCGATGGGAAACCGCGCAAACAAAAAGGCCGGGCGAACCCGGCCTTTCCGATAATCCAAATCCAAAAAAGCGATTAGCGCTTGGAGAACTGGAACGAACGGCGGGCCTTGGCCTTGCCGTACTTCTTACGCTCGACGACACGGCTGTCGCGGGTCAGGAAGCCACCCTTCTTCAGGACCGAGCGCAGGCCCGGTTCGAAGTAGGTGAGGGCCTTGGACAGGCCGTGGCGAACCGCACCGGCCTGGCCGGAGAGGCCGCCGCCGGCAACCGTGGCGATGATGTCGAACTGGCCGTCACGGGCAGCGGCGACGATCGGCTGACGCAGGATCATCTGCAGGACCGGACGGGCGAAATAGGCCGTGTAGTCCTTGCCGTTGACGACGATCTTGCCGGAGCCGGCCTTGACCCATACGCGGGCGACGGCGTCCTTGCGCTTGCCGGTCGCGTAGGAGCGGCCGAGCTGATCGACCTTACGGACGTGAACCGGAGCAGCCGATTCGGAAGCCGTGCCGAGTTCCTTCAGGGAGGAGAGGTCAGCCATGATCAGGCGCTCCTTACGTTCTTCTTGTTCAGCTTGGCGACGTCGAGAGCGACGGGCTGCTGTGCTTCATGGGGATGGTTCGGGCCGGCGTAGACGCGCAGGTTCTTCATCTGGCGACGGCCGAGCGGGCCGCGGGGGACCATGCGCTCGACTGCCTTCTCGAGGACGCGCTCCGGGAAGCGGCCTTCGATGATCTGGCGAGCCGTACGCTCCTTGATGCCGCCGGCATAACCGGTGTGCCAGTAATAAACCTTGTCTTCGTACTTCTTGCCGGTGAAGACGACCTTGTCGGCGTTGATGACGATGACGTTGTCGCCGTCGTCGACGTGAGGCGTGAAGGTTGCCTTATGCTTGCCGCGCAGACGCATTGCGATGAGAGAAGCGAGACGGCCAACGACGAGCCCTTCGGCGTCGATGATAACCCACTTCTTCTCCACCTCTGCAGGCTTCTGGGAGAAGGTTGCCATGGTGATTACTCTCTATCTGGACCCTTGGCCCGAAGGCTTGGGGCGTTTCTTGTTGCTTGGTTTGGCGGGCAAATCCGCACGCCAAAAAGAAAGCAGCCGGTGAGGGCTGCGATCTGGGCGGCTTATA
>Ga0153956_1000462_pt1 | contig 46479 bp, 44 predicted proteins | sample TSFL040MetaG_FD_104704 | JGI IMG/M metagenome (GOLD analysis project Ga0153956, IMG submission 104704) | Attine ant fungus gardens microbial communities from Florida, USA - TSFL040 MetaG | ecosystem: Host-associated > Fungi > Mycelium > Unclassified | place: USA: Florida, Wekiwa Springs... | reverse complement strand
TCCATCGGCGCCTTGTCGAGAACGGTGCGGGCGAAGCCCTCGACCTGGCGGCGATAGAAATGGCCGTCGGCGCCGAGCACGCGGTGGGTCGCGCCGTCGGCTTCCCGGAAGATATCGACCTCGCTGGTCTTGTAGTACCAGGGGTTATAGGTCTTGCCGAGGATGCTGCCGTTCTTGCCGTAGATCTGGAAGCCTTCGTGCCAGTCCATCCGCACCTGGACCGTCAGGTCGAGATGGCCGAGGGTGCCTGAGGCGAACTCGACATCGACGAACCAGCACCAGATTCCCGACCGCTCCGACAGGCGGGCGTCGACCGAGACGATGTTGCCCGCGAAATAGCGGGCGGTGTCGATCAGGTGGCAACCGTGGGCGAGCATGTAGTAGCGGCGAAGATCGGCCTTCGGGTTCTCCGACGGCTTCCTTGCATTGGCGCTGGTGACGATGAGCGGCTGCACGGCATCGGTCATCGGATAGCGGTGGGTGCTGTCGCAATACCAGGCCTTGAGCGCGATCATGTCGCCCATCCCGTCCTCGATGAAGGCCTTGGCGGCCTGAAGGCCGGCATCGAAACGCTTCATGTGGCCGACCTGCAGGACCTTGCCGGACCTTTCGACGGCCGCCTTCAGGTCGCGGCATTCCTCGACGGTCAGGCCGACCGGCTTTTCGCAGAGCACATGCTTGCCGGCTTCCAGCGCCCGGATCGAGGCGGGGACGTGGAAGGCGTCGGCGGTTGCGACGATGACGGCGTCGACATTAGGGTCGGCGAGCATCTTGTCGTAGTCGCTGAACGTCTTCTTAGCGCCGTGCGTGATCGCCATGCGCTCGCGCAGATCGTCGGCGACGTCGCAGATCGCGTAGAGGTCGGCATTGGCCGCTTTCGTGCAGCTCTCGAAGTGTGCCGCCTGGGCGATCTGCCCGGCCCCGAGAACGCCGATGCGAAGGCGCCGGTCCTGTTTTGCTGGCATCTGAATGGTCCCCGCTTCCAGAATTTACGCGTTCCAGCGATCGAGCCCGAGAAGCTTTCGCCCGAGAGGGGTCAGCACCGCCGTCGTGCCGTGGTTTTTCTCCCATTCGCGGGGGTCTCCGGGAAAGCCTGCGCGATCCGGGACTTCGCGCTCGCGCCAGCAGCGGATGCGGGCTTCCCGCTCGACGACGTTGCCGTCATCCGCCGGGAACATCGAGATATATTGTGCCATGCGGACCTTGTCGTCGGTGCGGTTTGGCGCCACGCCGTGGGCAAGCAGCGAATTGAAGATCATCAGGTCGCCGGGGAAAAGCTCGACCTTGGTGATCTTGTCTTCCAAGCCGGTCATGTCGGGGTGGTGCGGGTCGCGGTCAGCCGGCTGGGTTTTGACCCATTCGTCGAAATGCTCGAAGAGGTAGGGCACGCATTGGAATCCGCCGATGTCGCCGCCGTCCTGGTGAACCAGCGACAGCACGCCCTGCACCGAGATCGGCAGCGGAACCGCGGACGTGTCCGCATCCCAGTGGATGAAGCCCGGAGAGGCGCGTTTTCCCTTGTTGGGCGTGTTCAGGTTCGCCCGGTCGATGCTGACCCACAGGTCTTCGATGTCCCAGATATCAACGAAGGCGTCGTAGAGACGCGGCTCCATGCGGTTGTTCCAGAGAAGCTGGTGGTTATAGACCTCGACCATGCCGGCATTGTTGATTTCCTTCAGCATGTAGTCGCGGCGCTGGCTCGCATCCCAGGTCGCGGGGTCGTTCGGGTCTTTTTCCTCGAATTCCCAGAGGAACGCCTTCAGCCGCTCGACATTTTCCGCCGGCACCGCCTGACGCACGATGACGAAGCCGTGCGTCTGCCAATGCTCGAAATCCTTCTCCGAAAGAACCCTCAGCGGCAGCTTCTTCCTGATCTCGGAGAGCGGCGTCGTCGCCCGGCTCGACGTCGGGTGGGCATCCTTGGTGATATCGGTGGCGTGCGCCATGGTCCTTCTCCTCCGGTAACGGCAATCGCTTCGTTGCGCTTAGAAAAAGCTATCGAAGCGGAGGCGGGCCATGTTGTCGGAACTGGGCGGATACTGATACTATCTCGTCAAAATGGCTCAGCCATGCGCGTAACGAGGATGATTGCCCATGGCGCAGATCAGGCCTTATCTCGAGAAGGTCGTGGCTCTCGACGATTCATCGTGGTCGATGCTGAGGCGGCCCCGCGATCCGGCCATCCCCTTCGAATGGCACCATCATCCGGAATATGAACTCACCCTGACCCTGAATTCCATGGGGCATCGCTTCATCGGCGACCATGTCGGCGAGTACAAGGACGGCGATCTTGTCCTGATCGGTCCGGGAATACCGCATAGCTGGGCATCGACCGGCAAATACGATCCGAATTCGCCGCACGTCGTGAACGTCGTCTGGTTCAAGCCGGAATGGATCGGCAGGCTCACCGATATCCTGACCGAATTGCGGGCGCTGGACGGCATGCTGGAGCGGGCGTCCCGCGGCCTGAAATTCTCCGCGGAAGCGGCACAGGAGGCAAGGCCGATGATCGAAGGACTGTTCGGCAAGCCGCCGATCGAGCGGGTGACGGACCTTCTCACGGTGTTGTCGTTCCTCGCGACGGATCAGGATGCCGAGCCGCTGACCGCTCCCAACCACCACCAGGGCGGCCCGGCGACCGACCGGCCGCGCATCGACCGCATTCTCGATTATGTTCACGCGAACTACGCCCGGCAGATCACGCTGGACGAAGTGGCCGAGGTGGCGGCGCTCAGCCCATCCAGCGTCCACCGCCTGTTCCTGCGCCACACCAGGCTGAACCTCAGCGAATACGTCATGCGCCTTCGGGTCGGGGCCGCCTGCTCGAAGCTGATCACCAGCGACCAGCCGGTTTCCCTCGTCGCCGAAGCCGTCGGCTATCAATCGCTGGCGAACTTCGGCCGCCAGTTCAAGGCGCTGAAGGGACTGACGCCGCGCGAGTACCGGCAGAGATTTTCGGCCTGATCAATCGGTCGCGCGGGCACCGCGCAAGCGCGGATGTCCGTCAGCGGGCGGCTGTTAGAGACCCGCTGCGGCGAGGTCCGCGTCGATGCGTTCGCGGGCCTTTTGGGGGAGCTTCGCGGTCTTGATGGCGTCGCCGAAGGTTATCACGCTGCATAAGCCGGTTCGTCGGGATTTGTTCAGTCCGTTGCGGGTGAAGCTCGGCAGCAGTCTTCCGCAGAGGATGATGACCATCATCCTCTGCGCGGCGAGCGCCAGCCTTGTCGAATGGTCGGGGCCGCCGCCGAAGATGGTCTCGACATGAAAGCAGGCTTTCGCAGGTGACGCCGGACGGGCAGCAGATCATCGTGCGCATCGTCCATCCGGGCGATCTGTTCGGCTTATTTGCGTCCGAAGGACAATAGCTCGCGGGTGTAGGCCTGCGCGGGGGCGTGGATCACGTCTTCGGTTCTGCCGAATTCGATGACGTCGCCGCGGCGCATGACCAGCAGCGTGTCGGAGATGTGTGCGACGACCTTCAGGTTGTGCGTGACGAAGAGTATGGAAAGGCTGCGGCTCTCCTTGAGGTCGGAGAGCAGGTTGAGGATCTGCGCCTGTACGGAGACGTCGAGCGCGGAGGTCGGCTCGTCGAGGATGAGCAGGCCGGGTTCCAGCGCCAGCGCGCGGGCGATGGCGACGCGCTGCGCCTGGCCGCCGGACAGCTCGCGGGCGCGGCGTCCGAGGAAATCGGCAGGCAGGCCGCAATCGGAGAGGAGGCCGGCGATCCTGTCGCGCATGGCGCTTCCCGGCCGGGCGCCGGCCGCCAGCATGGGTTCGGCGAGAATGTCCTCGATGGTCAGCCGCGGGCTGAGCGACAGGAAGGGGTTCTGCGAGACGACGCCGATCCTCTGGCGGTGCTGGCGAAGCGCTTCGCCTTTCAGCGCCAGCCAGTCCTGCCCGCCGAGCCGGATCGATCCGCTTTCCACCGGCAGCAGCCGCAGGATGGCGCGCAGCAGGCTGGTCTTGCCGGAGCCGCTTTCGCCGACGATGCCGAGCGTCTCGCCCTTTTCGAGGCGGAAGCTGGCGCCGTTGACGGCCGGCTTCGGCCGCGCGGCGAACAGGCCGGCGCGATAGCGGATGACGAGCGTGTCGACGTCGAGGATCGGGTCCGAACTCATGCGGCATCCTCCGGCAGGTGGCACAGCCAGCGATGGGCGTCGCGGCGGCGCTCGGGCGGCGGCTCGGCGCTGCAGAGGGGCATGGCCTGCGGACAGCGCGCCGCGAAGGCGCAGCCGGTGATGACGGACCTGGGGGCCGGAATGGAGCCGTCGATGGCGGCAAGGCGTGCGCCCGGCGGCGCGGCATCGGGAAGGGCTGCGAGCAGCGCCCGTGTATAGGGATGGCCGGGCTGCTTCAATACGCCGGCGACCGGCCCGGTCTCGACGGAGCGGCCGGCATAGAGCACGGTCGCCCGGTCGCAGGCCTCGGCAATCACGTCCATGTCATGGGTGATCATCAGCACGGTCAGGCCGCGCTCGGCCACGAGCCTGCGCAAGAGATCCAGCACCTGCGCGCCGACGGAAACGTCGAGTGCGGTCGTCGGCTCGTCGGCGATCAGGAAATCGGCGCCCGTCGCCAGCGCCTGCGCGATCACGACGCGCTGCTGCATGCCGCCGGAAAGCTGGTGCGGATAGCTCTTCAGCACCTTTTCGGGGTCGGGGAGGCCGGTTGCGGCCAGAAGCGCGGCGGCCTCGGCGCGGCGGGCCTTGCGGGGCAGGCTGCGATGGGCGCGGATGACGTCGTCCATCTGGCGGGCGATGCTGAGCACGGGATTAAGCGCTGCGGCCGGGTCCTGCGAGATGAGGCCGATCCGCCGGCCGCGCAGGCGCCCGGCATGGTCGCTAAGGTCTTCGCCGTCGAAATGGAAACGGTCGGCGGCAATGCGCGCGCCCTTCGGCACGAGGCCGAGCACGGCCATGCCGGTCATGGTCTTGCCGCAGCCGGATTCGCCGATCACGCCATGGATTTCGCCGCGTTCGATCTCGAGGCTGACGGCGCGCACCGCATGGACGTCGCCGTCCGGCGTCGGAATGCTGACCGAGAGGTTGCGGATATCAAGCAGAGGCATGGCGAGCCCCTTGCCTGCGGTCGCGCAGCGCATCGCCGAGCACGCTGAAGGCCAGTGCGACGATGAAGATCGTCAGGCCGGGCATGGCGGAATACCACCAGCGGTCGGGAAAGAATTTCCGGCCGGCATCGACCATCTGGCCCCAGTCGGCGGTCGGCGGCAGCACGCCGAGGCCGAGGAAGGAGAGGGCGGCGGCGGTGAGCAGCGCCGGGCCGACGTCGAGGGCGGCCTGCACCGTCAGCGGGCGGCCGGTCGCCGGCAGGATATGCCGCAGGATGATGCGCGGATGCGAGACGCCGGCAAGGCGCGCGGCCTCGACATAGGGCTGGCCGCGCAGCACCAGCACTTCGGCGCGGGCAAGGCGCGCATACCAGGGCCACCAGGTGACGGCGACGGCGATGATGCTGTTGAGGAAGCCCGGCCCGAGGGCGGCGGCCATCAGCACGGCCAGCAAAAGAGCGGGGAAGGCGAGGAAGATATCCGTGCCGCGCATCAGCGCCTCGTCGACCCAGCCGCCGAAATAGCCGGCGGCGAGGCCGACCGGCAGGCCGATCAGCAGCGAGAAGGCGACGATCAGCATGCCGTTGGTCAGCGAGACGCGGGTGCCGTAAATGATGCGGCTGAGGATGTCGCGGCCGAGATGGTCCGTGCCGAGCCAGTAGCCGGCCGAGGGCGGGGAGAGCTTGGCCAGCACGTTCGGCGTGCCCGCGCCCTGCGCCGGATAGGGCGCGATCCACGGCGCCAGAAGGGCGACGGCGACGAAGAGGACGACGATTGCAAGGGCGAGCGTGCCCGGCCAGCCGAGGCGTTGAACCAGTCTTGTCATGTGAGCGCCACCCGCGGATCGACCAGGGCCTGGGCGATGTCGATGATGAGGTTCATCGCGACATAGCAGATCGTCACCACCATGGTGACGGCGGCGATGACCGGGAAGTCCTTGGCGAGGATCGCCTCGGAGACATAGTGGCCGAGGCCCGGCCAGGCGAAGATGATCTCGACCAGCACGGCGCCGGTGAGCGCATAGGCAAACGAGAGGCCGATCACCGTCAGCGCCGGCCCCATGGCATTCGGCAGCGCGTGGCCGAAGAGGATGCGCGGTTCCGACAGGCCGAGCGCGCGGGCTGCGACGACATGGCGGCGCTCGAGGATATCGATCATCGCCGAGCGCGTCAGCCGCATGGCGACGCCGGCGGGATAGGAAGCGAGCGTCAGCGCCGGCAGGATCAGGTGCTTCACCGCGTCGACGAAGGCGTCGAGCCGCCCGGCGAGCAGCGCGTCGATCATGTTGAAATTGGTGACGGCCGGCAGTGGCGCGCCGATGGCGATCTCGCGCGACAGGCGCCCGGAGAGCGGCAGGATGCCAAGCCATTGCGCGAAGACGAGCTGCAGGAGCATGGCGAGGAAGAAGGTCGGCATGGCGACGGCGGCGATCGAGCCGAGGCTGCCGAGCCGGTCCGGCCACTTGCCCTGCCGTGCGGCGGCGACGACGCCGAGCGGAATGCCGATCAGCAGCGCCAGGCCGGTGGAGAAGATCGCCAGCTCCAGCGTCGCGGGCAGATAGGCGCGAAGATCCTCCGAGATCAGCCGGCGCGACTTGTAGGACACGCCGAAATCGCCGGAGGCCATGGCCATGGCGAAGGTGGCGAAGCGGGCGGGCAGGGGCGCATCGAGATTAAGCTCCTGCCGCGCCTTTTCGATCTGTGCGGCCGTCGGGCGCGGGCCGGCATAAAGCGCTGCCGGGTCGGATGGAACCACCTGCGCCACGATGAAGACCAGAAAGGTCACGCCCAGCACCACGAAGGCGGAGAGGATCGTGCGGCGCAGGATGTAGCGGAGGAGTTCCATCGGACCGCCGTGAGCCTTACCGGCTCAGTTCGTTGACGAAGGTGACATGGCCGTAGGCCGGGTTGTCGGTGTAGCCCTTCACGTCCTTGCGGATGACGTGGACGTTCGGCTGGTCCACCATGAACACGGCCGCCGCATCCTCGATGATCTTGCGCTGCGCCTCGATGAACAGCTTCTCGGCACGGGCGCGGTCGGTGCCCGAAAGCTTCGCGGCCTCCTCGATCTTCGCATCCACATCGGCATTCGAATAATAGCCGAGGTTGAAATTGGGCTTCTCTTCGCTGTGGAACAGGTTGAAGAGATAGTCGTAAGGCGTGACGAAGGTCGGCCACCAGAACATCACGAAGATGTTCTGCGCGGCTTCCGGGCTCGACTTGGCGAGCTGCCACTGGGCCTCCCAGGCCATCGGCTGCAGGGTCAGCGTGATGCCGAGGGTTTCGAGATTGGCCTTCCACAGCTCGCCGGCCACGGCTTCGAGGGACTGCGAGGTGGAATAGGTCATGACCAGTTCCAGCCCCGGCTCGATGCCTTCCTCGGCCAGCAGCGCCTTGGCGGCTTCGAGATCGGTCTTCGGAACCGGCGCGTCGGCATCGTGGCCCCAAATGCCGGCCGGAACCACGCCCTTGGCGCGCGTGGCGAAGCCGCTGGTGCCGGCGGCGATCACGTCGTCATAGGGGAAGGCCAGCGACAGCGCCTGGCGTACCTTCACCTTGTCGAGCGGCGCGCGCTTGACGTTGTAGAGGCCGAACAGCGTTTCGAAGGACGGGTTGACGACGACGTCGAGGTTGGGATTGGACTTCAGCGCTTCGAGGTTTTCGTAGGGCAGGCTGTAGGTCCAGTCGGCCTGGCCGCTTTCGATCATGTTCTGGGCGAGCGTCGCATCTTCCACGACTTCGAAGGAAACGGTCTGGAAGGCACCCTCCGGCACCTTGCCCCAATAGCCCTCGACGCGGTCGAGAACGGCGCGCTGGCCGGGCTGGTAGCGCGAGATCCTGAACGGGCCGGTGCCGGCGTCATTGCCGGCGTTGAACCAGGCATTGTCCTTGCCGAAGGAGGACGGCGCATAGATCCAGGCGGCAAAGCCGGCCGAGGCGACGAGGTCGAGCGGCTGCGGCTCGGACAGCGTGAAGACCACCTTGAGCGGCTCGGGCGTTTCGATGGCGGTGACCGAGCCCCAGATGAAGGAGGCGCCGCCGCCGATCTTGCGCGTGCGCTCGATCGAGCCCTTGACGGCCTCGGAAGTCAGCGGGCTGCCGTCGTGGAATTTCACGCCGTCGCGCAGATGGAAGGTCCAGGTCTTGCCGTCCTCGCTGATATCCCAGGAGGTGGCCAGCAGCGGCTCGATTTTGGCCGGCGCCGTCTCGGTCGCGGGAATGTAGCGCGCAAGGCCCTCGTAGACATTGGCGAGCACCGCGCCGTCGTTGGAGAAGGAGGTGGCCGGGTCGAGGTCCGGGAAGCTCGTCGGATGCGCAAGGGTCAGAATGCTGCCTGTGCCCGCCGCCATGGCGAGATTCCAGCGGGCGCTGGTGGCTGCGAGGGCCGCAAGGGCTGTCGTCTTCAAGAAATTACGGCGGTTCATGTCGATTTCCCTCGGAGGTTGGGTTGGGCGGACGATCAGGCGTCTTCTTGGTATCGGGATACCGCGGGCGCATCGGCGGACACGCCCATCGGCACGAAGTCGAAATCATAGCCGAAGGCCCGCGGGCCGACGGAGGCAAGCGCGATGTCGCTGCGCAGCAGCACCGGCGCCGGCATGGAAAGCACGTCGATGCGCAGGCCGTAGCGCAGCTCTTCCGTGCCGATGGCGCGGCCGGTTTCCGAATCCACGATGCAGATCAGGTCCGGGACCATGGTGATGATCCTCTCGCCTTCGCGGGCGATGAGATATTCGTTCTGGATCTCGATGGCGAGAGAACGGCCGGCATCCTCGTCGAGCCCGGCGATGGTCAGCGTGCCGCGGTTGAAGCCTGCCGCGATGCGGCGGGCGATATCCGTGACCTTGCCGCGCATGAGGCGCACGCCGCCGGACTGCTTCAGAATCGCCTCGACCGGGTCCTCCTTGGCGGTGCGGGCGTTCAGCACCGCGTCGCCGAGGCTCCAGGCCTGGCTCGTCGTGTGCGGCACGCCGAAGCGGCGCACGAAATCGCCGGACATCGGCGCGGTCGTCATCAATGCGGAGCAGCCCATGGCGATAGTGCCGGCGCGCAACAGCTTTTCCAGCATCTTCGGCGTGGTCGCCTCGGTGACGATCAGCACGTTGCCGTCCGAATCCGCCAGTGCCGCCGGCTGCACCGGCTGGCCGTGGATGAAGAAGGTGGTCATCTGCACTTCGGGGAAGGCGCGGCCCATGCCGTCGGCATCCACCACCGGCAGGTCGACCATGGCCGCCGTCAGCATCGGCGCGATGCCGTTGCCGCCGCCCACCTCGTCGCCGAGCAGGGCATCGACCTTGCGGCCCATATGGTGCTCCAGCGCGTGCAGCAGGCGCACGCCCTCGCCGCCCTCGGCGATCTTCTCGATGCCGACGGTCGGCGCGCCGATGCCGCCGATCCCGATGATCTGCACATCCGGCGCCATGTCGGCCGGGCGCACCATGCGGATGCGCTTGCCTTCACGCAGCAGCACCTTGGCCCGCAGCGATCCGTGATAGGTGCTGCCGCCGCCCCCGGTGCCGAGAATGCCGCAGCCGATCGCGATGCGGTCGATATCCGCTTCGGTGAGCGTCCAGTACTTCATGCGCGCAATTCTCCAATGACTTTCGCCGCGATGCGCACGGCATTGCCGGGCAGGTAGGCCAGCGGCGTTTCCTCGATTTCGGCGAGCGTCACCGTCTCGGTCGCCGCACCCGCCTCGACCGCGCGGGTGCGGGCCTCGGCGATGACGGATTCGAGCGCCTGCTCGCGCGTCGTGCCTTCCAGCGACACCACGCTGTCGACCTCGCCGGAAACCTGGGCGATGGCCGCGCCGATGGCGTTGGCCGAGCCGAAATGATCCGGCTTCAGCGAGACGGAGGTTCCCTCCAGCAGCCTGTCGACGAGCACCGAGCCGCCGCCGACGAGGATGGCCGGGATCGGCTCCGCGCTCGGCTTCATGCGGTCGAGCACCGTCTCGATGCTGGCCTTCATCTCGGCCAGCATCCGGCGGGCGAAATCGGGGGTGATGTGGGCAAGGCGGTCGCGGTCGCCGAGATCGACGAGGCCGGCGGCCACGGCGATATCGGTCGCCGTCAGCGTATCCCCGCCGAAGCAGAGCGCCTTTTCCGGCAGGCGGAAGCCGACCGAGTCCGGGCCGACCGTCGGCGCATCGCCGGGGCGCACGATGCTGCCGCCGCCAAGGCCGAAAGAATAGACGTCGGGCACGCGGAAGTTCGTCGGCACGCCGCCGATCATCGCGCCTTCGCTGCGGGTGCGCGGGAAGCCGGCGACCAGCATGCCGATATCGGTGGTGGTGCCGCCGATATCGATCACCGCCGCATCGGAAAGCCCGGTGAGGAAGGCAGCCCCCCGCATGGAGTTGGTCGGGCCGGAGGCGATGGTGAAGACCGGATAGCGCTCGGCAAAATCGGCCGCCATCAGCGTGCCGTCGTTTTGCGTGAGGTAGAGCGGGCAATCGAGGCCGAGGTCGGCGAAGGCCGAGCGGAAGGCGCCGACCGTTTCGCGGCCGAGCGTGTGGAGGCTGGCATTGAGGATGGTGGCGCTCTCGCGCGGCAGCAGGCCGGTGCGGCCGATGCGGTGCGACAGGCTGATCGCGGCCCCCGGCATTTCCGCAGCGACGATCGCGGCCGCCTCGTTTTCCATGCGCGGATCGACCAGCGCGAAGACGGAGCAGATCGCGATCGTGGCGATGCCGCGCGCGCGCCAGTCGCGGCAGGCTTTGTGGATCGCCGCGCCGTCGAGCGGCGCGATTTCCGAGCCGTCATAATTGACGCCGCCGGCAACCAGCGCCGCGCCGCCGTCGACGATGGGGCGAAGCGTGTCGGGCCAGTCGATCATCGGCGGCAGCGAGCGGGTGGCCGAACCGCAGAGGCGCAGCACGCCGACCTTTTCGAGATGCCGGCCTTCGACCACGGCGTTGAGGAAGTGCGTGGTGCCGATCATTACGGCATCGACCGAACGGGCCGGGATATCCGCCTGGGCAAGCACGGTGCGGATGGCTGCGCCCACGCCCGAGGTCACGTCCGCCGTGGTCGAGGATTTCACCGTCGCCAGAACCTCGGTGCCGCGCAGCAGCGCCGCATCCGTGTTCGTTCCGCCCACATCCACCCCAATGCGCAGCATGGGTTATCCTTTCTTCTTGCCGCCGAGATCCGAGCCGCGGCTGATCGCGGTCGTTCTCGTGCCGAAAACCTTGTAGAGCCGCAGGACGACGGAGTTCGTCACCCGCTTGACGCCGGGCAGCTTGCCCAGCTCCTGATCGATGAAGTCGAGAAGGGCCGCGTGATCGGCGACGAAGAGCGAGGCGCTGAGATTGGCCGTGCCGCTGGTGGCGGCGAGGTAGCCGATCTCCTCGTATTCGCCGAGCTGAAAGGCGACTTCCTCCAGCATGCCCGGCTCGACCTCGATCAAAAGCTCGACCTGCACGTCGCGCCCGAGCGCCACGGGATCGGGAATGGCGCCGATGACGATCATCTTCGCCTGCAGCAGCGAGGCGATGCGGTTGCGGATCGTGCGCTCCGACACGCTGCCGATCCGGCCGGCGATTTCCGCCGCCGAGAGCCGTCCGTCCTCCGTCAGGTGGCGGATGATCTCACGATCCAGATCGTCGACGGTGTAGCGCTGGTTCATGTCCGGTTCCATTTCGGCTCGAATGGAGGGAGTAAATTGCCGAAACGGAATTGTGTCAATAATATTTCAGCCGGATCGCATCGTTTTTGCCAGAAATTTCCCGTTTCTGCCCGTCGGAATGCTGATTGTTGCCGAATCGGAAATCTCGCGAGGGGCGGGCAAGGCCGGAAAGCCGCCTCTCCCGCTCGCCATACGCGTTTATCGCTTTACAATACGAACTAGTTCGTACATTACTGTAACAGGTGAGGATGGAGGATGGTTTTGGGGACGACGCTGTGCGTCCGGCCATCTCGGATCAACTCGGGGAGGAGTTGCAATGACCAACGCAATTTATGAAAAGATGCCGAAGCGCGCGGCGCTGGCGAGCTGGATCGGCAGTGCCGTCGAATATTACGATTTCTTCGTCTACGGGACGGCGGCGGCGCTCGTCTTCCCGACATTGTTCTTCTCGTCGCAGGACCCGAAGACGGCGGCGATCTCGTCCTTCGCCACATTCGGCGTCGCCTATATCATGCGCCCCGTCGGCGCGGTCATCCTCGGCCATATCGGCGACCGCCTCGGCCGCAAGAAGGTGCTGACCTTCACGCTGCTGCTGATGGGCTTCTCGACCTTCATCATCGGCTGCCTGCCGACCTACGGGCAGGCGGGCATCCTCGCGCCCATCCTTCTGGTCTTCGCGCGTCTGCTGCAGGGCATTTCGGCCGCCGGCGAGCAGGCGGGCGCCAGCTCCATGACGCTGGAACACGCGCCCGAGCACAGGCGCAGCTTCTTCACCAGCTTCACGCTGAGCGGAACCCAGGGCGGCCTCATCCTCGCCACCCTCGTCTTCATCCCGCTTGCGCGGCTGGATCAGGCGGACTTTCTGAGCTGGGGTTGGCGCATACCCTTCTGGCTGAGCCTGATCGTCGTCGTTATCGGCTTCTGGATTCGTCATTCGCTCGCCGAAACGCCCGCCTTCCTCGAGGAAAACAAGCAGAACGCCCCGACGAAGATCCCGCTGGTCGAGATCGTCACGGATTACTGGCCGGACGTCGTGCGCATCGTATTCGCGGCCCTCATCTCGGTGGTCAGCACGATCTTCAGCGTCTTCACCCTGTCCTACGCGGTCAACACCATGCATATCGACAGGTCGACGATGCTGGCGGTGCTGGTGAGCGCCAATGTCGTCGCACTCGGCGCCATCCCGCTCTTCGCCACGCTTGCCGACCGCATCGGCCGCAAGCCGGTCTTCATCGGCGGCGCCGTGGGATGCGCGATCCTGATCTGGCCCTATATCTGGGCGATCAGCCAGGGCAACATGCCGCTCGTCTTTCTGATCGGCGTCATTCTCTCCGGCGTGGTCTATAGCGCGCCGAACGGTGTCTGGCCGGCCTTCTATGCGGAGATGTTCAGCACCCGCGTCCGGCTGTCGGGCATGGCGATCGGCACGCAGATCGGCTTTGCGCTCGGCGGCTTCGCGCCGGCGATCAGTGCGGCGCTCATGGGGCCGGGGCCGATGGGCTGGGTGCCCGTCGCGGCATTCACGACGGTCACCGCGCTGATCTCGGCGGTCTCCGCCGCCACCGCATCGGAAACCTTCCGGACGCCGATCAGCAAGCTCGGCCGCGCCGACGACCGGCTCTCCGCATCGGAAGGACGAGCGGCCCTGTAAGCGGCGGCGGAGGGCCTTGCCCTCCGCACCAACCCACCCGGTACCGAGAAGCAGGAAAGGAGACCATCATGAAGACCTCCATCGCCACCGTTTCCATCAGCGGGGAACTGGACGAGAAACTGGCCGCGATCGCCAAAGCCGGCTTCGAAGGCGTCGAAATATTCGAGAACGACTTTCTGGTCTTCGACGAGAGCCCGCGGCAGGTCGGAAAAATGGTACGGGACTACGGGCTGGAAATCACGCTCTTCCAGCCGTTTCGCGACTTCGAGGGGATGCCGGAGCCCTTGCGCAGCCGCACCTTCGACCGCGCGGAACGCAAGTTCGACCTGATGCAGGAGATGGGAACCGATCTGGTGCTCGTCTGCTCCAACGTCTCGCCGGCATCGCTCGGCGGGATAGACCGGGCCGCCGACGACTTCGCGGAACTGGGGGAGCGCGCGCGGCGGCGCAACCTTCGCGTCGGCTATGAGGCGCTGGCCTGGGGCCGGCACATCAACGACCACCGTGACGCCTGGGAGATCGTACGCCGCGCCGACCATCCCAATGTCGGCCTGATCCTCGACAGCTTCCACACCCTGTCGCGCAAGATCGACGTCAACTCGATCCGCTCGATTCCCAAGGACAAGATTTTCATCATCCAGTTGGCGGACGCGCCGCTGATCGACATGGACCTGCTCTACTGGAGCCGGCATTTCAGAAACATGCCGGGCGAGGGCGACCTGCCGGTGCTGGAGTTCATGAAGGCGGTGGCCGCGACCGGCTATGACGGCTATCTGTCGCTCGAAATCTTCAACGACCAGTTCCGGGGCGGGGCGGCGACGCCGATCGCGGCGGACGGGCGCCGGTCGCTTCTTTACCTCGGGGATCAGGTCCGTCGCGCCCAGTCCGGCGCGAGCCTGACGCTGCCTGCGATGCCGGCGCGCAGCGACGTCGAGGCCGTCGCTTTCGTCGAGTTCACGGTCGATGAGGCTGCGGCGGCAAGCCTGCGGCCATTGCTGACGGCACTCGGCTTCCGTGCCGCCGCAAAGCACAGGACGAAGGAGGTGACGGTCTATCGCCAGAGCGATATCAATCTCGTCATCAATGCCGACGAGCGGGGCTTTGCCAATTCCTCGCTTGCCGTGCATGGCGCGTCTGCTTACGCCTTCGGCCTGCTGGTCGAGGATGCCCAAGCTGCGCTCGAGCGTGCCGTCGGGCTCGGGGCGGTGCGGTTCCAGCAGCCTCTCGATCAAGGGGAGATCGAAATGCCGGCGGTGCATGGCGTCGGCGGCGGCCTGATCTATCTTCTCGACCGGAAATCGGACCTCGCGCGCATCTGGGATATCGAGTTCGAGCCGCTTAAGGGCGGGGATAAGGTCAGCGATGCCGGCCTGCTGTCCTTCGATCACGTCGCGCAGACGATGAAATCCGATGAATTGTCGACATGGCTTCTGTTCTACACCTCGATCTTCAATGCCCATAAGACGCCGATGGTCGATGTCATCGATCCATCGGGCATCGTGCGCAGCCAGGTGGTCGAAAACGACGCCGGAACGCTCCGCCTGACCCTGAACGGCGCGGAGAACAGGAATACGCTTGCCGGCCGCTTCATCGCCGAGACGTTCGGCTCGGGCATTCAGCACCTTGCCTTCGCCACGGACGATATTTTCGCGACGGCGGCGCAGATCAAGGCCAACGGCTTCGTGACGCTGGCAATCTCGCCGAACTATTACGACGACCTCGAAGCGCGGCTCGGCCTGGAACCGGAGCTGACCGAGCGGCTGAAGGAAAACAACATCCTCTACGACCGGGACGAGCATGGCGAATATTACCAGCTCTACAGCTCGACCTTCGGCGAGGGTTTCTTCTTCGAAATCGTCCAGCGTTCCGGCTATCGCGGCTATGGCGCGGCCAATGCGATTTTCCGGATTGCCGCGTTGCGCAAGCATTTGCGCCCCGCCGGGCTTCCGCATATCTGACGCATTTCAGTCCGGAAATGCGCTAAACCGCCTGACGGTTTGACGGATCGGGTTCTCCGGCTGTAATCGTCGTCCCCGGCACGACCGCAACACGGGAGCAAAAAACGGGCATGGACATCGAGGAGCGGTCGCGCGGGAAAACGCGCAGAAACAATCCGGACGCGACCCGCGAAAACATCCTGGAGATCGCCGCGGAGGAATTCGTGGCCGAAGGCTATTCGGGCGCCCGCGTCGATGAAATCGCCGAGCGCACCAAGACCTCCAAGCGGATGATCTATTACTATTTCGGCAGCAAGGAAGGGCTCTACCTCGCCGTCCTCGAACGGGCCTACACCAAGATCAGGGCGCTGGAGGCTGAGCTCGACCTCGACAACCTGACGCCCGCGGAGGGGATGCGCAGGCTCGTCGAGAGCACCTTCGATCATGACGACGCCAATCCGGATTTCGTGCGGCTGGTCAGCATCGAGAACATCCACCGCGCCGAGCACATGCAGCGCTCGAAGCTGCTTGCGGAAATGAATGTCGGCGTCATCGACATTCTCTCCAGGCTGATCGAGCGCGGGCTGGCCGACGGCAGCTTCCGCCGGCGCGTCGACCCCCTCGACCTCCATATGATGATCAGCGCGGCCTGCTTCTTCCGCGTCTCGAACCGCCACACGTTCGGAACGATCTTCAACCGCGACCTGATGGCGGACGACATCCGCGCCCGCCATCGCGCGATGGTGGCGGATATGATCCTGGCCTATCTGGCGTCCTGATCCCCGCCGTCTACCGTCTGCGGATCGAAAGCGACTTCACCTCAATTTTCTGCGGGTTCATGGGCCGCAAGGATCGATGGAATTTTCTTGCCGATTGACAATACGAACTAGTTCGTACATTTTATCGGGCAGGATATCGGAGGAGTAGAATCCATGACGGACACTATGGCTCGTCCGGTGCATGCCGGCTTGATCGGCAGCGGCATCGGCAAGTCGCGGACGCCCGCGATGCATATGCAGGAAGGCCGCATGAACGGCCTCGACTATCGTTACGATCTCATCGACCTTGCCGTGCTCGGTGCCGGCGTCGAGGCGCTGCCGCAGCTTCTGGACCGCGCCGAGCGCGAGGGTTTTGCGGGGCTGAACATCACCCACCCCTGCAAGCAGGCCGCAACCCAGTTCGTCGATGAGCTTTCCAAAGACGGCGCCGCCCTCGGGGCGATCAACACGATCACCTTTTCCAACGGGCGGCGGATCGGCCACAACACCGACTGGTGGGGCTTTTCCAAGGGGTTCCGGCGCGGATTGCCGGATGCGCGCGTCGAGGATGCGGTGCTGGTCGGAGCCGGCGGCGCCGGCGTCGCCGTCGCCCATGCGCTGGCGGTGATGGGCGCGAAAACGGTGCGCGTCTTCGATCTCGACGCCGGCCGTGTGGATGCGCTGATCGACCAGCTTTCGCCGCGGCACGCATCCTGCGCATTCGAGCCGGGCACCGATATGGCACAGGCGCTTGAGACTGCCGACGGACTGGCGCATGCGACGCCGACCGGCATGGCCGCGCATCCCGGTCTGCCGCTCGACGTCACGCTTCTGCGGCCGAACCATTGGGTGGCCGAGATCGTCTATTTCCCGCTGGAAACCGAGCTTCTGGCCGAAGCCGCGAAACGCGGCTGCCGCGTCGTCAATGGCGGCGGCATGGCGGTCTATCAGGCCGTCGGCGCTTTCGAGCTGTTCACCGGTATTGCGCCGGATGCCGAACGGATGATCCGCCATTTCGGCTCCCTCGGTGAAGGCGGCGACATCTAGAGCAATGCGGCAGCGTTTGCGATGCCGCAATATATCTCAAGAACACAGAGGTTTATTTTAGGGACATATGTCTATTCATAGGTGCAACCTGTGTTTATTTCGCAGGCAATGAGTGCCCGCATCATGAGCATCGCGCCTTTAAATTTAGCAGGTAAAATATAGTCGAAGCAAACTCTCGATTGTGCTTGCTTTTTCTCTGGCCGTCATTTTTGATGATGGTATCAGGAGGAGCGCGAGATTGGTTGCATTCGATGAAATGCTGCCGGAAGTTTCCGGATTGAGAAAGTCATACTCGGCTTACGACGGCTGGCTGAAGGAGCAGGATCCCGCCAGATTGACCGAAAAAATGCGCGATGCGGAGCGCGTTTTCAGGAAGACGGGCATCACCTTCGCCGTCTACGGCGAGCAGGAAGCGTCCGAACGGCTCATTCCCTTCGACATCGTTCCGCGCATCATCTCCGGTTCGGAATGGCGGCGCCTCACCCAGGGCATCGAGCAGCGCGTGCAGGCGCTCAACGCCTTCCTCGACGACATTTATCACCGGCAGGAAATCCTGCGTGCCGGGCGCATCCCGCGGGAGCTGATCGCCGGCAACGAGGCCTTCCTGCCCGAGATGATCGGCGTGCGGCCGCCGGCCGGCGTCTACACCCATATCATCGGCGTCGACATCGTGCGCATCAGCGAGAACGAGTTCTACGTGCTGGAGGACAATGCGCGCACGCCGTCCGGCGTCTCCTACATGCTGGAGAACCGCGAGACGATGATGCAGCTCTTTCCGGAGCTTTTTCAGCGGATCAAGGTGCGGCCGGTCGAGAACTATCCGCAATTGCTGCGGCAATCGCTGGAGACGGTGCGCCCGCAGGGCACGAGGGATGCGCCGACCATCGCGGTGCTGACGCCGGGGAGCTACAATTCCGCCTATTTCGAACATGCGTTCCTGGCCGACCAGATGGGCGTGCAGCTCGTCGAGGGGCAGGACCTGCGCGTGGTCGACGGCCATGTCGCCATGCGCACGACGGAAGGCTACAAGCGCATCGACGTGCTCTACCGCCGCGTCGACGACGCGTACCTCGACCCGCTGACCTTCCGGCCGGATTCGGCGCTGGGGGTTCCCGGCATCATGGATGTCTACCGGGCCGGCAACATCACGATCGCCAACGCGCCCGGCACCGGGATTGCCGACGACAAGGCGATCTATTCCTACATGCCCGAGATCGTCGAGTTCTATACCGGCCGCAAGCCCGTCCTCGGCAACATTCCGACATGGCGCTGCTCCGAGCCCGACAGCCTGAAATATGTGCAGGAGCATCTCGCCGAGCTGGTCGTGAAGGAGGTTCACGGCTCGGGCGGCTACGGCATGCTCGTCGGACCGGCGGCCTCGAAGCAGGAGCGCGAGGATTTCTCCCGCAAGCTCGCGGCCCGGCCCTCCAACTACATCGCCCAGCCGACGCTCTCGCTCTCGACCTGCCCGATCCTCACCGAGAAGGGCCTTGCGCCGCGGCACGTCGATCTGAGGCCCTTCGTGCTGGTTTCCGACCGCATCCGGATCGTTCCCGGCGGCCTGACCCGCGTGGCGCTGAAGGAGGGCTCGCTGGTGGTCAACTCCTCGCAAGGGGGCGGCACCAAGGATACCTGGGTGCTGGATGATTGAGACCGGGAAAGAGGATCGCTGAATGCTTCTCGGACGCACGGCCAACGGCCTTTACTGGATGAACCGCTACATCGAGCGGGCGGAAAACATGGCCCGCCTGATCGACGCGGGCCTTCGCATGGCGCTGACGCGCACGCAAAGCGCCTCGGAGGAGTGGAATTCGGTGCTGCTCAGCGCCGGGTCGGAGCGGGCGTTTTCGCAAAAATATACCGACTGCACCGCCGCCAATGTTGCCGATTTCCTGCTGCGCGACGTGTCCAACCCGTCGAGCGCCATGGCCTCGATCGAGACGGCGCGGAACAATGCGCGCATGGTGCGCACCGCGCTGACACGGGAAACCTGGGAGAGCATCAACGAAGCGTGGATGTCGCTGAAGCGGATGCTGGAAAATCCGATCGACGAGCGCGAGATGCCGACGGTGCTCGACGCCATCAAGCGCGACACGGCGCAGATCCGGGGCGCCTTCTACGGCACGATGCTGCGCAACGAGATTTTCGATTTCGCCCAGCTCGGCACCTATATCGAGCGCGCCGACAACACCGCCCGCATCCTCGACGTCAAATATTACGTGCTGCTGCCGTCGATTTCCTGGGTGGGCTCCAGCCTCGACAACTACCAGTGGGAATCGATCCTGCGGTCGGTTTCGGCGCACCGGTCCTATCGCTGGGTCTATGACGCGGAATACCGTTCGGTGAACATCGCGGACTACCTGATCGTCAATGCGCGCATGCCGCGCTCGCTCACCTTCTGCTATCGCTTCATCCTCGAACATCTCGATTTCCTTAGCACCGACACCGGGACGCGCCACGCCTGTCACGCCACCGCCGAGCGCATCCACCGGATGCTCAAGGTGGGCTCCATCAAGGATGTCTTCGACACCGGCCTGCATGAATTCCTCGGCGATTTCATTGCCGAGAACACGCGGCTCGGCGATGAAATCGCGCAAGATTACCGGTTCTACTGACATGCTTCTGAAGATCGCTCATCGAACCGAATACCATTACGACGCGCCGGTGCACTACGCCTTGCAGCGCGTGCGGCTGGTGCCGGCAAACGGGCCGACGCAGTCGGTGCAGACATGGTCGCTCGATGTCGACGGCGCCAGCAAGGAGCTGCGTTTCCGCGATCATTTCGGCAATGAAACCCAGCTTCTCAGCGCCGAAGGCGTTCCGCACGCCATCGTCGTGGAAGCGAGAGGCGAGGTCGAGACGCGCGATACGAACGGCGTTTTCGGCCCGCATCAAGGCTTCGTACCGCTCTGGCTCTTCTGCCAGCAGACGCCGCTGACAGCGGCCGGGGAGGGGATCGGCGAGATCGCCGCCTTGATCGGGCAGGGCGGCGAGATCGAGCGGCTGCATCGGCTGTCGGGGCTGGTCGGCGAGCGGGTCCGCTATGTCACCGGGGAGACCGACGTCTCGACGTCGGCCGAGGAGGCGCTCGCGCTCGGCGCGGGCGTGTGCCAGGACCATAGCCATGTCTTCATCGCCGCTGCCCGCGCCATGGGGTTTCCCGCGCGCTATGTCAGCGGCTATCTGCTGATGGACGGCACGACCGAGCAGGCCGCCAGCCATGCCTGGGCGGAGGCGCATGTGTCCGGCCTCGGCTGGGTCGGCTTCGACGCCGCCAACGGCATTTCGCCGGACGAGCGCTACGTGCGCGTGGCGACGGGCCGCGATTATCGCGACGCCATGCCGCTCTCGGGAATTCGAACGGGAGCGGGCGAGGAGCGGCTTGCGGTTCGCATCACGATAGAGCAGTAATCTCAGCTCTGGTTGCAGCCGAAACGAAGCGATTCCATGACCTATTGCGTTGGCCTGAAAATCGATAGCGGACTCGTGTTCATGTCGGACACGCGCACCAATGCCGGGATGGACTCGATCTCCACCTTCCGCAAGATGCATATATGGGAAGAGCCCGGCGAGCGCGTGATCGTGCTCGTCTCGGCCGGCAATCTCGCGACGACACAGGCCGTCGTCAGCCTGCTCGACGAGCGCAGCAAGGCGGTGCAGGACCGGCACCGGACGCTGCTCGAGACGCCGTCGATGTTTCAAACGGCGCGTCTCGTCGGCGACACCGTCAAGGAGGTCATTTCGGGCTCGGCAACGGCGGGCCAGAAAGCGGAAGCCTTCAACGCCTCCTTCATCCTCGGCGGCCAGATCCGCGGCGGCGAGCCGCGCCTTTTCATGATCTACCCCGAGGGCAATTTCATCGAATCGACCGAGGACACGCCCTTCTTCCAGATCGGCGAGACGAAATACGGCAAGCCGATCATCGTGCGTGCCTATGACCGGACCATGAGCCTCGCCCAGACGGTGAAGCTGCTGCTGGTCTCCTTCGATTCGACCCTCAAGTCGAACCTCTCCGTCGGCCTGCCGCTCGATCTGGCCTTCTGCGAGACGGACACGTTCAAGGTCGCCATGCAGCGCCGCATCGGCCAGGAAGACCCCTATTACCGGACGATCTCCGATGGCTGGTCGAACGCCCTGAAAACCGCCTTTCAGCAATTGCCCGATTTCTCGGAGCAGGACTGAGGCTGGTTCGCGGGCCATCGTGACGCACTTTCGCAGATGGCCGGCGCGAGGTCCTGAGCCTAGATGTTCTGGCTCGACGTATCTTCCTCCCGATGACCGGCCTCTATGGTCATGTAGATGACGGTCAGGATGATGATGCCGAGGAAGGCGAAGCTGGTGTAGATCGTGCCGAAGCCCAGGCCGCCATATTCGGTCGGCTGGGAAAGCAGGTCGCCGAAGGAGGCGCCGAGCGGGCGGGTGAAGATATAGGCCAGCCAGAAGGCGAGGATGCCGTTCAGCGACAGGAAATAGTAGGCGCCGGCGATGAGCGCGATCACGGCGAAGAACAGGGCGGCCGTCGTCAGGTATCCGATGTCGAACCTTTCGGCCACGAGGTCGCCCGCCGCCGTTCCGAGCGCGAAGGTGAACAGGATCGCCAGCCAGTAGAAGGCTTCCCGGCGGTTGGTGAAGATGGTGTGGATCGAAAGCGTTCCTTCGAGCGCGTACCAGGCCGAGAAGGTGGCTGCGAGGGCGATCACGAAGAGGATGGTGGACATTTCCAGCGGCACGCCGAGATTGTCCGTCAGATTGTCGGTGACGAGCGTGCCGACCACGCTGATCAGCACCACCGCGGACCAGTAGGCCCACGGCACATAGCGTTTCTGCGCAAGTTGCGCAGCCATCGCGATGCAGAGCACCGCCGTCATGATCAGCGACGTCGCGGTCAATCCCAGGCCGAGATTGACGGCGAGATAGTCCGCCGCCGTCTCGCCCATGGTGACGGCCATGAGCTTGATGAGCCAGAAGTCGGCGGTGACCTGCGGAACGCGGTTTATGCTTTCTGTGGAATCGGTCATGATCTGCGTCCGGTTACTTGCCCATGATCTTCATCGCTTCGGCCAGGAATTTGTCCGAGCGGGTGTCGTCGTCGGCGTTGCAGCGCTCGACGGCCTTGGATTCGAGGTCGTTCACCTTTTTCATGTCGGCGTCAGCGAGCTGTGCCGATTTCTTCGTGTCCCGCATCTGCTTCAGCATGTCCTCGCAAGGGGCGGCGGCCGCGGCATGGGCCGGGATTGCGGCGGCAGCGACGACGGCGTTCAGAACGGCAACGGCGATGATTGCTTTCATGGCGGAATCCTCTTGTCTCTCGGTTTTGCCTGGCCGATCGCCAGTGCCGCGCAGGCTAGATGCGCCGACATACAAGCGCCTTGCCGGAATCTTACCGTTTCGTAAGTTCCCTGTTCCGGCATCCGTGTGCCATTTCTTACGAAACCGTATGCTTATGGCGAAACCGCTGACAGCTTTGGCGCTTAAAGCAAGACGAGGCATCTGGACTTGGAGGCGCGATGCGTATTCTGCTTATCGAAGACGATCGGAGAACGGCCGATTTCGTGTCGAAGGGGTTCGCCCAGGCGGGCCATAGCTGCGACGTTTTCGCCGACGGGCGCGACGGGCTGTTTCAGGCGCAGTGCGATGCCTATGACGTCATGGTCGTGGATCGGATGCTGCCTGGGCTGGACGGCCTCTCCGTGGTCCGGGCGGCGCGTGCGGCGCGCGTCGGGACGCCCGTGCTGTTCCTGACGTCGGTCGGCGGCGTCGACGATCGCGTCGAAGGGCTGGAAGCGGGCGGCGACGACTATCTGGTGAAGCCCTTTGCCTTTTCGGAGTTGCTGGCGAGGGTGAATGCGCTCGCCCGCCGGCCGCCGGTGCAGGAGCAGAAGACGGTGCTCAAGGTGGCCGATCTGGAGCTTGACCTGATCCGCCGGGAAGCCCGCCGCGCCGGGCGGGTCATAGATTTGCAGCCGAGGGAGTTCACGTTGCTGGAAGTTTTGATGCGCGGCGAGGGGAGGGTCATCACCAGGACGATGCTTCTCGAACATGTCTGGGACTTTCATTTCGATCCGAAGACGAGCGTGGTGGAAACCCACATCAGCCGGCTGCGCGCCAAGATAGACAAGCCGTTCGCGGTGCCGCTGCTGCACACCGTCCGCAATACGGGCTACAGCCTGCATGCGCCTCGCTAGCCTTCGACAACGGACCGCATTCCGGCTGGCGCTCGCCTTCGGCGTGCTGTTCATCGCGACCTTCGTGGCGAGCGGCGCGATCATGTACCACATGCTGCAGACGGGGCTGGTGCGCCAGATCGACCTGTCGCTGCGCGAGATGAATACCCTGATTACCTCGACCTACGCGCCTGCCGACATGGAAGATCTGGTGACGACGCTGAACAGCTATGCGGCGCTGCAATCCACCCGGCAGGGCGTCTATTCGCTCACCGATCCGCAGGGCAACCGGCTGGCCGGCAACTTCACCGCGCCCCGATTGCCGGAGGGGATATCGTCCGTCTCCTCGCAGGAGCTGACCCTTCCGGGAAAGGCACGTTACCGGGTTCAGGTGAGCGCGCTCGGCGACTATCGGCTGCTCATCGGCCGGAGTTTCGAGGACAGCGACAAGCTTCTCGGCATCGTCTTCGCCAGCCTCGGCTGGGCCGCTGCCATCGCCATCGTGACGGCGGTCGGCGGCGGCTTCCTGCTGGCCGGCCGCGCGCAGCGACGCCTCGATTCCGTGGCGAACGCCATGCGCGACGTCTCGCAAGGACGGCTCGACGCGCGCATTCCCCTTCGCGGAACCGGCGACGATATCGACCGCGTCTCCGTCCAGATCAACGGCGCGCTCGAGAGACTGTCCGGCCTTGTCGAAGGGATGCGGCAGGTCAGCGCCGACATGGCGCACGAGCTGAAGACGCCGCTCAACCGCCTGCGGCTGACGCTCGACGAGGCGATACAAGGCTATGAAAACGGTGCCGATATCGGCGACCTGCTGGCGGACGTCAAGGATGAGAGCGACCAGATCAACGCCACCTTCGAGGCTCTGTTGAGGATCTCGCAAATCGAAGCGGGGGCGAGGCGGCAGCGCTTCGCGCCCGTCGACCTCAAGGAGGTGCTGTCCTTCGTCGGCGAGGTCTATGCGGGCGTGGCGGAAGACCGGAACCAGGTCCTGACGGTTCGCGCAGACAGCGAGGCGACCGTGGTCGGCGACCGCGAGCTTCTGGTCCAGCTCGTCGTCAATCTGGTCGAAAACTCTATCCGGCACTGCCCGGAGGAAACCAGGATCGAGCTGGCGCTGGAGGAGCGTTACGGCAATGTCGTTCTGACCGTCGCGGATAACGGCCCCGGCATTCCCGCTGCCGAGCGCGACAAGGTCTTCCGGCGCCTCTACCGGCTCGACAAGAGCAGGACGACGCCGGGCGCCGGCCTTGGCCTCAGCCTCGTCAAGGCGGTCATCGACCTGCACGCCGGGCGCATCACGGCGGGCGACAACGATCCGGGCCTCAAGGTCACGGTGGAGCTTCCTTCGGCGCGCGGCGGAACACCTTACCTATTTGTATGACGGCGGACAGGCGGGTGAACGGTCGGGCGCGCATACTGCGCTTCCACCAACCCAAAAGGAGGCCGACATGAATGCGAAAATGATATCCGTAGGCGCCGCCATTCTGGCGCTCACCGTCGTTTCGCCCGTGATGGCGAAGACCGACTGCAACAAGGACCTTCGAGAGTTCGATGCGGCCGTGAAGACCACCGCGGCCAAAAAGGCGGATGTTCAAAAGGCCGTCCGGCTTCGGGACGAAGCAGGAAAGGACTGCCGGGAGAAAGGCGGAACGTCGCTGGGCGATGCCGATATGCGCCAGGCGCTGACGCTGATCGGCGTGAAATAGCCTGATCCTCCGGGTCCGGAAGCGGGGGAGCAGTCTCGCCCCGGTTGCTCGCCGCTTCCGGTTTCGCCCCTGCCTTCAGGTCGCTGTCAGCCTGCCTGTGGATGATCGGACATGAGGCCGGTCGTCCCGGCAGACAAGGCAAGGGGCGAGAGTTGGAGATATTGCTCGTGGAGAACAATGCGCATTTTGATCATTGAGGACGACCCGATGGTCGGCACCGGCCTTCGCCGGGCGCTCTCGGACACCGGCATGAGCGTCGACTGGGTGGCGGACGGCCACGCGGGGCTTGACGCGCTCGCATCGGGCGGCCATGCCGCCGCCCTTCTCGATCTGGGGCTGCCGGGGGGCGACGGGCTCGACGTCCTGAGAGAGGCGAGGCGTCGCGGCATCGCCACGCCGATCGTCGTCATCACCGCGCGCGACGACGTCGAAACGCGGGTGAGGGGTCTCGACCTCGGGGCCGACGACTTCGTCGTCAAGCCGTTCGAGGTGGTGGAGATCGTCGCGCGCATCCGGGCGGTCCTCAGGCGGCAGGCGGGCCATGCGACGTCGGTGATCGGAACCACCGATATCACCCTCGACATGGCCGCGCACGAGCTGGGATACCGGGGAACGTCGGAGGTGCTGCCTTACCGGGAGTTCGCCCTGATGCGCGTGCTGATGGAGCGGCCGGGCACGATCTTGTCGCGCTCGCAGATCGAGGAGCGCGTCTATGGGTGGGGCGAGGAGGTTGAAAGCAACGCGGTGGATGTGCTCATCTATTATATCCGCCGCCGTTTCGGAAAGGACATTATCCGCAATGTCCGCGGCGCCGGCTGGATGGTATCGAAATCGTGATGTCATTGAGGCGAACGACCGCTCTCACCATGGCCGCTGTGTTCACGCTGCTGGCCTTCGTCGGCGGCGTCGCCTCCTATCTCTCCGCCAGCCGCGAGAGCAACGAATTCCTCGACCTGCAGCAGCGCCAGATCGCGCGCTATGTCGGCGATCTGACCTTCGTGGCGCCGGGCGAGGTGGCATTGCCGCCGCACGATCCGGAGGACGATTACGTCATCGAGGTCACCTATTCGGATGGCCGGCCGGAAAAGACCTCGGACCCGACGGTGGTGATCCCCGATCAGCCGGAGACCGGCTTTTCCGAATTCGACGACGAGCGGGGCCGTCGCTGGCGCGTGTTCTCGATGGTCACGCCGGGGCGGATGGTTCAGGTGGCGCAGCAGATGGTGGTGCGCCGGGAACTGGCGGCGGATGCGGCCATTCGGGCGATCCTGCCGTTCGCGCTCGCCGTGCCCCTGTCCTGGGTCATCGTCTCGCTGATCGTCGGGCGCGTGTTCCGGCGGCTGGAGCATTCGGCGGCCGAAGTGGCCGAGCGCGATCCCGCCGATCATTCGCCGATCCGGACCGAAGGCGTGCCGCAGGACGTCATGCCCTTCGTTCTCTCGATCAACACGCTCCTCGGACATTTGCGCAAGGCGATCGTCCGCCAGCGCGTCTTTCTTTCCGATGCAGCGCATGAGCTTCGAACGCCGCTGGCCGCACTGACGATCCAGATCGGCAATCTTCGCACCGCGCTCTCCGATACCGAGCTGGACCAGCGTCTGGCCGAGCTGCAGAGCGGCGTTCGCAGGGCCTCGTCGCTGACGACGCAGCTTCTGCGCATCGCGCGCTACGACAGCCTGGATCGTCCCGAGAAGGAAAAAATCCGCCTGGACGAGCTGGCGAAGGAGGTCGTGTCGTCGCTCATCCCGCTTGCCGACGACAAGGGCATCGATATCGGCTTTGAACGGCTCGACGCCGTCGAGGTGACCGCATCGATGGCGGATATCCGGACGCTTCTGGAAATCCTGATCGACAATGCGATCCGATATACCGAGCCCGGCGGATCGATCGATATCCTCATCGAAGAGGATGCCGGCGGCGTGCGGCTTGCGGTCACCGACAGCGGCCCCGGCGTCGATCCCGATCTGCTTCACCGCCTGACGGAGCGCTTCTTTCGCGGTCCGGGCACCAGGGCGGAGGGCAACGGTCTCGGTCTTGCGATCGCCCAGTCGATTGCCGAGCGGCACGGGCTTGTCCTCCGGCTGTCCAATCGGCCGGACGGCGGGGGCTTTGCCTGCGCTGTGCACTTTTCCTCCGCCTCCGATGGACGCGTTCAGGCAGGCTGAGGCTTAGGAAAAGGCGACCCCGCAAATGACGGGGCCGCTGGGGAGGAGATTGCGAAGAGCGTGGGGTTGGGAACCGAAAACAGACTGCGCAGCCGCACGCGCCTTCACTGTCACCATGCGCCGCGAAAATGAAGGGGAACTGAGGGTGCGAAAGGCTGAAGATCAGCCTTTCAAGGCAGCCAGCCTCTCGGCGAGCAGATCGACGAAGCGGTCGATGTCGCCGACCGTGGTGCGATGGTTGAGGATGGCGCATCTGGCGACAAGCTCGCCGTCGAGCACCGTCCATGACGGGGCTGCGAGGCCCGCTTCCTGAACGTCGAGCACCAGGTTCCGAACCTGCTCGGCGTCGGCGCCACGGATGCCGAAGCAGACGATGTTCAGGGCGACCGGCGCCTTCACCTCGAAGAGCGGGTGGTCGTCCAGGCGTTGCGCGAGATGGCGGGCGAGCGCGCAGGTGCGGGCGATGGAACGGCCGATGCGGTCGGCGCCCAGCGTTTCGATGGTCATCCATGTCTTCAGGGCGCGGAAGCCGCGCGACAGGTCCGGCCCCAGGTCGCAGGGCCAGACGTCTCCCGCCGCAAGCCCGCGCTCGGCGCGCTGCAGATAGGCGGCCGGCTGCTCGAATGCGCGCCGGTGCGCGGCCGCGTCGCGGACCAGCAGGAAGCCGGCATCGTAGGGCACATGCCCCCATTTGTGAAAATCGAGCGCGACGGACGCCGATCTTTCGATGCCGCCGAACAGGCCCCGCAACGCGTCGGAAAGGGTGGCGAGCGCGCCGATTGCCCCGTCGACGTGAAACCAGAGGCCTTCGCCGGCGGCGATGTCCGCGATGTCGGCGAGCGGGTCGATGGCGCCGGTGTTCACCGTTCCCGCCGTGCCGACGACGAGAAACGGAAGCGCGCCGTCGGCGCGGTCCTGCGCGATGGCCGCCCGCAAGGCGTCGGGCATCATCCCGCCGGCCGGATCGACCGCGATCGTCCGCAGATTGGCGGACCCGATGCCGGAGAGTTCCATGGCCTGGGCGATGCATCCATGCGCTTGCGCGGACGTATAGGCGACGAGCCGGGCGCCCGCCTCCCGCAGCCCGGTCTTGCGGACGGCTGCGCCCAGCGCCTCGGTTCTGGCGATCGTCACGGCGAGGAAGTTCGCCATCGAGGAGCCGGTCACGAACAGCCCGCTCGCGCCGGCCGGATAGCCGAGCGCTTCGCTCATCCAGCGGACGATCTGCCGCTCCACCTCAAGGCCGATATGATCGCGGCCGCCGCAGTTGAGGTTCAGGCCGCCGGCCACCATTTCCGCGACCAGCCCGACCGGCGTGCCGGCGCCGTGAACCCAGCCCATGAACAGCGGATGCAGGTTGCCGGTCGCAAACGGCATGATATGGGCGCGGACGTCATCCAGCACCTCGTCCAGCTCGCGCGCGGCGGCGGGCAGCGGCTGATCGAACCGCGCGTGCGAGGCGGCGGCGGGAGGCTGCCAGACCGGCCGGCTCCTGATCGTCTCTATATGCGAGATGACGTCGTCCAGCATCCGGTGGGCCGCGTTGCGGAACTGGCTCCAGTCCGAGGGGTCGAGGCTTTCGCCCGGTTCGCGCGGACCGGCTTCCGTCATCGTCGTGGAGGGCATCAGACGCCTTTCGTTTCCCGTATCACAGCAGAGAGCTTGTCGAACAGGATATCGATCTTTGCCGCCACGTCACCTAGCGCCTGATCCGCCGTCTGGCCAGCCGTCATTCTCGCCGACGCCTCGACCACATCCGCCGCCGACGCGGCGATGCGCAGGACGCCGCGCGAGCCGAGACGGACGGCCTGGCCCATATGGCAGACCGGGCCGTTCCCGGATTCGCGCATCCGCGCGTGGATTTTCTGACACGTCTCGAACGACGCAAAGCGGCCGTCGCGTTCCACGATGGTCAGCGGAACGATCGCGCGCGAGAACTGGTGGTCGCCCGCGTCGTCGCCGTGGAGAAGCATGTCGCGCGCGGCATCGACGCGCGACCGTACGATCCGCGCGAATTCCGCCTTGATCAACGCTTGCCGGGATTCGGGAACCTCGCAATAACGGTCGAGATGCGCAAGGGCAGCGGACCACCGCAGCCCCAGTCCCAGATTATGCTCCGAGGCGAAGTCGAGATGCGCAAGCGGGCGGGCCGCCGCCGGCCAGTCGCGCGCCGCCGTGTAGGCCGAAAGGCCGGCCGGAAGACGGGACCGTTCGGCGAATTCCTCCGCCAGCGCGGCCGGTATCATGAGCGCTCCCGAGAAGGGCGGGCCTGCGACGAACTTCGAGCCGGTGATCGCGACGGCAAAGCCGTCGGCGATGTCCTGCTTCACCGTCGAGGGCGGACAGCGAAGCTGGCAGGCATCGACGATCACCCGCACCCGGCCGGGCGCGGATGCTGAAAGCTGCCGCGCCGCCTGCCGCGAGACGCCGGTCAGGCCGGTCTTCGACGTGTCGAGGATGTGAAGCAGGATATCGCGGCCCTGCTTGAGTTCGGCTTCCACGACGGCGGCCGCATCGGCGTCGATCTCGCTCTGGCGCCGGGGCTCGCCGGTCGCCTCGCGGATGGCGACGGTGCGAACGAGGATGCGCTGATGCGCCAGCCCGTCAAGCCGCGCGCCCTGCTGCACGACGTGCCCGAGCGCCGAGCAATCAGCAAAATGACAGCCGAGTGCGGCGAGCGGCACGCCGCTGCCGGTCTCGTCGGGCGCGATCAGCACGTTTGTCAGCAGCCGTTCCGAAAGCCCGGCGAAGAGGCAGGCGGCGATCAGTTCCACGTCCGTCCCCGAGGGGGCGAGAACGATGTCCGCCTCCGGGTTGCCGAAGTTGCGGGCGATGCGTCCGCGCAGATCGGTGAACCAGTGATCGAAGGCAACGGGATATGGCGCGTCCAGCGCCGCGAACCGCTCCAGGTCGGCGGCGGCGGCCAGAAATCCGGCGCTGGACAGGTTGCTCGCCGTGGTCGATGCAAAGGAAATCTCGTCGCTGGCCGGATAGGCGAGCGTTCCGTAGCGGTTGCGCCGCGTCGCCTCGTCCGGCCAGATGCGCCTGTCGCCGCCGGTCGCGAGCAGCAGGGAAAGCGTGTCGGCCGTCGCGTCCCGCCGGTCCCGGATGGACGCCTGGAACAAGCGGTGCGGCGATGGCCGGACCTCGCGTTGGATCGCGGGCATGAGGTCTCCGTTTCGAGATGGGGCGCCGTCAGAAGGGCTCGCCGACGGTTGCGGCCGTCGCCTGATGGGCGGTCTGGATTTCGTGGACGATCAGCGGTTCGAGGTCCGACGCGCGCTGCGTGAACTCCAGTCCCCAGCGGTCGATGTAGGACCGGTCGACGCGCTCGCAGAAGCCGGGATCGATGATCTTCTCGCCATCCCAGAAGACCGCGTGGCCGGCATTCGGGATCGTCGGCGAGGTGACGCCGATGATCGCCGGTTTCGACCACAGCATGTAGATGCCGCTCAGGAGGACGAAGCCGCATTTGTTCGCCACGCCGCGCATGATCGAATGGCTCATCGGCCCGCCAAGCGGGAAGGCCGGATCGCAGTCACGCGCAAGCGCCTGAATGTCCTCGTAAGACCGGCCGAGATACATGGCGAGCGCGCAGATCAGGCAGTCGTTGTCGTTCCGCTGATGCACCGCGGCTTTTCCGGTGTGGGCGCATTTGACCGTCGTCGCGGCGTCCGTGCGGTTCACGCGCTGCTGCAAGGCGCGTTCGAAGGCTAAGAAGAGCTTGCTCATCGCCGCCTTCTTGTAGGGAAAGGTCCCCACCGGGTCCATCGAATGCACGATCATCGCGACATCGGCTTCGAAGAGCAGCAGGCGCCCGTCGGGAAGCTCGGCGCAATCGATCGCGAAATAGTCGAGCCCGAGGTGGCGGTGAAGCGCGTCGAAGGCGCGCGCGTGGCGCGCGGCGAAATCGTCGTCGAACCGCGCCATCCAGGCGGCCTCTTCCGCGCGCCTCTCCTGCGATTCGGCCATTCCCGCGCTCATATAATGCACCATCCAATGGTCGGAGACGGCGAAATGGCTCGCATAGGCCCTGCCGTTGATGAAGGCGATCCGCTGCTTCCTGAACTTGCCGTCGCCGCCGCTGTAGTCGACATAGGGCGCGAGGTAGAATTCGGTTTCCTGCCGGGTGGCGAGATAGGCTGCAAGCTCCGGCGCCGCCGCGATCTTCTCCATGCCCTTGCCCGCATGCGAGCCGATCGGGCGGACGATGAGGGGATAGGCGCTGGTCTCGCCAAGGATCGCTCCGATGCCAATCTCCTCCGACGCCAGCCGCTCCAGCAGGTTCCGCGAGGCGCGAACCGTCGGCGGCGCGAATAGGGACGCCTCATTCTTCAGGACCTCGGCCACGGCGTCTCGCGACAGCTTCATGATGCGGCGGGGCGCGTTGTTCAGGATAGGGCCGGTCCAGCCGCTCAAGAGCCGGTCGAGGTTTTCGAGCACGGGAAGATTTTCCGGGGATTCGCTGACGGCGACGAAGGCGACGTCGTGGTCCGGAACGTCATCGAGGTCCTGCGTCTCTGCATCGACGTAATGGAGCAGGATAGTCGTGTGGGAGCTTTCGAGAAGAAACTCGATCGGCGTGTTCGCCATGAAGTCGCCCGCAGTCAGCAGCACCAGCACCCTGAGGCCGTCTCCGCGGCCGTTGCGGATCTGGAATGTGCGGCTGGTCTCCAGCGCGGCTTTCTGGCTCACCACCGCGTCCTGTTCTCGTCCAAGCGTATGCAACAGGATCGACAGGTCGAGGAAGGCGGCGGCGTCGGAAGGGTCCTTTTCCACCCGCTCGAACAATTGCTGCCAGGTGAGCGTCATATCCTTCCCCTCGAAGAGGGCTCTCACGATCGGGGCCTTTCCGAGGACCATGTGCGGATTGTCCAGGGGGGCGATTTCGATGGCGGCGGTCTTCAAGCGCTTCGTTCCTTCTGAGGCGCGACATCCCGCGCGCGGCAGCCGGGCGGGGCCGCCGGCGATACGGGAACGCGGCAGGTGGATATCGGTCGGGTCGGCAGGGAGGGCGCTAAGGTTGGCGGCGTTAACGCACCCGGTCTGGTTGATTCGGACGCTAGCTGGCGAAAATGAGCCGAAAATGAGCGAGCGCGCCCGCTGGCCGGTGCACTTCGGAAGGCTTCTAAGATTGCGCTAATTCTGCCGCGATAGGAATGCCGCCGAGCCACAACGCAGGCTCGATGATCGGTTCGGGAATACACCCGAGAATCAACGGGAACAGAGGCAGAGTTGCGCGTTCTACTGATCGAGGACGACTTCATCCTAGGCTCGTCGCTGAAGAAGGCATTGGAGAAGCACGCCTATGGCGTCGACTGGCTGAGGGACGGCGAGACGGGCCTTGCCGCCATCGAAAGCCTCGACTTCATCGCGGTGGTCCTCGATGTCGGCCTGCCGCGCCTCGGCGGCCTGGAGGTGCTGCGCCGGTCCCGGCAACGGGGCAAGCAGGTGCCGGTGCTTTTGCTGACCGCGCTCGACGGCGTGCGCCAGAAGGTCGAGGCGCTGGACGAGGGCGCCGACGACTATATGGTCAAGCCGTTCGATCTCGAAGAGCTTCTCGCCCGCCTCAGGGCGCTGATCCGCCGCCGCGACGGCCGGGCGGAAACCGTCATCCGCTGCGGCGAGGTCAATATCGACCCGTCGGCGATGGTGGCGCGCAAGGGCGACGACACCGTCCACATGACCGCCAAGGAGTTCCAGCTTCTGAAGCTGCTGATGGAGCGGCGCGGGCGCTACGTGACGAAGAACGATATCGAGTATGCGCTCTACGACAGCGGCAGCGGCGTCGAGAGCAATGCCACGGAAGTCACCATCTACAATCTCCGCAAGAAGCTCGGCGCGGACTTCATCAAGTCGATCCGCGGCGTCGGTTATATGATCGAGCGATGAGCGACACGACGCTCACCGGAAAACTGTTCCTCAGAATTGCGCCGACGGTCGCCGTGACGATCCTGATCGTCGCGGCGCTGGCCTTCGGCAGCGCGACGCGCGAGATCGACAACATCTACGACGCCCAGCTCATCGACGATGCGAACGTTCTGTGGGCCTTGCTGCAGCGCAAGCTGGAGCGGCCCTGGGAACTGGCGCAGCAGCGGGTGCCCGACATCGACTTCAACATGGGCAACCAGCTCGCGCTCAACCAGGATGCGGACGATTACGCCGACGCGCATATGTTCCGCGGCTGGAAGGATGGCCGCATCGTCGTCTACAGCAGCACGGCCTTCCTCTCCGAAGTTCCGCAGCGGAAGGCCGGTTTCAGCACCGTGACCCACGACAAGGAGGCATGGCGGGTCTACAGCCTGCCGATTCCCGATACCACGATCGTCATCGAGGTCGGCGAAAAGCTGGCGCTGCGCAAGACGCTGGTCGCCAACATCCTGCTCAACCTCTTCTTTCCGCTCCTGATCCTGGTGCCGATCATCGGCTGCATGACCTGGCTCGGCATCAACAGCGGCCTGAGCCCGATCCGCGGGCTGGTCCGGCAGATCCGCACGCGCTCGCCGGACGACCTTTCCACCATCCGCGTCTCGGATCTGCCGCGCGACCTGCTGCCGCTCGGTCGCGCCATCAACCAGCTTCTGGCGAAGCTCGGCCGGTCGCTGGAGCTGGAGCGGCGTTTCTCCGATCTCGCCGCGCATCAGTTGCGCACGCCGCAGGCCGGCACGAGGCTGCTGCTGCAAATGCTGGCGGCGGCTGACAGCGAGAGCGAGCGGCAGGCGCTCATTGCCGATCTTGTCGCCTGCAGCGACCGGGCCACCCACCTGATCGAACAGTTGCTCCGGCTTGCGCGGGTGAGCCACCAGCCGCTCGAACTTGCGCCGGTGCGGGTCTACGACCTGACGGCCAATCTGCTCGCCGATTTCGGCAAGATCGCCGCGAGCCGCCGCATCCGGCTGTCGCTTTCGGGCGACGAGCGCGCGCTCGTCCGGGCCGATGCATCCCTGCTTTCGCTGATGATCAGCAACGTGATCGACAATGCGGTCAAGTATACGCCGGCCGGCGGCCGGGTCGCCGTCACCATCGCGAAGGAGAGGGGCTGCTGGTGCCTTTCGGTCTGCGACAGCGGCCCCGGCATTCCCGCCGACCAGCGCGAGGCGGTCTTCCAGCGCTTCCACCGGCTCGACTCGCTCCAGCATGACGGCGCGGGGCTCGGCCTTGCGATCGTCGCCGACGTCGCCACGCGCCTTTCGGCGACCGTCAGCCTGACGACGCCCTCCTGGGGCGAAGGCTTGAAGGCCGACCTGCTTTTCCTCGAGATCGAAAACGCCTGATTTCATCTCCGCCTCATCCACGCATAATCGGAGGATCAGACAGCGCTGTTAGTGCTCCTTGCGACACAAGGAGATGTCCATGCAGGTGTTTTGTGATTTCGACGGCACGATCTCGACCGGGGACGCCACCGATCTGGTGCTGTCGGCCTTCGCCGATCCGGAATGGCGCGCGATCGAGCAGCGCTGGAAGGATGGCGAGATCGGCTCGGCGGAATGCATGCGCCTGCAGGTCGGGCTGCTTCGCGCGACGCGGGTGCAGCTCGACGGTCTTCTCGACGACATCGCGATCGATCCCGGCTTTCCCGATTTCCTGCGCTTCTGCATTCGCAATGCCGTGCCCGTGGTGATCGTCAGCGACGGCGTCGATTATTTCATCAAACGGATTCTGGCGCGGCATGGGGTGCATTCCCTGCCGGTGATCGCGAATACGCTTACGCATCCGCAACCGGGCGCAGGCGGGCCGTATGTCCTGTCTTCGCGCCATGCCAAACCGGGATGCGCCTCGGGCGCCGGCGTCTGCAAGTGTCGCGCCATCGGGGCCGAAGGCCCGCGAGGCTTCGTCGGCGACGGCCGGAGCGACTTCTGTGTATCCGACAAGCCCGAGGTGGTCTTCGCCAAGGGCGCGCTGGCGAATCACTGTGCCGCACGCGGCATTCCATTTCTCGGTTTCGAGACCTTCGCCGAGCTGCCGCGGCAGCTCGAAGCGATCCTTGCAGGCTTCGCCGCGCGGCGAAGGGCGCCCCTGCGATCCATTTCCGCATGAACCATACCCAGAGGATGCAGATGAGAACCAATCTTATGGACGTATCAGCCGACGCCGGCGTAACGCTCGATCGCACCGAGCAGGACCTGCGCCATCTCGAGGAAACCTATTGCTCGCACGGCGACACCGTCCACTACGCGTCGAAGCCGAAGTTCTTCTCGCAATGCGACGGCTCTTATGTCTACGACGCCGGCGGCACGCCCTTCCTCGATCTCCAGATGTGGTATTCGGCCGTCAATTTCGGCTATCGCAACCGGCGGCTGAACGATGCCGCGCACCGGCAGCTCGACCGCCTTCCCCAGGTCGCCTCCCAGTACCTGCACAATGAGAAGGTGGAGCTTGCGGCGATGATCGCCCGCGATGCCGAGCGGAAATTCGGCCACAAGGGCCGGGTGCATTTCAACGTCGGCGGATCGCAGGCGATCGAGGATTCGCTGAAGCTGGTGCGCAATTTCACCGGCGGCAAGAGCCTGATGTTCGCCTTCGAGGGCGGCTATCACGGCCGGACGCTCGGTGCGTCTGCGATCACCTCCAGCTACCGCTATCGCCGCCGCTACGGCCATTTCGGCGACCGCGCGCAGTTCGTGGAGTTCCCCTACCATTTCCGCGGCCCCAAGGGGATGTCGAAGGAGGAATACGGCTACGAATGCGTGCGCAAGTTCGCCCGCCTGTTCGAGAGCGAGTATAACGGCGTCTGGGACCCGAAGACGGGTTCGGCCGAATACGCGGCCTTCTACGTCGAGCCGATCCAGGGAACCGGCGGCTACGTCATCCCGCCGATGAACTTCTACACCGAGCTTAAGAAGGTGCTCGACCAGCACGGCATCCTGCTCGTCGTCGACGAGATCCAGATGGGTGTCTACCGGACGGGCAAGCTGTGGTCGATCGAACATTTCGGCGTGTCGCCGGACGTCCTCGTCTTCGGCAAGGCGATCACCAACGGCCTCAACCCGCTGTCGGGCATCTGGGCGAAGGAGGCGATGATCAACCCGACGGTCTTCCCTCCGGGCTCGACGCACTCCACCTTCGCCAGCAACCCGATGGGGACGGCGGTGGCGCTGGAGACCCTGCGGATGACCGAGGAGGGCGATTTCGGCGCCGCGATCATGGAAAAGGGCGCCTATTTCCTCGACGGCCTGAAGGAGCTGCAAAAGCGCCATGCCATCGTCGGGGACGTCGACGGCCTCGGACTCGCGCTTCGCGTCGAGATTTGCCGTGAGGACGGTTTCACGCCGGACAAGGCCACCATGGACTGGGTGGCCGACGAGGGCATGAAGGGCGACCTCAAGGTCGGCGCGAAGACATACGGCCTCGTCCTCGATGTCGGCGGCTACCACAAGAACGTCATCACGCTTGCCCCGAACCTCCTCATTTCCAGGGAGGAAATCGATCTCGCGCTGACGCTACTCGACATGCTTCTCGACCGGGCGGAAAGGAGATAGGCGGGTGCGGCTCCTCCTCCTTCATCTCGACGACGCGCTGGAGCGGCAGCCGGATTTCGTCCGGTCATGCGTGGCCGCCGGCGCGCGCGAACTCGACTGCAAGGAGGCGGGCCGCGCGCTCCGGCTCTGGGCCGGGCGTTCGCTTCTCGATGCGCTCGGCAGCGAAATCGCCGGGCATTTCGCCGCCGCCGGCGACGAACCGCAGCTTTGCTTCATGGGGTCCGGCGACTTCCATCATGTCACGGCGCTGCTGCTGCGCGATGTGCTGGAGCGGCATCGGGTGCCGACGACGCTCGTTCACATCGACAATCACCCCGACTGGGTCCACTTCAGGAAAGGCCTGCATTGCGGGTCGTGGGTGAACAGCGCGCATGCCCACCGCCATATCGCAAAGGTCATCACCATCGGCGTCTGCAGCTCGGACCTGCGCAATCCCGAGCGCAAGGGCGCCAATCTGAGCTGGCTGAGGGGCGGCAAGCTCGAACTCTACCCCTACGACCACGAGCCGAGCCGCGTCCATGCCAACTACGGCAAGGGCGCCAGCTTCGAGCAGATCGGCGGAGCCCTTCACTGGATTTGCATGTCCGCGTTCGGCGAGCAGGCATTTCTGGACCAGCTTCTCAGCCGCATCGAGACCAGCGCCGTCTACCTGACGATCGACAAGGATGTGCTGGCCGACGGCGACGCGATGACGAACTGGGACCAGGGACAGATGCGGATGCCCTATCTGCTGTCGATCATCGCGGAGATCGGACGGCGGCACCGGATCATCGGCGCGGATGTGATCGGCGACTATTCGGCGCCGAGCTACGGCGGCAACCGGCTCGACCGGCTCGTCAAGCGCATGGAGATCACCATCGACCAGCCGCGCGGGCGGCGCAGCACCAGCGACACGGAAAACATGAACAGCGCCGCGAACCATGCGCTGCTCGCCGTTCTGTCGGAGGCCATGGCATGACGGGCAGCCTGACGCCCGCGATGGCGGGCCTGATCCTCTTCTGCGTGCTTGCGGAGACGGCGCGGGAGATATGCTTCAAGCGCTCTGCGGGCGAGGGGAGCTGGACGCTGGCGCTGCTGAGGCCGGTGACCTGGGCGGGCATCCTGTTCTGGGCCGTGGAACTCTTCGCCTGGACGGCGGTGCTCGGCCGCGTGCCGCTCACCATCGCCTTTCCGATCATGGCACTCAGCTATGTCGCGATCGTCTTCGCCGGCCGGCTGATCTTCAACGAGACCATCAATCTTCGCCACGCCGCAGGCGTCGTCTGCATCGCCGCCGGCGTGGCCTGCGTGGGAGCGACAGGCATATGAAACTATTCGCGCACACGAAATGGGATGCGGTTCCGGTTCTTTCGGCCGTCCTGCACCTTGCCTTCAACATCTATATCGTCGCCGGTTTCCATAGCCGGCCCTTGTGGGCATCGGCCGTCCTCGGATGCCTCTATGCGGTGTCGATATCGTGGAATATCAACAGCATATCCCATAATTTCATCCACACGCCCTACTTCCGGGCAAAGCCGCTCAACTACGCCTTCAGCCTGTTGGAATCGATCACCATCGGCTTCTCGCAGACCTATTACCACTGGGTCCACATGCGGCATCACTCCGGCAACAGCGACCGGCCGGATGCGAAGGGCGAAACCGTCGATTTCCTGTCGATCTATCGCTACGGGCGGGACGGCCAGCCGGAAAATGTCTGGTCGTATGTGTTTCTCAGCTTCTTCCGTGACAGCATCGGCGACATTCATGCGGCCATCGCCCGCAAGCGCCGGTTCGACGCCGACTGGGGCCGCTTCGAGGTCATCGCCTTCTTCGTGGTGATCGGCGCGGCCGCGCTCTACGACTGGCGGGCGGTGGTTTTCCTGTTGCCGTTCTACTATCTCGGCAACTGCCTCTCCTCCCTGAACGGCTATTACGAGCACCTGAACGGCGATCCCGACGAGCCGATCGCATGGGGTGTCAGCAGCTACAAGCGCTTCTACAACTGGCTGTGGTTCGGCAACGGCTATCACGCCGAGCACCACTATCGGCCGAAGACGCATTGGACGAAGCTCGCGGCCCTGCATGAGCAGATCCAGGCGGAGCAGGCGCGGGCCGGCACCCACGTCATCGGCACCTGCCATGCGCTGGGCTTCATCGCCAGGGAAAACCGGCAGGCGGATGTCGCCCATGAAATCTGACGGGCTGAGCTTTCATATGGAAGGATCGAACGGAAAGGCCGTTCTCCTGGTGCATGGCCTGACGGGCGCGCCGGCGGAGATGCGGCTGGTGGCACGCCAGCTCCATCGCCGGGGATACAGCGTCTATGCGCCCCTCCTTGCCGGTCACGGAAAGGACCCGCAGACGCTGCGCCGGTCGCGCTGGCAGGATTGGCTGGACAGCGTGCGCGTGGCGGCGCAATGGCTTTCGGCCCGCAGCGATGCTGTGTTTGCCGCGGGCATCTGCGTCGGCGGCAAGCTTTCGATGCTCGCGGCCGACACGGAAGCCATCCGGGCGGTCGCGATCTACTCGCCCTGCTTCCGCTACGACGGCTGGGACGTGCCCTTCTACTATCCGCTGTTGTCCGCGCATGTGCGGTGGCTGGCGCATATCCCTTTTCTCGACCGCCTGAACTTTCGCGAGACCGCCTCGCTCGGCATCAAGGACGACCGCCTGCGCCGCCTCATCGCCGGCATGGCCTCCGACGGCGTGCTGGAAGCGTTTCCGGGGAGAGGGCTGGTGGAGATGTACCGTCTCGGAAACGCGCTGAAGCAGCGCCTGCCGAAGATGTCCACGCCGACGCTGATCCTGCACGCGCTGGAGGACGATCTGAGCAGCCCCGCCCATGCGCGGTACATTTCGGCGAATATCGGCGGGCCGCACAGGCTCGAATGGATCGAGGACAGCTATCACATGATTCACGTCGATCGGCAGCACCGGCGGGTCGCGGACCTGACGGCGGATTTCTTCGAGGTCGGCCATGTCGCAGCCGGCGCTTGATCTCCGCAAGGACCGGCAGGTCGCCTGCGCCGCCGCCGACGATGAGGTTCGCATCGCCGGCACCATCCGCGCGTTCGGCCGGGCGGAATGGGATGCCTGCTTCGACGGTCAGGTGGAAGGATACGACTGCCTTCTCGCCATCGAGGAATCGGGCATGGAAGGGTTCGAATGGCGGTACGTGGCGGCTTACGAAGGCGGGCGGCTCGTGGCGGCGATGCCGGCCTTCCTCTGCCCGTACCACCTCGATACGACCCTTCCCGAAGGCGCGCTGCGGCGCGTCGTCCGGCGCATCCGCGCCGGCTTTCCGGCGTTTCTGGCGCTGCCGCTCGCCTGCCTCGGCTCGCCCTGCACCGAGACCTGTGCGATCGGCTTCCATCCCGACGTGCCGCAGGACCGGCGCGCGCCGCTGTTCCTGCGGCTGGTGGCGGCGTTCGAGGAGATGGCAAAGGCCGACGGGTGCGCGATGACCGCGGTGAAGGATGTGCCGCGGCCGTTGTCGGCCACGCTCGGCGACGCGCTTTCGGCGCGCGGCTATGCCTCCATCGAGGGACTTGCGACGGCCGCGCTCGACGTCGACTTTGCGACCGTCGACGATTACATGGCGAAACTGTCGGCCTCCACGCGCAAGGACCTCCGGCGAAAGCTGCGGTCCGAGGCCCATGTCGATATCGAGCTGAGGACGGAGATCGGCGACCTGCTGCCGGAGATCATGCGCCTCTACCGCGCGACGCGCGACCGCAGCGAATGGCAGTTCGAGGAGCTGACCGAAGGCTATTTCACCGGCATGCTCGGCCACATGCGGGGGCGGGCGCTCTGCGTCTGCTACCGGGTGGATGGCCGGCTGCTCGCCGCCAACCTGCTGGTGCATGACGGCCATACGCTGATCGACAAGTTCTTCTGCATGGACGGGGAGGAAGGGCGCCGCCACAATCTCTATTTCCTGAGCTGGGTCGCCAATCTGCGGCTCTGCCTCGATCTTGGAATGCGCCGCTACCAGAGCGGCCAGGCCTATTACGAAAACAAGGTGCGGCTCGGGAGCCGGCTCACGCCGAACCTCATGTATTTCCGCCATCGCAACCCCGTGCTGCAGACCCTGCTCCGGCTGGTTTCGCCGCTGTTTTCGCTCGACGAATCCCCGGAGGAAAAACCATGACGGCCATGCGGCAGTCGTGGTTCGCGGTGCCTGTGCTCAACGCGCTGTTCCAGGTGCTGATCAAGCAGGGCGCCGGGGAGCTGGGCAATGCGCCGTCGGCGCTCGCATGGCTTGTCGCCGGGCTTTCGTCGCGCTGGATTCTCGGCGCGATTGCCGTCGAGATCGTCTGCTTCTTCCTGTGGATGGACGTCCTCGAAAAGCTCGACCTCAGCCGGGCCTTTCCGCTTTCCGGCATCAGCTACCTGCTGATCGTCGCCAGCGGCTGGTTCCTGTTCGGCGAGCCGGTGGCGGCGCTGCAGGTCGCGGGCGGCGGGCTCATCCTGTGCGGCGTCTGGCTGATCGCCGGCGCCGGCGAAACGTCAGAGGCCGGAAGGGGCTGCGAATGCTGAATGTGGAAACGCCGCGCCGCCGCGCGATGGCTGCCAGGGTGGCCGACCTCGCTCTCGACCTGGCGCTCTCGCGTATCGTCAGCCGCGGCGATCTCCGGGTGACGACCGCCAGCGGCGCGCTGCTTTCCTTCGGCGACGGCAGCGGCGAGCCGATCTGTGTCCGCTTCACCGACGAGCGCGCGCAATGGGCCTTCCTGATCGATGCGGACGGGCGGCTCGGCGAGCTTTACATGGACGAGCGGTTTCTGGTCGACCGGGGCAGCCTCTACGATTTCGTCGCGATGATGCTGCGCGAGGCCGGCAACGCCGCCCACCCCTTCGCCGCGCGCGCCATCGATTGGGTGCGCACGCGGGCGCGGCAATTTCGCCATCGAAACCTTCCGGGCCGCTCGAAGCGGAACGTCGCCCATCACTACGACCTCGACGGCAGGCTCTACGCGCTTTTCCTCGACGAGGACCGCCAATATTCCTGCGCCTATTTCGAGGAGGAGGGGCAGGGGCTCGACGAGGCGCAGCTTGCCAAGAAACGGCATCTCGCGGCCAAGCTGCTGCTTGCGCCCGGCCAGCGCATCCTTGACATCGGCTGCGGATGGGGCGGCCTTGCCCTGCATCTTGCTGCGGAGGCGCCCGGCGGCAGCGTGCTCGGCGTGACGCTCTCGGAGGAGCAGCTTGCCTATGCGAAGGCGAGGGTCGCCGGCGGCGGCACGGCGGCGGACGTGACCTTCGCCCTGCAGGATTACCGCAGCGTCGAGGGACAGTTCGACCGCATCGTCTCGGTCGGGATGTTCGAACATGTCGGGCTTGCCTCCTACCGGGAGTTCTTTCGCACGGTCGCCGCGCGCCTCAAGGACGACGGGGTGATGGTGCTGCACACCATCGGCTGTTCCGACGGTCCGGGCTTCACCACGCCATGGCTCGACAAGTACATCTTCCCCGGCGGCTATATTCCCTCCCTCTCCGAAATCGTCCCGGAGATAGAGGCGGCCGGCCTCACGATCACCGACGTCGAGATATTGCGCATGCACTATGCCTGGACGCTTGCCCATTGGCGCGCGCGCTTTGCCGCCCGAAGTGCGGAGGCGGCGGCGATCTACGATCGGCGTTTCTGCCAGATGTGGGAGTATTATCTGTCGACGGCCGAGGCCGCCTTCCGCTTCGAAGGGCTCGCTGTGTTCCAGATCCAGCTTGCGAAGCGCGGCAGCGCCGTGCCGGTGACGCGGGACTACATCTCTCTCAGTGACCGATCTCGAAGGACCGGTTGAGCGACAGCCCGATGATGTTCTGGTTCTTCGAGCCGATGTCGGTGACGATCGGGCTTTCGGCGGCGCTGCCGACGAGACGGTCGTAACGGTCGTAAAGCTCGACGCTCCAGGCCGGCGACACGGTGACCGCCACGCCGACCGTGAAGCCCACGGACTTGATCCCCGCCTGCGCGTCGAACGCCTTCAGGCCGTGGCTTGCCGCCGCTTCGCTCTTCGAGACGCCGAAATTGTTCCGCATGTAGGTGCCGTTTCCGAAGCTCACGCGCGGGCCGGCGGAAAGAACGACGCTGTCGGTGAGCGGCTGGAACCAGTCGGTGCCGAGGTCCGTCACCAGCCCGTCTCCGCCCCAAAGCGCCTGTCTAGTTTCGGCACGGATGCGAAGCCGGTCTTTCAGCGGCCAATATTGCGCGAAGACCCCGGCGTCGATGTTCCACTGCACATTATTGAGGCCCTGAAGGCGCCAGTCGTCCGAGGCCGAACGGCCGCCGCGCAGGCTGGCGACCGGCCCGATCTCGACGCCGCCGATATCGAACAGGCCGTAGTCGACATTGTCGTCGGGAGCGCTGTAGTCCTGCGGATCGCCGAGCCGCCGGATGTCGAAGGAGGGCAGGCCGCTGAAGGAATAGTGCTTGGACCCCTCGTAGCTCGGGCCGTATTCGACGGAGCCGCCGAGCGTGACGACCCACCCGACGGAGCCGGGCTTGGTTGCGTCCTGCGCCAGGGATACCGGCGCGAAGCCTGCGAAGACGATTGCCGCAAGCAGGAGGGAGGCGCCCCGGCGCCGCCGTCTTTCGTCGTTGTTTCCTCTGTCGAACATAGGGGCCGGCAACCTAGAGGATGCCGGTGACGAGGCGGTCGATCCGGCTTCCGGGCCGGTAGACGGCCCTGATGAATGCCGCCGAAACGGCACCGACGATCGCGCCCCCCATCACGTCGCTGACATAGTGGGTTCCCACATACACTCTGGAAAAGGCAATGAGGCAGGCGGCCATCAGGAAGACGAGCCCGCGGCCCGTCAGGCCGTGCAACAGGAAGGCCGCGGCGATCGCGACGCTGGCCGTCGCGTGGTCGGAGGGAAAGGAGGGATCGGCGGTGCGGTCGATCAGAAGCTGCGTCACGCCTGCATCATATGGCCGAGGCCGCGCGAAGAACAGCAGGATGATCTGGTTGACGCCGAGGCCGAGCAGAAACGACAGACCGGCGGAAACGGCGACGTGGCGCACATGGGGCCTGTCCTGCCTGATCCACCATTGCGCGATCACCGCGACCACCATGATGGGGATGCCGATCTTTGACGCAAGGATCATGAAATGATCGACGGCGCCGCTTTGCCCGGAGAGGCCGTTGATGCAGGTCGTCAGAAACAAATCCATGCCAGCGCGCCCGCCATTCTCGAAATCCAGGATCGAACCTATATGAAAGTGCATGCGTAACGCGACTGAATTAGCGGCCGATTAGGACGTTTCCATGGCCTATCGTCCGCGGCAGGCGCTTTTGAACGAGACCGGGATATGGTAGGACCGCGACAAAGCCGGCGGGCGGTGGCCGGCCGGCGCCGGGGCGAAATGGAAACGATGAATCATGGAGGCTGATACGCGCCCCAAGCCTCATCCGAAGCACATGAGGAGACGCTTTTTTGCCGCGCTCTTCGGGCATGTGCGCATCTTGTGGCCGATTTTTTCCGGCGTGCTCGCCGTCATGGTGGTGTGCGGCTTCGTCGTCGGGCGAATCGAGGAATGGCCCCTCGGCGACGCCCTCTATTTCACCTTCGTCACGGGATTGACGATCGGCTATGGCGATCTGACGCCCCAATACCCCGCGTCACGGATTTTGGCCATTCTGATCGGCTTTATGGGGATCGTGCTGACGGGCCTTGTCGCCGCGGTAACGGTCAAGGCCCTCAACGACGCCGATCCCGAATAAGATCGGGCGCGACGTCAGTCCGCAACGACGTCCCATTTGCCGTCGGGGTTGAAGCGCGTCATCTTGGCGATGGCCGCCGGGGTGTTTTTGCCGAGGTCGCGTTCGTAGACCACGCCCCTGTCGCTGACGAGAAACGTCTTCACTCCCGTCTCGCCGTATTTGACCGGCCATCCGACGAGGGCGAAGCCGACGATCATGTTGCCGTTGATGACATAGCTGTATTCGCCGCCGGCGACGTTCGGCCCCTGACCCTTCAGGATGCGGAAGCGGTAGCCGAAATAGCCGTCGCCCTCCTGCGCCTGCTGCAGCGCCGCCTGCTGGACGAAATCTCCCGCAGGGCTGTTGCCGTCGCCCTGGCCGGGAGGCCAGTAGAGGCCGTCGGTCTTGCCGGGGCTGCTCACCAGTTTCTGCGCATATTTGAGCACGCCGTCGCCGCTGCGGTCGACGGAGGCGTATTCGCGCTGCGCGTCGACATAGCTGCGCATGGTGTCGATCGCCTGCAGCTCGTTTTCCCCGATCCGGCGGTCGAGGATTTCCTCGAAGCCGGCTCTGGTGTCGAAGGCCCATTTGCCGTCGCCGGCCTTGGTGAGCGGGAAGGGGAAGGGCCAGAGCCTGTCGCCGATCTCGACGATCTTCCTGCCGTCCTGATCCTCCACGACGACCTGCTTTGCCGCGCCCTCGCGGATTTGCCGGTAGGTATCCATGGCATTTTCGTCGGCCTTCAGCTTTGCCGCGTCGAGCCCAAGCAGCGCTGAAAGACCGTCGACGTCGTCGGACGACAGCGCCGCCTTGAACTTGTCGACGGCCGCTGCCGGGTCGTCGAACTGCGGCGCCGGCGATGTGGCCGTGAAGCGGTCGAACGGCGTGTCTTGCGCCAGCGCCGGCATTGCCCCGCAAAGGACGGTCGTTGCCGAAAGGGCGGCCCAGAGGCCCGCGGACTTGAAGAACCTGTTCATCGTCATTCTCCCCAAAGGTCGCTCAACGCCTGCCGCGCCCGCCGCCGCGAGGGATCGGCCGATGACCGCCGCCGCGGCTCATCTGCGGCCGTCCGCCACCGCCGCCGCGCTGGATATTGGCCCGGTTGGGCGCGCGCTGAACATTGGCGCGGCTTTGCGCGCCGCGCCGTGCCGCGTCGACCTGGCTGCGCTTCGACGAGACGTTGCCGAGCGCGTTGGCGCGGCCGCGATTGTCCGCCTTGCCGGCGAGCGTGCCGTTCGCGGGGCGCTGGCCGGCATTCGGCCGGTTGCCGCCGCCGCCCGGCCTGTTGACGCCGGCGTTACCGCCGCCGGGCCTGTTGATGCTGGCATTGCCGCCGCCGGGTCTGTCGAGCCCCGCGCCGCCCGGCCGATTGAGCCCGGCCTGGTTGCCGCCGCCGCGGTTCTGCAGCCCTTCCATCGTGTTCCTGCGCACGTCGGCGGCGCGGTCGGTGCGGGCGGGCAGGCCCGTTCCGCGCTCGCGGTTCAGCTCGGTGGCGCGGTTGCGCAGGTTGTTGGCGCTGTTGGCCTGCAGGCTGTTGCGGATCGTCGTGCGGTCGATATTGTTAAGCTGGTTGCGGTCGATGTTGAGCTTGCTGCGGTCGACATTCTTCCAGTCGATGTCGTTCCACTTCACCTTGCCGTTGAAGTTGCGGTTGTTGAAGCAGTTGTTGCAGTCGACGTCGATGTCGCCGCGCCAGTTGCCGCCCCAGACGCCCCAGTTGTTCCAGTTGACCGCCGCCGCCCAGGCGACGCCCGTCACCGCCGCGGCGAAGAACGCCGCACCCGGATACCAGTAGTTCGAATAGGGCTGATCGTAATAGGTGACCGGCTGGTAGACATAGCCGGGCTCGTAAAGCATCTCCGGCGGGTACTTCGGAATGTAGACCTTCTCGGGATTGGTCGGGCGGATGACGACGGTGTCGCCTTCGTTGACGACGGTGATCTTGTCGTCGGTCTTGATCGCGCCCTTGGCGACGGCCTGGTCGCGCAACTGCTGAATGGCGACCAGCACGTCCTTCTGCTGGTAGGTGATCGCCTGCCCGAGCGTCTGCGTCCATTCCAGGTCGTCGCTCATCATCTTGACGATGTCGGGATAGTTCAGGAGCGAGATGACGCTGCCGTCCCAGCTATCCTTGGGCTTCAGCGTGTCGTCCTTCTTCTTCGCCTCGAGGAAGCGGCTTGCCTCGAC
>Ga0153956_1000461_pt1 | contig 46504 bp, 44 predicted proteins | sample TSFL040MetaG_FD_104704 | JGI IMG/M metagenome (GOLD analysis project Ga0153956, IMG submission 104704) | Attine ant fungus gardens microbial communities from Florida, USA - TSFL040 MetaG | ecosystem: Host-associated > Fungi > Mycelium > Unclassified | place: USA: Florida, Wekiwa Springs... | reverse complement strand
CCTCTTCAACGCGCTGACCGAGACGGCGGCGGCGCAGGCGGCCAATTATCCCTTCTGCACGATCGAGCCCAACGTCGGCCAGGTCGCGGTGCCCGATCCGCGCCTCATCAGGATCGCCGAGATCGCGAAATCCGCGAAGATCATCGAGACGCAGCTCGCCTTCGTCGACATTGCCGGGCTGGTGCGCGGCGCGAGCAAGGGCGAGGGGCTCGGCAACCAGTTCCTCGGCAACATCCGCGAGGTCGACGCGATCGTCCACGTGCTGCGCTGCTTCGAGGATGGCGACGTGACGCACGTGGAAGGCAAGGTCGATCCGATCGCCGATGCCGATACAGTGGAGACCGAGCTGATGCTCAGCGACCTCGAAAGCCTCGAAAAGCGCGTGCCCAATCTCGCCAAGAAAGCGGCGCAGGGCGACAAGGAAGCGAAGATCGGCGCCAGCGTGCTCGGTCAGGCGCTGGAGCTGCTGCGCGACGGCAAGCCCGCGCGGCTGACCGAACCGAAGGACGTCGAGGAAGCGCGCGTTTTCGCACAGGCGCAGCTGATCACCGCCAAGCCGGTGCTCTACGTCTGCAACGTGGATGAGGGCGACGCGGCGAACGGCAACGCGCATTCCGCCCGCGTGTTCGAAAAGGCGAAGGCCGAAGGCGCCGAGGCGGTGATCGTCTCCGCCGCGATCGAGGCCGAGATCGCCACCATGCCGGCCGAGGACCGCGGCGAATTCCTGAGCGAGCTGGGGCTGGAGGAAACCGGCCTCGCCCGCGTGATCCGCGCCGGCTACACGCTCCTCCACCTCCTCACCTTCTTCACCGTCGGCCCGAAGGAAGCCCGTGCCTGGACCGTCCACCAGGGTGCCACAGCCCCCGAAGCGGCGGGCGAGATTCACACCGATTTCGAGAAAGGCTTCATCCGCGCCGAGACGATCGCCTATGACGATTACGTGTCGCTGGGCGGCGAAGCCCGCGCGCGCGAGGCGGGCAAGCTGCGCGCCGAAGGCAAAGGCTATGTGGTGCAGGACGGGGACGTGATGCACTTTCTGCATAGTTGAGGGTGTAGCCATACGGAGCTGTTGTCGGGGATCGCCGACATTCGCATGTTGTCAAGCGGGCCCCCGGCTCAAGGCCGGGGTGACGATGGTGCGGGTCTGTTCGTTGCAGCGAAGGCCGCCCCTTCAAATGTTGGAAAATTCTTGAAATACGTGCGCGGCGACCATCCGGCCGTTCTTTGAACCGTTCATTGTCCCCATAGCCAAAGCGCCGCCTTTACGCGCGATATTGGCGCGTCGTCGTCGCGCATCTGCGGCGTATGTGGCGCGCAGGTGCCGCGTGGCTGCCGCGTGCGTGGCGCGTAGCGGCCGCTTCGCCGCCGCGTTCCCGGCGCGTCGACCACAAATCGTCGTTTGAGCCTCAACACTCTCAACATTCGGAGCCGCTCCCACGCAGCCCGAGTCACGCCCCCTCGAACGCCGCGAGGATCGGGCACGGCCCGGCCTCGCCACTCCCGCATTCCTTCGCCAGCCGCGTCAGCCCGGCGCGAGCGGTTTGCAGTTCCGCGATCTTCGCATCGAGCGCGGCGATGCGCGCCTGGGCCAAAGCACGGGCGCGGGCGCGGTCTTCGCTGGCGTCGAGCGCAAGGAGCTCGCCGATCTCTTCCAGCGTGAACCCCGCCGCCTGCGCCGAGCGGATGAACTTCAGCCGCCGCAGCGCCCCGGCATCGTAGCGGCGGATGCCGCCGTTCAGCCCCTCTCCGGCGCGCGCCGGCGTGTCGAGCAAACCGCGGCGCTGGTAATAGCGCACCGTCTCCACGCCGACGCCGCCTTCGTTCGCGAGTTGGCCGATGGTGAGCATGTCTTTTTCTCCGTTCATCACCCTCACCCTTCCGGCGCTTCGCGCCTCCCTCCCTCTCCCAGTGGGAGAGGGAAGGGGCCCGCCGCCGATAGGCGGTGGGAAGGGTGAGGGTGAGTGCCTTGACTCCGTACCATGGTACGGCCGTTATATGAGCCGCATGGCCGAGAGCACCAAGAGCGCAATTCTCTATCGCATGGTCATGCCCGATCATGTCTGCCCCTATGGGCTGAAGTCCAAATGGCAGCTCGAACGCCACGGCTACGCGGTCGAGGATCATTGGCTGAAGACGCGCGCGGAAACCGATGCGTTCAAGGCCGAGCACAATGTGAAGACCACGCCGCAGACCTTCATCGATGGCACGCGGATCGGCGGTAACGACGATCTGACGCGCTTCTTCGGCGGGCATGTGCCGGACAAGGACGAGACGAGCTACACACCGGTGATCGCGGTGTTCGCGATGACCGCCTTGATGGCGCTGGCGGCGAGCTTCGCGGCGTTCGGCACGCCCTTCAACGTGCAGGCCGCGCGCTGGTTCATCGCCTTCAGCATGTGCGCGCTGGCGATGCTCAAGCTGCAGGATGTCGAGCGCTTCTCGACCATGTTCCTCAATTACGATCTGCTCGCGCGGCGCTGGGTGCCGTACGGCTATATCTATCCGTTCGCCGAAGGCTTGGCCGGCGTGCTGATGGCGGCGGGGGCGCTTAGATGGATTTCGGTGCCGGTGGCGCTGTTCATCGGCGGGATCGGCGCGGTGTCGGTGGTCAAGGCGGTCTATATCGACAAGCGCGCGATCAAATGCGCCTGTGTCGGGGGGAGCAGCAGCGTGCCGTTGGGTTTCGTGTCGTTGATCGAGAATGTGATGATGGTGGCGATGGCTTTGTGGATGGTGTTCGCGTGAGAGCGCTGCTGCTCGCTGCGGTGCTGATGCCCCTGCCCGCCGTCGCGCAGGATATGGGCGGAATGCAGATGCCCATGCCTTCGCCTGCCCCTACCTCCAACGCCTCCCCGGCGCAGGCCGGGGCCCAGTCGGGAAACGCGGGTAACAACGCTCAGCTCGCCGTCACTTCTACCTCTCCAACTGGGCCCCGGCCTGCGCCGGGGATGCGTGAGGGCATGGATATGGGCACCATGAACATGGGCCCGGCCGCCTATGGCACAGGCTCCGGCACCGCGCGCCTGCCCGCCAACGAAGGCGCGATGAGCGGCCTGCACGTCATGACCGGCGGCTGGATGTTGATGGCGCACGGTTATGTCTGGGGGAATTACACCGATCAGGGCGGCCCGCGCGGCGGCAACCAGGCATTCATCACCTCGATGGCGATGCTGGAGGGGAGCCGCGACCTCTCCGATACCACGCACCTCCAACTGCGCTCCATGTTCAGCCTGGAACCGGCGATCGGCCAGCGCGGCTATCCCAACCTCTTCGCCAGCGGCGAGACCGCCCATGGCGCGGCGCTGATCGACCGCCAGCATCCGCACGACCTGTTCATGGAACTGTCCGCGCGGCTCGATTTCGACATCGGCAAGGATACCAGCCTATACGTCTATGGCGGCCCGGTCGCCGAGCCCGCGCTCGGCCCCTCCGCCTTCATGCACCGCGCCTCGGCCAGGTACGAGCCGCTCAGCCCGATCAGCCATCACTGGTTCGACAGCACGCACATCACCTATGGCGTGGTGACAGGCGGTATTTCGAACCGGCATTGGCAGCTGGAAGGCTCGGCCTTCCGCGGCCGCGAGCCGGACGAAAATCGCTGGGACATCGAGACGCCGAAGCTCGATTCGTGGAGCGCCCGCCTCACCTGGACGCCGTCGCCCGACTGGGCGCTGCAAGTCAGCCACGGTTTCCTGCGCAGCCCGGAGGCGCTGGAGCCCGAGGGCAACGAGCGCCGCACCACCGCGACGGTGCAATACGATCATGGCGGACTCTCGACGACGTTCGGCTGGGCGCTGAAGGACAAGAGCCCCGGTCGCGCGCTGAGCGCGTTTCTTGCCGAGGCGAACTACGACCTGACGCGGCACCACACAGTGTTTGGCCGGATCGAGAATGTCGCGAACGACGAACTGTTTCCCGATCCGCTCAGCCCGCTCCACGACCGGAAGTTCCGCGTGACGCGGTTCGAGGGCGGCTATGCCTATCGCATGAAGCTCACGGGGCCGCTCGGGCTGGCGCTGGGCGGCTCGCTCGCCGCCTACGCCAAGCCCGCCGCGCTCGACGCCGCTTATGGAGGCGCGCCGGTCAGCTACACGCTTTTCGCCAAGCTCTCGCTCGGGCATTAGCGGCCGAAACAACGGAGTCGCCGATGGTTCGCGTGAAGCCCCTGTTCGCCGCCCTGCTTGCCCTGGGTCTCTCCGCCTGCGCGGCCGATGGCTCCCGGCCTGCCACGCTCGCGCAAAGCGAGGCGCGCGCGCCGGTCACCATCCTCGTCTCGATCGACGGCTTCCGCGCGGATTATCTCGATCGCGGTGTGACGCCGAACCTCTCGAAGCTGGCGGCCGGCGGCATCTCGGCGGCGATGCGCCCGGCCTTTCCGTCCAAGACCTTCCCCAATCACTGGACGATCGTCACCGGCTTCAATCCCGATCACACCGGCATCGTCGCCAACACCATGGAGGATGCCACCCGCCCGGGCGACGCTTTCACCATGGCGAGCGACGACCCCTTCTGGTGGAACGCCGTGCCGCCGATCTGGGTCGATGCCGAGAAGGCCGGGATCCGCACCGCGACGATGTTCTGGCCCGGCGACAACGTCGCCTGGGGCGGCACGCGCGCCAAGGAATGGCCGCACGACATCACCGGCGGCACGCGGCCCGAGGATTGGGTGCAGTTCAACGAAGCGGTGAGCGCGACGCAGCGGGTGAACACCGTGATCGACTGGCTGCGCCGCCCCGCCGCGATTCGGCCGAAATTCGTCACGCTCTATTTCGACATGGTCGATACCGCGGGCCACATCTACGGACCGGACGATCCCCGCACCACGCAGGCGGCCCATGATGCGGATACGGCGATCGGCATGCTGGTCGACGAGCTGAAGACGCTGCGCCAGCCGGCCAATCTCGTCATTCTCGCCGATCACGGCATGGCGCCGATCAGCAGCACGCGCACCATCGCGCTCGACACGATCGCCGACCCCAGGGATTACAAGATCGAGGAAACCGGGCCCTATGCCAGCCTCTATCCGGTGCCGGGCCATGAGGCGGCGCTGGAGACAGCGTTGCTCAAGCCGCACGACCATATGCAATGCTGGCGCAAGGCCGACATTCCGGCGCGCTTGCACTACGGCACCAACCCACGCATCCCGCCTTATTTCTGCCTCGCCGATGTCGAGTGGAGCATCGTACCGGCCGCGCCGAAGAAGGCCGATAGCGGCGGCAATCACGGCTATGACAACCAGTCGCCCGAAATGGCGGCGCTGTTCGTCGCCAACGGCCCGGCCTTCCCGTCCGGCCAGCGCATCCAGCCGTTCGACAATGTCGATATCGCGCCGTTGCTGCGCGACCTGATCGGCCTGCCGCAGAAAGAGGGCGACGGCGACGACGCGCCGTTCCGCGACATGATCAGGAAAGGCCGCTGATGCAGTATTTCGAGGATCTCGAAGTCGGCGCCAAGGCGTCCTTCGGCCATTACGAGGTCAAGCGCGAAGAGACGATCGCATTCGCCGAACGCTACGATCCGCAACCCTTCCACCTCTCCGACGAAGCGGCGGCGCAGACCCATTTCGGACGGCTCTCGGCCTCGGGCTGGCATACCTGCGCGATGACGATGGCGATGGTGGTCGAGAACCTGAAGAGCGCCGATCAGGCCGGACTGGGCGCGGCTGGGATCGACGAATTGCGCTGGCTGAAGCCGGTTTATCCCGGCGATACCCTGCGTTGCGAAACGGAAGTGCTCGAAAAGACGCCGTCGCGCAGCCGCCCGGAAATGGGCAGTTTCCGCAGCCGGATGACGGTCATCAACCAGGACGATGTCCCGGTGATGACCTTCACTTCGATCGGGCTTATCCGGACGCGGCCGAAGGGCTGACGCCCCGCGCCAGCCCTTCGCCATCGGTGCTAGTGGTGACGGCCGCCGCCACGATTTCCGCCGGTATGCCAGCCGCTACCGCCCGGTGCCCGCGCTGCGCCGCCGGTCGTGGCATGCGAACCATAGTCGCGCCACATCGGGCGCGTCTCCCGGCCATGCCATGCCTGGCTGCGGCCCTGCCAGTAATGCTGCTGGTCGCCCGTCCAGCGGTGGCGGTGGTAGTCGCGATCGTAGACGTAATAGCCGTTGCCGGGATAATAATAATCGCCGTACCAGCCCCAGTAGGGATCGGCACTGAAACCGCCATAATAGGGGTCCCAAGCGGCATCATAGCCGACGCCCACGCCGCCATATCCGTACCCGTCATCGACACAGGCCGACAGGCCGAGACCTGCCGCAAGGGCCGCGCCGGCGACGGCGATCTTCCAGTGCTTCTTCATCGTTCATGCTCCGTCACATTGAGGCGCCGGAGCACGGGTAAAGGTGCGGCGGCACGTGCCGGATAAACGGTAAACGAAGCTTACCGGTTCCAGAGCGCCTGCAATATCGATCGGTGACTAACCTGCGTTAGTGACCGGGAAACGCGACCAGCGCGGAGACCGCGATACCATCGCTGCGCAAAGCGTCCGCACCGCCGAGATCGGGAAGATCGACCAGAAACTGCGCTTGCTGGACGATTGCGCCCGCCTTGCGCAACAAGCGGACGGCGGCGCGCGCGGTGCCCCCGGTTGCGATCAGATCATCGATCAGCAAAACGCGCTGGCCCGGCACCAGAGCATCCTCGTGCATCGTGATGCGATCGGTGCCGTATTCGAGCGCGTAATCCTCGGCGATCGTCACGCCGGGAAGCTTGCCGTCCTTGCGGATCAGGAGGACGCCGGCGCTCAGCGGCACGGCGAGCGCGGCGGCGAACAGGAAACCGCGTGCCTCGATCCCGGCGACAAGATCGACTTTGCCGTCGGTCGCCGCCACCATGCGCTCGACGCATTCTGCCAGTCCCTTCGGATCGAGCAGCAACGTCGTGATGTCGCGGAACTGAATCCCCGGCTTGGGAAAGTCGGGAATGGTGCGGATCAGCGCCTTCAGGTCGTCATTGTCGGCCATCGGGCGCTGTCCGGTCTCAGTGCTTCACGTCGGCCCAGACTTCGCGATATGCGCCATAGGCAAGGCCGCTGGCGATGATCAGAAAGATGATCGCCATGAACCCGTATTGGTGCCGCGCTTCGAGCTTCGGCTCAGCCGCCCAGACGAGGAACGCCGAGACGTCCTGCGCCATCTGGTCGACCGTCGGGCGCGTGCCGTCGGTATATTCGACCTGGCCCTCGGTCTTCAGCTGCTGCGCCATCGCGATGTTCATCGTCGGGAAATAGGGGTTGAAGTTCAGCCCCTGCGGCACGGTGAAGTCCGGGAAATCCTTCTTCAGCGCTGCCGACGGCTGCTGATAGCCCGTCAGGATCGAATAGATGTATGGCGCACCGCCCTCGCGGGCCTTGGCCATCAGCGACAGATCGGGCGGCAGCGCATTGTTGTTCGCGGCGCGCGCGGCGACTTCGTTCGCGAAGGGCGACGGGAAGTGATCCGACGGCAGGTTCGGGCGCGTCGCGGCCTCGCCGGTGTCCGGATTGATCGAAGGCTGCTCGATCTTCCAGTTCTTGGCGATCGCCTTCACCTCGGCCTCGTTATAGCCGATCTCCTGCAGGTCACGGAACGAGACTTCCTTGAGCGAGTGGCAAGCCGAGCAGACCTCGGTGAACACCTGGAAGCCGCGCTGCACCTGACGGCGGTCGAACTTGCCGAACACGCCGTCCGACGCGAGATGCAGCGGCTTGGGCGCGAGGTGATACTTGCTGTCGCCGATCAGATGATCCGGCGGCGAGGTGATCACGCCGGCCACGCTCGTCCAGAGCGCGCAGGCAAGCGCGAGGACGAAGCCGATGCCGACCAGGCCTGCGAGTGTGCGAACCATTGTTCTAAGTCCCCTTTAGTCCGCTTACGCCAGCGCGCTCTGCGCGGGGCTGGTGCCGCCGTGCTTCGCCAGCACCGCCTCGGTGATCGAGTTGGGCAGCGGCTTGGTCCGCTCGCTGCGCGAGATCCACGGCAGGATGATCAGGAAATGCGCGAAATAATAGATCGCGGCGATCTGCGCGGTGATCACGTAGCCCGGATGCGCCGGCGAGCCGCCGCAATAGCCGAGCACCAGCACGTCCACGACCAGGATCCAGAAGGCGACCCGGAACTTCGGGCGATAATTGCCCGAGCGCACCGGCGACGCATCCAGCCACGGCAGGAAGAACAGCAGCAGGATCGAGCCGAACATCGCCAGCACGCCCCACAGCTTCGCCGGGATGAACAGGAAGTTGAAGGTGAACGAGCGCAGGATCGCGTAGAACGGCCAGAAATACCATTCGGGCACGATCTCGGCCGGCGTCTGCAGCGGGTTGGCCGGAATGTAATTGTCCGGATGACCCAAGGCGTTCGGCGCGAAGAACAGGATCGACGCGAAGATCAGCAGGAAGATGCCGACTCCGAAGCCGTCCTTCGCCGTGTAATACGGGTGGAACGGCACGGTGTCCTGCTCGCCCTTCACGTCCACGCCGGTCGGGTTGCTCGATCCCGGAATGTGCAGCGCCCAGATGTGCAGCACGATCACCGCGGCGATCACGAACGGCAGCAGGTAGTGAAGCGAGAAGAAGCGGTTGAGCGCGGCGTCGTCCGGCGCGTAGCCGCCGAGCAGCCAGATGCGGATCGTCTCGCCCACGCCGGGTATCGCTGAGAAGAAGCCGGTAATCACCTGCGCGCCCCAGAAGCTCATCTGGCCCCAAGGCAGCACGTAACCCATGAAGGCGGTCGCCATCATGAGGAGGAAGATGACCACGCCGAGCAGCCACACCATCTCGCGCGGCGCCTTGTACGATCCGTAGAAAAGGCCGCGGAAGATGTGGATGTAGACGACGATGAAGAACATCGAGGCGCCGGTCGCGTGCGCATAGCGCAGGAACCAGCCGCCGTTCACGTCGCGCATGATATGCTCGACCGAGTCGAACGCCACGCCGGCATTGGCGGCATAATGCATCGCCAGCACGATGCCGGTGACGATCTGGATCGTCAGCGCGACACCGGCGAGCACACCGAAATTCCAGAAATAGTTGAGGTTGCGCGGCACCGGATAGCCCGCGCCGACCGCATTATAGACGAGCCGCGGCAGCGGCAGCTTCTCGTCCATCCAGCGCATGAAGGGGTTCTTCGGCGCGTAATGCTTTGCCCAGGGGAAGCTCATATCAGGCGGCCTTGCCAACTAGGACCGAGGTCGGGGTGGTGAAGGAGTAATCCGGCACGTCGAGATTGCGCGGCGCGGGGCCTTTGCGGATACGCGCCGCGGTATCGTATTGCGAACCGTGACACGGGCAGAAATAGCCGCCGAACTCGCCGCGATTGTCGCCCTCGTGGATGCCGAGCGGGATGCAGCCGAGATGGGTGCAGACGCCGAGTGTGATCAGCCAGTTGCGATGGCCGTCCTTGGTGCGCTGCTCCAGCGTCTGCGGATCGCGCAGCTCGGAAAGCGGCACGGCTTCCGCCTCGGCGATCTCCTTCGGCGTCAGGTTGCGCACGAACAGAGGCTGCTTGCGGAAGCTGGTGACGATGCCCTGCCCCGGCTCGATCTTCGACAGATCGACCTCGGTGGTGGAGAGCGCCAGCACGTCCGCCGACGGGTTCATCTGGTTGACCAGCGGGATCACCACGCCGACCACGCCCGCCGCCGGGAAGGCGACCGCTGCGATCTTCAGCCAGTCGCGGCGCCGCACGCTCAGGCTGTGATCGTGATAGGGCGCCTCGCTCGCGCCGGGCGGTGTTTCGATCGTGTCTTCGGCCATTCAATCCAGCCCTTGCGCTTCAATTTCACCGGCGGTGCGGGGGATCTGGAGAAGATCGGTCACGCGCCACCCTGCCGCGCGTCCCCACGCCGGCTCGCGGGCCTGATAGACGCGCGAATGCGGCTTTGCCAACGGCTTTTTGCCCGTCTTGCCCGCACATGGGCGCAAGCCCTATCGAGGGCGGCATGCGCATCGCGCTTTTCCAGCCCGATATCGCCGGCAATGTCGGCACGATCCTGCGCACCGCCGCCTGCCTCGGCGCCGGCGTGGACCTGATCGAGCCGATGGGATTCGCCTGGAGCGATCGTGCGCTGGCGCGCTCGGGCATGGATTATGCCGGTGCGGTGGACGTGGTGCGCCACGTCGATTGGGATGAGTTCGAAAAACGAGTAGCCGGCCGGATCGTGCTGTTGACCACCAAGGGCGCGACGCGACTGAATGAGACCACGTTCAAACCGAACGATGTCCTGCTGTTCGGCAGCGAAGGCGCGGGCACGCCCGAATTCGTCCATGACCGCGCCGACTTACGCGTCGTGATCCCGATGCGTGCGGGCCTCCGCTCGCTCAACGTGGCGGTCAGCGCGGGGATCGTGCTCGCGGAAGCGTTGCGGCAGACCGGCGGCTTCCCCTAAGGGCGGCACATGACACCGCTCGACGCCGAACAGACCCAGGCCCGCACCTGGTTCGAACACTTACGCGACCTGATCTGCGCCGAGTTCGAGGCGATCGAACGCGAGGCGGGATCGGACGCGCGGTTCGAATACATCGCCTGGGATCGCGCCGATCCGTCCGGGGAGCCCGGTGGCGGCGGCGTGCGCGGCGTGATGAAGGGCAAGGTGTTCGAGAAGGTCGGCGTCAACGTATCGACCGTCGGCGGCAGCTTCGAAGGCGATTTCGCCAAGTCAATCCACGGCGCGGGGGAAGACCCGACATTCTTCGCCACCGGCATCAGCCTGGTCGCGCACATGGCCAATCCGCGCGTGCCGGCCGTGCACATGAACACGCGCTTCCTCGTTACGACCAAGCGCTGGTTCGGCGGCGGCGCCGACCTCAACCCGCCGCTGCCCGTCGAGGAGGATACCAGCGACTTCCACGCGACTCTGCAGGCCGCATGCGACCGGCATGACCCAGGCTATTATCCGCGCTTCAGGAAGTGGGCGGACGACTATTTTTACATCCCGCATCGCAAGGTACATCGCGGCGTCGGCGGCATCTTCTACGATCACCTCGAAGGCGATTTCGCCGCGAACTTCGCGTTCACGCAAGACGTCGGACGCGCGTTTCTCGACGTGTTCCCGCGGATCGTGCGGCGGCGGATGGGCGACAGTTTCTCCGAGCCCGATGTCGCGCGGCAGCGCGCCTGGCGCGGACGCTATGCCGAGTTCAACCTCGTCTACGATCGCGGCACGCTGTTCGGCCTCAAGACCGGCGGCAATATCGACGCGATCCTGATGAGCCTGCCCCCCGTCGCGACATGGGACTGACGACGGTCCAGGCGAACGAGGTGGCGACGATCGTCACCACGCTGGAGATGCGGCAGCGCCCGCCGTTGCGCCCTGCCCCGACCTCGCGGTTGAAGCTGATCCGGTGGGAGCGCCCCGCGCCCGCCAAATATCGCGCGCTGTTCCGCCGCGTCGGTGCGCCATGGCTGTGGTTTTCGCGGCTGGTTATGGACGACACGCAACTCACCCGAATCATTCACGATCCAGACGTCACGGTATTCGCGGCGATCGATCCATCGAGGATCGAGGTCGGCATGCTGGAGCTCGACTTTCGCGAGCCCGGCCAGACCGAGATCGGCTATTTCGGCCTGGTCCCCGAACTCGCCGGGCAAGGCCATGGCCGCTGGCTGATGGCCGAGGCGCTGATGCACGCGTGGCGGCGCGACACGACGCGGGTCTGGGTACATACCTGCACGCTCGATCACCCTTCCGCGCTCAATTTCTATCGTGCACAGGGTTTCACCGCGATCGCGCGCACGATCGAGACATTCCCCGATCCGCGCGTCTCCGGCCTGCTGCCGCCCGACGCGGCGCCTCAGATCCCGTTGCTCGTCAGCCTGCGGTAGAGCGCGACGCGCAGCAGCACCGTCGCCAGAGCAACCGCGGCAAGCACTGCGGAAGCCGCCGCGCTGAGCAACGCCGCCGAGATCGGATTCGCGATCGGCGCACGGTCGAGCGTATCGCCCAGCGCCAGGAAGGGCGAGGCGAGCAACGATCCGCCGAACAACATGGCCGCGGCGAGCACCCCGAGGATCAGACCGTTGCCCCGGGTCAGCGCGAAGCTGCGCCCGAGCGATGCGACCGCGCCCAGCGGCCGCTCGGCCACGATCGCCGATCCGACCAGCAGGAAGCGGCCCTGCAGATACAGGCCGGGCAACAGGAACAGCGCCAGGCCGACGAACACCATCAGCGTTTCGAGCAAGGTCGCGAGAATGTAGCGCGGCAGGAGAAGGAGTGCGGTCTGCAATGCGCCGGCAAGATCGGGGCGCGTGCGATCGAGATAGCTGACCACGATCGTCAGGCCGCCCCAAAGCGCGGCCAGATCGGCGGCCAGCAGCGGCACGCCGTGCGCGCTGTACCAGTTCACCATCGCGTCGATCCACGCGCTGGCCGCCTGAGCGTCCGATCCGGCGGGCATTTCGGGGCTCGGCGGAACGAGCAGCATGACCGCCAGTTGCGGCAGGAAGATGAACAATCCGGCGACCGGCAGCAGGACGTCCCGGTCGCGCCGGAACATGCGCCAGGCGTCGCCGAAGAGGGCGGCGAGATCGATCTTCATTCAGGCGGCCGGCTGGAACGCCGTCTCCCGATAGTCGCGCGCCGCCAGATAGAGCTTGGCGGTGAAGGCGGTGGCCAACACCGTGAAGCTGGTGGCGACTCCCGCGACGAGGATCGAGGTCAGCACCGTGGCGAGGCTGACCCCGCCGTCGCGTCCGAACATCAGCGCGAAGATGCTGCCGAACACGAGCTTGGCGGCGAGCGTGGACACCGACACCACGATCGCGAACAGCAGGATCACGCCGATGATCCGCCAGGTCAAACCACGCGTGAGCGCGAAACTGCGCGCGAACGCGCCGATCCCGCGCCGCTCGTTCACGATCACCGGACCGAGCAGCACGAGCCGCGCTGCCAGCCAGAAGAGGAACACGCCCGCGACCAAAAGATAGAGCGCGGCGAACCCGGAAACGGCGGGCGGAAGAGTCATCGTCTTGTGCGACAACGCGCCCTGGAAGTCGAAGCCTGCCGCAGCCAGCGCGACGATCACCGGCAGGATGACGACGACGAGCAATGCGAAGACGATCAATCCCAGCAGGATCGCGACCGGCAGGCGCGCGGTCGCGATTCGTGTCGCCGCTGCGCGATTGACCGCGGGATCGATCGCGAGGGCGATGATCGCCAGCTTCGCCCAATATGATACCAGCGACAACAGCAGGGATATGGCCTGCACCGCGATCGCGCCTTGCGCGGCATTCGCCACACCGGCGAGGCTGCCCTGGATCGAGATCGGCACGAAGATCGCACCCAGCGCAAGAGGCGTGACCGCGCCCAGATTGTCGCTCAGGAATTCCGTAGTCCGGTCCCAGACGCTGCTCATCGTGACCATGCGACGCGAAACCCTTCCCGGTACCATACTTGCTTCTCCGCATGGTTAGCCGATTGACCGGGCCAATGCCAATGCTTGCGCAACGCGCGCGCAGCACGCATCTGACGCGGGAGATGGAGAATTCCGATATCGAATGGCGCGTCTCCCCGGGCCTGACGCCCTATGACGAGGCCTTGGCCGGGATGGAAGCGCGCGCCGCGGCCGTCGCGGCCGGCGAGGCGCGCGAACTGATCTGGCTGCTCGAGCACCCGCCGGTCTATACCGCGGGCACCAGCGCCGATCCCGCCGAGCTGATCGATCCGCGCTTCCCGGTGGTCGAGGCCGGGCGCGGCGGGCGCTATACCTATCACGGACCGGGGCAGCGCGTGGGCTATCTGGTGCTCGATCTCGGCAAGCGCGGGCGCGACGTGCGGTGCTTCGTGCACGAACTGGAAGGCTGGCTGATCGGCGCGCTCGACCGGATCGGCATTGCCGCGCACCGCGCACCCGGCCGGATCGGCATCTGGACCGATACGCCGCAGGGCGAAGCGAAGATCGGCGCAATCGGCGTGCGGGTGCGCCGCTGGATCACGCTTCACGGTTTCGCGGTGAATCTGGCGCCCGATCTGTCCCATTTCGGAGGCATCGTGCCCTGTGGACTGGCGGAATATCCCGTCACCAGCGCGAGGGCCTTGAACCGGGCCGCGGATTTTGCAACCTTCGACGCTGCGCTTGCGTTGGGGCTGCCGGCTTTCCTCGATGGACTTTCGGGCGCAGGAAAATCGAGGCTTGAGGGCCGGCACGTTACAGTCTAATGTCCACTTCGATTTGGGTATTAAGGTCAACGCCAACCAAATCCACCTATCTAGGGAGCTTCCAAATGCGTGCACTTACCAAGGTTCTGGCTGGTTCGATGATCGCGGCGGCCGCGCTGGCGGTTTCGGCTTGCGGTCCGAAGACCGACAACACGACCACGACCGACACCAACACCACCGTCACCGACCTGAACTCGACCGAGGGCATGGACACGATGTCGGACAACATGACCGGCGTTGACACCGCGACCGACAACGGCGCGGTGGCCAACGACACCACGGTGAACACCACCACCACGACCAACACGACGACCACCAACGCGCAGTAATTCGCGCGCGGTCTTTACCGTGTTTCGAGGGGCCGTCCGGGCGACCGGGCGGCCCCTTTCGATTCCACCCCGATGCGCCGAAACGCCGCCCCCGCGTCCGTTACGACGCAAAAAAGGGTTGGGCCGCGAGTCGAAACCGCCTAACCCCGCTCGGCAGCGCAAAGCGCGCGCCCGGAGAGACAAATGAACGTGTCGCGTATGGTTTTCGGTGCCGTCCTGCTGGCGGGCTTGGCATGCGCCACCCCGGCCTCGGCGCAGTTCTATTTCAAGTCCAAAGACCTTCGCGGCGCGCCCATAAAGGGCGATGAACCGGGCTTGCTGCAACCGCTGCCCGGCGCGACCGATCCCGAGCTGCGCGCCGGCCTGGTGTGGAGCATGCGCTCCGCGCTCAACGTCGCGGCGCTGCAATGCCAGTTCGAGCCGACCCTGCTGACGGTCGACAATTACAACGCGATCCTCGGCGACCATAAGGACGAGCTGAAGAAATCGTACGACACTTTGCTCAAATATTTCACGCGTATCAACAAGACCAAGGCCGCCGGTCAGAGCGCGTTCGACCAATATGGCGGACGCACCTATTCGAGTTTCACGGCGATTGCCGGGCAATACAGCTTCTGCCAGACCGCGTCCTCGATCGGCCGCGACATGATCTTCGCGCAGCGCGGCGGGTTCGGGGATGTCGCATCGCGCCGGATGCGCGAATTGCGCAACTCCCTGATCCCCTGGGGCGAGCAGCAGTTCCGTCGCGATTCCGGCGCCGACGCGCGGATGTTCCTGCCGCAGCTCGATCCGCTCTGCTGGACCAAGAAGGACGAGTGGAACGTCAAGAAATGCGGCCCGACCGTGCAATGGGTGAGGCTGTAGACGCCTCCCCGTTACGAGGCATGCACGACATGGGCATCGATCACCGCGTCGATCGTCGCATCGTCGATATGCAGCTGACCATCGAGGATCAGCATCGCCAGCCCATGCGCGATCGACCAGCTCTGTAGCGCGAACACGCGCGGCTCGACGCCGGCAGGCGCATATTTCGCCGCATTCTCCATCAGGAAGCGCATCGCATCGACGGACACGTCGGCCAGTTCCATCACGTCGCCCTTGGGTGGATTGGCGAAGATCATGCGGAACAGCGCCGTGTTGCCGAGCGCGAAGCGGACATAGGCCGCGCCGGTCGCGCTGAACCCCGCCACACCGCCGCCCGCCGCTTCATAGGCGGCGTGCTGCGCACGCCCGAGCCGATCCAGCCCCTCCACCGCCAGCGCGCCCATCAGCGCCGCCTTGTCGGGGAAGTGGCGATAGACCGCGGTCGCGCTCACGCCCACCGCGCGAGCCACCTCGCGCAGGCTGAGATCATCCGCCGCACGCGCTTCCAATAGCGCCAGCCCGGCCTCGATGAGCGCCGAGCGGAGATCGCCGTGATGATAAGCCGTCTTGATCGATGTTGACACTGTTACCATTATCGCTATGTTGACGCCATTAACATTCGCATCGGAGTCGGATCATGGCAAGCACCGTCGAAAGCGCAATCCGCGGCGTCGTCACCAGGGGGATCGATGTTGTCGCATCGTTCAACCGCAAGCGCTTGCCCGAAACCGATCATCCCTTCCTCACCGGCATCCATCGTCCGATGGCCGAGGAATTGACACTGACCGACCTGCCCGTCGCCGGCACGATCCCGGCGGCGCTCGACGGCCGCTATTTGCGCATCGGACCCAACCCGATCGACCCCGATCCCAAGGGGTATCACTGGTTCACCGGCGACGGCATGGTCCACGGCATCGCGATCCAGGGTGGCCAGGCGCAATGGTATCGCAATCGCTGGATCCGCTCGAACGCGGTCGGCAAGGCGCTGGGCGAACCGCCCGCGCCGGGGCCGCGCCACGGCGGCTTCGATACGGTCAACACCAATGTGATCGGCATCGAGGGCCGCACCTGGGCCTTGGTCGAGGCGGGCAGCTATCCGGTCGAGCTCAGCGACACGCTGGAGGAACAGACCTACAATCCGTTCGACGACACGCTCACCGGCAGCTTCACCGCACACCCGCATCTCGATCCGGTTACAGGCGAGCATCATGCGATCTGCTACGAGGCGACTGACCCCGATCGCGTGCGCCATGTCGTGCTTTCGCCCCAGGGCCAGGTGGTGCGCGAACTGACCATCCCGGTGAAGCATGGCCCCTCGATCCACGATTGCGCGATCACCGCACGTTACGTGCTGATTCTCGATCTGCCCGTCACCTTCTCGATGAAGGCGCTGATCGGCGGGCACAGCTTCCCTTATGCCTGGAATCCCGAGCATCAGGCGCGGATCGGACTGTTGCCGCGTGACGGCGGGGCGGACGACGTGATTTGGGTGCCCTGCCCGCAAGCCTATATCTTCCACGTCGCCAATGCCTATGACACGCCCGACGGAACGGTCGTGCTGGATGCCTGCGTCTACGACACGATGTTCGCCGGGATGACCGGCGGCCCGTCCGGCAGGTCGCTCGGGCTGGAACGCTGGACGATCGATCCGGTCGCGAGGACCCTCACGCGCCGTAGGATCGATGCCAGCCCGCAGGAATTCCCCCGGCCCGACGAGCGCCGGTTCGGAAAATCCTATCGCTACGCCTTCACCATGGCGCTGCCCGAGGGTGACTTCGCGATCGGCGCCACCAGCCTCTACAAGCACGATCTCGAGACCGGCATGCGCGAGACGCATGAATTCGGCTCAGACCGTTATCCCGGCGAGTTCGTCTTCGTGCCGCGCACCGAGGACGCGCCCGAAGGCGATGGAAGGCTGATCGGGCTTGTCGTCGATCTGCCCAACGAGACGACCGATCTCGTCATCATCGACGCGCAGGCGTTCGCGGAAGCGCCGATCGCATCGATCCGCATCCCGCATCGCGTGCCGCCCGGCTTTCACGGCAACTGGCTGCCGGCGCAGCCGTAACGGGTCCGCAACGGGCCTGTTGCATCCTACGCCTTCTTCATGCGTTGCCCGCGCGACCATGAAGGAGACACGTTCGATGCGCATGCCCGTTTTGCCGTTCCTGGCGCTGGCCGCACCGCTGGCGCTGGCCGCGTGCAACCAGCCGACTTCCGGTGCGAACGACGACACCGCCAACGCGATCGCGGCCGGCATGACCGCGAACGAAGAGGCCGCCGCTGCCGACACGGATACCGATACCGCGGACGTGCCGCCGGCGATTGCCGCGCCTGCCGTCCCGGCCGATGCGCCCGCCGAGCAGGCGGTGCCGCTGACCGAGGCGGCGGAGGCCGCAGCGACGATCGCCAGCGATCCGACCGTTACGCGCGTCGAATGGGGCGACGGATGGGCGTGGAAGCGCGACGGGCAGATCGTCCGTACCGCCTCGCGCGACGGCAAGCGCGTGTCCTATTTTCATCCCGGCACCGATCATCCCTATCTCGTTCAGGATGGCGGCGAGTCCTACGGTTACGATGACAACGGCAGGCTTGCGCACGTCTATGACCACAACGGCCGTCCGGGCGCGCCGAGCGCCGCGCAACGCGGCGATGCCGATCGGCTGAACACCCAGGCGCGGCAGGACCGCGACCACGCGCGCACCGCTCCGCCGCACCAGGCGCCTGATCGTAAACCGCCTCCCCGCCCCGCTCCTTCGGGTTCCAGGGGCCATGATCACGATCCGCACCCGGCGCCGACGCCTTCGCCCACCCCGGCCGGTCATGACCGGCACGGCGGTGGACAGCAGGGCAACGGAGATCATCGCGATGGAGAGCACGATCGCGATTCCAGATCCGGTCGCTAGGGAAGGACGGGGCGGTACGCTGGGCCGCCCCAACTTTTCCTTCATTGCGGCCAAAGCCGTTTGAGAGCATGGGCATTGCCCGATTTCGCACTCGAACGACTGGACGCAAGACGATGGCCGCCAAATGGGCCCCCGACAGCTGGACGAAGGCCGAGGCCCGCCAGCTCCCGACCTATTCCGATCCCGCCGCGCTGAAGGCGGCGACGGATACGCTCGTCTCCTATCCGCCGCTCGTCTTCGCCGGTGAGGCGCGCAATCTGACCGCCGATCTCGCACGCGTCGCCAATGGCGAGGCGTTCCTGCTCCAGGGCGGCGATTGCGCCGAAAGTTTCGCTGAATTCCATCCCAACAATATCCGCGACACGTTCCGCGTGCTGCTGCAGATGGCGGTGGTGCTCACCTTCGCGTCGAAGCTGCCGGTGGTGAAGCTCGGCCGCATGGCCGGCCAGTTCGCCAAGCCGCGTTCGGCCGATACCGAGACGATCGATGGCGTCGAGCTGCCCAGCTATCGCGGCGACAACGTCAACGACATCGCCTTCACGCCCGAAGCGCGCGAACCCGATCCGCAGCGCATGATCAAGGCGTACAGCCAGTCGGCGGCAACGCTCAACCTGCTGCGCGCCTTCGCACAGGGCGGCTATGCCAATCTCGCGCAGGTGCATCGCTGGACGCACGATTTCATGGGCCGGAGCCCGTGGGCGAAGAAATATGCCGAGACCGCCGACCGCATCGGCGAAGCGCTGGAATTCATGGCTGCCTGCGGGATCAATCCCGAGACGGTGCCGCAACTCGCCCAGACGCAGTTCTTCACCAGCCATGAAGCGTTGCTGCTTCCGTACGAGCAGGCACTGACGCGGCAGGATTCGCTAACCGGCGACTGGTACGACACCTCTGCGCACTTCCTCTGGATAGGCGACCGCACGCGCTTCGAGGGCTCGGCGCATGTCGAGTTCCTGCGCGGCATCGGCAACCCGATCGGCGTGAAGTGCGGGCCGAGCCTCGATCCCGACGTGCTGCTGCGCCTGCTCGACACGCTCAACCCCGGCCGCGTGCCCGGCCGCATGACTCTGATCACGCGCTACGGTTACGACAAGATCGAGGCGGCGCTCCCGAAGCTCGTCCGTGCCGTGACGCGCGAGGGGCATCCCGTGATCTGGAGCTGCGACCCGATGCACGGCAACGTCATCAAGGCTGCCAACGGCTACAAGACGCGTCCGTTCGAGCGCATCCTGGCCGAGGTGCGTGGCTTCTTCGCCGTCCACCGGGCCGAGGGAACGCATGCCGGCGGCATCCATGCCGAGATGACCGGGCAGAACGTGACCGAATGCACCGGCGGCGCGGTCGACGTGACCGAGCAGAGCCTGGCCGATCGCTATCACACGCATTGCGATCCGCGGCTCAACGCCAGCCAGAGCCTCGAGCTGGCATTCCTGCTCGCCGAGATGCTCAACGCGGAGATGGCGGAGCGCAGGCGCGCCGCCGCCTGACGCCGGGCGAAGATCATGACCATCGCGCAAGGCCGGGGCAGCCGCCCGGCCTTTCGCATGTCAGCCGATCGCCACGTTTCGTCGCATCCCCATTGCCATTTCCGTCGAAGCGCTTAAATCCTATCTAAATGATAGGAGTAAGCCGTGTATCATGATGCAAGGCTGCATGCGCCGCGCGGCTATGTGCCCGGGCGCCCGGCCAAGGAGTTGCGCTTCGTGCGCGGCGTGATGTTCGCCGTCCCCGCATCGCTGGCCTTGTGGACGATCATCCTGGCGCTGATCGTTTGAACGACCATCCGCTTGACGCATTTCCCATCGCCCCTTAGAGGCCCCGCTTCGCGCCACCGCACGGCCCCTTCGTCTAGCGGTCTAGGACGTCGCCCTCTCACGGCGAAAACACGGGTTCGAGTCCCGTAGGGGTCACCAGCGATTTCAATGACTTGGCGCGTTTTTGGATGTTGCCGCGCCGAAATCGTCGAAGATTCGTCGAACAGCGGGCCAGACGTTCTCGAATTTTCTCGGGCATTTTCGCTTAAATCGGGTCAGGCCGCGTCTCTTGTCGCCGCTCGACCGCAGCCCGGGGGCTGTCGAAACGTTAGCGAACGCTACCCGTTCCCGGCGGCGGCACATCTCGGGCTCGGGGTGCATGATGATCCTGTAGCCGCTTCGGCCGGTCACTCGTTGTCCCTCTAGGGGTCTCGTCCGTTTCACGCTTATGGTGTCGTAATTGGTCAAGGCCGGGGCGCGTGCGTCTGCAGAAGGTGAATCAGGAGGAGCTGCTCAACCGGCGCTGGCGACCGGCGCTGATGGCGTTCTTCCTGCGGCGCGTTCGCAATCCGGAAGAGGCGGAAGATCTGACGCAGGAAGTGTTCATCCGAATGCTGGCGAATGTGCAGGCCGGCTCGCAGCCCGACGTCTATATCTTCCAGATCGCGCAGAACCTCGTGCGCGACCGCGCACGCAAGGCGGCGGTGCGCGAACGCTACAAGCGCGCAATCGCGGGCGAGGCGGACCGCGAGGTGGATTGGCTCGATCCCTATGACATCGCCGCCGGTCGCGAGCAGCTCGCCACCCTGGTTGCCGCACTGGCCGACCTGCCCGAGCGCACGCGCACGATCTTCATCCTTTTCCGGATCGAGAATATGAGTCAGGACGCGATCGGATCGGCTTATGGCATCTCGAAGAGCGCGGTGAAGAAGCAGGTCGCCAAGGCGATGGCCCAGCTCGTCAAGACGATGCGAGATTCGCGATGAGCGCGGTGAACGACGATCTGCCAGCCGATCGCGACGAGCAGGCCGCGAGCTGGTGCATCGCGCTTTCCGAAGGCCATCTGGCCGAACGCGAGCGCGAAGAGTTCGATCGCTGGATCGCCGATCCGGACAACGCGCTGGCCTTCGAGCAGGCCGCACGCGTCTGGAACGCTGCCGAATCCGCTGCCGAGATGCCGGAGATGATCGGTCTGCGCGGTGCTGCGCTGCAAAGCTATCAGCGCACCAACCGGCGGCGCTGGAGCGGCCAGTCGCCGCGCTGGCGCTGGATGGGCGGGATCGCCGCCATCTTCCTGTTGGCGGTCCTGTCGTTCGTGCTGCTGCACAATCCCGTCGAGCGCTATCAAACGGGAATCGGCGAGCGCCGCGTGGCGATGCTGGCCGACGGCTCGCGCCTGTCGCTCGATGCCGACACCGAGGTCGACGTGCGGCTGCACGACGATCGCCGCGAACTGACCCTGGTGCGCGGCCGCGCCAAGTTCGATGTCGCGAAGGATCCACTGCGCCCGTTCACCGTGACGGCGGGCGAAAAGCTGGTCGTCGCGACCGGCACATCGTTCAGCGTCGAGATGCTCGAACGTCGCATGCACGTGCTGCTCTACGAAGGGCATGTCGCGGTGCTCGACAGCGGCGATAAAAAGCCGGTCGCAGGACGGTCGCCGGCCGCAGCGGCGGATCAGGAACTCACGCCTGGACGCGAATTGGTCGCGCCGGCCGGGGCCGCCGGCGCGGCGACGGTGCAGGACGTCAATGTGCCGCGATCGCTGTCATGGGAAGCGGGCCAGATCAGCTTCGACGATCAGCCGCTCGGCGAAGCGATCGAGCGGATGAACCGCTATTCGCGCGATCAGTTCGCGATCGGCGATGCGCAGATCGCATCGGTGCGCGTCAATGGCATCTTCACCGCGGGCGATACCGATGCTTTTGTGGAAGGTATCACCGCGCTCAACGCGGTGCGGGCGGACCGGCAGGGCGACCGGATCATTCTCCTGAACGCGCACTAGAATTTTTCGCCCTGTCCCGGCGCGCGGGTCATACGTTCTACTCAAAAACACCGTGATATATTTGGGAGGGGGCTATGACGAAGAAGCGCGTCGGCAAGACGTGGTTGAGGAGCGGCGTGGCAGCGGCGGCGCTGGCGGTGTTCGCGCAAGCCGTGCCGGCTTATGCCGAGGAGCAGACCTACAGCTTCGATCTGCCCGCGCAGGATCTCGGCTCGACGCTAAAGGCATTCGCGCGCGCGTCGCGCCAGCAGATCACCTTCGACGCCGCGGCGGTGCAGGGCAAGCGCGCGCCGGCACTGCACGGTCGCTATTCGCCGCGTGGCGCGCTTGAGGTGCTGCTGCAAGGATCGGGACTGCGCGCCGACAGCGGGCGATCGGGCCTGTTCATCGTCCGGTCGACCGCGGCCGGCGAGACGAGCGAGATCGACCCATCGCCGCAGGACGACGACGTGCCGAGCCACGACATCATCGTAACGGCACGCAAGAAAGAGGAGTCGATCCAGAACGTGCCGATCGCGATCACCGCGATCAAGCAGGAGGATCTGACCACGCGTCAGGTGACGGGCGGGCCGGACCTGATCACCCAGGTCCCCAACATGACCTTCACCAAGACCAACTTCACCGGTTACTCGATCCAGATCCGCGGCATCGGCACGCAGGCCATCTCGGCCACGACGGATGTGGCGGTCGCGGTCGCGTTCAACAACACGCCGTTCATCCACAACCGCTTCTTCGAACAGGAATTCTACGATCTCGACCGTGTCGAGGTGCTGCGCGGGCCGCAAGGCACGCTCTATGGACGCAACGCCACCGCGGGTGTCGTGAACCTCATCTCGCACAAGCCGGATTTCGTGCCGGAGGCCAAGCTGTCGTTCGATTATGGCAGCTACAACCAGCGGCGCGGCGAAGGCATGATCAACGTGGCTCTGCTCGACGACAAGCTGGCGCTGCGCATCGCCGGCGCGTTCACGATCCGCGACGGCTACGATACCAACTCGCTCACCGGCGCCTCGATCGACGGGCGCGATCTCTGGTCAACCCGCACATCGTTGCGCTTCAAGCCGACCGACCGGTTCGAAGCCAACCTCATCTGGGAGCATTTCCAGGAAGGCGATGATCGTCTCCGCTCGGGCAAGCAGCTCTGTGCCACGGACGAGAAGACCGAAGTCGCGGGCTTCCAAGTCGGTCATCTGGATGTGCTGGAGGATGGCACCGGGTTTCTCCGGCAGAAATTTGCCGGTGTCCAGCCCAGTTTCAGCCAGGGCTGCAAGGCGGCATCGCTTTACGCGCCGGAATCGTTCGGCACGCCCGAAGGCCTGATGCTGCCTTATTATCTGCCGCTCGGCTCGGTCGGTCTGCCGACGGCCCTCACCGATCCCTATGAAAGCCGCACGCAATCGACCGACCTGCGCACGATTGAGTCGGCGGTCGAGCCGATCTACAAGGCGCGCTCGAACATCTTCGAACTGCAGCTGGGCTGGAATGTCGCGGACAATCTCAAGCTCACGTCGGAGACCGCCTACAACACCGATTTCGTCTTCTCCGAAGAGGATTACAATCGCTTCAATACCGCTCCGGGGGCGTTCGAATATAAGCCCTTTATCCCGGATCATTTCAACAGCCGCGATGGCGTGCTGACGCCTGGGCCCGTGGTGTTGCCCGATGGCACGCAGACGGCGATCTTTTGCGATCCGCAGATCGGCTGCAGCGACCGGCTGGTCGGCATCGATCTCTCGACCGGACGCTCGACGCAGCTCAGCCAGGAAATCCGCCTGACATCGAGCAACAAAGGGCCGTTCAACTTCAGCCTCGGCGCCAATTATCTGCGCTTCAGCGCCGTGGATAAATATTATGTCTTCTTCAACAGCCTGGGCCTGATCTCAGCGGAGCCGTTGTACGGTAACTTCGGGACGCTGCCGACCTATGTGCCCGGGGTCACCGACAACCGATCCTGCCTGTCCGTGGGGCAGGCGCCGGCCGACCCGACGCGTGGTTATCCGGTGGCGGGCTGCACCTTCATCGATCCCAATCCGATCGACAAATTGAACGATCAGGGGCACAATTATTTTCTCAGCGACAACCCCTATCGCCTCAGCTCCTACGCGATCTTCGGCGAGGCCTATTACGACATCAGCCACAACCTTCGGCTGACCGCCGGCGGCCGCCTGACGATCGACAAGAAGGAAGCGCCGCGCATCCCGAGCTGGCTGCTGGCGGGCAACACCACCGGCTATCCGGTCGCCGAGGTGATCAGGCAGCAATGGACCGCGCCGACCGGCAAGATCAGCCTCGACTGGAAGCCCGATCTCTCATTCACCGACAGCACGTTGCTCTACGCGTCAGCATCGCATGGCTACAAGCCGGGCGGCGCCAATCCGCCCCGGGCCGGCTATGTCTATTATGCGAATGCCGACCTCGCCAGTATCCTGACCGCGCAATCGGCCAGCCATCCCAAGACCTTCGCGCCCGAATATATCAACGCCTTCGAGATCGGCGCGAAGAATACGCTGGCCGGCGGCAAGGTGACGATCAACCTCGCAGCCTTCTACTACGATTATCACGGCTATCAGATCTCGCAGATCGTCGACCGCTCGGCCTCAAACCTCAATTTCGACGCGACGATCTGGGGTGCGGAGCTCGAATCGAGCTGGAGCCCGACGCGCAACCTGCAGTTCGGCGTCAAGCTGGGCTACGAGCGCACACGCCTGGCCGACGGTTCGAAGGCGATCGACCTGATGGATCGCACCGCGGGCGATCCGGACTGGACGCTGCACCGCCCGTTCCCGACCAATCCGTCGAGCTGCATCCTGCCGACCGCCTTGTTCCAGGGTGTCAGCGACGGAAGTCCCGGACTGCCGCCTGCGGGCCAGCCGTTCCTCGTCAATCTCGGCGGCGAAAACGGCGGCAATGCGGGCGCTTGCGAGCTCGCTTATCAGCTCGGCTATGATCCCGTCACCGACGCGCCCTATGTTCCCAACCCGACGACAGGCGGCCCGGTCAGCACGCTGAAATATCACCCCGGCTATGCCGGCTGGGATCCCTCGACCGCGCCCAATAACGGCGAAGGTATCGACAAGGATCTGTCGGGCAACGAACTGCCCAACGCACCGCACATCACGGCCAGCGTCACCGCCGACTTCAGCCTGCCGCTCACCGGCAACTGGATCGGCACGTTGCACGGCGATTTCTACTACCAGTCGGCATCCTGGGCGCGCATCTTCAACACGCCCGGTTATGACCGCATCCGTGGTTACACGAACTTCAACCTCGCCTTGCTGTTCAATAACAAGCCCGGCGGCTGGTCGGTCATGGGGTACGTCAAGAACGTCTTCAATACGACGGCGATCACCGGCGCATTCCTCAACTCGGACGATAGCGGGCTCACCACCAACGTCTTCCTGACCGAGCCACGCCGCTACGGCATCCGCATCACCAAGGACTTCTCCGGACTGCCGTTCGGGCTGGGTTACGATGCCGGCACGCATCACAAGCCCGGCACGCCGTATCCGGTGACGATCGAGGGCGGAATCGATCTCTTCCATCAGCAGGGCAAGGTGGCGTCCTATCAGCCGGCGTTCGCAGGCGCCTTCGCGGACGATCTCGACGCGTTCACGCCGCTGCAGCAGGATCGCAAGCTGGCCTGGAAGGACGCCACCGACGTCTCACTGATCATCCAGCCCAACGACACCCCATGGAAGGTCACCGCCAACGTCCGCTATGGCAAGGTGGAGAACAATCGTCGCGGCCGCGCGGAGAGCCTCAGCGATCCCGTATGTTATTCGCTCCAATATCGATTTTGCTCGCCGACCTCTCCTTATCACAATTATTCCCATCTCGTGCAGCTGACCAATTATGACGATGCCGCCGAGCACGACATCGAGCGGCACCTGTTCGTCGATTTCGTCGCCAGCCACGATGTCGGACTCGGCAGCAGGGTTCATTCGTATCTGGGCCTTGGTGCGCGCTACGCCGATCTTCATTCCGACAGCGATCTGGATATCCGCGGGATCCCCGACAACAATCAGCCCTTCAATGTCGTCAAGGTGGGGATTTCTCCGTTCCACGGCTATCAATCCTATGCATCGATCCGTCGCGCGTTCATCGGCGCCGGCCCGATCGCGAAGTGGGATGGGTCGTATGACCTGTTCGGATCGGATGACACCGGCAAGATCGATGTCGATTGGTCGGTCACCGGCGGCATGCTGTTCGGACGGCGCAAGGCGCATGTCTCTGACGACGAGACGACCTACAATTACACCGATATTACAGCGGTGGGTTCGATTGGTCAGCCTTCAAGAGCCAATTTCGTCGATGGCGCGACGCTCGCGCCAACAAGCAGCGACACACATACCGTGCTGATCGACCGCAAGCATACCGCGACCGTCCCCACGCTCGGCGGCAGCCTCGGCCTGTCCTATACGCTCGGGCGGATATCGGTCGGCGGCGGCTATCGCTGGGAGCGCTATTTCGGCGCGATCGACGGCGGCGGCGCGGACGGCGCCAAGAGCTACGACCGCACCATTCAGGGGCCGTATCTCAAGATCAGCTTCGGCTTCGGCAACTGACCCGTCCACCGGCCGACCCCTCCGGTCCACCGGCACCTCAGGGCGGCGGATACATCCGCCGCCCTTATTTTCATTGAATCCAACGGCTTTTTGTCGATCCACCCGGCGGTTCGTCACGACACGTGACATCAAACTTCGTCGCTCCGATCTCCCCCGACTGGTTTCCCGGCAGTTGAATTTATCGCACCCTTTCAGCCTGCTCAGCCAGGGGCCGTAACGGCTCCCCGCTACGATACAATGGCGACGGCCTGGATTTCGACCTTCGCGCGCGGTTCGACCAGACGCACGACCTGGACCAAGGCCATCGCCGGAAAATGCCGCCCGATCACCTCGCGATAGGCGCGGCCGATCTCCCGCTGCCGCGCCAGATACTCCTCGATATCAGTGACGTACCAGGTCATCGAGACGAGGTGCTCGGGCCCGGCGCTGCCCACAGTAAGCACCGCGACGATGTTCTTGAGCGTCCGGCGCACCTGATCGACGAGATCGTCACTTTCGAATTGCTGCTGCGCATTCCAGCCGATCTGCCCACCGACGAAGATCTGCCTCCCGGACGCCGCGACACCGTTGGCATAGCCGACCGGCGGCGCCCAGCCCGGCGGCTGGAGTATCTCGTGCATCACTGTCCTCCTTCGCGCAGGCGGAAGCGCTGGACCTTGCCCGTCGCGGTCTTGGGCAGGGCCTCAACGAAGTGAATCGCGCGGGGATATTTGTACGGCGCGATCACCGCCTTGACGTGATCCTGCAGCAGCTTGGCGGTGAGCGCATCGCCCGCCACGCCCTCGACCAGCACGACGTGCGCCGCGACGATCTGGCCGCGCTCGGCATCGGGCGCGCCGACCACCGCGCATTCGCGGACGTGCGGATGCGCGAGCAATGCCGCTTCCACTTCGGGCCCGGCGATATTGTAGCCGGCCGAGACGATCATGTCATCGGAGCGCGCGGCGAAATGAAAGCGGCCGTCGGAATCCTGGAAGAAGCTGTCGCCGGTCAGGTTCCAGCCGTCGCGCACGTAATCGCGCTGGCGCGGATCGGCGAGATAGCGGCAACCGGTCGGCCCGCGCACCGCGAGCCGGCCGATCTCTCCCGGCGCCACGTCGCGCATGTCCGCATCGACGATCCGCGCTTCGTAGCCGCCGACCGGCCGCCCGGTCGCGCCGGGCGCGCGATCGTCGATCCGGTTGGTAACGAAAATGTGCAGCAATTCGGTCGAGCCGATCCCGTCGAGGATCGGCTTGCCGGTGCGCCGCGTCCATTCCTCATAGACCGGCGCGGGCAAGGTCTCGCCCGCCGACACCGCGAGGCGCAGCGAGGAGAGATCGGCGCCTTCCTCCATCGCCGCCATCATCGCGCGATAGGCGGTGGGGGCGGTGAAGCTGATCGTCGCGCGATGCCGCTCGATCAGTTCGACCATGTTGGCGGGCGAGGCCTGTTCGAGCAATGCCGCCGCCGCGCCGAAGCGCAGCGGGAAGATCGCGAGCCCGCCCAGCCCGAAGGTGAACGCGAGCGGCGGCGAGCCGACGAAGATGTCGTCGGGCGTCACGCCCAGCACTTCCCTCGCATAGCCGTCGGCGATGATGAGCAGGTCGCGGTGGAAGTGCATCGTCGCCTTGGGCTCGCCGGTGGTGCCCGAAGTGAAGCCGAGCAAAGCGACGTCGTCGCGGCCCGTGCGCACGGCGTCGAAGCGCACTGGCTTGGCAAGTGCGGCGCGGTCGAGCTCGGCGTCGTGATTGGCGGTGCCGTCGAAGCCGATCACCTTGGTCAGAAAACGGCTGTGCTTGGCGCAGGCGACCAGCTCGTCGAGGATGCGCGTATCGCACAGCGCCAGGCTCACCTCGGCCTTGTCGACGATCTTGGCCAGTTCTCCGCAGCGCAGCATCGGCATCGTATTGACCACCACCGCGCCCGCCTTGGTCGCGGCGAGCCAGCAGGCGACCATCGCCGGATTGTTGGGCGATCGGATCAGCACGCGGTGCCCCGGCAGCACGCCGTAATCCTCGACGAGGGCATGCGCGATGCGGTTAGACCAGTCGGCAAGTTCCTTGTAGGTCCGAGCGCGGCCGTTGCCGATCAGCGCGACGCGGTCGCCATGTCCGGCCGCGACCTGCGCGTCGCACAATTCGACCCCGGCATTGAGCCATTCGGGATAATCGAAGCCGTCGAGCAGCAGGTCCGGCCACTCGCCGGTCGGCGGCAGATTGGCGCGCGCGAAGCCGTCGACATGACCGGTGGGCCCGAGCATCAATCGCCCTCGAACACCGGCTGTTCCTTCGCGACGAACGCCCGATAAGCGCGCTCGAAATCGTGCGTCTGCATGCAGATCGCCTGCGCCTGCGCCTCCGCCTCGATCGCCTGGTCGAGCCCCATCGACCATTCCTGATTCAGCTGCGTCTTGGTGATGCCGTGCGCGAAGGTCGGCCCGGACACGATCCGCCGCGCCAGCGCCAGCGCTTCGGCCTCGATCGCGTCGGCGACGACGAGGCGGTTGTAAAAGCCCCAGCGTTCGCCTTCCTCGGCGGACATCGTGCGGCCGGTATAGAGCAACTCCGCCGCCCGTCCCTGCCCGATGATCCGCGGCAGCATCGCGCACGCGCCCATGTCGCAGCCGGCGAGCCCGACGCGGGTGAACAGGAACGCGGTCTTCGCTTCGGGCGTGGCCAGGCGCAGGTCGCTCGCCATCGCCATGATCGCGCCGGCGCCGACCGCCACGCCATCCACCGCCGCGATCACCGGCTTGCCGCATCCGATCATCGCCTTGACCAGATCGCCGGTCATCCGCGTGAAGCGCAGCAGCCCCTTCATGTCCATGCCGACCAGCGGCCCGATGATATCGTGCACATCGCCGCCCGAGCAGAAATTGCCGCCATTGGGCAGGATCACGACGCAATCGACATCGTCGGCATCGACCAGCGCGCGGAACGTGTCGCGGAGCTCGGCATAGCTGTCGAAGGTCAGCGGATTCTTGCGCGCCGGATTGTCGAGGCTGATCCGCGCGATGCGATCGGCCAGCGTCCAGCGGAAATGCTTCGGCGCGAAATCGGCCATCGCCGTCATGCGTCATTCTCCCAATTGCTGCGGAAGGCGGCGAGCGTCGCCGTGGTGGCGCGTGCTTCGTCGGGGGCGATCGGCCCGAGCAGGTCCTCGATCCAGCGCGCATGCGCCGCCGCCATCGCCGCGAAGGCGGTGCGCCCGGTCTCGCTCAGCCGCACGATCGCGGCACGGCGATCGCCATCGCGCGCGGAGCGGATCACGAGGCCGTCGGCGACCAGCCGCTCGACGATCCCGGTGACGTTGCCGTTCGAGACGAGCAGGAAACGCGACAGCTCGCTCATCATCATGCCTTCCGGCGCGCGATCGAGCGCGGCCATCACGTCGAAGCGCGGCAGGGTCGTGTCGAATGCGGCGGCGAGCCGTTCGCGCAATTCGCGCTCGATCGCGCGCGTGGTCCGCAGCATGCGCAACCACAGGCGCAGTCGCGCACGATCGTCGTCGACGCGGGCGGCCGCACTCAGCACGTCTCGCCTCCCGAGACCGAGATCGCCTGTCCCGTCACCGAGCGCGCCGCATCGCTCGCCAGCCACAAAACGGCGGCGGCGACTTCTTCTGGCGTAACGAACCGTCCCTGCGGATTGGCGAGCGCGGCGCGCGCCTCGGCTTCGGAGCGGCCGGTCTTGGCGGTGATCGCGTCGAGCGAGCGCGCCAGCATCTCCGTCTCGGCGAAGCCGGGACACACCGCGTTGACCGTGACGCCGCTCGTCGCGGTCTCGACGGCGAGCGCACGCATCAGTCCGACCACGCCGTGCTTCGCCGCGACATAGGGCGCGACGTAGGGATAGCCCTTGAGGCCAGCGGTCGAGGCGACGAAGACGATCCGCCCGCGCCCGGCCCTGGTCATCGCGGCGAGCGCCGGCTGCACGGTCAGGAATGCGCCGGTGAGATTGACCGCAAGGCTCGCCTGCCAGGCGTCGAGCGAGACTTTGGCGCCGGGGGCGCTCGCCGCGGCTCCGGCATTGGCGACGACGATGTCCAACGCGCCGCGTGCGGCCTGCGCCTCGTCGTAAAGCGCGGCGATCGATGCCGGATCGGTCACATCGGCGACGATTGAGCGGACACGCTGGTGTCGAACGCTCTCCAGCGCCTCGCGCCGCCGTCCGCAGATCGTCACCGCGACGCCCGCTTCGGCCAGAGCCAGCGCGATCGCGCGGCCGATCCCGCTGCCCCCGCCGGTGACAAGCGCATGGGTACCAACAATGCTCACAACGTCTCCCCTCGCTCGGCAAGCCGATAAAGCTGATCGCGCCCGGCGAGATACGGGTCGGGCCAAGGCACGCCGGTATCGCCGAGCCGCGCGGCGGCGTGGAGCGTCCAGTACGGATCGGCGAGATGTGGCCTCGCGAGGCAGACCAGATCGGCGCGCCCTGCCATCAGGATCGAGTTGACGTGATCGGGCAGATAGATGTTGCCCACCGCCATCGTAGCGATGCCGGCCTCGTTGCGGATGCGATCGGAGAACGGCGTCTGGAACATCCGGCCATAGATCGGGCGCGCTTGGAGCGAGGTCTGCCCGGCCGAGACGTCGATGATATCGGCACCCGCCGCCTTCAGCATCCGCGCGATCGCCACCGCTTCCTGCGGCGTCACGCCATCCTCGCCGACCCAGTCGCTCGCCGAGATCCGTGCCGATATCGGCTTGTCCGCGGGCCACGCCGCACGCGCCGCGGCGAAGACCTCCAGCGGGTAGCGCATCCGATTCTCGAGGCCACCGCCATATTCATCGTCGCGACGGTTGGTCAGCGGGGTGATGAAGCTCGACAGCAGATAGCCGTGCGCCATGTGCAGTTCGATCATGTCGAACCCGGCGCGGTCGGCCATCTCCGCCGCGGCGACGAACTGGTCACGCACCACGTCCATGTCGGCGCGATCCATCGCCTTGGGCACCTGATTGGCGGGCGACCACGGTACCGCCGACGCGGCGACCAGCGGCCAATTGCCGCTGGCGAGCGGCGCGTCCATCTCTTCCCAGCCGAGTTGCGTCGAGCCTTTGGCCCCCGCATGACCGAGCTGCGCGCAGATCTTCGCGGGCGTGTCGGCATGGACGAAATCGACCAGCCGCTTCCACGCCGCCTCATGCTCGGGCGCGTAGAGACCGGGGCAACCGGGCGTGATCCGCGCCTCGGGGCTGACGCAGGTCATCTCGGTATAAACCAGCCCGGCGCCACCCTTCGCGCGTTCGGCATAATGCGCGAAATGCCAGTCGGTCGGGCAGCCGTCGACCGCCTTGTACTGCGCCATCGGCGAGACGACGACGCGATTGGCGAGCGCCATGCCGCGCAGCCTGAAGGGCGCGAACATCGGCGCGCGCGGCGCGTTGCCGGCGCCGGCGCGCTCCTGGAACCAGCCTTCCGCCGCACCGAGCCAGGCATGGTCGCGGAGGCGGAGGTTCTCGTGGCTGATCCGCTGCGAGCGGGTGAGCAGCGAATAGGTGAACTGCACGGGATCGAGATCAAGATAGCGCTCGACCTCCTCGAACCATTCCGCCGAATTGCGCGCGGCCGATTGCAGCCGCAGCACCTCGATCCGGCGCGCGTCCTCATAGACGGCCAGCGCCTCATCGAGCGGCTTGCCCGAATGCAGCTCGTCGGCCAGCGCCACCGCGCTTTCCAGCGCCAGCTTTGTGCCCGACCCGATCGAGAAATGCGCGCTCGCGGCGGCATCACCCATCAGCACGAGATTGTCGTGGCGCCAGCGCTCGCACAAAACGCGCGGGAAGCTGATCCACGCCGAGCCGCGCAGATGGTTGGCGTTGGACAGCAGCCGATGCCCGCCGAGATGGGCCGCGAACACACCCTCGCATGCCGCGATCGACTCCTCGCGGGTCATGTCGCCGAACCCGGTGCGCGCCCAGGTCTCGGCCGAGCATTCGACGATGAAGGTCGCGGTGCCGGGCTCGAATTGATAGGCATGTGCCCACATCCAGCCATGCCCGGTCGGCTCGAAGATGAAGGTGAACGCGTCGTCGAATGTCTGGTGCGTGCCGAGCCAGACGAACTTGTTGGCGTAGGTCTCGATGTCAGGCCGGAAGATATCGGCGAAGGCATCGCGCGAACGCGAATTGAGCCCGTCGGCGGCGATCACCAGATCGTGCGTCGCCATCAATGCGGCGGTGTCCGTCACTTCGTCTTCGAAGCGCAGCGCCACGCCCAGCGCGCGGGCGCGCTCCTGCAACAGCAGCAGCAATTGCCGCCGCCCGATCCCGCAAAAGCCGTGACCGGTCGAAACGGTGCGCGTGCCGCCTTTCACTACCGCCACATCGTCCCAATAGGCGAAATGGTCGCGGATCGTCGCCGCGCTCACGGGATCGTTGGCGGCAAGGTTCTGCAGCGTCTCTTCGGACAGTACGACGCCCCAGCCAAACGTGTCGTCGGCGCGATTGCGCTCGTGGACGACGACGACGTGCGCGGCATCGCGCAGCTTCATGCTGATCGCGAAATAGAGCCCCGCAGGCCCACCGCCGACAACCGCGATCTTCATCCGACTCCTCGCGCCGATGCGCGATGAACCTTCACCGGCAAGCGAGAAACTTCAAGCCTGAAATAATTCTTCCTGCCCGCTGCTTGCCTTGCAGCCTTCGCGCCCTCACAATGCCATCCCGCTGTTGCTAGGCTAGCCGGACTTCAGCTGGAGGATTCCGATGCGCCCTTTCGCACCCCTGTCGATCGCTGCGTTCGCCCTGCTGGCAGGTTGCCATGCCGGCGGGGGCGGCAACGAGACCGCCGCGGTGAATACGGTCGATCCGATCGAAGCGAAGATCGTGGCCTTCCCCGAGCCGCTGCGCCAGACGACGTTCTTCCGCGCGATCCGCGATGCCAATTTCGATTGCCAGCAGGTGGTGAAGGAAGAATCGCGGCCGCGCGACAATGGCCGCCCGGTCTGGCTGGTCGCCTGCGACAACGGCCAGCAATTCGTGCTGACGCTGGCCCCCGGCGGCATCTTCCAGGTCAGCGGCGTGCCGAAGGCCGGGACAGAATAACGCCGCCCCGGCTTGGGCCGATATCGCTCACCAGACGTGCACGCGCTTGTCGGGCGCGAGATAGAGTTTCTCGCTCGCCTGCACGTTGAACGCCGGATACCAGGCGTCGAGGTTGCGCACCGTCTGCGCGCGGAACCGGCCCGGCGAGTGGCCGTCGGTCGCGATCTGCTGCCGCAGCGCCTGCTCGCGGGTCTTCTCACGCCAGCTCTGCGCGAAGGCGAGGAAGAAGCGCTGGTCACCGGTCAACCCGTCGATCACCGGCGCAGGCTTGCCGCCGAGCGAGGCATGATAGGCCTCATAGGCCGCGGTCAGGCCCGCGGTGTCGGCGATATTCTCGCCCAAGGTCTGCTCGCCGTTGAGGTGTAGCCCCGGCAGCGGCTCATAGGCGCTGTATTGCGCGGCCAGCGCCGCGCTCTGCGCCTTGAAATGCGCGAAGTCGGCGGGAGTCCACCAGTTGCGCATCTTGCCCGAGGAATCGAACTCGGCGCCGGTGTTGTCGAAGCTGTGGCTGATCTCGTGGCCGATGACCGCACCGATCGATCCGTAATTCGCCGCCGCGTCCGCCTTGGGGTCGTAGAACGGCGCTTCCAGGATCGCGGCCGGGAAGTTGAGCGCGTTCTGGAGCGGCAGGTTGACCGCGTTCACCGTCTGCGGCGTCATCCACCATTCGCCCTTGTCCGGCGCCTTGCCCAGCTTGGCGAGCTGATGGTGATATTCCGCCAGGCTCGCGCGGCGCAAATTGCCGACCGGATCGTCCGCCTTCACGTCGAGCGACGAATAATCGCGCCACGTCTCGGGATAACCGATGCCGACCTGCATCGTCGCGATCTTCTTGCGCGCTTCCGCCTTGGTCGCAGGCGCCATCCACGTCAGGTTCGCGACGCGATTGTCGAACGCGGCGAGGATGTTCTTCACCATGCCCTGGATGTCCGCCTTGGACGAGGCGGGGAAGAAGTCCTTGGCGTAGATCTGGCCGACCGCGTCGCCCAGATTGGCGTTGACCGAGGCGATCGCGCGCTTGTCGCGCGGGCGCGGCTGCTGCGTGCCCGACAAGGTCTTGCCGTAGAAACCGAAGCTGGCGTCGTCGAACGCCTTGGGCAGTACCGAGGTGACGGTGTTGATGTGGTGGAACGCCATCCAGTCCTGCCACGCCTGCAGCGGCTCGCTGCCGACCAGCTTTGATAGGCCGGTGATCGCGCCCGGTTGCCAGGCGATGAAATCCTGCTGGCCCGAGAGCCCCGCCGCGTTCCAATAGGCGCTCCAGTCGATGCCGGGCGCCTTGGTCGCGAAATCGGCCTGCTTCCAGGGATTGTTCGCCTTGTGCACGTCCTCGCTGTCGACGCGGCTGAGCTGCGCCTGCGCGATCTTGGTCTCCAGTGCCAGCACGCGATCGGCACGCGCGGCGGCATCGCTCATCCCGGCCAGCGTGAAGATCTGCGTGACATAGGCCTTATAGGCGGCGCGGTTGGCGACCATGTCAGGCTTGGTCGAGAGGTAATATTCGCGATCGGGCATGCCGAGGCCGCCCTGCAGCACGTAGGGCACTTCCTTGGTCGGATCCTCCAGCGCCTGCGTTACGAACAGGCCGAACAGGTTCTCGGTGTGGAAATTGGTCGCGTTCAGCGCATCGACGTCGGCGCGCAGATCGGCGCCCAGCGCGCGGCTCAGCGCGGTCTTGTCCTTGATCGCGGCGATCGCATCGAGCTCAGGCTTGAGCGGCGCGAGGCCGCGCGATTCGATCCCGGCGGTATCGGTATAGGCCTTGTACCAATTGGCGATGCGGCCCTGATCGGTGCCGGCATCGGCATTGGCCTTCGCGGCGTCGGCAATCAGTTGCGCGTTGCGCTGCTCGGCGAGGTTGAAGACCTGCAGGAAAATGCCGGTGGAGGAACGATCGGCGGGAATCTCGGTCTTCGCGCGCCACGCGCCATTGGCGTACTGGTCGAAATCGTCGCCCGGCTTGGTGGTCTTGTCGATCCCGGTCTGGTCGATGCCCGCAGCCGTGCCGGCCTGCGTGATGGTCGTGGTGCTGCTGTTCGTCGTCGACGATGGCGAGCAGGCGGCGGTGGTCGCCAGCAAGGCAACGAGCAGAGCGGTGGAGCGCTTCATCGAAATCCCCTCTTGTATCGGTGTATGACGCGGGTCCTACACAGCGGCGGCAAGCAATTCCAGCCGCCCCGCACAGCGCTTCCCATTGCCCGCCAGCCCGTCTAGTCACCAATGAAACGATGAGGATGATGCCTGCATGAGCGCGCCCGTGCTCGATACAAAGCTCTCCAGTGAGAGCGAATCCTTCCGCGCCAACGCCGCGCACAATCGCGCCTTGGTCGAGACGTTGCGCGCCGACGTCGCGAAGGCCGCGCTCGGCGGCTCGGAGAAAAGTCGCGAACGGCATCTGTCGCGCAACAAACTGCTGCCCCGCGATCGCGTCGAGCGGCTGCTCGATCCCGGCTCGCCCTTTCTCGAGATCGGCCAGCTCGCCGCGAACGACCTCTATGACGGAGAGGTGCCCGGCGCGGGCATGATCGCCGGGATCGGCCACGTCTCGGGCCGCCAGTGCATGATCGTGTGCAACGACGCCACGGTGAAGGGCGGCACCTATTATCCGATGACGGTGAAGAAGCATCTCCGCGCGCAGGAGATCGCGCTGGAGAACCGCCTGCCCTGCATCTACCTCGTCGACAGCGGCGGCGCGAACCTGCCGCACCAGGCCGAGGTGTTCCCCGATCGCGAGCATTTCGGGCGCATCTTCTTCAACCAGGCGCAGATGTCGTCGAAGCAGATCCCGCAGATCGCCTGCGTGATGGGCAGCTGCACCGCTGGCGGCGCCTACGTCCCCGCCATGTCCGACGAGACGGTGATCGTGCGCAATCAGGGCACGATCTTCCTTGCCGGTCCGCCCCTGGTGAAGGCCGCGACCGGCGAGGTGATCTCGGCCGAGGAACTGGGCGGTGCCGAGACGCACGGACGCAAATCGGGCGTGGTCGATCACGTCGCCGAGAATGACGAGCACGCGCTGACGATCGTGCGCGACATCGTCTCGACGCTGCAGCCGCAGACCAATGCGGACGTGAACCTGAAGGAGCCGCGCCCGCCGAAGTTCGAGGCGGAAGATCTGTACGGCATCGTGCCGCAAGATGTGCGCGCGCCCTACGACGTGCACGAGGTGATCGCGCGGCTGGTCGATGGCAGCGAGTTCCACGAATTCAAATCCCTCTACGGCACCAGCCTGGTGTGCGGCTTCGCGCATATCTGGGGGATGCCGGTCGCGATCCTGGCCAATAACGGCGTGCTGTTCAGCGAGAGTGCGGTGAAGGGCGCGCATTTCATCGAACTCGCCTGTCAGCGACGCATTCCTTTGCTGTTCCTCCAGAATATCTCGGGCTTCATGGTCGGCGGAAAATACGAGGCGGAAGGGATCGCCAAGCACGGCGCCAAGCTCGTCACGGCGGTCGCCACGGCGCAGGTGCCCAAGATTACCGTGCTGATCGGCGGCAGCTTCGGCGCGGGCAATTACGGCATGTGCGGCCGCGCCTACTCTCCCCGCTTCCTGTTCACCTGGCCCAACAGCCGCATCTCGGTGATGGGCGGCGAGCAGGCGGCGAGCGTGCTGGCGACGGTCCACCGCGACGCCGACAGCTGGACGCCCGAGCAGGTCGAAGCCTTCAAGGCGCCGATCCGCGAGGATTACGAGGAACAGGGCAACCCCTGGCATGCCACCGCGCGGCTGTGGGACGACGGCATCATCGATCCGGCACAAACTCGCGACGTGCTGGGACTGGCATTTGCCGCGACGCTCAACGCCCCGATCCCAGAGCACCCACGCTTCGGCGTGTTCCGGATGTGATGGGGGCGAGCGAGCCGCTATTCCTCCCCCAGCTCCGCTGGGGGAGGGGGACCGTCCGAAGGACGGTGGAGGGGCGCGCGCTTGCGCGCGTGGACGCCGATGTGCGCGAGCACGCCCTCGAGATTCCTGAGCACCTCGACCGCCGGAATGCGCAACGTCTCGATCCCGTTCTCCGCCAGCCACGCATCGCGGCGGGCATCCCGCTCCGGCCTATCTCCGCGCTCGTGCGCCTCGCTATCCACCTCCACGCACAGCTTCGCGGAGTCGCAGTAGAAATCGAGCGAATAAGGACCAGCTGGATGCTGCTTGCGCCAGTGGTGGCCGGTTCCGTTCTGGCGGAGTTGTTGCCACAGCAGCACTTCGGGCAGGGTCATTTCGCGGCGGAGCTGCTTCGAACGGCGATACGCTTTCCCCGTGCCTTTGAGCATCGCCGCTCCCTTTCGCGCTTCGCGCGCCCCTCCACCATGCTTCGCATGGTCCCCCTCCCCCAGCAAGCTGGGGGAGGAATTAGATAGGAGTCGCCATGATCCTCCCACTCCTCCTTCTCGCCGCCGCGCCGCAGACCAACGCCGCCGGCATCAAGCCCGCGCCGGAAACCACGCCGGTCGCGCCCCTGCCCCCGGCCAATCCGGTGCCTTACACCGATCCCGATGCCGCCAATGTGATGGCGCCGGTCAATGCGCTGTTCGCGGGCATCGCGGCGCGTGATGCGGCGGCGATCGCGACGGCCGAACTGCCCGAGGGCGGGGGCGCGACGATCGTGATCGAGCAGCCCGGCGGCGCACGCACCGTAAGCCATCTCGCCTGGGCCGCGGTGAACGCGCACTTCCAGCCCGGCCCCGAGAAATATGAAGAGCGTCTGGAAGACCCGGCGATCGAGACGGACGGTGACGTCGCGATGGTCTGGGGCAATTACCGCTTCTTTATCGACGGCAAGCTGCACCATTGCGGCGTCGACCACTTCGATCTGGTGCGCAAGGACGGCCAGTGGAAGATCGCGAACGTCACCTGGTCGCAGCGTACGACGGGATGTGGCGCATGATAGTCTATCGCCACCCCAGCGAAAGCCGGGGTCTCCATGTCATTGCGCACGCTCATCCGGCACGAGATCCCAGCTTTCGCTGGGATGACGGTTCGGAAAAGATCGCATGATCGCCTCGCTCCTCATCGCCAATCGCGGCGAGATCGCCTGCCGCGTGATCCGCACCGCGCGGCGGATGGGTATCCGCACCGTCGCGGTCTATTCGGACGCCGATGCGAACGCGCTGCATGTGCGCCAGGCGGACGAAGCAGTGCATATCGGGCCGTCGCCGGCGCGCGAGAGCTATCTGGTCGGCGACAAGATCATCGCCGCGGCCAAGCAAACGGGGGCCGAGGCGATCCATCCCGGCTACGGCTTCCTCAGCGAGAATGCCGATTTCGCGCAAGCGGTGCTGGACGCCGGGCTGATCTGGGTCGGGCCCAAACCCGCCAGCATCCGCGCGATGGGGCTGAAGGATGCCGCTAAGGAACGGATGATCGCCGCCGGCGTGCCGGTGACGCCGGGCTATCTCGGCGAGGACCAGCGGCCGGAGCATCTGAAGGCCGAGGCGGACACAATCGGCTACCCCGTCCTGATCAAGGCGGTCGCGGGCGGCGGCGGCAAGGGGATGCGGCGCGTCGATGCAGATGAGAGCTTCCTCGACGCGCTCGCTTCGTGCCAGCGCGAGGCGGCGAGTTCGTTCGGCGACGATCGCGTGCTGATCGAGAAATACATCCTCTCGCCGCGCCACATCGAGGTGCAGGTGTTCGGCGACAGCCACGGCAATGTCGTCCATCTGTTCGAGCGCGACTGCTCGCTCCAGCGCCGCCACCAAAAGGTGATCGAGGAAGCTCCCGCGCCGGGCATGGACGACGCGACGCGCGAGGCGGTCTGCGCCGCCGCCGTCCGCGCCGCGGGAGCCGTCGATTACGAAGGCGCCGGTACGATCGAGTTCATCGCCGACGCGAGCGAAGGCCTGCGCGCCGACCGCATCTGGTTCATGGAAATGAACACCCGCCTCCAGGTCGAGCATCCGGTGACCGAGGAGATCACCGGGCAGGATCTGGTCGAGTGGCAGCTGCGCGTGGCGAGCGGAGAGCCGCTGCCCAAACGGCAGGATGAGCTGAGCATTAACGGCTGGGCGATGGAAGCGCGGTTATATGCGGAGGATCCGGCAAAGGGCTTTTTGCCCTCAACTGGCACGCTGGAACGTTTCTCGCTTTCTGAAGCCATTCGTCCTTCAAGATATCGCGCGGAACTGACTAATGCGCGGACTGAGCTGCCATTTGCAGGTGATGCCCGGATCGAAACCGGAGTCGATCAAGGATCGACCATCTCGCCCTTTTACGACCCGATGATCGCGAAGATCATCTGTCACGGTGACGATCGCCGAGAAGCCGCGCTGGGCCTCGCGCGTCTTATAGCCGACGCAGAGGTCTGGCCGGTCAAGACAAACGCAACGTTCCTTCATGCTTTGCTCGTCGACCCCGATTTTGTGCGCGGGAATGTCGATACGGGTTTCATCGCTGCGCACCATGACGAAGTCGTGTTCGAAATCGATCCGCCGGCATGGCTGCTGACGCTCGCAGCACAGGCGCTGGTCGATCCAATGAATCCGGGCTTGCCCGGTTTCCGGTTGAACGCATCCGCGCAAAGTGAGGTCCGATTGTCGGAGCGCAGTCGAACCTTCACGGCAAACGTCCTGGCGGCCGTTTCCTACGATCAGCAGAACTACGCACTCCTGAAAAGCGATGGCGATGCCGTTGTCGCAACGATGCAGGGAGCGACTTGGCGGTGGACGACGGAACGCCATCAAGGTTCGACCGCCGGCACCGCCGGCGACGGCGCGATCCTCGCGCCGATGCCGGGGCGGGTGATCTCCGTCGATGTCGCGGCGGGCGATAGCGTGACCAAGGGCCAGAAGCTGCTCACGCTCGAGGCGATGAAGATGGAGCACGGCCTCGTCGCACCGTTCGACGGGACGGTCGCGGAGCTGAACGCCACTACCGGCGCGCAGGTGCAGGTCGACGCGCTGCTCGTGCGGATCGAGAAAGCGGAGTGAGCGGCCTCGCGCCAGATCGTCATCCCAGCGAAAGCTGGGATCTCAGGCAAACGCGCGGGACAGGAGCCGCACGAGACCCCAGCTTTCGCTGGGGTGACGGAGTTTGCGCATGACTGAGTTCGAACACATCCGCGTCGATGTCGCCGGCGGCATCCTGACGATCACGCTCCACCGCCCGGAGGCGATGAACGCGTTCACCGCGCAGATGATGCGCGAGCTGATCGCCGCATTCGACCGCGCCGATGCCGACGACGCGGTGCGCGCGGTGATCGTCACGGGCAGCGGCGAGCGCGCCTTCTGCGCCGGGGCGGATCTCTCGGCCGGCGCGGCAACGTTCGACTATGACAAGTCGAAGGGCTTCAACGACGGCGGATCGCCGGTGCGCGCGGACGGATCAATCGACTGGGATCATGACGGCATCCGCGACGGCGGCGGGCTCGTCTCCTTGCGCATCTTCCAGTGCAGGAAGCCCGTGATCGGCGCGATCAACGGCGCGGCGGTGGGGATCGGCGCGACGATGACGCTGCCGATGGACTTTCGCCTCGCCGCCGACACCGCGCGCTACGGCTTCGTGTTCGCGCGGCGCGGGATCGTGCCCGAGGCGGCATCGAGCTGGTTCCTGCCGCGCCTCGTCGGCATCTCGACCGCGCTCGACTGGTGCTATTCGGGGCGCCTCATGCCCGCCGCCGAAGCGCAGGAAGCGGGGCTGATCCGCTCGGTCCATGCGCCCACCGACCTGCTTCCTGCCGCCCGCGCATTGGCGCACGAATTGACCGCGCATTCGGCGCCGGTCTCGATCGCGCTGACCCGGCAAATGATGTGGCGGATGATGGGCGCGCCCTCGCCGATCGAAGCGCACCGGCTCGACAGCCGCCTGATCTGGTCGCGTGGGGCGAGCGGCGACGCGCGGGAAGGCGTGACCGCGTTTCTGGAGAAGCGCGAGCCGACCTGGCCCGATCGCGTTTCGGCCGATACGCCGCATTTCTCCCCCTGGCTCGACGACCTCACCTGGAGCGACCGATGACCGGCAAGTATTACGACGAATGGCAGGTGGGCGAGACGATCGCGCATCCGCTGCGCCGCACGGTGACCGAGACCGACAATCTGCTCTGGTCGACGATGACGCACAATCCGCAGCCGCTCCACCTCGATGCCGAGGCGGCGAAAGCGGGCGAGTTCGGCCGCATCCTCGTCAACGGCACCTTCACCTTCAGCCTGATGGTCGGCATCACCGTCGCCGAGACGACGATGGGCACGCTCGTCGCCAATCTCGGCTATGACAAACTGGTGATGCCCAAACCCGTGTTCATCGGCGACACGCTCCGCGCGACGAGCGAGGTGACCGAACTGCGCGAGAGCAAATCGCGGCCGAACGCTGGGCTGGTGACGTGGAAGCACCGCATGCTCAACCAGCGCGACGAGGTGGTGTGCGAGTGTTTGCGGACGGCGTTGGTGTTGCGGAAACCTCAATAGCCGTCACCCAGCGAAAGCTGGGGTCTTACGCGGATGGCGCGGGACAGGAGCCACGCGAGATCCCAGCTTTCGCTGGGGTGACGGGGTTCAGACGGTGAACGACTCCCCGCACCCGCAGCTGCCGGTGGCATTGGGGTTCTGGAACACGAAGCCGGCGGTGAAATCGTCTTCCACCCAGTCCATCGTCGAGCCGACCAGATAGAGGATCGAGCCGCCGTCGACATAGAGCGTACCGCCGGGGGTTTCGATCGTCTCGTCGAACGAGCCCCCCTTGTTGAGTTGGGCTTCGGTGACGTAATCGACCGAATAGGCCAGCCCCGAGCAACCGCGGCGCGGGGTGGAGAGCTTGACCCCCGCCGTCCCCTCCGGCGCGCGCGCCATGAGGTCGGCAATGCGCGCCTCGGCGGCGGGGGTGAGGATCAGCGCGGCGGGGCGCTGGCGGGTAATGGTCGTCATCTCTTCTTCCTTCCTCAACCCCTCCCCTTCAGGGGAGGGGCAAGGGGTGGGGGATGCCTCGCAGAGACCTCCGCCTGTGACTTCCCCACCCCAACCCCTCCCCTGAAGGGGAGGGGCTTGCTAGTTTACAACATCCCCAATTCCAACTTCGCCTCGTCGGACATCTTCTGGGGGTCCCAGGGCGGATCCCACACCAGATTGACGTCGGCGAGCGCGATCCCCGGCACCGAACTGACGCGCAGTTCGACCTCGCCGGGCATCGATTCCGCGACCGGGCAATGCGGCGTGGTCAGCGTCATGGTGACGGCGGCATGGCCCTCATCGGTCACCTCGACACCGTAGATCAGCCCGAGATCGTAGATGTTCACCGGGATTTCGGGATCGTAGATGTCCTTCAGCGCCTCGATCACCGCCTCGTACAGCGCCCCGCCCGGCTCGCCGCCTGACAAAACTTCCGGCTTCTGCGACAGGAAGCCGGCGAGATAGTCCCGCTTGCGCTCGAAGGTCTCGCTCACGTCCTCGACGCGCGCCTTGGGCGGCGCCTCGACGCTCTCGACTTCCTCGACCACGATCTTACGCTCTTCGTTCATCCGAAAATCTTCCGCACCCGCTCGATCCCCCGGACCAGCTTCTCGACATCTTCGGGCGCGTTATACACCCCGAAGCTCGCCCGCGCCGTCGCCGGCACGCCCAGCGCCTCCATCAGCGGCTGCGCGCAATGATGCCCGGCGCGGATCGCGACCTGTCCCTCGTCCAATATGGTGGCGACATCGTGCGGATGCACCCCCTCCACCGCGAAGCTGACGATGCCAGCCGAATCCTCCGGCCCGAACAGCCGCACCGAATTGATCGCCGAGAGCGCCGCGCGCGTCTCGCGCACCAAAGCCGTCTCATGCGCGTGGATGCGCTCCAGCCCGATCCCCTCGATATAATCGATCGCGGCATGCAGCCCGACCACGCCGGTGATATGCGGCGTCCCCGCCTCGAACCGGCCCGGCGGCGGGGCATAGGTGGTGCGCGCGAAGGTCACGCGGTCGATCATCGATCCGCCGCCCTGATAGGGCGGCATCGCGTCGAGCAGGCCGTAGCGGCCCCACAGCACGCCGATCCCGGTCGGGCCGTAGAGCTTGTGGCCGGAGAAAGCGTAGAAATCGCAGCCGATCGCGGCGACGTCGACCGGCATGCGCGGCACCGCCTGGCACCCGTCGAGCAGGATTTTTGCACCCACCGAATGCGCGATCCCGGTCGCGCGCTTCGCGTCGAGCACCGAGCCGAGCACGTTCGAGACATGCGCCAGCGCGACGAGCTTGTGCTGCGGCGTGATCATCGCCGCCATCGCGTCGAGATCGATCCGCTGGTCGGCAGTGAGCGGCACCACGTCGATCGCGGCACCCACGCGCTCGGCGGCGAGCTGCCACGGTACGATATTCGAATGATGCTCGAGCTGACTGAGCAGGATGCGATCGCCCGCCTTGAGTTGCGTTCCCGCCCAGCTTTGCGCGACGAGGTTGATGCCCTCGGTCGCGCCACGCACGAAGACGATCTCGTTCTCCTGGGCCCCGATGAAATTCGCGACCCGCCTGCGCGCCGCTTCGTAGGCGAGCGTCATGTCGGCCGAGCGCTGGTACACCCCGCGGTGCACCGTGGCATAGGTTTCGCCATATGCCCGCGTAATCGCATCGACCACGGCCTGCGGCTTCTGCGCCGTCGCAGCACTGTCGAGATAGGCCCAGCCCGCCGGGATCGCCGGGAAATCGGCGAGCGCGTCGAGCGGGCGATCGTCCACCGCCACCATCATGCCGTCCACTCTCCAAAGTGAACGAAGTGGCCGCTGTTCACATCGATCGTTTCACTTCGCCCGGTTCGCGAGCCGCACCGGCCCACGATGTCCAGCCGTGGCAGACGAAATCCAACATTGAAAGCCGCGATCATAGGGCCGCCTCCAGCCAACGATCCGCATCCGCCGCGAAGCCCGCGCGGACCGTCTCGTCGCCGATCCGGTCGATCGCGTCGGCCACGAACGCGCGCGTCAGCATCGCCTTGGCGCGCGCCGGCGTGATCCCGCGCGATTCGAGATAGAACAAAGCCCGCGCATCGAGTTCGCCGATCGTCGCGCCGTGCGCGCACTTCACATCGTCGGCGAAGATTTCCAGTTCGGGCTTGAGATTCACCGTCGCGGTGCGCGCCAGCAGCAGCCCGCGCAAGCTCTGCTCGCCATCGGTCTTCTGTGCATCGCGCGCCACCTCGACGCGCGCGGCGAGGCTGGCGGTGGATTTGTCCGCCGCGACCGCGCGCCAGGTCTGGTGGCTGGTGCCGCCGACCGCTTCGTGCCGCACCGCCACCGCGCATTCCTGCCGCTGGCTGCCGCGGGTCAGCAGTGCGCCGCCCATCTCGGCATAGGCGCCCTCGCCCCGGATCGCGATCGCGCCGTCGATCCGGCTGCCGGCATCGCCCGCGCCCAAGAATATCGACACCAGGCTCGCGCCCTGGTCGAGCGTGGCGGCATCGCGGAGCGAGACGAACCCCTCGTCCTGCAGCAGCCGCACCGAGCGCATCAGCCGCGCCGCCTTGCCGAGCGACAGGCGCGCGAAGCGGTTCGACCAGCCTGCGCCGACATAGGTCTCCACTACCTGCGCGACGGCATCGTCGGCCAGCACGATCTCGGCGGGCACGTGATTGGCCCCGCCGGTGGCAACGTGGACGATCTGTACCGGATCGGCGGCGGCGTCGCGATTGAGCCGCAGCGACCAGCCCGCGCCCGCGGCATAATGGCCGAGCGGGTGATCGTCGGCGGAAAGATTGGCGAGCGCCACCCGCTCCAGCCGGCTCGCGCCCGCATCAAGCACGCCGTCGCGAAACACCAGCCGGTCGCCGGGCAGATCGAGCCACCAGTCGGCGGCGTCGATCGCCGCATCCGCAGCGGGCAGCGCCGCCGCCGCCCGGATCGCCTCCGGATCGGCCCAGCGCCACGCTTCCTCGCGCGTGGAGGGAAGTTCGAGGATGTCGCTCATGCGAAATGTCCGGCCGTAAATTCACGCGAAGACGCGAAGGCGCAAAGAGAAAGAGGATTTTCGCGCAGAGGCGCAGAGGCGCGGAGAAAGGAAGGAAGAGAAGATAAGTACGCTCCGCGTCGGACCCGTGCCGCGAAGCGGCTTTCATGCTCCTCTGCGTCTCTGCGCCTCTGCGCGAACAGAATCTTTGCGCCTTCGCGCCTTCGCGCGAAATATATGGCACCTTCGGCGCGCGTAGCGATCACGCCGCCACCTCGGCATAGCCCTCGGCCTCAAGCTGCCGCGCCAGTTCCGGCCCGCCGCTGCGCACGATCCGCCCGTCGGCCAGCACATGGACGAAATCGGGCGCCACGTAATCGAGCAGCCGCTGGTAATGCGTGATAAGCACCACCGCCTTGTCCGGCGCGCGCATGATGCGGTTGATGCCGTCGCCGACCACGCGCAGCGCGTCGATGTCGAGCCCGCTGTCGGTCTCGTCGAGGATCGCGAGCTTCGGCGCGACGATCCCCATCTGCACCATCTCGTTGCGCTTCTTCTCGCCGCCCGAAAAGCCGACATTGACCGGGCGCTTGAGCATCCCGGCATCCATCGACAACGCCGCCGCCTGCTCGCGCGCGAGCTTCAGGAACTCGCCGCCCGTCAGCGGCTTTTCGCCGCGCCCGGTGCGCTGCGCGTTCAGCGCTTCGCGCAGGAACTGGACGTTGGAGACTCCGGGAATCTCGACCGGATACTGGAAGCCGAGGAACAGCCCCGCCGCCGCGCGCTCGTGCGGTTCGAGGGTGAGGAGATCTACTCCCCTCCCTGCAAGGGAGGGGTCGGGGGTGGGTGCGCGGCCCGCAGGGTCGCGCTCGACGGCAGCGGCAGAAGCCTCGCTCCGCTCGGCACCCACCCCCAGCCCCTCCCTTGCAGGGAGGGGAGGAAAAAAGGTCACGCTTCCCCCCGTCACCTCATATCCCGGCCGCCCGCCCAGCACATAGCCGAGCGTCGACTTGCCCGCGCCGTTCGGCCCCATGATCGCATGCACCTCGCCCGCGTTCACGG
>Ga0153956_1000460_pt1 | contig 46610 bp, 49 predicted proteins | sample TSFL040MetaG_FD_104704 | JGI IMG/M metagenome (GOLD analysis project Ga0153956, IMG submission 104704) | Attine ant fungus gardens microbial communities from Florida, USA - TSFL040 MetaG | ecosystem: Host-associated > Fungi > Mycelium > Unclassified | place: USA: Florida, Wekiwa Springs... | reverse complement strand
TTGCGGAGACGGTTCCGCCGAACTTCAACCGGATGGCTCCCTCCATGGCGAAATCCAATACCGCCACGGCGACGAATAGACCTTCATCGCGCGAAAATGGACTTCTTCAACAGCCTGCTAGGGCTAGGGGAAGCAGATGCGGTGCTCCGGCGAAGGCCGGAGCGTTGGGAGTGTGGGGCTTCGATCGCCACCGCTCCGGCCTCCGTCGGAGCACGATACAGGGCATCTGAATCACGCTCTAGGCGGCGACCGCGACCTCGTATTTCGCGGTCGTCTTCGCCGCGACCTCGTCGGCGGTGACGCCCGGCGCGAGTTCGATCAGCCGGAACGGCGAATTGTGGTCGGGACGGTGGAATACCGCGAGATCGGTGATCACCATATCGACCACGTTCTTGCCGGTCAGCGGCAAGGTGCAGGCCGGGATGAACTTCGGATCGCCGTTCTTGCTGGTATGTTCCATCACGACGATGATCTTCTTGACGCCGGCGACCAGGTCCATCGCGCCGCCCATTCCCTTGATCATCTTGCCGGGGATCATCCAGTTGGCGATGTCGCCATTCTCGGCCACTTCCATCGCACCCAGCACGGTCAGGTCGATATGCCCGCCGCGGATCATCGCGAAGCTCTGCTCCGACCCGAAAAAGACCGATTGCGGCAGCTCGCTGATCGTCTGCTTGCCGGCGTTGATGAGATCCGGGTCGACCTCATCGTCGTAAGGGAATGGCCCGATCCCGAGCATGCCGTTCTCCGACTGGAGCGTCACTTCGACTCCCGCCGGAATGTGATTGGCAACGAGCGTCGGGATGCCGATGCCCAAATTCACATAATAACCGTCGCGCAATTCCTTCGCGGCGCGCGCGGCCATGTCGTCACGAGTCCAGGGCATCAATCATCCTTTCGCGCCACTGCGACGGGCAGCGGCAAATCGTTGCTGGGCGCGGAACGCTCCGCCTCCAGACCTTCCCAAATACGCGCGAGCATGTCGCTTTCCGGCTGTCCGACCGCCTTGCCCCAGGCAGCGGCGGCGTGGCGCGCCGCATCGACCAGTGCGATCCCGAACAATGCCGGATCGGGGCCGAGCGCCTTCGGATTGACGAAATAACTCGTCGGCCCATCCGGCTTGGCCCAGGCGCGCAGGAATTCCCGCCCGCCGCCGAGCATGTCGGCGAACGGCACGAGATCGATCGGGATCGGTTTGTCGGTCATTTCTCTTCCATCGTCGGGGCCGCCGGCGGCGGCGCTGGCGGCGCCACGGGAGCCGGCCCCGGATCGATCCAGCGCTTGTCGCGCGGGAACACCGTGTCGAGATCGCCCTTCAGCCCCGATCCGTAGACCGGGTTGGGCAGGATGAACCAGCCATGGCCCCACAGAATCTTGACCATCCGGCTCTGCGCCAGCGCGCGCCGCGCCACCGGATCCAGCCCGGAGGCATTGAACAGGTCGCTGAAATCGCCGAGCTGATCGCCGACCATCGCGATCACGCAATATTTCGCCGCGATCGCCGTCCGCCGCGCATCCTTCGCCCCGCCGGTGCCGGCGTCGCCCTGCAGCCAGAGGTTTCGCAAATGCTCGACCGGACCCAGCCCCGCACCGGTCAATGCCGCCTCGGTCTGCGCGGCATTGGTCGCCATGCGGTTGGAATTGAACACCAAGGTCACGCCCGCCGCCGCCGACACGCGCGCCAGCTCGACCATCCCCGGCGTCGCGGTGACGGCGCCGGCACCGGTCCGCTCCCACCGCTCCCAGCGCGACTGGTCGTACGGTCCGTTACGCTGGCTGTCGTCGGCCTCGTAGCCGAGGTTGAGCAAGGCGGTCTCGTCCACGTCGAGCACCACCGCGAGCGGCTTCTTGTCGCACGTCTCGAACGCCGGCGCATCGAGCGTCGCACCGGGCTTGAGCACGACCGAGGAGACCGCCTGGCCGACCGCGCGGTCGCTCGACTTGGCGATGACCGTGTCGATCACGCCGAGATACGCCTGATAGCTCAACGCCGCCGCTTCGCCCGAGCCGTAGAGATATTGCATCCCCGGCGGCACCTTGCCCGCAACCGGTTCGGCGGGGGGCAATGGCGCGGTGCTGCCGTCTGGCGGCGGCAGTTCCTTCAACCCCGTCAGCACGACCCCGCCCGATGCCGCCGCAGCCGCCGCGTCCTTGCGCTTCTTCTCGCGCGCCTTGCGCTTGTTGCTCTGCGTCTTCGAAATGACCGCGGCGCCGGCGGCCGGGAACGCGGCGACCGCCACGCACCCCGACAGCGGCACCGCCGCGCCCGCGAGACACAACAGCGCGACGCGCAGCTTCACGCGGCGGCCCGCTCACGCACGGTACGGAACTCGATCTTCTTGTCGTACGGGCTGCCCACGATCAGCCGGTTCACATAGATGCCCGGCAGGTGGATATGGTCCGCCCCCAGGGTGCCGACCGGCACGATCTCTTCGACTTCGGCCACGCAGACCTTGCCCGCGGTCGCCATCGGCTGGTTGAAGTTGCGCGCGGTCTTGCGAAAGATCAGGTTGCCCGCCTCGTCGGCCTTCCACCCCTTGATGATCGACAGGTCGGCGCGGATGCCACGTTCGAGGATATAGTCCTCGCCGTCGAAGCTCTTCACTTCCTTGCCCTCGGCGACCTGCGTACCGACGCCGGTTTTGGTATAGAAACCGGGAATCCCCGCCCCGCCCGCGCGGCAGCGTTCGGCCAGCGTTCCTTGCGGACAGAATTCGACCTCAAGCTCGCCCGACAGATACTGGCGCTCGAACTCCTTGTTCTCGCCGACATAAGAGGAAATCATCTTCCTGACCTGCCGCGTGCGGAGCAGCTTGCCGAGGCCCTCACCGTCGATCCCGGCATTGTTGCTGGCGATCGTCAGTTCCTTCGTCCCGGCGTCGCGGATCGCGTCGATCAACCGTTCGGGAATACCGCACAAACCGAAGCCGCCCGCGCAGATCGTCATGCCGTCGAACAACACGCCGTCGAGCGCCGATGCGGCGTCGGAATAAAACTTGCGGGCCATGTGAACTCCTTGGGTTTGATGAGCGAATAGAAGCGCACGCCGGCCGGGGCAAGCCGCCGTGGCCGGACGAGCCCCGCCCGCCCCACCTCTGGCCAAATCATGGCAGCGGCTCGTCGCATCGGCCCAAAAGCCGCCAAATATCGCGCCGAAACCCCAGCTTGGCCGCGGCTTGTTGCGGTCGTGTAACTGCTCGGAAAGGAGCAATGCGTACCTACGACCGAATGCCGGCTATCCCCTTGGCCGGCGGTCCCCACCACAATGATGGAGTAAACGTCATGCGACTTTTTGCCGCATCCCTGCTGCTGTCCGCGCTCGCCGCCCCGGCGCTTGCCCAGGACAATCCCGACAAGCCGTTCGAGGGCGCGTCGATCACCGCGATCACCGGCGTCGATCGCGCCGGTGCGCTCGATGCCAACGGGACGGGCGTCATTTATGGCGGCCAACTCGGCTACGATATCCAGTCCGGCAAGACCGTGTTCGGCGTCGAGGGCGAAGTCTCGGGGGCCAGCACCAAATATTGTACGACGAACACTTCTCCGGGCACCTATTGCGACAAAGCGGGCCGCGACCTCTATGTAGGCGGCCGGCTGGGTTACGTCGTGAGCCCTTCGACGATAGTTTACGTCAAGGCCGGCTACACCAACGCCCGCGACAAATTCACGTATCGCGATAGCGCCACACCGACGAACGACTATACGGCCAGCGGCAATCAGGACGGTATCCGCGGTGGCGTCGGCGTCGAGACGCGCATCGGCAAGAACCTGACCGCCAAGGCCGAGTATCGCTACTCGAACTATGCGGACAGTTCCTACAGCCGCAATCAGGGTGTGATCGGTCTCGGCTTCCGCTTCTGATCATATGGCCGCGCAGGGCAACTCGCGCGGCTTTTTTTTAAGCGATCGTTCCAACCGGGAGATCGAGCGCGGCTTCCAAGTCGGCCAACGCCTGCTCGCCGCTCGTCACCTTGATCGCCGCCATGCCCAGTTCGGCGGCGGGTTTGCAGTTGATGCCGAGGTCGTCGAGATAGACACACTGCCCGGGAACCACCCCCAGCGCCGCGCACGCCATGCGGTAGATCGCCGGGTCGGGCTTGCGGATACCGACCTTGCTCGATTCGATCACTTGGTCGAACCGCGCCATGATCGCCGCGATCGGTGCCACGCCATCGGTATTGGAGCCGCCCCCGGCCGAGGGCACGTTGTTGGTGATGCAGCCGATGCGGTAGCCGTCAGCCTTCAACCGGTCGAGCGCGGCAACCATGCGCGGCCGGACATCGCCCACCAGTAGCGCCAGCACGTCGCGCCCCGGCAGGTCATGCCCCAGCGCCCGCGCTTCTTCCGCGAACAGCGTGTCGAACCGTGCCGCGTCGATCTCCGCCCGCTCGAACAGCGCCCAGGCATTGCCGTCGGGATTGGCCGAATTGATCGCCCGGACAAGGTTGTGCGGCAGGCCGCGCTCGGCCTCCATGCGGTTGAACGCCTCGAACGGCGACGAGGTGATGACCCCGCCGAAGTCAAAGATCACGGTGTCGCGGGCGGTCATGGGACCAGTCATCGGGGTCGTCTCCAGCGGTAGCGGACGTTGGGCACGCGATCCTCGTGCCCGGGGTCGACGCCATATTCCTCGGCGACGAAGCCGTGCCCCTCATACAGGCGCCGCGCACGCGCGTTGGCCTGATAGGTCCAGAGTTGCAGGTCGTCCTGCTCACGCATCGCGATCGCCAGCAGCATACGGCCGATGCCCTGCCCGTGCCGATCCGGTTCGACATAGAGATGCTCGACCCACCCCGGCTCCAGCGCGATATGCCCGGCCAGCATGTCGCCATCGAACGCGCCCCAGATCGGTCCCCGCGCGAACACACCGCAATAGAAGGCGCAGGTTTCCTCCTCCGTATGCAGCGACGGATCGAAACCGGGGATCATCACCCCCGCCCGGCGATGCTGGCGCGCCGCCGCGTCGGTTTCGTCGGCACGCAGCAGGCGACAGGCGATCACGCGTTGTATTTCAGCGTGAGGCCCGGCCGCTTCCACCGCGTCCTGGCCAGCCGCCCGGTGCCCGACAGGCAAATGTAGGCGTCCATCATATCCGCGCCGCCCCAGCAGATGTTGGTGGTGAAGACGTCGTCGGTCGCCACGAACTCGACCAGCTCGCCCTGCGGGGAGACCACCGAAATGCCACATTCGCCGATCGTCGCGACGCAGATGTTGCCGCTCGCCTCCATCCCCAGCGAGTCGAAGAATTTGTATCCGGCGGGGCGGTAGAGCGGAATACCGGGGCCGCCGGGTCCGGCGCTGCCGTCGACCTTGCCCGGCGCGATCACGTTGAACGCGGTCAGGCGGCAGGTGTAGGTTTCGGCCGCGTAGAGCGTCTTGCCGTCGGGCGACAGGCCGATGCCGTTGGGATTGTAGCTGGGGAAGATCACCTCTTCGAGGTGGCTGCCGTCGACCTTCCCATAGAAGATTCCGACCACGTCGTGACAGCGTTTCTCGTAATCGAGCTTGCCATGGTCGGTGAACCAGAAGCCGCCCTGGCCATCGAACACGATATCGTTCGGCCCGCGCAGCACGCAGCCGAAATCGCCCGATTCGTAGAGTATCTCGACCGCGCCGGTCGCGAGGTCGATCCGCTCGATCCGGCCACCCGAATAATCCGGGGCGATGCCGTGCGGGGCGAGCATCCCGTTCGATTCGACATAATGGAAGCCGCCGTTGTTGCAGCAATAGAGCTTGCCGTCCGGCCCGATCGCGAGGCCGTTGGGGCCGCCGCCGGGCTCCGCCACCGTCTCCTTCGATCCGTCCGGGCGGATGCGGGTGATGCGCCCCGCCTCGATCTCGACCAGGATGATGCTGCCGTCGGCCATCGCGACCGGCCCTTCGGGAAAACGCAATCCGCTCGCGACGATCTCAAATTCGGCCATCATTTCCTCCCGCCGGCATACCCGATCTTCAAAGCTTATTGCGTGACGGGCGGACAAAGAAAAGGGGCCGCCCGATGTGGGACGGCCCCGTTCCATGGATCGCGCCGCGGCAAAGCCGCGTCGTCGGTCGAGCTGCGCTCGCCGGCCGGACTTGCGCGTCTCGACGCCAGCTTCGCTAGCGGCGTGCGCGCGGCGTCAGATATCGTCGCCCAGCGCGCCTTTCACCTTGCCCTTGAACTTTTCGGCCTTGCCCTTGCCTTGCTGGATCAGGCCTTCATCGCGGAGTTCGGCATCGCCTTTATGCTCACCGATCGCCTGCTTGGCCTTGCCGATCGCTTCGTCGACAGTGCCTTTGATCTTGTCGGTCAACTCACCCATCGAAATACTCCTGTACGCGCACCGCATGGATGGGGGGTATCCGTGCTCAGGTTGCGCAATCAGAACGATCGGGAAGGCTGCCGGGTTCCTACGGGAAGACGCGCTTGAGGAAGGCGAGCACCGCGTTCCAATTCTCGTCCGCGCCGCCGGGATTTTTGGTCGCGTTGAGCGTCGATGAGCCGTGGACGCCAGTGCGCGGGATATATTGCTGACGGTCGGTCGAGCGCGTCGCGGTGACGATCGCCTTGGCCTCGGCTTCCTCTTCCACCGTATTGGCGGAGGTGACGAACACCGGCACCGTGACCTTGGCCGCCGCGGCCTCGACCATCTTCCTGTCGCTGAAATATTCGCCGGGCGAAAAGGCCATCACCGCCTTGACGCTGCCCTTCGCATCGGCCGCGTTCGCCAGCAGGAAGACGAGGCTCGCCGAATAGCTCGACCCCCACAGCACGATCGGCATCCGCTTGGCCTTGCCCCAGGCGAGTGCGGCCTCGAGATCGGGCAGCGCGCCGAGATAATCGGTCTTGCCCTGATACGCCGCCATCGTCCGGTTTGCGCCGTAAAGGTTACCGCCGACCCGCTGGTCGATCGCCAGCGCGGCGAATCCCGCGCGCTGCAACCGCGGCGCGATGTCGGCATATTCGCCGCTCGACGATCCCGCCTGGTGGAACAGCAGGATCAGCGCCCTGGACGCGGCCGCAGGGTAATAGGTGCCGTAAACGGTGACGCCATCGGGCGCCTTCAATTCGACCGGCTGCGTCGCCTGCGCCTTCGCTTCCGCCGTTGCGTTGACCTGTGCGTCGCGGTTATCGACCTTCGGGCCGGCGTGACACGCCGTCAGCGCCGCCGCACCGGCCAGGATCAACAGGCGCATTTTTCTTCCTCTCAGATCAATCCCGCCAGCGGACTGGATGGGTCGGCGTACCGCCGCTGCCCCATCCGCCCGGCGAGATAGGCCAAACGCCCGCTTTCGACGCCGAGTTTCATCGCGCGCGCCATCATTATAGGGTCCTTGGCCTCGGCGATCGCGGTGTTCATCAGCACGCCGTCGCAGCCGAGTTCCATCGCCACACCCGCATCGGACGCCGTGCCGACCCCGGCATCGACCAATACCGGCACCTTCGCACCCTCGACGATCAGCCGGATCGTCACGCGGTTCTGGATGCCCAGCCCCGAGCCGATCGGCGCGCCGAGCGGCATGACCGCCACCGCGCCGGCTTCCTCCAATTGCTTCGCGGCGATCGGATCGTCGACGCAATAGACCATCGGCTTGAACCCCTCCTTGACGAGGATTTCCGTGGCCTTGAGCGTTTCCCGCATATCGGGATAGAGCGTCCGCGCCTCGCCCAGCACCTCCAGCTTGACGAGGTTCCACCCCCCGGCCTCACGCGCCAGCCGCAGCGTGCGCACGGCGCTGTCAGCGTCGAAGCAGCCCGCGGTGTTGGGCAGGTAGGTGATCTTCTTCGGGTCGATATAGTCGGTCAGCATCGGCGCCTTCGGGTCACTGACGTTGACGCGGCGCACCGCGACGGTGACGATCTCCGCCCCCGACGCTTCGACCGCGGCGGCGTTCTGGGCGAAATCCTTGTACTTGCCGGTGCCGACGATCAGCCGCGAACGGAACGTCTTCCCGGCAACGGTCCAGCTGTCGTCCTGCGCGGCGGTAACGGGTGTGGCGACGTTCATTCGATCAATCCTAACTCAAGTGTTCCTGCGAAAGCAGGAACCCAGGGGCCAAACAATCATCGGCCCGTAACGTAACCCTGGGCTCCTGCTTTCGCAGGAGCACGGTGAAAAGTCGTTCACCCGCCACCGACGAAATGAACGATTTCGAGTTCGTCGCCATCCTCGATCATGACGTCGGCCAGGGTCGATCGCGGCACGATTTCCAGATTACGCTCGACCGCGACCTTTTCGGGCACCAGCCCGAGTTCCTCGGCGAGTTGCGCGAGCGTGAGGCCGGACGCGACGCGGCGGTGCTCGCCATTGACGCGGATCGAGACGGTGCCGTCGGTGTGCATGGTATTCATCGCAATTCGCGATATAGGGGCATGAGCGCGAGCGCCACACCTGAAAAGGCCATCCCGAAAGGATTGCAGTGACCGAAACGATCCTCGTTCTCAACGGCCCCAACCTCAACATGCTGGGGACGCGCGAGCCGGAGATTTACGGTGCCGACACACTGGACGACATCGCCGGGCGGCTGACCGAGCGCGGCAGGGAACTGGGCGTCGCGATCGACGTGCGCCAGTCGAACCATGAAGGGCATCTGGTCGACTGGCTCCAGGAATCGCAAGGTTGGGGCGTCAAGGCGATCCTGCTTAACGCCGGCGCGCTGACCCACAGTTCGATCGCGCTCTACGACGCGATCAAGGCGATCGACGTGCCCGTGATCGAAGTGCATCTGTCGAACCCGCTGGCGCGCGAGGATTTCCGCCATACGAGCTTCGTCGGTCGTGCCGCGCGCGGAACCATTTCAGGGTTCGGCGCAATGTCCTATATGCTCGCGCTTGAAGCCGCCGCGCGACTCTGACAAAGGGCGCGCCTTTAATTTCAGCCCTGACAGGGGGCAGATAAGAAGGGTTGCATGGCAGACGATAATGATGGGGCAATGCGGATCGACGTCGAACTGGTGCGCCAGCTCGCGGCGTTGCTCGACGATACCAACCTGACCGAGATCGAGGTCGAGGACGCCGACCGCAAGGTGCGAGTCGCGCGCAAGGCGCCCCAGGTCGCGGCGGCGGTGCAATATGCGCCGGCCGCACCGGCGCCCGTCGCGGCGGCAGCGCCCCCCGCCGGTGAACTCGCGCCCGTCGTGAGCGCCGCCAACGCGGTCAAGTCGCCGATGGTCGGCACCGCCTATCTCGCCCCCAATCCGGAGGCGAAGCCGTTCGTCGCGGTGGGGCAGAAGGTCGCGGCGGGCGACACGTTGCTCATCATCGAAGCGATGAAGGTGATGAACCCGATCACCGCGCCGTCGGGGGGCACCGTTGCCGCCGTCCTGGTCGACAGCGGCCAGCCGGTCGAGTTCGACCAGCCGCTGATCGTCGTGGAATGACTTTAGGACCGTTCGCCCTGAGCTTGTCGAAGGGCACTTCACACCGCGCGATATGCTTGCGGCACGCCGTGCTTCGACAAGCTCAGCACGAACGGGGCTTGGTTCGAGATTACGGATTTGGCGCATATGCCTGAAATCAAGAAACTCCTGATCGCCAATCGCGGCGAGATCGCGCTGCGCATTCATCGCGCGTGCCACGAAATGGGGATCAAGACGGTCGCGGTGCATTCGACCGCGGACAGCGACGCGATGCATGTCCGGCTCGCCGACGAGGCGATCTGCATCGGCCCGCCGCCCGCAACCGAATCGTACCTCAACATCGCCAACATCATCTCCGCCGCGGAGATTTCGGGCGCCGACGCGATCCATCCCGGCTATGGCTTCCTGTCGGAGAACGCCAAGTTCGCCGAGATCATCGAGGCGCACGGCCTCCTCTTCGTCGGGCCGAAGCCCGAGCATATCCGCACGATGGGCGACAAGATCGAGGCGAAGCGGACGGCGGGCGCGCTCGGCCTGCCGCTCGTGCCCGGCTCCGACGGCGCGATCAGCGACATCGGCGAGGCCAAGGCGATCGCGGAAGCCGCCGGCTATCCGGTCATCATCAAGGCGGCGTCGGGCGGCGGCGGGCGCGGCATGAAGGTCGTGCATGACCCGGCCGAACTCGAAACCCAGATGCAGCAGGCGGGCAGCGAGGCGAAGGCCGCGTTCGGCGACGCCACCGTCTATCTGGAAAAATATCTCGGCAACCCGCGCCACATCGAAATCCAGGTGTTCGGCGACGGCAACGGCAACGCGATCCACCTGGGCGAACGCGATTGTTCGCTCCAGCGGCGGCACCAGAAGGTGCTGGAGGAGGCCCCCTCGCCCATCCTGTCGCCGGAGGAGCGCGAACGGATCGGCGGCATCTGCGCCAAGGCGATGGCCGACATGGGCTATCGCGGCGCGGGGACGATCGAATTCCTGTGGGAAGACGGCGAATTCTACTTCATCGAGATGAACACCCGGCTTCAGGTCGAGCATCCGGTGACCGAGGCGATCACCGGCCTCGACCTCGTTCGCGAACAGATCCGCATCGCCGAAGGTCATCCGCTGACCTTACGCCAGCAGGACGTGCATTTCCGCGGCCACGCGATCGAATGCCGGATCAACGCCGAGGACCCGCGTACCTTCGCCCCCTCGCCCGGTCTCGTGAAGCAATATCACGCCCCCGGCGGCATGAACGTGCGGGTCGATAGCGGGCTCTACGCCGGCTATCGCGTGCCGCCCTATTACGACTCGATGATCGCCAAGCTGATCGTCTACGGCACCACCCGCCAGGGCGCGATCCGCCGGCTGCGCCGCGCGCTGGAGGAATTCGTGATCGAGGGGATGAAGACCACCATCCCGCTCCACCAGGCGCTGATCGAGGACCCCGAATTCCTCGAAGGGCAATATACGATCAAGTGGCTCGAAGAGTGGCTGGCCAGGCAAGAGGAAACCGCCGCCGGATAGACGACGAGAGGGGGGAACCATGTTCATCGGTCATTACGCACCGGCGTTCGTCGCCGCGACATCCCCCAAGTCACCGAGGCTCGGCGCGCTGTTCGTGGCGGCGCAACTGGTCGACATCGCGTTCTTTTCGTTCCTGATCCTCGGCGTCGAGCATCTGCGGATGGTGCCGCACGCGACCGTGATGAACGCCATGGACCTGTACGACATGCCGTGGACGCACAGCCTGGCCGGCGCGGTCGGCTGGGGCGTGCTGTTCGCGCTCGCGGTCAAGGCGCTCGGGGGGACATGGAGCGCCGGCGCGATCGGCGGCGCGGTGGTGGTGTCGCACTGGCTGATCGACCTGCTGGTCCATCGCCCCGATCTGACGTTCGCGGGCAGCCCGCCCAAGCTCGGGCTGGGCCTGTGGAACCAGCCGTGGATCGAAATCCCGCTGGAACTCGCCTTCGCGTTCGGCGGGCTGTGGTTCTTCGTCAGCCGCACACGCGCACTCGGCCGAGCGGGCAGATGGTCGCCGCTGGTTCTCGCCGCCGCCATGGCGGTGTTCCAGGCGATCAACTGGACGACGCCGCAGCCCGACACCGTGATCCCCGCCCCGCCCGCGACCGGCTGGCTCGCCTTGTTCGCCTATGGCGTGCTGGCGGCGAGCGCCTGGTGGGTGGCGCGGACGCGGACCCTTTCCCGGTCGCCCTGAGCTTGTCGAGCGACCGTCCTTTCTCCTAGGGTCCGAACGGGAGAAGAGCATGGGTTTGACGACCGAATTGAAGGGCCTCGACCGCAAACAGGTCCATTCGATCTGGGCGAGCTATCTCGGCTGGACGCTCGACGCGTTCGATTTCTTCCTGCTCGTGTTCATGCTGTCGGCGATCGCCAGGGAATTCGGCACCGACATCAAGGGGGTGTCGGAGGCGACCTTCCTGACGCTCGCCGCAAGGCCGTTCGGGGCGTTCGCGTTCGGCTGGCTGGCCGATCGTTACGGGCGGCGGCCGATCATGATGGCCGTCATCCTGTTATTCTCCGTCTTCTCCTTCGCCTCGGCGTTCGCCTGGAGCCTGGCCAGCCTGCTGGTGATCCGTACCCTGTTCGGGTTCTGCATGGGCGGCGAATGGGGGATCGGCGCGAGCCTGGTGATGGAATCGATCCCGGCCAAGCTGCGCGGGCCGGTGTCGGGGCTGCTCCAGTCCGGCTATCCGTCGGGCTATTTCCTCGCGAGCCTGGTCTATTTCCTGCTGTTCGACACGATCGGCTGGCGCGGCATGTTCATGGTCGGCATCGCGCCGGCGATCCTGGTCTTCCTGATCCGCATGCACGTCGACGAGAGCCCCGCATTCGAAGCGCGGCGCGACAAGCCCCGGGTCAATCCGCTCGTCGAGATCGCGCGCAACTGGAAGATCGCTTTGTACCTCGTCGTGCTGATGACCGCGTTCAACTTCTTCAGCCACGGGACGCAGGATCTCTATCCCACCTTCCTGAAGGAGCAGCACAAGTTCGACACGCACACGGTCGGGTTGCTCGCCATGATCGGCAATGTCGGAGCGATCGTCGGCGGCATTGGTTTCGGCATCTGGTCGGAAACGATCGGGCGGCGGCGCGCGATCGTCATCGGGGCGTTGCTCGCGCTGCCGGTCATCCCGCTCTGGGCATTCAGCTCGACGCCGCTGATGCTCGGGCTCGGCGCGTTCCTGATCCAGGTCGCGGTGCAGGGCGCGTGGGGGATCGTGCCGGTGCATCTGAACGAGCTGTCGCCAGCGCTGGTGCGCGGGCTGTTCCCCGGCTTCGCCTATCAGCTCGGCAATTTGATCGCCTCGCGCAACGGCCCGATCCAGGCGGGCATCGCCGAGGCGCACGGCGGCGATTACGGTTTCGCATTGGCGCTGGTCGCGGGGATCACCGCGGTCGTGCTGGTGATCTGGACACTGCTCGGCCCGGAACGGCGCGACGTGGATTTCGTAGCGGAGGCAAGGAATTGAAGGCGACCATCTGGCACAACCCGCGCTGCTCCAAGTCGCGCGAGACGCTGGCCATCCTGCGGGAAGCGGGCGCCGAGATCGAGGTCGTCGATTACCTCCACAACCCGCCGAGCCGCGAACAGCTCGCGGCGCTCTATGCCCGCGCCGGGCTGACCCCGCGCGAAGGGCTGCGCCGGGGCGAGGAGGCCGCCAAGCCGCTCAAGGATGCGAGCGACGACGCGATACTCGACGCGATGGTCGCCAATCCGATCCTGATCGAACGGCCGCTGGTCGAAACATCGAAAGGCGTCGTGCTCGGCCGTCCGCCGGAAAAGGTGCGCGAGATCCTGTGATTCGCTCGGTTTGGCGGTACGCGGAGTCCTCTTAGTTAGCCCGCCCAGAGCATCGTGTCTTAAATCTGGCTCACCTTACCCCCCGTTCGTGCTGAGCTTGTCGAAGCACTGCTCTTTCTTCAGGCCAAGAACGACAGCCCTTCGACAAGCTCAGGGCAAACGGATCAGATTTTGCGCACGATGTTTTAGCGCCGGCGCGGCGCGGCATCCTCGAAGTTCCAGATGTGGTTCTCGACGATCCACGACTTGAACGGCGCGCGATCCTCATCGAGCGCGGGGCGATAGCGGAACTTGCGCTCGATCAGGTCACAGGTCAGCCGGTCGAGCCGCGCATTGCCGCTCGACCGGGTCACGCGGCAATCGGTGACGCGCCCGTCTTCCTCCACCGCATATTTCACGCCGACGACCAGATCGACCCCGGCCGCCAGATTGTAGGCGAGATCGTCGGGCAGATCGGACGGCCTGATCCGCCCGCCGATCCGGCGCGGCGGGGTATCGCGCCCGTCCCCCGCGCCGTCGCCATCCCCTTCGCCGCCGCTGCCGAAGCCATTGCCGACACCGCCCGCGCCATAGCCCGGCCCCGGCACGGGGGCCGCTCCTTGCGTCGACTGCACGCCGGTATTGGCGACCGGTGCGGCCGCGACCGGCTGTGGCGGCGGCGGCAGGACCGGTGTGGGCGCGACAAGCTCGGTCGCGGTCGAGCGGAAGTTGGCGGGCGACGCCGCGCCCACCTTCGCACTGTTTCGCTTCGGTTGCCGGGGCGGCGGTGGTGGCGGCATCGGCTGGTCCGGCGCGAGGGCGAACGACGCGATCCTGTCACGAAGCGCCGGCGAATGGCTCACCGCCAGTCCGGCGACGAGCGCCCACAACAGCGCGCCCTGCACCAGCACCGCGCCGACCGCGCCTTTCCATCGCTCCGAATTGCCGAGATAGAAGTCCATCACGCCATAAACGCACAACCGCCATGAACGGGAGCTTGAGAGGTGACGTTTGCGGCGCGCCCCGCTATGCGCGCGGCATGACCCAGATCACGCCCCAGATCGTCGCCGAGCACGGCCTGTCTCCCGAGGAATATGACCGCGTCCTCCACGCCATGGGACGCGAGCCGAACCTGACCGAGCTCGGCATCTTTTCGGTGATGTGGTCCGAACATTGCTCCTACAAATCCAGCCGTATCCATCTGAAAAAGCTGCCGACCACGGCGCCTTGGGTGATCTGCGGCCCCGGCGAGAACGCGGGCGTGATCGATATCGGCGACGGCCAGGCGGCGATCTTCAAGATGGAGTCGCACAACCACCCCTCGTACATCGAGCCCTATCAAGGGGCGGCAACCGGAGTCGGCGGCATCCTGCGCGACGTGTTCACGATGGGCGCGCGGCCGGTCGCGAACCTGAACGCGCTGCGCTTCGGACGGCCCGATCATCCGAAGATGCGCCACCTGATCGCCGGTGTCGTCCATGGCATCGGCGGCTACGGCAATTGCGTCGGCGTGCCGACGGTCGGCGGCGAGGTCAATTTCCACAGCGCCTATGACGGCAATATCCTGGTCAACGCGATGACCGTCGGTGTCGCGCAGACCGACAAGATCTTCTATTCGGCGGCGTCGGGCGTCGGCAATCCGATCGTCTATGTCGGGTCCAAGACCGGGCGCGACGGCATCCACGGCGCGACCATGGCGAGCGCGGATTTCGGCGAGGATAGCGAGGAAAAGCGCCCCACCGTCCAGGTCGGCGATCCCTTCACCGAAAAGCTGCTGATCGAGGCGTGCCTCGAACTGATGGCGTCCGACGCGATCGTCGCGATCCAGGACATGGGCGCGGCCGGCCTCACCTCCTCGTCGGTCGAGATGGCGTCGAAGGGCGGCGTCGGGATCGAACTGATCATGGACGACGTGCCGCAGCGCGAGACCGGCATGACGCCGTACGAGATGATGCTGTCGGAAAGCCAGGAGCGGATGCTCATGGTGCTCAAGCCCGGCCGCGAGGCGTTCGCGGAAGGCATCTTCCGCAAATGGGAACTCGATTTCGCGGTGATCGGGACGGTGACGGATACCGGCCGCATGATCCTAAAATGGCGGGGCGATGTCGTCGCCGACATCCCGCTCGCGCCGCTCGCCGACGAAGCGCCGCTCTACGATCGCCCGCACGTACCGACGCCGAAACCCGCCGATCTGAGCGACGAGCCGGAGACGACCGATCTGACCGGCGACCTGATCAAGCTGATGGGATCGCCCGACATCGCCAGCCGCCGCTGGATTTGGGAGCAATATGATTCGCAGGTCGGCGCCGACACCGTCCAGCGCCCCGGCGGCGACGCCGCGGTGGTGCGCGTCCACGGCACGCCAAAGGGCCTTGCGATCACCACCGATTGCACGCCACGTTACTGTTTCGCCGATCCGGTCGAAGGCGGAAAGCAAGCGATCGCAGAGGCTTGGCGTAATCTTTCCGCAGTCGGTGCGAAGCCGCTCGCGGTCACCAATTGCCTCAACTTCGCCAACCCGCAGCGGCCCGAGATCATGGGCCAGATCGTCGGTTGCCTCGAAGGCATGTCGGAAGCATGCCGCGCGCTCGACTTCCCGATCGTGTCGGGCAACGTGTCGCTCTACAATGAGTCGAAGGCGACCGGCGGCGGCTCGGCGATCCTGCCGACACCGGCGATCGGCGGCGTCGGGCTGCTTGACGACTGGAGCAAGTCGGCGACCATCGGCTTCAAGAACACCGGCGACGCGATCATCGCGGTCGGCGAGCGCGGCGGGCATCTCGGCCAGTCGATCTGGCTGCGCGAAGTGCATGGCCGCGAGGAAGGTCCCCCGCCCCCGGTCGACCTGCGGGCCGAACGCCGCACCGGGGAGTTCGTGCGCGCCTGCATCGCCAAGGGCGCGGTCAGCGCATGCCACGACGTGTCCGATGGCGGCATGGCCGTCACCCTGGCCGAAATGGCGCTGGCGTCGGGGATCGGCGCGATGATCAACGAAGCGCAGCCGTTCGGCGTCGCCGGATCGTTCTTCGGCGAGGATCAGGGGCTCTACCTGGTGACGGTGCCCGACGACCACCTCGCCGAATTCCTCGCCGACGCGGCCGCCGCCGACGTGCCCGCCGACCCGATCGGCCGAACGATCAAGGACCGCCTGATCTTCGAACTCGACGAAGGCGACTGGTGCGTATCACTGGCCGACCTCCGCGCGGCGCATGAAGGGTTCTTCCCCGCACTGATGGGCGACACGATCGCCTGAGGCTGGCTTGCCGATCGCGCTGATCGGGGTTTACGCTGCATGACCGTGGCGGAACCGCGCCGCTGGAGGGGGCATATTATGGGGCAATCGGCGTCGCGTCGGATCGTTACCGCAACGTTGGTCGCGGGCACGCTCGATATCCTGTCGGCCATGGTCTATACTTGGATTGCCGGTGGTACGGCGGCCGGGATGCTGCGCTCGGTCGCCAGCGCGATTTGGCCGGCGGCGAAGGAAGCCGGATTGACCGGCAGCACAGTCGGGTTGGCGCTCCATTTCGCGATCATGGCCGTCATGGCGGCGTTTTTCATTATCGCCGCAGGCCGCATGCCCATGTTGAAGATACGTTGGGTGGCCGCCGGGATCGCTTACGGCATCGGGCTGTGGGCGGTAATGAACCTGATGGTGCTGCCGCTGCGCTTCGGTTTTCATCCGTTCAAGCCGTTGGGGCTTGCCGAACAGTTCTTCAGCCATATCGTGCTCGTTGGCCTCCCCATCGCCTGGTTCGCTCGAAAGTGACGAGCAACACCCCGCGCCTGCGCACTCTCGACGCGGTGCGCGGGTTCGCGGTGATGGGTATCCTGCTGCTCAACATCAACGGGTTCGCGATGCCCGATTATGCCGAGGTCGATCCCAGCTTTTACGGCGGCGCGACCGGCGCCAATTGGTGGACCTGGGCGATGGCCTATGCGGTCGGCGACGGCAAGCTGCGCGGGCTGTTCACGATGATGTTCGGCGCATCGACCGTGCTGATCGCCGAGCGCGCACTGGCGGGCGGGCAGAGCCCGGCGCGGGTGCATTATGCGCGGATGGCGACCCTGTTCGTGTTCGGCATGGCGCACGCCTACCTGATCTGGGCCGGGGATATCCTGGTGCTGTACGCGCTGACCGGCACGGTCGCGTTCGTCGGCTGGCGCGCGAAGCCGCGGCTGTTGCTGGTGGTCGGCATCGCGCTGCTCGGGTTCAAGGCCGCCGACGGGCTGACCGCGTGGCATCACCTCGACAGCGGCAGGGTCGCCGCCATGCACGGCAGGGGCGACGCGCAGGCCATCGAGGATTGGCGCGCGTTCGAACGCCTGGCCGCGCCGCCGCCGGATGCCGCCGCGCAGGAAATCGCGGCCTATCGGGGCAGCTATGCCGAGGCGCTGAGATCGCGGACGCAAACCGCGATCTTCTTCCAGACGGTGATCAACCGCATCGCGTTCGTCGATACGCTGGCGCTGATGCTGATCGGCATGGCGCTGTTTCGCTGGGGGTTCTTTTCGGGCGCCTGGTCGCGGCGTGCCTATCGGATCGCGGCGGCGAGCGTGCCGGTGCTGTGGGCGGCATATATTCCGCTGATCGGCTGGCTGAGCGCCGCCCGCTGGTCGCCGCTGACGATGACCGCGACCGAAGCCGTCCAGCTCAGCCTGCTGCGGCCGTTCCTCAGCCTCGGTTACGCCGCGCTCGTCATCCTGTTCGTCCAGTCCGGCCGTGCCGGGTGGCTCGCCGACCGCTTCGCCGCGACCGGGCGGATGGCGTTTTCCAATTATCTCGGCACCAGCATCGTGCTGACCCTGTTCTTCAACGGCTATGGGCTGGGCTGGTATGGCTATCTCCAGCGCTGGCAGTGCCTGATCGTGGTCGCGGCGATGTGGGTGCTCATGCTGGCCTGGTCGAAGCCGTGGCTCGACCGATTCGCCTACGGCCCGTTCGAATGGCTGTGGCGCAGTGCGGCGCGCGGCCGGCTCCAGCCGTTTCGCCGCTCACCATCTTTTGCAAACGCCTCGCAATAGTCTTGCGAATCACTCTCACTAACGCTAACTCCATCGTAACGGGCGAGAGGGATAATCGTTCTCATGATGGTATGCGTCTGCAATGCGATCCGTGAACGCGAAGTGCGCGAGGCCGCGCGCTCGGGATCGATGACCGCGTGCCAGGCCTATCGCGCGATGGGGATGCAGCCCAAATGCGGCCAGTGCGTGCCGTTCGCGCGTGCCATTATCGATGAGGAGCGTGCTGCTGCGTAGCGTTCGCAGCCGCTGAAACCCGCGGAAATCCGCCATTTTCCGACTGTCGCGCCGCCCGCATCGGCGCTATGATGCGCGCCGATCACAGCGACAGGCGGACATCATGAAGGGCGACCCCAAGGTCATCGAATTCCTCAACGCGGCGCTCAGGAACGAGCTGACCGCGATCAATCAATATTGGCTGCATCACCGGCTGTTGGACAATTGGGGCGTCAAGAAGCTCGCCGAGTTCGAGCGACACGAATCGATCGACGAGATGAAGCACGCCGACTGGCTGGCGGAGCGCATCCTGTTCCTCGACGGCCTGCCCAACTTCCAGTTGCTCGGCCGGCTGCGGATCGGCGAGACGGTCGAAGAGGTGCTCAAGGCCGATCTCGAGCTTGAGATGGAGGCACTCCCGCTGCTCCGCGACGCGATCGAGCATTGCGAAAAGGTCCGCGATTACGTTAGCCGCGACCTGTTCCGCCGCATCCTCGACAGCGAGGAAGAGCATGTCGATACGCTGGAGCGCCAGTTCGATATGATCGAGCGGATGGGGCTGGAGAATTACGTCCAGTTGAACGCGAAGGCGGAGGCGGAAGCAGGGGAGGACTAAACTCCCCTCCCTGAAAGGGAGGGGCTGGGGGTGGGTCGAGGCTTGGCGAGACGCACGTATCCCGCCAAGATCCATCCAGTATCGCGCTACTTCCACCCACCCCTAACCCCTCCCTTCCAGGGAGGGGAAATGCAGGTCAGCCCGCGCGGCGTCCGAATTGCGGGCGGCGCTCGACCAGCGGATTGGCTTCGCGTTCCAGCATGGTCAGCGTCGCTTCGAAACACGGACGCAGTTTGACGACGTGCTCCAGCGCCTGGTCGGGCGCGTCGCGGGTCTCGACGCACTGGCGCGCGATATGTTCGATCGATTCGGCCAACATCGCCAGCGGCTCGGCGCCGAACTGGCGAGCCTCCCCCTTCAGCGTGTGGGCCGGCAAGACCAGGGCAGCGGCGTTGCCGCCCCGCATCGCGTCCTCGATCGCGGCGACCGATTTGGTGCCGTCTTCGTGGAAATAGCCGAGGATGCGCACAAAGCCCGCGCCAAGCTCGCTCCGCGCCGCCTGAAACGCGGTCCAATCGACCAGTTGGTCCCCGCCCATCGTCACCATCAACCTCCAACGGCCCCGTGCATCGCACCGCCAAATGTAGGGCCTTGTAACGCGCGCGAGTAAACGATGCGTTGATGAAGGACCCGAAACGATCGTCTAAGTGATTGGCGATATTATCTTCCGGCGCGTCAATTCCTGTCGCGGTCGAACGGGTTCTTGGGCGCGCGGAATGTCAGCCGCACCGGCACCGCGCCGAAGCCGAGATCACGCCGCATCGAATTGACCAGATAGCGTTCGTAGCTGGCCGGCAGTTGATCGACCCGCGTACCGAAGATGACGAAGCTGGGCGGGCGTGTCTTGACCTGCGTCACGTAGCGCATCTTGACGCGCTTGCCGCCCGGCGCGGGGGGTGGATTGGCCTCGATCGCGCGTTCGAACCAGCGATTGAGCTCGCCCGTCCCGACACGTCGCGACCACGCCGCGCGCGTTTCGAACGCCGCACCGAGCAACTGGTCGATCCCCTTCCCCGTCGCCGCCGACACGGTCATCACGGTGACGCCCTTGACCTGGCTCAGCCCGTCCTCAAGCGCCTTCTTGACGCCGTTGAACAGGGACGAGGCGTTTTCGGCGACGTCCCATTTGTTGAGCGCGATGATCAGCGCGCGACCTTCCTCCAGCACGCGGTCGGCGATCCGCAGGTCCTGCGCCTCCAGCCCCAGGGTCGCGTCAAGCAGCAGCACGACGACCTCGGCGAAGTCGACCGCGCGCAACGCATCGGCGACCGACAGCTTCTCCAATTTGTCCTGCACCTTGGCACGCTTACGCATGCCGGCGGTGTCGATCAGCCGCACGTCGCGCGGGCCATGCCTGGGGTCGTTCCACACCCAATCGATCGCGATCGAATCGCGGGTGATCCCGGCCTCGGGCCCGGTGATCAGCCGGTCCTCCCCGAGCATGCGGTTGATCAGCGTCGACTTGCCCGCGTTCGGCCGGCCGACGATCGCAAGCTTGAGCGGCGCGTCGGGGCTTTCGTCGTCCGCTTCGGGTTCCTCGCCGGGCTCGGGCATGTGCGGCAGCAACGCCTCGAACAAATCGGCCATCCCCTCGCCATGCTCGGCAGACAGTTGCACTGGATCGCCGAACCCCAGCGCCAGCGCCTCGATGACCCCCGCCTCGCCCGCGCGCCCTTCGGCCTTGTTGGCGACGAGCACCACCGGCGTGGTCGATCCACGCAGCCAGCGGGCGATCTCTTCATCGAGCGGCACGATGCCGGCGCGCGCATCGACCAGGAACAAAGCGACATCGGCCTGCGCGACCGCCGCCTCGGTCTGCTGGCGCATGCGGCCGGGCAAGGTGGCGGCATCCAGATCCTCATAGCCCGCCGTGTCGATCACGCGGAATTCCAGGCCGATCAGGTGCGCGTCGCCCTCGCGACGATCGCGCGTCACGCCGGGCTGGTCGTCGACCAGCGCGAGCTTCTTGCCGACCAGGCGATTGAACAATGTCGACTTGCCGACATTGGGCCGGCCGATGATGGCGACGGTAGGGAGAGGCATGACGCCGCGTGTAGCGGGGTCGCGGGGATACGTCATCCCCAACCTCCCTCCCCCCTCAAGGGAGAGGAGGGAGCGGCACGAAGTGAAACTCGATCAGGTAGACGTTCGTACCGCTGCCATGCTTGGCCACGGCCAGCAGATCGGCCGCGTCATCGAATCCCGATCGCCGCGCCAAGTCGTCGGTCACGTCACCGAGCACGATCTCGCGGATCGAATCGACGACGACATGCCCGCCGCCGATCGGATAGCGTCCGCCGACCTTGACGCGCGGGCTTTGCCAGATGCGGACGGTGCAGGTGATGCCGCCATCGCGCACCCCGTCACGCAGGCGCCTGGCGAACATCATCCCACCGTACGCCTTTAGCGGTAGGCGGTGATCCGCCCCCTTGTGTCGAGCGTATAGAGCACGTTGTTCGCGACAACCGGCCCCAACCCGAACGATTCCTTGTTGTCGATGACCTGGCCGACCGTACCGTCGGCGGGTGAGACGAACGTCACCTCCCCCATCGAATTGGTCAGCGCCAGCCGGTTGCCCGCGAGAACCGGACCATACCAGGTCAGCGGGTCCTTCTTCTTTTTCTTCTTTTCGACCTTGAACGCGCGGAGCTGGCTGACCCAGCGCACCTTGCCGGTCGAACGCTGGAGGCAATAAAGCTTGCTCTCGTCGGTCACGACGAAGATCCACTCGCCGGCCAGCCATGGCGTGGAGATGCCAGCGAAATTCTGTTCCCAGATGCGCTGGCCGGTATCGAGGTCGAGCGCGACCATGCGGCCGCCCTGCCCCAGCGCATAGACCTGGTTGCCGTCGATCACCGGGTCGGCGTCGATGTCCGACAGGCTCGACACGCTGGTCGTGATGCTGGTTCGCGACAACGCGTCGCCCCATAGCGTACGGCCATTCTCATACCGATAGGCGTTGAGTTCGCCCGAGGAGAAGCCGGCGACGATCGTGCTGCGCGCAACGGCGGGTGCCGCGACGCCGAACACGCCCTGCGTTTCCAGGCTGCCCGACGAATTCCACTTCTGCGAGCCGTCGGTGGTCGACAGCGCGAACAGCTGATTGTCCTGGCTCAGCACATATAATTGGTCGCCATCGACGGTCGGCGCGCCACGCAAGGGGCCGCCCGGCTTGACGCGCCACACTTCGGCGCCGGTGCCGGCGTCGAACGCGACCACGTCGCCCAGCCCGTCGGTCGCATAGACGCGCCCGCTGTCGACGCTGGCGCCACCGCCGAACCGGGCCGGCTTGTTCGCGTCACCCTTGGCGATCGGCACCGTCCAGAGCGACGCGCCGGTCGTCGCGTCGAACGCGTGAAGCATCGCGTCGATATCGACCACGTACAGCTTGCCGCCCGAAATCACCGGCGCGCTCGCCAGCCGCGAGCGGTTCGACCCCGCCGCGACCGTCGCGGTCCAGGCACGCGACACGGTGCCGGCCAGCGCAAGGTGCCCCATCGACTTGGCGGAATTGCCGCTTGATTGCGCCCACTCGCCATTCGCCTCGGGGTTGGGCAGCAGCACTTGCAGGCCGGAAATCGCCGGATCGAGCTTGGCATCGCTTTCCGACACCAGGATCGGGATGCGGTCGCCGACGGTCGGGGTCTTCTTGCCGCCGCCCTTGAATGCGCCGCAGCCGGCCAACGCGGTCAGCGCCAGCGCCGCGGTCGCGATCCGCCACTTGCTCGTCATCGATCTACTTGCCCTTCTGGTCGGTCGCCCCGACATCCACAGCATCCACACCCTGAACCGCGCGTTGACGGATCGAATCCGGCACGGTTTCGGTTTCGGCGATCGTCTTGAACATCGCCCGCGCGTCGTTCGGCTTGCCGAGCTTGATATAGGCCATCGCGATCATTTCGCCGGCGCTGCCCAGCCAGGCCGACTCCCTGGTCGCCAGCGGCTTGAGCCGGTCGATGATGACTTGCGGGGCCAAGCTGTCGAACTCGATATTGGTCTGGCGGATCGTCGCATAGTCGCGAACCGGCTGGCCCAGCGTGGTGTCGCCGGCGATCGTCGCGAACTTGGCGGCGGCTTCCTTGACCTTGCCGCTGGTATAAAGCTGGTTGGCCTCGGTCAGCCGCGCGGCCGCACTGTAACCCGGCACGCCCGACGCTTCGAGCTCGGCGAGCGCCGGCGCGGCGTCGGCGGGCTTGTTCGCGGCAATCGAATCGAGCGCGGTCTGGAGCTTGACCGCCTGGCCTTCCGCCTTGCTGTTGCTCCAGTAGCGCCAGCCGAGCACGGCGGCGAAGATCAGCAGCCCGCCGCCGATCACGCCCAGGATCAGCCGGCCATGCTTCGTCCACACGCCGACGATCTGGTCGCGGCGCAGTTCCTCATCGACCTCGCGCAGGAAAGCTTCGTCGGTTTTCGGCGTCACGGCCAAGGGGTAGGCTCCGATTGTGGTGGGAATTTGGTCGGCGACCTTAGCGGCGCGCGCCCGAAACGCAACGAGGGTTAGGGTCTAAACTCAATTAGCACGAGGCCGTGACGGAGCCGATTTTGGTTCCAGGCGAGGAGCAACGAGAGAGCGATGCCGGAGGCATCGTGATCGAGGCGCGACGACGTCCTGGGGCCAAAATCGGCCCGCCGCTTTGCGGTTGCCCATGGCCGCCCGCCGAGCGTCGTCGCTTGCTTGCGCGTAGCCTTGGCTACGCGTCTGCGCCGCGCTCCTCGTCGGCGGGCGGCCATGGGCAATCACGGTCCTCGTGCTAATTGAGTTTAGACCCTACGGCTTGGGCAGATAGACCTGTTCCACGCCCGGAAAGGTCCGCGCGCGGACCTCGGCGGCATAGCGCGCCGCGGCGTCGCTGATCCGGCCGGCCATGTCGTCGAAGCGTTTCACGAACCGCGCGGTGCGCTCGAACAGCCCGAGCATGTCTTCTGCGACCAGCACCTGGCCGTCGCACGCCGCCGACGCGCCGATGCCGATGACCGGAATATCGCTGGTCTCGGTGATCTTGCGCGCGAGCGGCTCGACCACGCCCTCCACCACCACCGCGAACGCGCCGGCATCGGCCACCGCCTTGGCGTCGCCGGCGATCTTCGCTTCTTCCTCCTGCCCGCGCCCGCGCGCGCCGTAGCCGCCGAGCGCGTTGATCGCCTGGGGCGTCAGCCCGACATGCGCCATCACGGGGATGCCGCGTTCGGTCAGGAACCTGATCGTCGGCGCCATCGCCGCGCCGCCTTCCATCTTGATCGCCGCGCAGCCGGTTTCGGCAAGCAGGCGGCTGGCGCTGGCAAAGGCTTGTTCGGGCGATCCTTCATAGGTGCCGAACGGCATGTCGACGACAACCACCGCGTGATAGCTGCCACGCACCACGGCGGCGCCGTGCGCGATCATCATGTCGAGCGTCACCGGCAGCGTCGACGGCAACCCATACACCACCTGCCCCAGCGAATCGCCGACCAGCAGGATGTCGCAATGCGGGTCGAGCAACTGCGCCATCCGCACCGTGTAGGCGGTCAGCATCACCAGCGGCTCGCCGGTCTTCCCCTCGACCTTGCGCCGCTGGATCGCGGGCACGGTCAGCCGCTTCATCGGCGCCGGCGTCGGATTGGCGCGGCTGGTCGAGGTGTCGATCGTGAAGGTCGTGGACATGGCGACGCTCCTAGCCGGTCGTCGAACGGATCGCCAGTGCGGCGAACGGCCCAATGAGTTAAAAACTTGACTTTATGTTAGTTTTATATAACATAGAGTCGCGCTAACCTAACAGAGAGATTGGACATGGTATTTAGAGAAAAGATAGCGTGGCTGTCGCTGGCCGCGATGATCGTCGCGTACGGGATCTACTTTCCGCTGGCGGAACAAGCCGCGGCCCGGGGTGAGGCGACGACGCCGCATCTGCTCGTGCTGCTGGGCGGCGTATTGACCGTCCAGGCGCTGGTGGTGATCGTCGCCAGCATCGCGATGGCGATCCAGTCCGGGCGGGACGCGAACGCCCCCGCCGACGAACGCGACCGGCTGATCGCCCGGCGCGGCGCCGCGATCGCCTATTTCGTGCTCATGGTCGGGATGGTCTCGGTCGGCTGCGTGATGCCGTTCTACGACCAGGGCTGGGAGATCATCAACGCCGCCCTGTTCGCGCTCGTGATCGCTGAAATCGTGCGCTACGTCGTCATCGTGCTCAGCTATCGGCGAGGCTGGCATGGTTAAGCTACCGTCCGGGAAAGTCATCAACCAGATCCGCCTGCTGCGCTTCATGGCCGACGAGATGACGCAAGCCGAACTTGGGGACCGGATCGGCCTGACGCGCCAGACGGTCGCGGCGATCGAGGCGGGGAAATATTCCCCTACGCTCGAAGCCGCGTTCCGCATCGCGCAGGTGTTCGGCAAGCCGCTCGACGAGGTGTTCCAGTGGGAGGGCTGACGCCCTCCCACTTTTCTAGCGCGCGCCGATCCACCCCTTGCGGATCGCCAAGCCGGCAAACCAGATCGAGAACAACGCGACCAGCGCGATGAAGACCGGGAACGGCACGGTCTGCGTCGCGCCCTGGTGCGCGATCAGGTCGGTCATCGTGAAGGTGTAGCCGAACTGGACGACCACCGCGATGAACGAGATCCAGAACAGGATTCGCGCGCGCTTTTCCTTGAGCAGCAGCGCCAGCGCACCGAGCAGCCCACCGAACGTCGCCGCCGCGTAACACCAATTATACCAGACCGGCAGCCTGGCATAGAGCGCGCGGTGATACGGCGTCTGTTCCCACATCGCGGACATCGCGCCGTGCCGGATCTGATCGACGCAGAAATAGACGCCGATCGCATTCCACGCGAGCAACAGCAGCGCGACGATCCAGAACCATGCCGGCGGTTTCACTCCGATAGCCATGTCACCCCTCCCAAAGCGATCGATGGCGAGAGACTGCGCCCGAGGGCCGGCGAAGACAAGGTCAGGAAATGGCGGATTCCCATGCGTCGGGCTTGAACCCGGCGAGCAGGACGCCGTCGCCCTCCAGGATCGGCCGCTTGATCATCGATGGTTGCGCGAGCATCAGCGCGATCGCCTTGTCGGCGTCGAGATCCACGCGGTCGGCATCGGACAGCTTGCGAAACGTCGTCCCCGCGCGGTTGAGCACGATCTCCCAGCCCAGCGCCGCGACCCAGCGCCGCAACGACGCTTCGTCCACACCGGCTTTCTTGTAATCGTGGAACGCATAGGCCGTCCCCCGCGCGTCGAGCCAAGCCCGCGCCCTCTTGACGGTGTCGCAATTGGGAATGCCGTAGAAAGTCAGCACAAGATCACCCCACGATACAGGTTTGGCCGGCGTACAGCGACGTCACCTTCGACGTCGGCCTGTCGCCGTCGAGCCAGCCGTTGAACCAAATATTCGAGCTAAAGCCCGGACGGCGCCCGCCGCCTTTCGTGTTACCCCGATCGATTGAGACGTCGGCAAAGAGCCGTTGCAGGGTCGCCACCGTGGTGCCGATCCCCACGCCGTTATTGGCCCGGAAGTTCTGGTCCCCGCCGACGCCAAGCGTCCAACCGACGAACTTGCCGCCGACGAACGACAATTCGATACCGCTGCGGAACTTGGCGTAGCCGATCCCATGCCCCTGTCCGCAATCGGGATGGACGCCCGTCCTGGCGGGCGCGCCCAGCGCGCCGGATACGATCTTCATCACCGCGGCCCGCGCCATTCCGAACAGGGCGTTCTGCGGCGCCTGCCCGCGCGGCCCCGTCATGATCAGGCCGTCCCTCGTCAGGGTGACGGGAAAGGTCTTGACCATCGACGTGCCCGGCACGGGAGCGCCGGAACTCGCGGAAATCGGCAACGCGGCCGCACCGGCGATACCGCCAATCGCGACGACCATCGTCGTGTAACGCTTCATGACTCTATCCTTCCACCGCGCGCCGACCCACGCGCCACAGGGTATATAGGCCGATTCCCGCCCAGGCGACGTTGAGCGTCGCCGACGGAATCGCGCCGTTATACCCGCTGTTGACGATGAAGCAGGCGGCGCCGACGACGTTCATCCACTGATAGACCCGCGACCGCCCACCGAGCCGGCCGGTCGACAGCAGGACATAGGCGGCCAGGATCAGCACCATGCCGCTCCAGCCGACGATTTCGACGATGATCCGCTCGATGGTCATCGCCTCTCTTTAATGGGTTCGGTGCTCGCGGCAACGAGTCGGTATCAGTGGCCCTCATCGGCAATGTTCTCACGCCGTTTCGCCAGGATCGCCAGATTGTTCGCGTGCGCTTCGCGCGTGATGCGGAACAGGATCACGCAGGCCACCGACAGCAGGTTGAGCGCGACGATCACGGTCACATACCATTCGCCCAGCCGGGTCAACGCCTCGCCCGGAACCGATCCCGGATTGGCATGCGCGGGAAAGCCGGCGATCGCGAGCAAGGCGGCCGAACTGAACACGCCAAGGCCCGACACGCACTTCTGCACGAACAGATTGGCGGCGAAGAACACGCCTTCCTCGCGCTGGCCGGTCCGCACTTCATTCTCCTCGACGACATCCGCGAGCATCGCGGTGAACAGGACGCCCTGGATGATCAGCATGGTCGTCGAGATCACGCCGTTGACGAACAGGAACGGCATCAATGCGGGCGTGCCGTTCGCGGGGAACAGGCCGAGCAGGCTCAGCACCAGCGAGATCGGCGTCGTCGCGATGATCAGCGCGGTGATGATGATCGACGCCTTGCGCTTGTCGAACCAGCGCGACAATTGCGGCGCCAGCGGCAGCGCGATCGCCGCGCTGATGAAGCTGCCGGCGAGCAGCACCGACGTCTCGCGCGACGTCAACGCCCAGAAATAGGTGTAGAAATAGGGCGCGAGCGCGAACACCAGCCCGGTCGCCAGCGCGTAGAGCATACCAGCCAGCAGGATCGTGAACGCCGACCGCGACGACAGCGCGCGCAATACGTCGCGCAGTCCGCCGCCGGCCGAGAACCGCCCCTCGCGGATCGCCGGCCGGTTGAGCCAGGGGATCGCGCGGTGCGTGCCGATCGCCGATACCAGGATCGCCATCAGCATGATCAGCGAGGCTGCGATGCCATAACCGCGATAATTGGCCGGGATCAGGGCGCCGGCGAGCTTGCCGTCGCCGGTCGCGAGGAACAGCCCGAACGCCGCGACGCCCATCGTCAGCCCGCCGACCCAGCCGAAGAAATAACGGAAGCTGAGATAACTCGTCCGCTGGTCGTACCCCTGCGTCAGCTCGGCGACCAGGGCCGCACTGGGGACTTCGTAGAGCGCGATGAATCCGCGCACCAGGATCGCGCTCACCAGCAGATAGACGAACAGCCCCTGCTGCCCCAGCCCCGCCGGCGGCGCGAACAGGAACAGATAGCTGACCGCGACCGGCACCGCCGCCGCATACATGAAGGGATGCCGCCGGCCCCAGCGCGTGTGGAGATGATCCGACGCATAGCCGATCATCGGATCAATGAAGGCGTCGACGACCAGCGCGATGGCGATCGCCAGCCCGGCCAGGCGGGCGTCGAGGCCCAGCGCCTGGTTGTAGAAAATCAGCAGCAGCGCGCTGAAGCCGTTGTCCTTCACGCCGAACGCGATCGAGCCGATGCCGTAGAATAATTTGGTGGCGAAACCGTGGACCGGATCGGCGGTCGCGAGCGGTTCGTCGTTCGGCATCCTGCCCCCTCTCACCTCGAATCCCGCTAAGACGGATCGACATTCCAGCCGTCGTGCTCCTGCGCAAGCAGGAGCCCAGGGTCCCAAACCATGTCGCCCGTGGCTCTGGGCTCCTGCTTTCGCAGGAGCACGGGTGGTTTTGAGCTTCGGTCTCCCGCCTCATGCGGGATATCGTTCCGTCCTAGTACTCGCATCGTTTTGAGAAATATCGTATGACTGATATTGCAATGATGTCAACGCGACAAGACCCTTAACCGGCCAAGTCGAGAAAATGGGTTGGCATGTTCGGCGGTCTTTTCGCTTGGCGTCGGGGGCATTGCACTCTACGCTACCGGATCGAAAGACGGGCGCAACAAGCGTCGCGAGGAGAGCGGATGACGGGGCAGACCGAGCGCATCGCGGATGAGCAGGGCAATAGCCGCCGCGTCATGCTGGCGCTGCTGACGATCGCCTACACGCTCAACTTCGTCGACCGCACGATCGTCGCGTCGATCGGCCAGGCGATCAAGGCCGACCTGAAGATCACCGATACGCAACTGGGGTTGCTCGGCGGGCTCTATTTCGCCTTGCTCTACACGTTCCTCGGCCTGCCGCTGGCACGGTTCGCGGAGCGCTGGTCGCGGGTGAACATCATCTCGGCGGCGGTGTTCGTCTGGTCGGGGTTCACCGCCTTGTGCGGCGCGGCGGTGAGCTATTCCTGGCTCGCCTTCTTCCGGTTCGGCGTCGGCGTCGGCGAAGCCGGGCTGTCGCCGCCGGCGCATTCGCTGATCAGCAACCGCTATCCGCCCGACCGCCGCGCCTCGGCGCTGGCGGTCTATTCGCTCGGCGTGCCGATCGGGACGATGATCGGCGCGATCGTCGGCGGGTATCTGGCCCAGCGCTTCTCGTGGCGCGCGGCTTTCCTGGCCGCCGGCGCCCCCGGCATCGTCCTGGCGATCGCGATCCGCTGGTGGATTCGCGAGCCGGTGCGCGAAAGCGCGCCGCCGACCGGCGGCTTGTGGGACGAACTCAAGGAAACCGCGGGCGTCGCGCGGCAATTGTTCGGCCGCTGGCCGGTGCTCAACATGGTGCTCGGCATCACCCTGGTATCGTTCGCGGGCTATGGCGGCGGGCAGTTCGTCCAGCCCTATTGGACGCGGACGTTCGGGCTCAATTACGCGCAGGTCGGGCTGATCACCGGGTTGATCGGCGGCGCGAGCCAGATGGTCGGCGTGCTGCTGGGCGGCTATGTCTCCGACCGGCTGGCGCGCACCGGGACGCCGGCCTGGTATGGGCTGGTCCCGGCGATCGGCATCGCCTGCGCCTATCCGTTCATCCTCGGCATCTATACCTCCAGCAGCTGGCAGGCGGCGGCGGCGTGGATGATTTTCCCGGGCGCGCTGTCCTACGTCTATATGGGGCCGACCTATGGCGTCGTGCAGAACGCGGTCGCCCCGGCGCAGCGCGCGACGGCGACCGCGGTGTTGTTCTTCTTCCTCAACCTGATCGCGCTAGGCGGCGGGCCGCCGATCACAGGCTGGGTCATCGACCACCTTGCCGCGTTCCATTTCGCGGTGCCGGGCGAGAACGGCCTGATGCCCGCGCTGGGCCATTTGTTCTCCGCCGATGCCGCCGCGTTCCAGCAGAGCTGTCCCGGCGGGATGGGCGCGACGACCGGCGACGCGCACGACATCGCCTGTCGCGCCGCCGTCCAGCTCGCGACGCGGCAAGGCGTCCTGCTGGCCTATGGCGTCGGGCTGTGGGCGGCATTCCACTATCTGCTGGCCGCGATCGCGCTGCGGAAAGGCAATGTGGCGAACGCCCGACCCGCATAATTCCATTCACCCAGCAAGGCAGGATACACCGACATGCTCGAAGTTGCAGAATCGCCCACCATCGAGAGTACGACCGACGAGACCGCGACGCCGGTCGACCCGGACAATCTCGGCGGCCGCCCCAACCTCAATCAGACCCCGGTCGGCACGTCGGGCCGCTGGAGCCTGGAAAAGCTGCTCGCGCTGACGCAAGCCGAAGGCATCGCGATCTGGCGGACCCTCCCCGCGCCGACGCTCGAGGAAATGAACGGCCATTATTTCGGCATGGGGCCGGACGCGCTGAACACCGAATATCAGAAGGGCTATGCCGACTATATGTTCAACGAACGGTCGGTGCGCGGCTATTGGCTGGGCAAGGCGTTCCGCCCGCTCAACGCGACCGAGGGCGAAGGCTATAACCGCTGGCGCCGGCCCGGCGGCAAGGTCGAGCGCAACCTGCGCATGGCGACCCGCGTCCAGGATTCGATCATCGACGGCAAGCCGGCCTATGTCCTCGATTACGGCGCGTTCCACCAATCGACCCTGTTCGACGAGATCAGGAAGCTGGAGGACGGCGTCTATTTCGGCACCGCGACGGTGGCGAAGAAGGGCGGCGGACGGTCCGACCTGTCGTTCTTCATCCTGACCGGCCCGACCGACGAATGGGTCGGCGGCCCCTATACCGAAGCGGAAGTCGCTTCCAAGAACTGAGGCCGGTGATGGCGTCGTTGTTGCAGCATGGCGTCGATCCGCGGCAGGCGCTCGGGCTCGACCCCGCGCGCCTGCCGCGGATCGACGCCATGCTGCGGCGCCATGTCGATGACGGCGGCATCACCGGCGCGGCCTTCGCCTTCGCGCGGCGCGGCAGGCTGGCGCATCACGGCGCCGTCGGGTTCGCCGATCCGTTGGCGAAGACGCCGCTGCGCTTCGACGCGCTGTATCAGACCTACAGCTCGACCAAGGTCGTCACCGCGGTCGCGCTGCTGATGCTGGTCGAGCAAGGCAAGCTCAGCCTCGCCGATCCGGTCAGCCGCTATTTCCCCGAATTCAGGGACGCCAAGGTCGCGGTGCGGCGTGGCGGCCCCGCCCCCTATCGCCCGCGCAAGCCCGGCGAGGCGCCCCCGCCGTTCGACCTGGTCCCGGCGACCCGCGACATCACCGTCCAGGATCTCGCGACCCACACCGCCGGGCTGATGTCGAGCGACCCCAACCGCGTCGGCATGGATGCCCCGCCGCGCGCCGTAGGGCAGGATCTGGCGTGCCACGCCCGCGACATCGGCGGCGTGCCGCTCGATTTCCAGCCGGGCACGCGATGGAGCTATAGCCCGACGGTCGGCGCCGACGTGCTGGCCGGGCTGATCGAGCTGATCGCCGGACAGACGTTCGATGTGTTCGTGCACGACCGCATCTTCGCGCCGCTCGGCATGACCGACACCTTCTTCAACGTGCCGGCCGGCAAGCGCGCACGGATGCTGCCCGCTTATTATCGCAAGGACGACGCCTGGCGCCGCATCCCGCCCGCTTACACCACCGAGGGGCCGGCGCTGGCCGGGACCAATCCGCCGATGGGATCGATGGGGCTGATCAGCACGGCGAGCGACTTCCTGATCCTGCAGCAGATGCTGCTCGACGAAGGACGGTCGCTCGATGGCCGGCGCTTGCTCGAACCGCGCTCGGTCCGGCTGATGCGGACCAACCTGGTCGGCGATCTCTATCGCGGCGAGGGCGCCTATGCGAAGCCGATGGACGGGCACGGCTTCGGCATCCTGGTCCAGGTCGTGCTCGACCGGACGAAGGACGAGACCGGACGATCGAACGGCGCGTTCGGCTGGGGCGGCTATCTCGGCACGATGAACTGGACCGACCCCGCCGAGCAAATCGCAGGAGTGATCATGCTGCAGCAGAACAACCGTGCCGTGCATTACGATTACGAGCGCGCGATCCGGGCGGCGATCGTCGCATGAAACGCGCTTTCGCCAAATTCCTCACCGCGATTGCAGGGATGACCGCCATGGCCGGCAGCACCGACGCGCAGACCCCAGCCCCCTCCCCCGCGCCGCCGCCGGCCGGCATGATCAAGTTCGCCTCGATCTGGGAACAGCCGGGGGACAATGCCGCGCTCGACCGCTGGTATCGCACCGTCCATTCGCGCGAATCGATCCTGTTCGTCGGGCCGTGGCTGCGGCGCTATTGGGCGTATCGCGGCTATGACGTGCCCGCCGAAGCCGACCTGGTCGGCGCGTCGCGCTATCGCCTGACCGAGATGTGGTACGCCAACGCGACCGAACTCGCCGAGGCCAACCGCGCCTGGTATCCGCTGACCCCGCCGCCGACGACGCTCGCCGATCCCAGGCGGACGCGGATCGCGACGATCTACGTCCCCGCGATCCCCGACGAGAAATATGTCGACGGCTGGCCGCGCGAGCGCCCCGATTATTTCCGCTGGGTGTTCTTCATGCGCTATCCCGCCGGGGTCGCCGCGGCGGAGGGCGACAAATGGTTCAAGGGCAGCTTCGCCCCTGCCCTGGCCAAATCGCCGGGCCTGCGCCGCTTCACCTGCGCCAACAGCATCCGCCCCGCCGCCGACGCCGATAGCTGGCTGCGCCTGTGCGAATTGTGGTTCGACGATTACGCCGCGTGGAAGGCGGCGGTACTCGACGCGCCGCGACCCGCCGCGCCGCCGTGGCGGGCCGGCTTTCCCTACATCCCGATCATCAGCATCTTCACCGCGCAAACGCCCGACATGGACTTCCTGTGCGACGATTACCGCGCGCCCTGAGGCGCCTTCTCCGGCAACGCGAACACCCACAGGGTCGCGCCGCCATTGACGGGCATGCGCAGCTTCTGGACCTGCGCCATCGCCTGGGTGTGGACGAATCCCTCATTGGTCGCGACCGCGACATATTGCCGCCCGCCGATCGCATAGGTGACCGGGAAGGAAGCGGGCGAATTGTCGACGCCGGTGTCCCACAATTCCGCGCCGGTCGTCGCATCGAACGCCTTGAAGCGGCGATCGACCGTGCCGGCGAAGACCAGCCCGCCCCCCGTGGCGAGCGCCGCGCTGACGAACGCGCCGCGCGTCCGGGTCGACCACGCGACCTTGCGCCCCGCCAAGTCGATCGCGTTCAGCACGCCGTACCGGCCATCGGTCGCCGGGTCGGGGTTCTTCTGCCAGCGCGCGCCGTTCGGAAACGGGTGGATGCACGTATCGGTCAGCGGCATGAACAGCAGCTTGCGCGACGGATCATAGGCCCCCGCCATCAGGTTGCGCGCGCCGAGCAGATCGGGGCAGATACCGGTCGGGGTGTAGCGATAGGGTATCTTGTCGCCGGCGGTCACCGCCGCCGGGTTGATCGTCTTGTCCCCCGTTCCGGGATCGATCGCCACGACCGTATTCTGCAACCCCATGTCGAGCGAGAACAGATAGCGGCCCGTTTGTGCATCGAGCGCGTCGAAGATCGCGTCCTTGCCTGCCGTCACCACCGTTTGCCGGCCGCCGATCGGCAGCAACAGCCGCTCATAGGCCCAATCGTGATCGAGCTGGTCGTTGGCCTGGTGCTGGAAGAACCATTTGAGCTTGCCGGTCGCGGCGTCGAGCGCCAGCGTCGCGTTGCCGTACAGCCCGCGATTGTCGCGCTTCCTGCCCGGTTTCGGCCGCAACGGCACCACGTCATAGGTCGGGGCCACCCCGTAGAACACCGTGTTGCTCGCCGGATCGTAGCTGCCGCCGACCCAGGCCGACCCGCCGCTGCGCAGCGCCGGCGCCTCGCCGTTCCAGCTATCGGCATTGGGATCGGGCGGCACCGCGACCGTGCGGAACCGCCAGCGTTCGGCGCCGGTCGCCAGATCGAACGCCGCGATGAAGTTGCCGCCCTTCACGTCCTGAAAGCCGTTGACGCCGATCACGACCTTGTCGCCGGCGATCAGCGGCGCGCTCTTGATCTGCTGCTTGGCGTCGGCGCCGGCGATCGCCTGGTCCCAGACGACCGCGCCGGTCCTGGCGTCGAGCGCCACGACGTGCATGTCGCTGGTCGGCACGATCACCAGATGGCCGGCGAGCGCGACGCCCTTCTTGCCCTGCGCCGGCACCGTCAGGGGACGCTGATACCGCCACAGCAATTCGCCCGTCGCGCCGTCGAGCGCCTCGACGATATCGCCGAAGCTCAGCGCATAGAGCACGCCGTCATGGACGATCGGCGCCATCATGTTGCCGCCCTGGGGCAGCGACCACGACCAGGCGACGCGGAGCGTTGCGACATTGCCGCGATCGATCTGGTCGAGCGGGCTGTAGCCGGCGGCGTCCTCCGTCCGCCGCCATGACGGCCAGTCGTTCGGCGGCGGCGTGTCCAGATTGCCGACCGGAGTCAGCGCGGCCAGCCGCGCATTGCCGGCCGGGGGCGGAACGTCGCCCGATTTGGCCGGCGCGGCAGCGATAGGAATGACTCGCTTGGCCAGCAATGCGGCGTCCGCCGGTATCGCCTCGGCCCCCGCAGGAACACCGTTGGCCTTCAGGATGAAGGCGAGGACTTCCGCCGACTGCGCCGGGGTCAGCGCGTCGGACGCGCCGGGGGGCATCGACCGGATCGTGGCGAACAATTGGTCGGCCGACTTGCCGCCCCATTTCTTCTGGAAACCCGGCCCGCTGAGCGCCGGCGCGCCGTCCAGCTTCGCGCCGTGGCAGGCCGCGCAAACGCGGGCATAGGTCGCCGCGCCAGCGCTCGCCTGCGCCGCGCTGAAACCGAGCGGTGTCGTGCCCTGCGTCCCCGGATGCTGTTGCGACAGCGCCGCCCCCGCCGAGCCGAGGAACACCAGGGTCGCGGCGGCGAAACGGCGGGCCGTCATTTGGCCGGTACGCCCACCCATTCGTCGGTCGGCCCGATCAGGATGAAGAAATCCGGCTTCGACCTCTTGCCGTCGGGCATGACCCACGTCGCCGCGCCGAAATAGATGTCGTCGTCAACTTTGCGCAGCTCGTCGATCAGCGTCATGCCTTTGTTGTAAACGGTGTAGTCGAGCAGATAGCTGGTCCTGCCGTCGATCAGCGACGGGCCGATCCGGGTCGCGATGCGCAGGTTGCGGACGATCTTCCGCCCGGGAAAGCGCCAGCGGTTATAGCCTTCGCCGGTGGTCGCCGTCAGCGGCCGGAACGCCTTGCCCAGCCAATAGCCGCGCGGGCTGCGCTCATCGAACATATAGGCGGCATAGGCCTTCTGATGCTCCGGGTTGGTCGCGTCGGGGCCGAGGCCCATATAATGCCCGTTCATCTCCTGGATGCTCGGCGGCGGCAGCGTCGCCCAGATCGCAAGCCCCTCCTCCGGAGTCAGCGCGAGCAGCTTTTCGAGCGACCATTGCCCCGACAGGCCGACCGGCGTCTGGTTGAGGTTGGGCCGGTTCCTGAGCTTTTCCCAATCCATCGGCGCGGTCTGCGCGATCGCGGCGCTTCCCAGCGTCACGGCGGCCACGATCGTTCCAAAGAAGCGCGTTCTCATCCCCTACCTCCTCCTATTGCTGCTCGTCGAGCGTCCGCAGCGCGGCCTGGTGCGATTTCCTGGTGATCGGGAAAGCCAGGATCATCAGCAGCCCGATCGCCTGCAGCGCCATGATCGTCGCGGGCTCGGTCAGCGCGAACTTGGTCAGGACCGCGTCCGGCACCGCTCCCTGCCTGGCGTTTTGCGGAAACGCGACGAAGTGCAGGATCAGCCCCGCGCCGAACACGCCGACGCCGGACGTCGCCTTCATCAGGAAAGCGTTGGCCGAAAATACCAGCCCCGCCGAATGCCGCCCGCTCTTGACCGCGCTATATTCGACGACGTCGGCGAACATGGACGATCCGAGCGTGCCGCCGCACACCGCCAGCGTCGTGTTGATGAAGCCGGTGACGAACAGCATCACGTAGAGCAGGGTGCTGCCGTTGGCGGGCACGATATCGAGCACGCGGCCGAAATACATGAGCGGACTGCAGATGATGGAAGCGATCGCGACCGCGATCGCCGCCTCCTTCTTGCCGATCCGCCGCGCCAGCCACGGCGCGAACCACAAGGCGGTGAACAGCGCGCCGACATAGCCGATCATCAGGCCGGAAATCTGGTCGCCCGACAATTCCCAGAGATAGATGCGGAAATAGGTCAGCGTCGCGCCGACGATCCCCGCCGCCGCCCAGCTCGCCAGCGTCGCGCCGGCAAGCAGCAGGAACGGCTTGTTGATCAACGTCGCCCAGATCTCGCGCAACGACTGGGTGAAGACGAACGGACGGCGCGGCGGCTGGGGCGCGAAGTGACGGACGTGGCGCTGCGTGCCGAGCGACGAGACCAGGATCGCGGCGAACATCAGCAGCGACGACACCAGGCCATAGGTCGAATAGCCGTGCAGGTTGAGTTGGCCGGAGGGATCGTTCGGGCCGGGCCGCAGGAACAGGCTGAACGCGGCGATGTTCATCCCCATCCCGCCGACATAACCGAAGAACCAGCGCCAGCTGAGCCAGCTCGTCCGGCTGTCATAGTCCTTCGCCAGATCGACGACCAGCGCGGTCGACGGGATTTCGTAGACCGAGATGAAGACGCGGATGACGATCGCGGTGACGAGCAGATACCAGAACAACTGGGCCTGGCTGAGCCCGGCCGGCGGGTTCCACAGGAAATAGAAGCTGACCGCGACGGGCAACGCGGCGGCATACATGAACAGGTGGCGGCGGCCGATCCGGGAGCGGATATTGTCGTTGATGCGGCCGATCAGCGGATCGCATATCGCATCGACGATCAGCGCGATCATGATCGCCAGCCCGACAATGTCGGCCGGCAGGCCCAGCGCCTGATTGTAGAACAGCATCAGCAGGACGTTGAAGCCGACATCCTTGATGCCGAACGCGATCGAGCCGATCCCGTAGAGAATCCGATCGAGCGTGGTCGTATGAAGCTGGTGGAGCAATTCCGGCGGGGTCGCGCCAACCGCTTCCGGCATTGCGACCCCGGTCGGGTCGGCGAGTGTCGTGGCCATGGTTCACGCCCTTCGATTGCCGGACACACAGGTACGGCCGCTCCGCTCCTCGGCCGCCATCCTTGCCTGGACGGTCATACCGTATTTCTTAAATGCGAACGTAGCCCGCTCCGGCGCGCGGCGTCAATCGTGCTTACCAGCTATCGATCCATTTCAGCTTCTTGCCCTCGCGCGGCGGCGGCGCGGGCACCGATTTCAACGCGGCGACGATCCAGCGCCGCGTATCGACGGGGTCGATCACGTCGTCGATCCCGAAATAGCCGGCGGTGGTCAGCGCCTTGCCGTGCTGATACAGCCGTGCGACCATTTCCTCATAGGCCGCCTGACGCTGCGCCGGGTCCGCAATGGATTCCAATTCCTTGCGATAGCCGAGCTTCACCGCGCCTTCCAACCCCATCCCACCGAACTCGCCGGAGGGCCAGGACACCGCGAACATCGACGCCTGATAGCTGCCGCCCGTCATCGCGATCGCGCCGAGGCCATAGCTTTTGCGCAGCACCACCGACAGCAGCGGCACCGACAGATTGGCGCCGATCACGAACAGACGCGCGGCGTGACGCACCAAACCGCTTTTCTCGACTTCGGGGCCGACCATGATCCCCGGCGTATCGCTGAGCGACAGGACGGGAATGTCATACGCCTCGCACAATTGCAGGAACCGCGCCGCCTTGTCCGCCGCGTCGCTGTCGATCGCGCCGCCGAGATGGGCCGGATCGTTGGCGATGATCCCGACCGGCCGCCCCTCGATCCTGACCAATGCCGTCACCATCGCGAGACCGAATCCGCGCCGCAGTTCGAGCACGGTGCCGGTATCGGCCAGCGTGTCGATCAGCCGCCGGATATCATAGACGCGCAGCCGGTTTTCCGGGATGGCATGGCGCAGCAGGCGCTGGTCGGCGCAGTCCCACGCGGCGAGCGTCCCCTGGAAATAACCGAGATATTGCCGGGCCGCCGCGACCGCCGCGGCTTCGTCGTCGACCAGCACGTCGATCACGCCGTTCGCGACATGCACCGCCGCCGGGCCGACCTCTTCCGGCGTGAACACACCGAGCCCGCCGCCCTCGATCATCGCCGGGCCGCCCATGCCGATCGTGACGTTCTTCGTCGCGATGATGACGTCGCACATGCCGAGCAACGACGCGTTCCCGGCGAAACAGCGTCCCGACACGATTCCGACCAGCGGCGCACGGCCCGAAAATTTCCCGAACAGCTCGAACGCACGGATGAACCCGCCACCATCGGTATCGCCCGGTCGCCCGCCGCCGCCTTCGGCGAACAGCACGAGCGGCAGCCGCCAGCGGTCGGCGAGTTCGACGATACGGTCGGTCTTGCTGTGGTTGCGCGCGCCCTGCGTGCCGGCGAAGACGGTATAGTCGTACGCCATCGTCGCGATCCGTGCGTGATCCGCGCCGAACCGCGCCGCGTTGACCGTGCCCAGCCCCATCACCAGCCCGTCGGCCGGGCTCTGCACGATCAGTTCGTCGGTACTGGCGCGGCGGCTGCGGCCGGCGAGGACCAGATTGCCATATTCGACGAATGAGCCGGCGTCGCACAGATCGTCGATATTCTCGCGCGTGGTGCGCTGCCCGGTCTTGCGCCGCCGCGCCACGGCATCGGGGCGCTGCGCGTCGAGCGTGCCCGCATGGCGCGCCACGACCTCGGCAAGATCGGGACGGATGTGGTCGAGATCGACCGCTTCCGCCGCGACATCCGTCGCAGTCTCACCTTCGACCGGCTCCAGAAAGGCGATCGGCTGACCATCCGCCAGCGTATCGCCGACCGCCGCCGCCCAGCCGACCAGCGTCCCGGCGCTCGGCGCGACGATGCCGTGCTGCATCTTCATCGCCTCGACGATCGCGATCTCCTGCCCCGCCGCGACGCCTTCGCCCGGCTGCGCGAGGATCGCGACCAGCGTGCCCAGCATCGGCGCCGGGATGGCGACGGCCCCCGGCGGCGCGGCAAGATCGGGCGCGGACGATTCCGCCACCTCCGAAATATCGGCGTCGGATGGCGCATCGGCTTCCGCCGCCGCGACCAGCGCCGCCACATGCGCATCGACGTAACCGACATCGGGAGCCTCATCCGCCGCCGCCAGATCCGCGAGCAGGGCACGCAGGAAATCCACATTGGTCGGCACGCCGGCGATACGGAATTGGCCCAGCACCCGCCGCGCCTTCGCCGCTGCCGCCCCCACCCCGCCGCCATCGACATGGACGATCGTCTTGGCGAGCAGTGAATCGTAGCGTGCGCCGGTGCGATAACCCTCGACGCCATAACCATCGACCCGGATGCCGCGCCCGGATGGCGGCGAATAGCGCGTCAGCGTCCCCGCCATCGGGCGGACCGATCCATCGGCCGCCATCGTCTCCAGGTTGATCCGCGCCTGAAGCGCGCAGCCGCGCGGCGCGACGCCGCCGAGCCCGAGATCGCGCAACGCCGCTCCCTGAGCAAGTTCAAGCTGCAACCGGACGAGATCGAATCCGGTCACTTCCTCGGTCACCGTATGCTCGACCTGGATGCGCGGATTGGCCTCGATGAACGCCCAATCGCCGTCCGCGCCGACCAGGAACTCGAAAGTCGCGAGGCTGCGCAGCTTCGCCGCCGCCGCCATGCGGACCGCGCCGTCGAGCAGGGCCTGGCGCGTCGCATCGGGCAGCCCCGCGACCGGCGCCCATTCGACCAGCTTCTGGTGCCGGCGCTGCAGCGAACATTCGCGATCCCACAGATGCGCGACCGCGCCGGTGCCGTCGCCGACGACCTGCACTTCGATATGGCGCGCGCGACGCATCAGCCGCTCGACGTACAAGCGACCGTCACCGAACGCCGCCGCCGCCTCGCCGGCACAGCGCGCATAGGCGGCGTCGAGGTCGGCGACCCGCATGACCGCGCGCATCCCGCGCCCCCCGCCCCCGGCAATCGCCTTCAGCATGACCGCGCCATGGGCTTCGGCGAACGCCCGCGCCTGATCCAGCGACACCGGCTCGGTGGTTCCCGGCAACACCGCCACGCCGCACGCTTCGGCATGGCGGCGTGCCCGTGCCTTGTCGCCGAACAGGTCCAGCGCTTCGGGCGCGGGGCCGACGAAGGTCAGACCGGTCGCGGCGCAGGCGCGCGCGAAGGCCGCGCTTTCGGCGAGGAAGCCATAGCCGGGATGCACCGCATCCGCTCCCGCCTCGCGGGCGGCGGCTACGACCGCGTCCACAGCGAGATAGGCAACCGCGCCCGCACCGGGCAACAGCCGCGCTTCATCGGCCTCGGCGACGTGGAGCGACGCGGCGTCATCCTCCGGATGCACCGCGACCGTCGCGATACCCATCTCCGCCGCCGTCCGCATGATCCGCACCGCGACCTCGCCGCGATTGGCGATCAACAGCTTCATGATCCCCAATTCTCCAGCATCGTGCCGATCACCTCCTCGTGGTGTTCCCCCAGGGTCGGGGCGGGCGTCGCCGCGCACGGGCGACGGCCGTCGAAGCGATAGGGCGCCGCCCCGCTCCGATACCGCCCCAGATGCGCGCGCTCCAACGTGACCCAGAATCCGCTCGCCGCCAACTGGGCATCCTCCACCAGCGTCTCGACCGATCGCGCCGCCGCCGCCGGCACGCCGGCCGCCTGTAGTGCTTGCGCGGCTTCGGCGGCGGAGCGGTCGGCGGCCCATGCCGCCAGCGCGGCCTCGATCTCGCCGGCATGCGCCTGGCGCTGTGCCAGGCCCCAGCCGCACCACCCCAGGCGACCGATCATGCGGGCCAGCGCCGGCCAGTCCGCATCATCGCACGCAACGGTGAGCCAGGCATTCGCGCCCGCGGCCTTCACGCAGCAACACGGCGCCATCGTCGCGCGGCGGCTGCCGGTGCGGGGCAGCGGCTCGGCGGTGACGTGCCGCGCGATGATCGCGTCGGCGTTGAGCTGAAACAGCGTCTCGACCTGCGCGAGGTCGATCGCGCAGCCACCGAATCGGTCCCGCGCCGCCAGCCCGGTCAGCGCCGCCGCCGCCGCGAACAGGCCGGCGACGGGATCGCCGAACGCGATATGCTGAATGGCGGGCGGATCGCCGTCATGCCCGTTGCCGATCGGGATGCCCGATGCCTGTTCGACGGTCGAACCGTATGCGCGAAAACCGCGCCAGCGCCCGGTCGCGCCGAACGCGCCCATGGCGATCGCGACCAGCCCCGGCCGGAGGTCCCGCAGCCGCTCGGCCCCGAGGCCCAATTTGGCCAGCACGCCGGGCGCGAAATTGTCGACGACGACATCCGCGCGCGCGACCAGCGCCTCCGCCGCCGCCAGTCCATCGGGCGTGGTCAGGTCGAGCAGGACGCCCCGCTTGCCGCGATTGACCACCGAAAAGACCGGGGCCGCTTCGACCGTCTGGCCCGGCGCGGGCTTCTCCCAGCCGCGCCACCAATCGGGCCGCACCTCGGACTCGATCTTGACCACGTCGGCGCCCAGGTCGGCCAGCGTGCGCGTGCATAGCGGCCCGGCCCAGCCCATCGTGAAATCGACCACGCGAACGCCCGCTAGCGGCAGGTCGCCGGGCCGCAGCGGCTCGAGCGGCCGCGTCGCGCCGTCCCATTCGGCCAGCCACGGCAGATGCGGGGCCGGGCCGTCGGGACCGTCCCGGAACGCGCCCCGCGCGCGCCAGTGATCGAGCGCCGGCAGCTCGGCCGGATCGCTCACCGGCGTCATCGGAATGCGCCGCGCCTGTCCCTCTTCCGCAACGTCCGCCGCGTTGCGTGTCGCGAAGAACGGAGCGAGCACCGCGTCGACGGCATCCGCCTGCGCGAGCCGGTCGAGCGTCGTCGCGAAGCGCGGATCGTCGGCCAGGTCGGGCCGGCCGATCATCGCCGCCAGGGCGGTCCATTGCGCCGGCGTCAACGCGGTCACGCCGACCCAGCCGTCCGCCGTGCGATAGATCGAGCACGGATAGGTCGGGATGAACCGGTTGAGCCCCAGCCGCTGGCCGCGCTCCCCGAAATGCGCGTAGCTGACCGCATTGGGCTCGGTGAAGCAGCAGGCCGCCTCGAAGATCGCGGTCTCGACCCGGCCGATCGATGCGCCGCGCGCCCGGCCGATCAACGCGCCCAATGCGGCGATGAACGCGGTGACGCCCGCCGCCAGTTGCGGCGCGTGACCCTGCGCGATCAGCGGCGGCCCTTCGGCGGGGCCGAAACCGAGGGTCAGGGCGACGAGCGCCTGCACGACCGGATCGTTGCCGCGCCAATCGGCATAGGGTCCGGCGGCGTCGAACCAGGCGATGTCGAGCACGAGTTCGCCGCGCGTCGCGGCCACGCCCTCACCGATGACGAGCACGGCATCGGCATCGGCATCGCGCGATGGCGCGGCGACCTTGCCCTGGTCGAGCCAGCGACCGAACGCGCGGCCCGCCTCCCCGCCGCGCCCGATCAGCGAATCGTCGCTGGCGGCGTCACGGACAACCTCCGCGCCCAGCACCGCGAACAGCCGCGCGGCGAACCGGCCGGCGATCGTCGCCGATCGGTCGATCACCCTGAACGGCGACAGCGGCGCGGGATCGGCCATCGGGCCGGCTCGCTTCAGAATATCTCGAACAGCCCCGCGCCACCCATGCCGCCGCCCATGCACATCGTGACGATGCCGTATTTGGCGCCGCGCCTCTTGCCTTCGTGGAGGACATGCCCGGTCATCCGCGCGCCCGACATGCCATAGGGATGCCCGACCGAAATCGCGCCACCCGACACGTTGAGGCGATCGTTGGGGATGCCCAGATGATCGCGGCACGCCAGCACCTGGCTCGCGAACGCCTCGTTGAGTTCCCAGATGCCGATATCGTCGATCGACAGACCGTGCTTTTCGAGCAGCTTGGGAATCGCGTAGATCGGGCCGACGCCCATTTCCTCCGGCCCGCAGCCGGCGACCGCCAGGCCGCGATACGCGCCGAGGGGCCGCATTCCACGACGCTCCGCTTCCTTCGCGTCCATCAGGACGACAGCGGCGGCCCCGTCCGACAGTTGCGAGGCGTTGCCCGCCGTGACGAAGCGGCCTTCCTTGACGCGCTGCCCGCCGGTGAACACCGGGTTGAGCCTGGTCAGATCCTCCAGCCGGGTCTGCGGCCGGTTACCCTCGTCCTGCGCGAGCGTGATCGTGCGCCGCGAGGTTTCGCCGGTGGCCTTGTCGGTGACCACCATCTCGGTCGTCATCGGCGCGATTTCCGCATCGAACCGGCCCGCCGCCTGCGCCTCTGCGACACGCTGCTGCGACTGGAGCGCATAGTCGTCCTGCGCCGCGCGGCTGACGCCATATTTGTCGGCGACGATCTCGGCGGTTTCCAGCATCGACATATAGAGCTGCGGCGTCGCGGCGAGCAGGCCGAGGTCGGCGGTGCGATAGCCGTTCATGTGCGAATTCTGCACCAGCGAGATCGATTCGACGCCGCCGCCGACCGCGACCTTGAGTTCGCCCGCCATGATCCCCTTGGCCGCGGTGGCGATCGCGAACAGCCCCGATCCGCACTGGCGGTCGAGCGTCATGCCGGCGACGCTTTCGGGAACGCCGGCCTTCAGCGCGCCCTGGCGCGCGACGTTGAACCCGGTCGATCCCTGTTGCAGCGCGCAGCCCATCACGACATCGTCGATCTCCGCCGGGTCGATGCCCGCGCGCCTGACCGCCTCGCCGATCGCATGGCCCGCCAGCGCCTGACCCTGGGTATCGTTGAACGCCCCGCGATACGCCTTGCCGATCGGAGTCCGTGCGGTCGCGACGATAACGGCTTCACCCATGACGTATCTCCCATTTTTCAATTTTCAGAATATTAGTATGCTTGAAAATCGCATTCATCAATGCCAATGATTCGAATGTGAGATTATTGGAACGGCCCGACGACGCGGGCCGCGTGAAGGAGGGGCAATGACGGGCAGCACGCGGCGCGCGGTGGAACTGTTCAGCGAAGGCACACGCCTCGCCGCCGATATCTTCACACCAACCGCCCCCGCGCCGGAGGCGGGATATCCCGCCATCCTGCTGTGCCACGGCTGGGGCGGGCTCAAGAGCCACCTCGCGCGCTATGCCGAGAAATTCGCCGCCGCCGGCTATCTGTGCATGACGTTCGACTATCGCGGCTGGGGCGAGTCCGACGGGCGCATCATCCCGACGCGCGACACGCCGCCGTTGCTGGAAGAGGGCGTGCGCGAACTCAAGGTGATCGTGCTGCGCGAAGTCGTCGACCCGATCGACCTGACCACCGACGTCCGCAGCTGCCTCGCCTATCTGTGGTCGGAACACGGCGTGGACCGGAACCGCATCGGCATCTGGGGCACCAGCTACGGCGGTGGGCATGCCGTGTTCACCGCCGGCAATGACGACCGCATCAGCGCGGTGGTGGCACAGATCGGCGGGTTCGGCTTTCCGCCCGAATATCGCGACTGGGCGCGCGAACAGGGCGCGGCGAAGGTGCGGGGCAAGATCGATCCCGTCGTCCCGCAGAACGGGCTGAACGGCGTGCCCGGCCTGAAAGGCACGCCCGACGTCGCGCGACAGGAGGCGCATTCGCAACTCGGCGCGGCGGCGAAGGTGAAGGTGCCCACGCTGATCATCGATGCCGAGTTCGAGGAGCTCAACAACCGGCTCGAACACGGCTGGGCGGCCTATATGATGATCCGCCAGAACGCGCCGGCCGAATACCTCACTTATCCATGCAAGCACTACGCCGTTTACGACGAGCATTACGACGATTCGACCGACCGCGCGCTGGCGTGGTTCGCCAAATATCTCTGACCGCCGGGAACCCCATATGACCGATACGACCGACAGCGCGACCTATGTCGCCGATGCCCTTCGCGCCGCGAGCGTGATCGACGACGTGCCGGCCGACACGCCGCTGATCCCGATCGAGCGGGTCGGCATCATCGGCGCGGGGACGATGGGCGGCGGGATCGCGATGAACTTCGCCAATGTCGGGCTGTCGGTGCGCATCGTCGAGACGCGGCAGGACGCGCTCGACCGCGGCCTCGGCGTGATCCGCGCCAATTACGAACGCAGCGCCAGCCGGGGCCGGTTCCCCGTCGAGGAAGTCGATGAGCGGATGGGACGGATCACCGGCTCGCTGGCGATGGAAGACCTCGCCGATTGCGACCTGATCATCGAAGCCGTGTTCGAGGACATGGGCCTCAAGAAGAGCATCTTCGCCAGGCTCGACGGCATCGCCAGACAGGGCGCGATCCTGGCGTCCAACACGTCGGGGCTCGACATCAACGAGATCGCGGGAGCGACCAGGCGGCCCGCCGACGTGATCGGCCTGCACTTCTTCTCGCCGGCCAACGTCATGAAGCTGATCGAGATCGTGCGCGGGGCGAAGACGTCGGACGCGGTGCTCGCGACGTCGATGGCGATCGCGCAGAGGATCGGCAAGGTCGCGGTCGTGGTCGGCGTGTGCCCAGGCTTCGTCGGCAACCGCATGCTGTATCCGCGCCAGCTCCAGGCGCATGCCTTGCTCCGGCGCGGCGCGATGCCGTGGGACGTGGATCGCGTGCTCCGCGCGTTCGGATTCAAGATGGGGCCGTTCGAAATGTCCGACCTGGCGGGCCTCGATATCGGCTGGAGCAAGGGCGCGAAGACCGGCGACCCGCTGCGCGACGCCTTGTGCGAACGTGACCGTCGCGGCCAGAAAACCCGTGCAGGCTATTATGATTACGACGAAAACCGCGTCGCCGCGCCGTCCGAAGAGGTAGCCGCGCTGATCCGCGAAACGCTCGACGTCGCCGCCGACGCGCAAGCGCCATCGGACGACGAGATCCTCGAAACCTGCCTGTTCCCGATGGTCAACGAAGGCGCCAAGATCCTCGACGAAGGCATGGCGCAGCGGCCGTCCGACATCGATATGGTCTGGCTGTTCGGGTATAACTGGCCGCAATCGACGGGCGGGCCGATGCACTGGGCGGATTCGGTCGGGCTCGGCCGCATCGTCGCGAAGGCGAACGAACTCGGCGCGACCAACGACTGGTACAAGCCCTCGCCCCTGCTCTCCCGCCTCGCGGACCAGAGAAAGGTCTTCGCGGACCTCTAGGCCGACCGACGTTCAACCGTGCTCCTGCGAAAGCAGGACTAGGTTGTGGTGAGGATTTAACGTTTTATCGCAGAGCGATGTGGATAGCGGCGAGAGTGACGAAGCCCATGAAGTTTGCGAGGAGCTTGTCGTATCGGGTGGCGACGCGTCGGAACTGT